>LSQX01215923.1_pt2 | contig 13375 bp, 7 predicted proteins | sample 654561 | NCBI WGS metagenome assembly LSQX01 (sample SAMN04489861, study PRJNA283612) | anaerobic digester metagenome | isolation source: 4 biogas reactors fed with cattle manure at either 37C or 55C with and... | place: Denmark: Kongens Lyngby | collected 2014 | reverse complement strand
TTTGAAGCTCTTGGCTGGGATATACTGGCCGGATAAAGGAATCGTTAAGATTGATGGAGCTTCGGTATTTGAAAATGTCGCCATAAAGGAGCGCACCGTTTTTATTCCAGATCAGATTTATTATTTTGGCAATTACACTATCAGAGATATGGCCCGGTTCTATCAGCGTATTTATCCAGCCTGGGATGAAGAGCGTTTTTTATGCCTGGCTCAGGTATTTGAAATCGATGTTAATCGGCGCGTAAGAACTCTTTCCAAGGGAATGCAGCGTCAGGTGGCTTTTTGGCTAGCTTTCGCCATTATGCCTGAGGTGATGGTCCTGGATGAACCCCTGGATGGGTTGGATCCGGTGATGCGGCAGAAGGTAAAAAATCTGATTGTCCAGGAAGTGGCCCAACGGGAGATGACGGTAGTTATTTCTTCCCACAACTTGTTCGAGATGGAAGATATCTGCGACTATATCGGCATATTGCATGAGGGCAGGATGTTGATTCAGCGAGAGCTGGATGACCTGAAAGCCGATGTACATAAGATCCAGGTAGCCTTCTCCAATGGAATGCCGCCCGGAAACCTGGAAACCATGGGTCTGCTCAGCCACGAGCAGCGAGGCAGTGTTCATATTTTGATCATGCGAGGCAATCATCAGGAGATAATGAGTCGACTGCAAATTTTTGAGCCGCTGATTGTTGATATCCTGCCTCTTACTCTGGAAGAGATCTTTATTCACGAAATGGGGGATAAGGGCTATGCCATCAAAAATATCATTTATTAAGGCCGGAATAAATAGAGGAATCCTGTGGAACGACATGAAGAGTTACGGGTGGCTGGGGGCCGCTTACCTCCTAGCCCTGCTGCTTATCTTTCCTTTGAAGATTTTGATGATCTACAGCCAAGAGATGCAACGGGAAAACATCCAGAACCTATTGAATCAAGGCACTGAGCTGACCAACCGCTATTTACCCTTATTCCAATTTGATTCGGCTCTGCAACTGATTTTGTTCTTTACGGTCCCCGTCTTAGCCGGAATACTTTTATTTCGTTATCTCCAGTCCAGAGATGCGGCGGATATGATTCATTCTCTGCCGATCCGGCGTGAAACCCTGTATAATACACATCTTCTGGCCGGAATCATTCTGTTATTCGTGCCTATCATCGTTAGTGCTCTGACTTCGTGGGGGCTTGTTCTTGGACTGGGAATAGACGGAGTTCCGTTTAAGGCGATGATTATCTGGCTGGGAGTAGCCCTGCTGTTTAATCTATTATTTTTCGTCTTTACTGCAGTGGTGGGCGTCTTCACCGGGCTATCAACGGTACAGGGGGGCCTGACCTACATACTACTACTGCTCCCCACCGGTCTTACAATACTATTGCTGGATAACCTGAATATCTGGCTCTTTGGCTTTCCATCTGGTTTTTACGGACAGAGTCATTTCTTTTCACCTTTAGTCCGCCTGTCGGAGATTTACAGCAAACAGTTTCTCAGTGCAACTGAGGTGATGTTTTACCTGTTGGGCATAGTGGCAATTTATTTATTGGGGAGATGGTTCTATCCGAAACGGCGCATTGAGATGGCCGGTAATGCTATTGCCTTTGAAGTACTCCATCCGGTGTTCAAATACGGGGTGACCTTTTGCAGTATGCTCCTGGTCGGCAGCTATTTTTACTCAAGCCAGGATAGCCTGAGCTGGACTTATTTCGGATATATTCTAGGAGCATTCCTGGGTTATTACCTGAGCGTCATTTTGATCAATAAAACTTGGCAGGTCTTTAACCGGCAGGTGGGTCGGGGCTTTGCGGCCTATGTGCTGATTATTGCCATAACGCTAGTGGGTCTGAATTATGATGTACTGGGTTATGAAAAGAGAATTCCTGATCTGTCCGAGGTGGAAACGGTTTACATGGACTACTCTTTTTATCAATTGACTAATGACCCTGAGCAGCAGGATGATTATCCCAGTGACCGATACCGGCGCAAGCCTAAAATGATTTACATGGGGCCGGATAATATAGGACGGATACACCAACTCCATCAAGCAATTATCACTGACAGAGCTGCTGTGAAAGAGCGGGGCTTAACTAATAAAAGATATGTTTGTCTGGCTTACCAGCTCAAGGATGGCAATGTAGTATATCGATCATACAATATCCCGCAGGAACAGTACGCGACCTGGTTCAAACCGATTTATGAATCTCAGGAATACAAGCGGTTGCATTATGATATCCTGAATATCGCCCCGGAGCAGGCGGATTTCATTCAGGTTGCCGCCAATTATGTCGGGCGTAATGTAAAAATCGGCGATCCTACTCTGGTCAAGGAAGCCGTTCAAGCCTTGCAGAGAGATGCACAAACACTAACCTACAAGGAAATAACCACTGATTCTTCTTGGGCTTCTATTGAAATTCTATTAAGTACTGGGGAGAGAATGGAGCTGACATGGAATAAGGGTGGCCTTGTTTTTGAGAACTACCTCAAGAGTAATAATCAACTAAGCAATGCCCGAATTATGCCGGATGACATCAATTCAGCCCTGGTGGGCAAGACAGCATCGGTCTCGCGAACCGGGGCTGCTACGCGAGAAGTTGTAATGCAGGAGGCAAACTATTGGGAGATGGAGAAAAGCGGGGAATATCTGAAAATAACTGATCCACAACAGATTGAAACATGTCTGCGTACCTTTAATAATCACCGGCAAGAGTCGGTCTATACAATAATGTTCCTGTTGAATAATGGCAATGTAATTAGCGGAGAGTTCTCTCTGGAAACCACACCAGATTTCCTCAAAGCCCACTTCGACCAGTAGTTAAAAAGGGGGACGGTATTGAACCGTCCCCCTTTTTTTCTATACTATTCAGCTTTTAATCCAGACCGTTTCCTTCTTCACTGGCTTAATCCTTCTGATACCCCATCTTTCTGGACAATCGCAGGGATATATCCTTTGCCATTGGTATCAATTCATTATTCATATATGAAGGAGTCATTCTCATACTGGGACCCGAAACACTCAGGGCTGCTACGACCTGTCCGTCGTGGTTCATAATCGGAGTGGCTACACATCTCACTTCTTCGTCTCGTTCCCCCAGATCGAGTGCATAGCCTTCTCTGGCTACCCTGGCCAATTCTTTGCCCAACATTTCCGGATCGGTGATAGTGTCCCGGGTAAACTTTTCTAATTTGGTCTCACTCAGATATCGGGACAGCTCATCTGGAGGCAGATATGCAAGGAGGACTTTTCCTGAGCCGGTGCAGTGGGCCGGTCCCCGATTGCCTACCCGGGCAAACATCTTTACAATCACAATATTATTTGATTCCATCTGATCGATATAGACAACCTCACCCCGGTCAAGAATGGCTAAATTAACTGTCTCATTAGCCTTTTCCAGCATTTCCCGCATAAATGGTGCGGCCATAGCTTTGATGTCAGTGGCATAAGTAGCCCGGTTACCGATGTAATATAACTTCATCGACAACTTATATCGGCTATCTTCATCTTGCTCCACAAAGCCTCTAACCAAAAGAGTGTTCAACAGACGATGAACCGTACTGGGCTTAAGAACCACCTGCTCTGCCAAGTCGCCCAGATGCATGGGTGCTTCATGTTCAGCCAGAGCCTCGATAATGCTAAGAACTCTATCTATAGATTGAACCGTTTTGGATGGATCACCGTTTAACCCAGGATGATCTGATTCAATTGGAGTGGGCACCATATTATTTTTCTCTGCCATATTTTTATCCTCGTTTATTTTTTAACCTAATTATAGGCTTAGGTGAATAGTTAGGTCAAAGACATTGCCTACTCATCCCATTTTCAGGCTTATCGTGAAACCGGGCAATCTATTGCCGGAATGTAGCCGAGTAAAAAACAGGAAGGTGTAAATCACACTTCCTGCTTTTTTCTCCGAAATTCAGCTATCCCTGTACTCTTTTAGCAAAGACCAAGCTGGTCAGCTTTCTCCTGGAAGCGGCGAATAGCCGGATCCGGGGATACTCTTGACTCGAACAAAGTATTGTTGTCAGGAACCATCAGAACAGCCTTGCCGTCCGGTTGAGTGAAGGTCCGACTGTATTTAACATTGTCACCCAATACTGCTCCCTCCGGAGCATTAAACGGTATCAGACCCACTTTCAGCACATCGGCCAGGCCTTTTATTATTTCAATATTTTCACGACCGGAGACGGCGGGCTGCGCCTTGCACAATGATTTAATCCGGCGGTCACTGCGCACATACGTTCCATTAGTCTCCAGTGGAGTTGAGCCTGGGAATACCACGTCGGCAATAGCCGCAGTAGGAGTCATAAAGGAACTGGTTACTACCAGTAGCTCCATTCCTTCCAAATCCTGCTGAGAAAACAGGCCTGCCCCTACCGGGTCTTCACCAAATATGAACGAACCCTTGATCTGCCCCTGGAGAACCTCATCAGTGACTTTCCGGTGGCAACCATCGACACCGGCAGCCAAAATTCCGGTGGCATTGCTGCCCGGGGTCACCACAACGATTCCGTTACGGGGTGAGCCGACTTTTCCGGTTATCAGAGTCAAACCGGCTAGGAGCTGAACCGCCCTGGGAACAACCACACTGCCATCGACTATTATCATAGCCTTTTTGGCTTTTCCGTACATTGCCGCCGCCTGTTGGGCCTCAGCAGATACTTTGATGCCCGCAAAAGCTGATTTGAATTGTTCAAACCCGCTTACTCGGTTTTCCACGAAGCGGCTGTTAACCAGCTCTTGTTCTATTATCGAAGCAATTATTTCTTTGACGATATCTATACTGCCGTCAGATTCTATCTGCAGTGTCGCCTGATCATGAGCCAAACCTTGACCAGTACTTATAACTGCCAGTTTAGCACCGTTTTTAGCAGCCGTCCTAATCTTTATAGCAGCTGTCTGATTGGAGTTTAAGGATCCAACTAAAAGAATCATGTCTGTTCCATTCAGTTCCTCCAGGCTGTTGGTGGAAACCCCTTCTCCCAGAACTTTGGTCAGGCCACGAGCCGGGTTAAGGGTAAAGCTGGTTATCTTATCGGTTCCCAGAACCATGCGGCCAAACTTGCTGGCAGCATCAGCTTCTTCCATAGTATAGGTCGGAGAAACGAATACGCCCAGGGACTCTCCTCCATTACGGACTTGAAGGCTCTGGGCCTTTTTAGCTGCATAGAGCAGTGCATCTGACCAGGATGTTTCCACTAGTTCACCGTCTTTGCGCACCATTGGCACCGTCAGCCGTTCCTCGTTGTAGGTCTCAAAACCAAACCGGCCCTTGACACATAAAATATCATTGTCGGCAGGAACGGAGCGAATCACCTGGTTGCCTCGGGTATTCAATTTCTGATCACAGGTCATTCCACAGAAAGCACACACCGTATCGATAGAAGCCATATCCATAGGCACGTTTTTAATGTTCAAATTGTGTTCAACTAAAGCACCGGTAGGACAAACGGTTATACACTGTCCACAGGACACACAGTCAGTTTCCACCAGTGGCGATTTCATTTCTGGCTGTACCAGGCTGTCAAAGCCACGGTCCACCAGTCCCAGAGCAGTAACTCCCATAACTTCATCACATATCCTGACACACAGGCCACAGAGAATACATTTACCCGAATCGCGATGGATCAAGGGGTGATGTTCTCTGTAAACCTCTTGATGTTGAGCACCAGCCACTCGATCAGGCACAACTCGATAGCGGTTGGCGTAATCGATCAGCTTGCATTCAAAGTAATCCTGGCACCCACATTCCAGACAACGATGGCCTTCCGCCTGAGCATCTTCGATGGACATGCTCAGGGTCACCTGACGGAAGTTATCCCGCCGCACGGCAGGCTCCAATACCGGAGCAGGACGGCGGTGGTCTTTGACTACTTCAGCGAACGATTCAGCAGTCAGATCAGTTCTCTCTACAAGGAAGCCATGAGCGGCAGTTACGTCCTGTCCAGCCAGGTAAGTGTTCATGGCCCGGGCCGCAGTTTTTCCCTGGGCAATAGCAGCTATAGCAATGCCAGGGCCAGTGACGCAATCTCCACCTGCGAAAACGCCCGGGATACCAGTCATCAAACTGATGTCATCAGCCAGAATGTTGTTCCATTTGTTGACTCCTACAGAAGCCAGAGCTCCAGGAACTACCTCCTGTCCAATGGCAGCGATAATGGTGTCAACCGGCAAGATCTCTTCCTCACCAGTGGGAACCGGGCGACGCCGTCCCGATGCATCAGGCTCACCCAGAGCCATCTTCTGCAAGCGAATAGCAGATACTTTGCCATTTTCAGCAATTATTTCATCCGGCGCAACTAGGAATTTAAAGATTGCGCCTTCCTCTTCGGCTTCCTCAATTTCGATGTCAGCCGCAGGCATTTCCCCCCGGGTCCGGCGATAGAGGCACATGACTTCGGAGGCCCCCAACCGGATAGCAGTACGCACTGCATCCATGGCCGTGTTACCACCACCGATGACGGCAATCGTATTGCCGGTTCGAATCGGACGGTTGATAGCAAAGTTCGTCAGGAAATGGATCCCTCCAAATACACCCTCGAGATCCTCTCCGGGGGCGCGGGTCGACATGGTTTTCCAGGCACCGATAGCCAGATAGATAGCATCATAGTTGTCTCGTAAGTATTTCAGGGTAATATCCGTTCCCAGACGAGTATTGTTTTCCATTTCAACACCCATCCGGCGAATTAAATCGATTTCGGCATGCAATACATCTTTTGGTAAACGATACATCGGAATTCCGTAATGGAGCATACCTCCGAATTCATTATTGGCTTCGAAAATCTTTACTTGATGTCCCTGTTGACGCAGGAAATAAGCCGCACTCAGACCACTCGGTCCACCACCGACGATCGCTACCCGTTTGCCGGAATCCGGTTTGATGTCAGGCAGGAAGGGCTCGGGGCTGGCCAGATCGATATCAGCCACGAAGCGTTTGATCCAGGCAATCTGGATCGCACCTTCCAACAGACCACGACGACAAGCCGTTTGGCAGGGATGAGGACAGACCCGTCCAATACTGGCCGGCAGAGGTAGATCCCGTTTGATCAGTTTTAAAGCTTCCAGGAATTGGCCGTTGCCGGTCAAACCGACATATCCCTGAATATCGACTTGATCGGGACATCCCAGGGTACATGGAGCTTTACAATCACCTGTGTGATTACTGAGCAATAATTCCAGCGTGGTTGTTCGCGACTCGATCACCCGAGGTGATCGAGTGTTGATGATCATGCCCTGAGCGACTTCAGTCGAGCAGGCCCGGACCAATCGCGGCATGCCTTCTACTTCCACCACACAAAGGCCGCACGAGGCGTAATTTTCCAGTTTTTCATCGTAGCACAGCGTCGGAATATCGATACCGTTTTGTGTCGCTGCTTGTTTAATCGTCGTGCCGGATGGAACAACCACCTCACGTCCGTCAATGTTTAAGCGAATGTTAGCCATGGTTCCTCCTAATTCACATCGATCGCATTAAAGCGACAGCGATTGTAGCAAGCACCGCATTTGATGCATTTGGTTTGGTCGATCAGATGTTTTTCTTTCAATGACCCGCTGATCGCTCCGGTGGGACAAGCCTTAGCACAGGCCGTACAACCAATACAATTGTCATTGATCAGATATGTCAATAATTCCGGGCACTGCTTGGCCGGACATTTTTTGTCGTTAATATGGGCTTCATATTCTTCCCGGAAATAGCGAATGGTCGTCAGGACCGGATTGGGTGCCGTTTGACCCAGACCACAAAGAGATCCTTCTTTAACCTTTAGACTCAATTCCTCGAGTAATTCAATGTCGCCTTTCTTTCCTTGTCCTTTTGTGATCCTGTCGAGAATTTCCAACATCCGTTTGGTACCAACACGGCAATAGGTACACTTACCACAAGACTCATTACAGGTAAAGTTTAAGAAAAAGCGAGCCATTTCGACCATACAGGTGGTATCATCCATGACGACCATGCCGCCCGAACCGACAATAGCGCCTGTTTTGGTTATGTTTTCAAAATCTACGGGGGTGTCAATAAGTGAGGCGGGGATACAGCCGCCGGAGGGGCCGCCCATCTGTACAGCCTTGAAGGGTTTGCCCGAAGAGGTGCCTCCGCCTATTCCAAATACCACATCCTTAACACTTGCTCCTATGGGTATCTCGACAAGGCCGCTGTTTTTGATTTTGCCGGCGAGAGCAAAAACCTTTGTTCCCTTGCTCTTTTCTGTACCTATTGAATTAAACCACTCTGAACCATTTAATATTATTGGAGGTATATTTGCATAGGTCTCAACATTATTAAGAATTGTAGGTTTGCCAAAAAGTCCTTTAACTGCAGGGAACGGAGGACGGGTTCTTGGCTCTCCGCGCTTACCCTCAATGGATGTCATGAGTGCGGTTTCTTCTCCACAAACAAATGCACCAGCACCTAGTCTTAAACCTATATCAAATGAAAAGTCTGTTCCAAAAATATTCTTTCCTAATAATCCATATTCACGAGCTTGTTCCAACGCAATGTTCAAGCGGTTAACAGCTATGGGATATTCTGCTCTTACATATACATATCCCTGATTAGCTCCGATTGCATAACCTGCAATGGTCATTGCCTCTATTAAGGAGTGGGGGTCACCCTCTAAAATAGATCTGTCCATGAATGCTCCCGGGTCACCTTCGTCGGCATTACAGCAAACATATTTAACCGGATCTTTTTCTTGAGCGGTGAAGCCCCATTTCAAACCTGCAGGAAAGCCTGCTCCGCCTCTGCCGCGTAAACCCGATTGCTTGATTGTTTCGATTACATCTTGCGGTTTCATCTCTGATAAAACTTTAGCCAAAGCCAGATATCCTTTTTGAGAAATATATTCCTCTAAACTGGCCGGATCGATGATACCGCAATTGCGGGTGGCAACTCTTGTTTGTTTGCGGAAGAAATCTACTTGATCAAAGAGCAGAACAGGGTCGCCTTCTCTGGCACCCAGAAGCAGATGTTCAACATAATGACCATCTTTTAAATGTTCTTTGACAATTTCTTCTATATGTTCAGGTTTTAACTGGGTATACATTATGCGCTCAGGATGAACTATGACGATGGGTCCTTCGGAGCACAACCCGAAACAACCGGTCTTGACGACCTTGACTTTATCTTGCAATCCGTAGCGATTGACTGTTTCTTCCAGCACATCTGCTATGCTCAAAGCACCGGAGGCGATGCAACCTGTATCAGCGCAAACCATAACGTGTCTGACCTTAGTCTCATCTTTCTCGTGCTCGGGTAATTGGATAAAATCAGGAGCTTGATTTAGCTTGTGTAAGCGCATGTCCGTTTGTTCTTTGACGTCTTCATAGAGATTGTGAAGATCTTGAAATGATAAAATTCGCTTCATCTTAATCCTCCTTAAGCGTCTTTGTATTCTGCCAGGATTTCTGTAACATCACTGACTTTTACTCGTGGGTAGACTTTATCGTTGATCATGACTACTGGTGCTAAACTACATGCACCAACGCATCTTACAGGAATGACTGAAAATTTGAAATCTTCGGTGGTTTCCCCGCTTTTAACACCCAGCTGCTTTTCAAATTCATTTAAAACAGCTTCGGCTCCAGCTACAAAGCAAGCAGTGCCTAAGCAAACACTGACATTGTAGCGGCCTCTGGGCTCCATGGTAAAGAAAGTATAAAAGCTGACTACTCCGTAGACTTTTGCTACCGAAACATCAAGACGTTCTGCGATATGACTTTGAACTTCTTGAGGAAGATAGCCAAATAGGGTTTGGGCATGGTGGAGAACAGGAATAAGAGCGGAGCTTTTATCCGAGATTTCCAGCTCGTCGATGAAACGATCGAGCTCGGCAAATTTGGTGCTCTGGTCGTTAATAACCATTTTAGTTGCCTCCTTTGAACTTTTACAAGTCGTATTGTGCGTTTTTTCACCAATTACTTGTGAAAATTATAACATATTAAGCCTAAAAGTCAAATAAAGGTTATTAATCAGTATTAAAGTACTGTTATAGCATGAAGTTAAATAATGGTTTAAAGACCTTCCAATAATACTTGTAATCTATTAATGTTTTGTACTTTTACCTACAATATGAAATTGCAATAATAGCTTTAAATAGGCCATGAGGTTTTTGATTTTTGGAAAGATGACCTCTCGAAGAGGCCATTTGTTTTAAATTACTGAATCTAGCAAAAAGTATCAAAGAAAATAAACCCGAAAAATATCGGCTTATTCCTACTAAAAATAAAGAAAAAAGAGCAGCTCATTGAAGGGCTGCTCTTTTGTCTGAATTCTCAGTTTGTTATGGAGTATAACGTTCAGCGATTTCTATAATTTCAGCATTTTTAACTTTGATCGTGTAAATACGAGCTCTGGTATTTAAGCTTTCTGTTAAGTTCTCTAAGGTGCTTGGCACAAGGTCCAGATTTCCGTCGGCATCGCGTTCGAGAATTTTAACACTGGCATCTTCTCTAACAAAATAGGAAAAATGGGATTCTTCCGGATTATAGATATAATAAGGATTTGGTAAAGACAAGGGGTCCATTCCCAATTCTTCTAGCAGTTCCTCATTTTCCAGAGGAGAGAGCCAGAAAACCTGATCGAACAAGAGCCTATTGGTTATAGTGTTTATTTCTTTGATGTAACCGGTTAAAGTCAATTGACTGTTCTCATCGGGGAAGAAACTTTCTAAAGGGGCAGAGAAGTCACTGGGCCCCTGCGCACTGACGTCGCCAAAAAATTCTACTTCAGCTAGTTTTCCTTCTTGTAAACTTCCTCTGGCCTGTAAAATGAAATTGCTCATGATTCCTTTACCCGCTTCTGAGGGAATATCTCCGCCGCTGTCCAGGTGCCTCATGGTCCATAAGAAGGTAGAGGTGAAATCTTCGGCCTCAATTACCTCGGTGTAATCGGAAATTTTATAACTCAATTTTTCGTAGTAAGGGCGATAAGCCTGATTGAAAAGTTGACTCAGACGATAAGTCAATTGAGCCTCTAAATCCGGTTGAACAAAAACCCTCCACTCCTGATCACCTAGTATATAGAGTGTGTCTTCTATAGTAGCTAAGGGCATGACAGATCCGACAATATTTTCCACTGGAAAGGGTTCTGGTAAGGGCTGGAAGGGACCTTTCTTATATGTAAAGGTTGTCAGGTCGATAAAGTAGCTGTCATTTTGAGTTTCGGGGCTGTCAGGGTCTTGATAAGACAAGACAAGATTTTGCCCATCAGCAGAGACTCCCACAGATGTTCCGTATTCACCTTGAACTAAACCAGTTTCGCCATAGGCTTTAATAAAGTCCACTTGAAAAACCATAGTTTGCTCTTTTAAGCTATAGCCAAAGAGGCCAAAATCACCATAAAATATGATCAAATCGTCGCTCTCATAGATCAGAGGAAAGCCTATGCCAGGATGGTCAGTTAAATTCAGACTGTCAAAGTCCAGTTCATTTAGATTAAATACCAGATCTTCCGGACTTTCCTCTACTTTAGGGTTAGAGCCAAGGCAGGCAGTTAAAACCAAAGTTAAAATCACAGAGATCACCACGACCCATAAGAGAGGTTTCTTGTAGTTCATAACATTCTTTATCCTTTCTTTGGTGTCCCTTTCAGCGAAGGCCAAGGGACCTCCGATCAAGGCTTTATCTTCTCTGGTTAGTTGCAGAAGTGAGCTAGAATATTCTTGGCGGATATCCTTGGATGTCTGGCTTAAAACAGCTTCGTCACAGCTCATTTCCATATCCTTACCGGATAGATTAAAAGCGAGCCAAACCAGTGGATTAAACCAATGTAGGCAGAGAGCTAGGAAGGACAAAATCCTTGTTAGGTGGTCGTATCTCTTTATATGGTGTTGCTCGTGCAGGATAATATATTCTTGTTCATCTTGATTGAGTGATGAAGGGAGAAAGATTTTTGGAGAGACCAGACCGATGACTAAAGGAGATTCAATATGGTCAGCTAAATAAATATTGTTTCTCAAAGGCAATGCTCCAATTAGGCTTTGTTCTAGTTTCTTCAGTTTTATCAGGTTATGAAAAAGCATTATTGAAGCCCCTAGAATCCAGATTAGACTCAAATCAGGCTTGAAATTAAATCTTGAATCATTTGGCATCGGTTCAGTTCCTTGGTCGAAAAAATCGTTTCTCTGCTCTCTAGGACCAAAAACAAGATCCGTCTCCAGGGGTTTGGGCTCATTGATTATTGGTCCAGGTATATATTCTATGGCTGCTGATTCGGTAATGGGTAAATTGAAGAAACCGATCAAGGAAAAATCGGAAGATATGGAAATAGGGCAGAGCAATCTAAATAAAACCACAGCCCAGAGAGCATAGGAAAATATTTTAGGGGCAGGTTTTAAAAGAAGTCGGACAGGTAAAATGATCAAAATTGCCAGACTGGCTGTAAAGGACATACTGAGCACAGTTAAAAAAACTGATTGTAACACATTACCCCCTTCTTTCCTCAATTATTTTTTGGATTTCGGCAATTTCTTGGTCAGACAGCTTTTTTCTTTTGGTAAAAGCTGTGAGAAATTGGGGCAGAGAACCGGCAAAGGTCTCTTCAACAAACTTTTCACTTTGGACTGCATTGAATTCACTTTTAGAGATGAGAGAAGTCACCATACCCTTCTCATTTTTAAAAATACCACGATCAATGAGTCGACGTAAGACGGTGTAGGTTGTCGATTTTTTCCAATTTAATTCTTCTTGGCAAATCTGAACCAATTCTCCCGAAGCTAGGGGTTCATTTTCCCAGATTAAATCGGCAAAGCGGGATTCAACCGGACCTAAACGGATATCCGTCATAGCTAAGCCTCCTTCTAAGTCTACAACCTGTAGACTTATTTACATTTTAAGTTTACAACATGTAGACCTGCTTTGTCAAGCCATTATTTTCAAAAAGATTTTTCCAAATTTGCAAGCTTAAACTACCTTCTCAGTTTAAAGTCCTTTTTGTTTTTAAAGAAACTTTCTTGTCTAAACCTGGCTTGATAAGTAGACTTTTTAAGAAAGATAGATATTATTAAAATAAGAAAGCGATACCAGCTTGCTCAGGCTTGGTACCGCTTTGGTTGATTATTACTGCTTTATTCGGGTCAATTAGCCAAAATAATTTTTGTTGTTTTGACTCAAAAAATGCATCTATTCGATTTTTATAAGTATTAATAATTCGTTGAATAAATTTTGAAGAAAGCTTTGGGATGATCGCAAACGGGGCACATTTGAGGAGCTTGAACTCCTGTTACATTGTGTCCGCAATTGGTGCAATGCCAGACAACGGCTTCTTCTTTTTTGAAAACGCTGGAGTCTTCGATGTTCTTAGCTAATTTCAAATAGCGAGCTTCGTGATGCTTTTCGATATTGGCTACTGCCTCGAAAAGATAGGCGATTTTGGCGAAACCTTCTTCTTT
>LSQX01377372.1_pt1 | contig 13377 bp, 13 predicted proteins | sample 654561 | NCBI WGS metagenome assembly LSQX01 (sample SAMN04489861, study PRJNA283612) | anaerobic digester metagenome | isolation source: 4 biogas reactors fed with cattle manure at either 37C or 55C with and... | place: Denmark: Kongens Lyngby | collected 2014 | reverse complement strand
ACGGCGGCGAAGGCCACCGACACCGGATTGGCACCGATGGCGGTATCGGTACGTACCTGCTTGGCGGTATTGAAGGTGCTCTGGAACAGACGATCAAGGCGGGGGCCGAGGGTGCCTGCGGTGCGGGCATACTGCCAGGCGTCCTTCATCTGGCCGAGGATCTGCGGCTCGCCCAGCACCATGGAGTCCAGACCGGCGGCCACCCGCATCATGTGGCTGACCGCACCGGCCTCCTGATGTACGTAACTGCAGCGGGCCACATCCTCCGGGTTCAGGCCGTGATAGCGCGCCACCCACTCGATCAGCTGCTCGGGCCGGGCCTGGTCCTGCGTGCAGTAGATTTCCGTGCGGTTGCAGGTGGACAGGATCGCCACCTCCCGGGCCGCCGTTTCATCACGCAGCTGCTGCAGCGCATCCGCCAGCTGGTCCGGCGCGAAGGCGACACGCTCGCGCACGTCGACCGAAGCCGTCTTGTGATTGATCCCGACTGCGAGAAAGCCCATGACACCTCAATGATAAAAGCCCGACATTACCGGGTTAAAAACGGCCAATTGTCCTATGTATGGGGGCGTCAATCAATTCCCCGGCCACCGGCGGAACGAAATCGACACCCGAGCCATCCCGGGGATACTGCACTTGCACACTGTGGGTTTGCCACTCATCCTGTATCATCATCTGCAGGCAATACCCGCAGACAGCGGCTCAAAGAGATTATCCATGACGGCACCCCGACTCCCCACCCTGGCCCTGGCAATAGGCATGCTGCTCGGCGGTTGTGCGGCCACCGGCCCCACGTCCGAATCAGCACCGACGCCCTCTGCACCCGAAGCGCCCCCCGCCGCTGAGGAGCAGATCCAGTATGGCCAGTTCTCTGCCGACACGCTCTTCGCCCTGCTTACGGCGGAGATCGCCGGTCAGCGCAACCGCTTCGATATTGCCCTGAACAATTATCTGGAGCAGGCGGTGGTAACGCGGGATGCCGGCATCATCGAACGCGCCATGGAGATTTCCGAGTTCCTCGGCGCCCGCCAGCAGGCCCTGGAGATGGCCCAGCTGTGGATGGAGGTGAGCCCGGACGATCCCGACGCGCTGCGTGCAGCCGCCCTGCAGCTGGCCCGGGCCGGCCAGCACGATGACGCCCTGCAGGTAATGCAGCGTGTGCTGGAGCTGGATGACGACACCCATTTCGACCTGTTGGCCCTGGCTTCCCTGCAGGCGGACAGCGAAACCCGCGCCGGGCTGCTGAACAACCTGATGGCGCTGCTGCAACGCCACCCGGACAATCCGCAGCTGAGCTTCGCCGCCGCCCTGCTGCTGCAGGAAGAGCAGCGTACCGAGGAAGCCCTGCAACTGCTGCGCAAGCACAGCGGGGACAACCCTTCGGCCGCGTCGATCATGCTTCAGAGCCGGCTGCTGGCCGGCAGCGGCGACATGAAACAGGCCATATCGGTACTGCAGGGCGGCGTCAGCCGCTTCCCCGAGGACCATCGACTGCGCCTGCTGCTGGCACGCATGCTGGTCAACACCGAGGATTACCCGGAAGCGGTTCGCCATTTCCGCGAGCTGTCCCGGCAGAACCCCGAGGATCCGGAGATCCAGCTGGCCCTGGCGCTGATCGAGATGGAAAGCGGCGACCACCAGGCTGCCATTGCCGAGCTGGAGTCACTGCTGGAGCTGGATCCCGACAACAGCAGCGCTCGCTACCACCTGGGTCAGGCACTGGCCCTGTCAGGGCAGACCGATGCGGCCATCGAGGCCTGGCGCGCCATCCGTGCCGGAGAGGAGTTCCTGCCCTCGCGCAGGCGCATGACCCAGCTGCTGGTCGAGCAGAACAGGGTGGGTGAATTGGCGCAGCTGATGCAGGACGAGCGTGCCCGTTATCCGCAGCAGGGCCTGGAACTCTATCTGCTGGAGATCGAGGCACTGGCCCCCGGCGACCCCGAGCGCGCCATGCAGCTGAGCAATGAAGCCCTGAGCCAGTTCGAGGACAGCAGCAGCCTGCTGTACACCCGCGCCCTGCTCGCCGAGCGTCTGGGCAAGCCCGCCGGCCTGGAAGCCGACCTGCAGCGCATACTCGACCTGGAACCGGACAATGCCATGGCCCTGAACGCGCTGGGCTACACCCTGGCTGACCGCAACCAGCGCCTGGATGAGGCCCTGGAGATGATCGAGAAGGCCCACCGCCTGCGTCCTGAAGACCCGGCGATTCTCGACAGCCTCGGCTGGGTACATTACCGGCTGGGCAACCTGGAGCTGGCCGAGGAGCTGCTGCGCCGGGCCTATGCCGCATTCCCCGATGCCGAAGTGGGTGCCCACCTGGGCGAGGTGCTCTGGCAGCTGGGCAAGCATCGCGAAGCCCGGGACGTGTGGGATGAAGCCGCCGCCGATGCCGAAGACAGCTCTCTGATCGATGCCACCCGCGAACGCCTGAAGGCCAACTGAACATGATCATCGTCCGCCCTCTCCTGCTGCTGGCCCTGTTGCTGACCCTGACTGCCTGCAGCAACCTGCACCAGCGCGAAACCCTCGAATTCGGTGGCGATGCAGCCGCCTGGAATGCCCACCGCAAGGCGGTCGATCCGCTGGACAGCTGGACTCTGCAGGGCAAGCTGGGGGTCAAGGCGCCAAGCGAATCTGGCAGCGGCACCGTACTCTGGCTGCAGCAACGGGACTATTACGACATCCGCCTGTCCGGCCCCTTGGGTCGGGGGGCAACCCGCATCCAGGGCGATGACCGCGGCGTGACCCTGGATATCGCCGGTCAACCGACCCTGACGGCGGAATCGGCCGAGGACCTGCTGGAGCAGCAGATAGGCTGGCGTCTGCCGGTGGAGAACCTGCTCTGGTGGGTGCGCGGCCTGCCGGCGCCGGACAGCCCCAGCCGCCTGCAGCTCAATCCCGACAGCCGCCTGGCGCGGCTGGCACAGGCCGGCTGGACGGTGGAATACAGCCGCTATCAGGAAGTCGGGGGCGTGCAATTGCCCCAGCGCCTGCAACTGTCCGGCCACGACATGCTGCTGACCCTGGTGATCACCCGCTGGGAGCCGCGCCGCCGACCATGAATAGGGCAACCCTGAGCCTGCCGGCACCAGCCAAGCTGAACCTGTTCCTGCACATCACCGGACGCCGGGCGGACGGCTATCACCTGCTGCAGACCCTGTTCCAGTTTCTCGATCATGGCGACACCCTGCATTTCACACCCCGGGAAGACGGGCAGATCCGCCTGTTGACCGAACTGCCCGGCGTTGCCGCCGAGGACAACCTGATCCTTCGCGCCGCGCGGCGCCTGCAGCAGGTCAGTGGCACCCGGCTCGGCGCGGATATCGTGCTGGACAAGCGCCTGCCGATGGGCGGCGGTATCGGCGGAGGCAGCTCCGATGCCGCCACCACCCTGGTCGGCCTCGACCACCTGTGGCAGACCGATCTGGGCGAGGACCGGCTGGCCGCCCTGGGCCTGGAGCTGGGCGCGGACGTGCCGGTATTCGTGCGCGGGCGGGCGGCCTGGGCCGAAGGGGTGGGCGAGCAGCTGACCCCGGTGGAGGTGGACGAGCCCTGGTACCTGGTGGTGGTTCCGCCCTGCCATGTGAGCACCGCGGAAATATTTTCCGATGAAAGGTTGACTCGCGACACAACGCCGATTACATTAGCGGCCTTTCGAGAGCACGGCGGTCGGAATGATTGCCTGCCGGTTGTCACAGCGCGTTACCCTGAAATTCGTAACACGTTGATCTTGCTAAACAAATTTTGTGAAGCTAAGATGACCGGAACTGGCAGTTGCTTATTTGGGGCCTTCCCAAATGAACGCGAAGCTGATAAAGTTCGCGCCCGGTTGCCAGCCACTCTGCAAGCCTTTGTTGCCAAGGGATGTAACACTTCACCGTTACATGCTTTACTCAACAAAGCGACGTAAGAAGGATGCAACCCGAAGCATCCGGACAGTATACAGGGGCGTAGCCAAGCGGTAAGGCAGCAGGTTTTGATCCTGCCATGCGTTGGTTCGAATCCAGCCGCCCCTGCCATTTTCTTCCGGCAGCAATAATTCATGACATCTTGAGTCCGGCTCGACCGGCCAGGCGTCTTTTTATTTCGCCCGGCTCTCTCACTGACTCATCGCATTAGACCCACTACCCAGAAGGTACTGTAGCGTGTCCAAGATGATGGTCTTCACCGGGAATGCAAACCCCGATCTGGCTCGACGCGTTGTGCGTCAATTGCATATTCCCCTTGGCGACGCCCTGGTTACCCGTTTTAGCGACGGCGAAGTCAGCGTTGAACTGAATGAGAATGTCCGCGGCAAGGATGTCTTCGTCATCCAGCCTACCTGCGCGCCGACCAACGACAACCTGATGGAACTGGTGGTCATGACCGACGCCCTGCGTCGCTCCTCCGCCTCGCGCATCACCGCCGTCATCCCCTACTTCGGTTACGCCCGCCAGGACCGCCGCCCGCGTTCGGCCCGGGTGCCGATCAGCGCCAAGGTAGTAGCGGACATGCTGGATGTGGTCGGTGTTGACCGCGTACTGACGGTTGACCTGCACGCTGACCAGATCCAGGGCTTCTTCGACATTCCGGTGGACAACATCTACGGCTCCCCGGTCCTGATCGACGATATTCAGGCCCAGCGCCTGGACGACCTGTTGATCGTCTCCCCGGATATCGGCGGCGTAGTCCGCGCCCGCGCTGTGGCCAAGAGCCTGGGCGTGGATCTGGCGATCATCGACAAGCGTCGGCCCAAGGCCAACCAGGCCGAGGTCATGCACATCATTGGTGATGTGGAAGGCCGCAACTGCATTCTGGTCGACGATATGGTCGATACCGCCGGTACCCTGTGTGCCGCCGCCAAGGCCCTCAAGGACTTCGGCGCCATGCGCGTATCCGCCTATTGCACCCACCCCATCCTGTCCGGCAAGGCGATCGACAATGTCAACGCTTCCCTGCTGGATGAACTGGTGGTGACCAACACCATTCCGCTGACTGCCGCTGCCGATGGCTGCGAGCGTATCCGTCAGCTGGACATGGCCCCCATCATTGCCGAGGCCATGCGCCGTATCAGCAATGAAGAATCCATCAGTGCGATGTTCCGTTAAGGATCGCGCACTGATTCAAACAGCCCGGCAATCACGCCGGGTTTTATCAATCGTCCGACGTGCTGGTCGCAAGTACCCGGACGCACAGCAAGGAGACTATCAATGGTCGACTTCACTTTGAATGCGAATGCGCGTGACGATCTGGGGAAAGGTGCGAGCCGCCGCCTGCGTCGTAACGCTGACCTGGTTCCAGCTATCGTTTACGGTGGCAACAAGGAGCCGCAGAGCATTTCCATCGCCGCCCGCGAGCTGAACAAGGCGCTGGAAAATGATGCTTTCTACTCCTCCATCATCGGCCTGTCGATTGATGGCAAGGTAGAGGAAGTGCTGATCAAGGCCCTGCAACGCCACCCGGCCAAGCCGCGCCTGCTGCACGCTGACTTCCAGCGCATCGTTGCCGGCCAGAAAGTGACCGTACACGTACAACTGCACTTCACCAACGAAGAAACCTGCGTTGGCGTCAAGCAGGAAGGCGGCATGGTGTTCCGCAACCTGCCGGAAGTGGAAGTAAGCTGTCTGCCGAAGGATCTGCCCGACTTCATCGAAGTCGACCTGCTGGATCTGAAAGTGGGCGACTCCCTGCACCTGACCGATCTGAAACTGCCGGAAGGCGTGGAAATCCCGAGCCTGGCGCTGGGTGACGACCACAACCTGCCGGTAGTAACCATCATGGCTCAGCGCACCGCTGCTGCCGCTGATGACGAAGAAGCTGCTGGTGAAGGTGAGGAGTCAGCGGAATAATCTCCCGCTGACCCCAAGAGGGCGCCCGTTGTGACGCAGGGAATCAAGTTGATCGTCGGTCTCGGTAACCCGGGCCCGGAATATGACATGACCCGGCATAACGCGGGCGCCCTTTTTGTTGAGCGTCTGGCACAGATGCACAATCTGACCCTGCGTCAGGAAAAACAGTTTTTCGGCCTCACCGGCCGCCTGACCCTCGCCGGTCAGGATGTTCGCCTGCTGATCCCCACCACCTTCATGAACCGCAGCGGCCAGGCCATTGCCGCGCTGGCAGGCTTCTATCGCATCAGCCCCGAGGAGATCCTCGTCGCCCACGACGAACTGGACCTGCCCCCCGGCGTGGTGAAGTGCAAGAAAGGTGGCGGTCATGGCGGACACAACGGGCTGCGCGACACCATCGCCCGCCTGGGTAACAACAATGGATTTCACCGCCTGCGCCTGGGTATCGGCCATCCCGGCCACGCCTCGCAGGTTACAGGCTATGTGCTGGGCCGCGCACCCAGAGACGAGCAGCAGGCGCTGGACGCCTGCATCGATGAAGCACTGCGCGAAGTCCCCGGCATGCTGACCGGTGACTGGACTCGCGTCATGCAGCGCCTGCACAGCTTCAAGGCCTGATTCAATTTCGCCGCAGCCGCGGCAGAGGACACCAGTATGGGATTCAATTGCGGTATTGTCGGACTGCCCAACGTCGGCAAATCCACCCTGTTCAACGCCCTGACCAAGGCCGGTATCGGCGCCGAGAACTTTCCGTTCTGCACCATCGAGCCGAACAGCGGCGTGGTGCCCATGCCCGACCCACGACTGGATGCCCTGGCGGTTATCGTCAAACCCGAGCGGGTACTGCCGACCACCATGGAGTTCGTCGACATTGCCGGACTGGTGGAAGGTGCCTCCAAGGGCGAGGGGCTGGGTAACAAGTTCCTGGCCAACATCCGCGAGACCGACGCCATCGCCCACGTGGTGCGCTGCTTCGATGATGACAACGTGATCCACGTGTCCAACAGCGTCGACCCCAAGCGCGACATCGAGATCATCGATCTGGAGCTGATCTTCGCCGACCTGGACAGCTGCGAGAAGCAACTGCAGCGGGTGACCCGCACCGCCAAGGGTGGTGACAAGGAAGCCGTGGCGCAGAAGGCCCTGCTGGAAAAACTCATCCCGCACTTCACCGAAGGCAAACCGGCGCGCACCCTGCTCAAAGAGCTCGGCGACGAAGAGAACAAACTGATCAAGGGCTTTCACCTGTTGACCAGCAAGCCGGTGATGTACATCGCCAACGTCGCCGAAGACGGCTTCGAGGATAACCCCTACCTGGAGATCGTCCGCGAGATCGCCGCTGCCGAAGGTGCCGTGGTCGTCCCCGTGTGCAACAAGATCGAAGCGGAAATCGCCGAGCTGGATGATGAAGAGGAAAAACTCATGTTCCTCGAGTCCATGGGCATGGACGAGCCCGGCCTGAACCGGGTAATCCGCGCCGGCTATGAGCTGCTCAATCTGCAGACCTACTTCACCGCCGGGGTCAAGGAAGTGCGCGCCTGGTCAGTCCGCATCGGCGCCACCGCACCCCAGGCCGCCGCCGTGATCCACACCGACTTCGAGAAAGGCTTCATCCGCGCCGAAGTGGTCGCCTACGACGACTTCATCCAGTACAGCGGCGAAGCCGGCGCCAAGGAAGCCGGAAAATGGCGTCTGGAAGGCAAAGAGTACATCGTCAAGGATGGCGACGTGATGCACTTCCGGTTCAACGTTTAATCAACGTCTGACGATTTTTTCAGAACACCGGAGCGTTAAGTAGCACTGTATGGATTGAGCAAGCCTTTGTAAATCAGAGGCTTGCAAAACAATACGATCTACTGAGCGTTCCTATTGTTCATCGAGGTCTGAAAAAATTGGGGGTAGCGTTGGGGGTACTCGTGTTCAACCGTGGGGGTACTTTCCCCGCAGTGGAGTCCAACGATGCCCGAGAATCTACTCACTGACGCGAAGATCAGGTCGGTCAAACCGACTGATCGAGACTGGAAACTTTCAGACGGCGGGGGCTTGTTCCTGCTGATCAAACCCACCGGCGGCAAGCTCTGGCGGTGGAAGTACCGTCTGCAAGGCAAGGAGAACCTCTTTGCCATTGGCGGCATTCCTCAAGTAAGCCTTGCAGAAGCGCGTGCTGCCCGCGAAAAAGCACGAGCCCTGGTCAAGCAAGGCATCCACCCTGCCCATGAGCGACAGCAAATCAAGCAGCGTAACCTGGAAGCGCTGGAGGAACGCAAGCGCGCCCGGGAAAGCTCGTTCGCCAAGGTCGCAAAAGCANNACCTGGCGGAGATCAAACCGGTCTTCGCCCCCAGCTCCTACCGCACGAAAGAATCCCGCATCAGAAAGTACCTTTCACCCAAGTTCGATGGGTTACCGATGAGCGACATTGGCGTCAAGCAGATCCGTCCATTGCTGGAAGAGTGCAAGAGCCACGGTGCGTGGGCGGCTATTCATGTCAAAGGCGACCTTTCGGCGATCTTTAAGTTTGCGATGGTACGGGGGCTGGTCGAGGCAAATCCAGTTCCCAGCCTGCGGGGGCTGTTGCGCGTACCGCTCAGCGAGAGCAAGGCTGCGATGACGAGAGAGCAAATTCAGAAGTTCTATCAGGAATTGCGCGGCTACCGGGGCTATCCGGAAACCGCTCTGTGTTTGCGGCTGATTGCTCTGACCGCCTGTCGTCCAGGGGAAGCGGCGGATGCCGAGTGGGACGAGTTCGACTGTGAGGATGCTCTGTGGCGTCGCCCTGCGGCGAAGATGAAAGCCCGACGCGACCATGTCAGCCCGCTGTCTGCGCAGGCTATTGCCGCGCTGAAAGACTTGCAACGTATCACCGGTGGCGGGCGCTATCTGTTTCCGCACCGGAGCGGCAAAGGCTTTGCCACGCCCAACCGGCTGACCTATGCCATGCGCGACATGAACCTAGGTCGGGGCACGACGCCACATTGTTGGCGGACGACCTTTTCTACCTGGGCCAATGAGAACGGATACCGGCCTGATGCGATTGAGCGGCAGCTTGCTCACGTGGAAAGCAACAAGGTGCGAGCGACGTACAACAAGGCGCTGCTGCTGAATCAGAGAAGGACGCTGTTGCAGGAATGGGCGGACTATCTCAAGGCGGCGGAGGACGGTGGCGCGGCATAGGGGTAGTCAAATACCGGTAATGGGGTATTTCTAGAACCAATACCCCATTTAAATTCAATGACTACCCCATTTAGACAGCCTGAACCTACATTTCCATGTGCTGAAAATTAACGGATGACAACAATCCTGCCAGAGAAGACTCCTTGACATAAGAACATCATGTCGATACTCCTGGACATATGGAAACATCAACAGTCATTGCCACCTTTGCCGCACTCTCCCAGGAAACCCGTCTTGAGGTTTTCCGTCTCCTCGTCCGCCATGAACCTGAGGGGCTTGCTGCGGGCGAGATTGCCCGCCAACTGGAAGTGCCTCACAACACCATGTCAGCTCACCTTGCGGTGCTGGCTCGGGCCCAGTTGGCCATGTCTCAGAGACACGGGCGGTCCATCATCTACCGAGCGAACCTGGATCATATGAGAAAGACGGTTCAATTTCTGGTGCGCGACTGTTGCGCTGGCCACCCGGAAGTATGCGAGCCGCTAATGGCTGCTTTGTCAGGATGCTCCCCCACCGCAGAAGAGAATCAACCAGCATGAAAATCCAGATTTATCACAACCCGAAATGCGGTACCTCGCGTAACACCCTGGCGATGATAGTGGCTTCTGGCGAAACACCGGAAGTCATCGAATATCTCCAGACGCCGCCGACGCGGGAGCGACTGGTCGAGCTGATCGCAAGTATGGGAATACCAGCGCGAGCACTCCTGCGCCAGAAAGGCACGCCCTACGATGAACTCAACCTGGGCGATGCCAGCTTGACGGATGAGCAGTTGATAGATGCCATGATGGAGCATCCGATCCTGATAAACCGGCCCATCGTGGTTACCGACAAGGGCGTACGGTTGTGTCGGCCTTCTGAGTTGGTATTGGATTTGTTGGCCGAGCCGGTAAAGGAATTTACCAAGGAAGACGGTGAAGTCGTACGTCACGATGGGAAGGAAGCATGAGCAGCACCAGTCCTGTCGACGACTTACCCAATATTGATCCGGATGAACTACACCCTATCAATATTGACGCGCTGGCTCACCCGGATGACCCTCGCCATCCACCGCGCATTCTGGTGCTCTACGGCTCCCTACGCGAGCAGTCTTTCTCACGGCTCGCTTCCGAGGAAGCGGCTCGACTGCTCCGCTGGTACGGATGCGAGGTGCGCACCTTCAATCCATCCGGCCTGCCCCTGCCGGACGATGCGGATGCCGAGCACCCGAAGGTGCAGGAGCTGCGCGAGCTTACCCAGTGGTCTGAGGGGATGATGTGGGTCAGTCCAGAACGCCACGGGGCCATGACCGGCATCATGAAAACGCAGATTGACTGGATTCCGCTGGCATTGGGCGGCGTAAGACCAACCCAGGGCAAAACGCTGGCAGTGATGGAGGTCTCGGGCGGGAGTCAGAGTTTCAACGCGGTTAATCAAATGCGCATCCTCGGACGCTGGATGCGGATGATCACCATCCCGAATCAATCTTCAGTACCCAAGGCTTTTACCGAGTTCGATGATGAAGGCCGGATGAAGCCATCACCACTGTATCTGCGCATCGTGGATGTCTGTGAAGAATTGGTGAAGTTCACCTGGCTCACAAGGGGCCGATCCAGCTATCTCACAGATCGTTATTCTGAGCGCGTGGAAACTGCTGAAGCGGTATCCCGACGCGTCAATCAAGGCACTCTCTGAACCACAGGTCGTTTCATGTTGGCACTTGTTATTTTTGCGATCACTCTGGTGCTGGTGATCTGGCAACCCAGAGGGTTGGGTATCGGCTGGAGTGCCCTTGGCGGCGCGCTGGTTGCGTTGCTGCTCGGTGTCGTTCAGTGGACAGATGTCGAAGTGGTCTGGGATATCGTCTGGGATGCGACCTTCACCTTCGTCGCCCTGATCATCATTTCACTGATCCTGGATGCTGCCGGTTTCTTTGCCTGGGCCGCACTGCACGTAGCCCGCTGGGGCAACGGTAGAGGGCACTTGCTGTTTCCCATGATCGTGGTGCTGGGAGCAGTCATCGCTGCTTTTTTTGCCAACGATGGGGCGGCGCTGCTGCTGACGCCCATCGTGATAGCCATTCTGCTGCGGTTGAATTTTTCTCCACCCGCCGCCTTTGCTTTTATCATCGCCACCGGCTTTGTCGCGGACACCACCAGCCTGCCATTGGTGATCTCCAATCTGGTGAACATCGTCAGCGCCAACTACTTCGATATCGGCTTTGACCGTTACGCAGCCGTCATGGTGCCGGTCAATCTGGTTTCGCTAGCCGCTACATTGATCGTACTCTGGCTGGTTTTTGGACGGCAGATTCCCAAGCAGTATTCAGTCACGGTGCTTGATCCGCCCCATTCGGCCATCAAGGATCTACTGGTATTTCGTGCCGCCTTCCCGATCCTGCTGGTATTGCTCATTGCTTATTTCGTCACCGCACCGCTAGGGGTACCCATTTCCCTGGTGACCGGCACCGCAGCGCTCCTGCTGATGGCAGTTGCGGGGCGATGGTGGAGGCAAGGTAACGGCGCTGTGGTCTCCGTAACCAATGCCCTACGTCACGCTCCCTGGCAAATCGTGCTGTTCTCGATTGGCATGTATCTGGTGGTGTATGGCCTGGGTAACGCTGGTCTCACCAACATGGGTGCAACGGCCCTTCAGTGGTTGGCGCAACAAGGTGACTTTGTTGCGACGGTGGGCACCGGTTTCCTGTCAGCCATTGTTGCATCCGTCATGAACAATATGCCGTCCACCCTGGTAGGTGCGCTGGCCATTGACCAAGCGCAGGTCCCGGCAACCACCCAGGAGCTGATGGTCTACGCCAATATCATAGGCAATGATCTGGGTCCGAAATTCACGCCCATTGGCAGCCTGGCGACTCTACTGTGGCTGCATGTTCTGGCCGATAAGGGTTACCGGATCAGCTGGGGGCAATACATGAAAATTGGTCTATTGATTACCCCACCGGTGCTGCTGGCCACCCTCGTGGCACTCGCATGGTGGTTNNTTATTGAACCGCGGCAGATTGAGCCAGTGGACGGCTGTGTTTGCAGACTGGGCGCGCCTTCATACTGCCTGACCTAGCTACCGAGGTAGATGGCAGTGATCTGAACCCGCTCATGTCCCAACTCACGGCTGATGGTCTGACGAGCACGACGGTCTTCTACGCACTGCTTTGGACTTAACTCCGTGACTGATGGTCCACCTGCCGCTGGCGCAGGCCACCCTGTCAGAGCCTCATAGCGGCTCTGCGCGTACTGATGCCGCAGTCCATGCATGCCGCTCAATCCCGCCCTTTTGCACTGGCCATCGTAAACATGCCGCTGCTGGATGTAGTTCTTGTGCGCTGGAATCAATGACCCGCTCCCGGCCAGGCCGTGCGCGGCCTGAAGCGCCTCGCGTTGCTGTGCTGTGGTGATGGGCACGATCCTCTCTCGCCCACCTTTCGTCCACGAACCTTTCAGGACGAGATGATCACCACGATCTGCATAATGCGGCTGGAACAGCAAAGACTCCTTCCGGCGCAGCCCAAAGGCGGCCTGCAACTGAAGGCTCATTCGTACATATGTATCGGTGACTTGTTCAAGGCTCGATCCCAGCTCACGGGCCTTGCTGATATTGGTCACATAGCGGCGCTCGGCTATGCCAAACTGCGCATTGTCCGCCGGCAGGATACCTGCCTTGCCAACCTTCTCAGCCCACCAGCGCAGGTGAGAGAGGCGGTTCTTGATGGTGCCGGACGACAAGCCTTCCGCTTGCCAGCGATCCATTAGCGCCTGGACATGCTTACCCTTGAGCGATGAGGCCTTCAACTGCCGGAAACCGGCTTCGCGAAGTTGTCGCGCGACCAGCGTCAGCGAACGCATGCGGTCGGCCTGGGTATTGTGGCTGCCGTCGCGGTTGCGCTGGCAGAGCTGCCGCAGGGTGTAGGTCAAGTCGTCCATCTACCGGCCTCCAAGTAAAGCACCGTACTACGTTGTCCTGAAACTCAATGGTTAGTGTTGGTGCCAACTCGCAAACGCGAGATCCCGTTAGGGCAAGGGCATGGCGTTCAGGAGACACCAGAGCCTCGAATGAGGCGTCCGTCTTGCTTCCTGCTGGAAGGCCGGACGGAGGTCGTGCGGGATGAACAAGCTGTAAGCGTCGATGAGTTCTCCTAAGTGACAAGGATGAGAAAAGCAGTGTGGGACAGTGCACCGATGGCGCAGGGAGGGATATACAAGCAGATTGAAGATGGCTCCGCCCATGGGTAGGGCCGGTATGCATCAAGAGCCTGGGCATACCTGGGTAGGTTCCGCCCTGTCGGGCCAGCGCTTGCAGGAACCGGCGCTGGAGGGGTGCCGATGTACGAAGCCCATCGGTCTTGGCAACTGCCCGGTCAGTATCTGTCTCTTATACACATCT
>LSQX01363931.1_pt1 | contig 13377 bp, 12 predicted proteins | sample 654561 | NCBI WGS metagenome assembly LSQX01 (sample SAMN04489861, study PRJNA283612) | anaerobic digester metagenome | isolation source: 4 biogas reactors fed with cattle manure at either 37C or 55C with and... | place: Denmark: Kongens Lyngby | collected 2014 | reverse complement strand
TCGCATCATACGAAAGGATTAAAAGCATTCTCGGAGGAATTTCCCGACGCCCGGCTCATCATCGTTTCATTGGATAAATACCCACGACGGACAAACAATGTGGAGGTATATCCTGCCACACAATTCCTTTCAAAGATGTGGAACAGCGATTTCTTTTGATATTCTAACAGATGATGCTTCGGCATATTTTTTGTCATATCCGCATTTTTAACTACTTTAGCACCAAATATCAATCGAATGAAAGCCGCACACAATCTTCACCTTCTGGTGTGGTTCACCATCATTGGGCTGGCACTGGCCTCTTGCTCCAACCCGCAACCTGAAGCTGTCACGTTATTGAAAGCTGCCGAACAACTGACAGATAGCCGTCCCGACAGTGCTGTGCAACTGATAGACTCTATTTTTTACCCGGAGAAGAGTTTTAACAAAAGGGATTACATGCGGTATTGGGTGACACGTGTGCAGATCCGGTATAAAAACTACCTACCGGTACATGAAGATACCCTCATATTCAAGGCCAGGGATTATTTCACAAAAAATTCCAATGACCCGATGAAAACCACCCTCGCCTGTTTTTACAGCGGCTGTGTCTATCGTGAACAAGGGAATAAGGAGCAGGCCATGAAGCATTATAAAGATGCTGAAACATATGCAGTAAAGACATCCGACGTAGATCTGCAGGGACTGGTGCAGTACAATATGGGCGATTTGCTGGCAGGACAAGGTTTGTACGATCAGGCACTGATCAGCTATCAACAGGCAGAGAGCCTCTATGCTCTATCTCCGGTGAATGCAATAGAGAAGCAGGCCCGCTGTTTGAGTGCAACGGGCAGGATGTTTTTGCTTTCGGGGCAACAGGAGAGTGCCTTTGCTGATATGCACAAAGGTTTTGAGCTGGCTCTTACCACGGAAAACGATGCGTTGAAAAGTTCACTTGCACAAAACCTAAGTGTTTCCTACGCTGAATCTGAACAAAAAAATGAAGCGATCAAATACTTAAGGCACTCTTATCTGCTCAACAAAGACAGCACAAAAGTTCTCCGCTATTATCTGAATTTTGCTGAAGCATATGCAGAAACAAACCAAACAGATTCACTTACTTATTTTAAAAATAAATTGGCACGAGAAATAGATACATCAAAAGATTCGTACCTTAAAGCCGCTGCCTACTTTTTTCTATCCACACAAGCCAGGAAGAATCACAATTATGATCAGGCATTCGATTACCAACAAAAATATGCACAGCTAGTTGAAAAAATAAGCCAAGAACGTCTTCAACAGTCGGTCTATGAGGTACAACAGAAATATGACTACAATAAACAACAGAACAGTTACAATCTTCAGTTGATGCACCGGCAACGTCTTATCATCACCTTTATCTCATTCTTTCTGCTGGTCAGCCTCCTTTCTCTCTTCCTTCTCCGACGTATTGTCATTCAAAAAAACAGGTTAATAAGTATACAAAATGCGATGCAAACACTGAATAAGACGGCAAAAGACCTGCAAAGACGGCAGAAGACCACCAATGAAAAAGAGGATCAGCTGCGAGAAAGTTTACTATGGAAATTTAATGTGTTGCATAAATCATCCTTGTTAAAATCTGAACTGCAACAATTTGATCAGATGGACACAAAACATGCCATTTCACGCTTTGACGAAATTGTATATGGTGAGAATCACCCCTCACAATGGAATACGTTAGTGGAAACAATCGATGAAATGCACCCTAGACTTTCATCATTTACACGGTCTACCTATCCTCAATTCACAGAGACCGAATTCAAAGTTTGCCTGTTGTCCTATGCCGGATTACCAAGTAAGGAAATAGCCCTTCTCATTGACCAAAGTGTACATACGGTGAACAAGGCGCGTACCCGTATCCGTCAAAAGATGGGTCTAAAAGAAGTAGGAGCCGATTTTTGCACACATCTGAAGCAAAAATTCACCGACAACAGTATCTCCTGAAGCATCCTTATTCTTAAATATTCACCATCGCGCTTATATCTTCATTTTTTAACACGTATAATGTGTGTCGTTTACCTGAATCAAAATGTTAAACCACTTATACCTGACTTTTCACCTATTGACCGGTTAATTTTTCTTTTGTACGTTTGTCACAATAATTCTATTCAACAAATCAATCTTTTCTACCAATGAAACAACAAATTATTCTATTTATGATTGCAGGAATCCTATTTATTCCTACGTCCATGTATGGATCTGCAAAAGAACAATCAATGTTTTGTAGTACCCAAACAATGGAAAGCACAGATCAAATTATACTTGATGGAAAACTGGAAAATCCAGGTGGCTTTCGCTCCGGCGGAGATCCGATTATTGTTGAACAACAGATCAACGCTCTTTTCATCTTTTTTCAGAAAAATGTGGGACTGATACAGGTAACTATTACCGGTAGCCAGGGATTAGTATATTCCACATCGGTAGATACTTCTGCCCCTTCGACGCTTACTGTCTCACTATCAGGTTTTCCCTCAGGAATTTACACCATCACATTTAGTAATGAAAATGGTTTAATGTATGGGGAATTGGAAGTATAAATAAAATTTCGACCAGTGTCAAATTGCTTATAAGATAATAAAAAAAGGAATACTGATCAGATTACAATTACGTAGTTATTTCTTAACGAAATACTTTGTACATAATTACCGGAAACGTCTATCTTATCTCGCATAAGAATAATAATTCAGGTTGAGAATGACAATGTAGTCAATGATTCTTTTTCTCGGTTAAAAAGTGGAAATGAGAGTGGGCAAGATGGTTCAATTAATTATGGATATGTGACTCCCGACGAGAGGTTTATTCATATTCAGGCCAACTTATGGCCTATGCATATTGTCAATTCAATGTAAGAGGTACTAAACAAAATGGTATAAAGGGAATCGAGAATTGCCACTATGAAGCTTTTCAATGGGCTGAGAATGATCTTTATCATGCGGCTGCACAAATAAAATTAGGACCATTTGTGTCTGGACCAAATGGACATGCACATATCGAGTATGCATGTGCAGCAGATTCCAAGCCCGTTGGTATTAGTTGGAATGGAACCGGTTACACTATTGCCGGGGGCGAGAATAACAGGTTCTCGGGTGGACAATATGTTTCACCGTCTATGCTATATTAAACCTTCAATGATAAGGTAGCTCTGATTTAATGGTAAATTTAATAATATTAGACATGAAGAAAGTTCAAATCCTTTTTGTTTTTTGTCTTGCGAATATTTTAATATTGGCTTCTCCCACAAAACAGTATAGTGAAGAGAAAAAAACAAATTTATACGACTATGTCACTGTAGTAACAAGTGAGGATAACTTGAAAAATCTTTTCAGAAATTTCCCCATTTTTATCGAGAACGGAAAAGAGATTGATTTTTTATCTTATCAATTCAGAGGAACTATAAGAGATAAAAAGAATGCAAAAAAATATGTTCAAAAGAATTTTGATGATTTGATTCCTATCGGATGGCTTACGTCTTATCAATCCAATGAAAACATGCTATCGGAAGAAATGTCTTGTGTGCGATTAGACTTACAACAAATTCATGAGAGCAAGTCAGAATTAAAAAAAATGGTAAAAACAATTTCCGAAGAATATGTGCATGTCAGAGATGAAGTATACCAAATTAACTATGTCTTCAATCTGCAAAAACATGTACATTACATATTTATCAATCCAAAAAGCAAAAAAGTTTTACTGAAAGGAAATATCTTTGGAATAGAAATACCCATATCACATTTTGAATATATTGAAAAAAACACAAAATGAAGTAGGCAGTGCGAAATCGGAAAGATCGGCCAGTTTCTTAATTAATTTTTATGATTATCCGCAAAGTACCCTAAGATAATTAGGTCGTAAATTGCTAAAATCAAGTGGATAATTAACGATATAAATTTGTATATATATCTGATTAATAGTATATTTATAGTCTAAACGACATAAATTATGAACCTACTAAAATTCATTCAAGAGTTCCCCGATGAAGCCGCTTGCCGTCAAAAATTTAAAGATGAACGCGACAAAATCGGTGTTACATGTAAAAGGTGTAATTGCACGGATCATTATTGGCTTGACAACAAATCAAGTTATGAATGTAAGCATTGCCACTCTCGCACATCCATACGCTCGGGAACAGTTATGCAACATTCGAAGCTGCCATATCGTTATTGGTTGATTACAATTCATTTGCTGACAAGTACTAAGAAGTCGTTTTCTACAGAAGAACTTCGCCGGCAACTAGGGCATAAACGTTATCATGGCCTATTTGGGAGATGGTCTGTAAGCTACGAGACGTAATGGGCAAGCGTGATGATGAATACTCACTTTCAGGACAGATAGAACTTGATGATGCTTTTTTTACAACTGAGATTTCCGATGATCAAAAGAAGAAACCTTTGAAGCGCGGGCGTGGCAGTCAAAATAAAACAAAAGTGCTGGTAATGTGCGAAAGTAGTTTTCAGGACAACCCGGGGAAGGGACAAAAACCCATACGGGTAGGTTATCTGAAAATGAAAGTCATCAGCGATTTAAAAGCCGACACAATTACACCGATTGTCAAAGAACAAAGTGATGGGAGGTCGGATTTACTAACCGATGATTCCACATCTTATGGAGACTTGAAGCATCACGTGGAATCCCACACATCAAAGGTGATAAAACCGGAAGAGCTCGAAACGGTCTTGCCTTGGGTGCATGTGGCAATTGGTAATGCAAAACGATTATTGTTGGACGTACATCATAAATTAAAACCGGAATATTTACAATATTATCTAAATGAGTTCTGCTATAAATTCAACCGAAGATTCTTCGGTGAGAAGCAATTCGATAGGCTGGTTTTAGCAGCCGTAACGTATCAATCGGATTTCAGACCGAAAACTTATAATAGGACTCATTGCGGATAATCATTAAGAATTATATGGCTTTATGCAATCTATACTGCCTATATGTTACAACATGATGGAATAATTATCAAAAAATCAATCTACCGGTTGATGCCGGTGAATACATCATTAATACAACGCATTATTCCAACGCAACAATAAGATTTCAATATCACCCGGAAAGGAATTCAATCTTTTATACAACTTAACTCCAATTTTTATGTATTAGATATCGATTCTGGCACAATAAGTAAACATGGTGGTAAAAGTACTTTTACCGATGACATCGCAAACAAAACTTTTAAAATATCAGTAGAAGATTGGGATAGACATTTAATTGAGAATGTTCATTTTTATGAGGTAGATTATGATAAGTTCCGTGATTGCTATTACAGAATTCACGCAAATGTTTGGGATTTATGCCAAAAATTTCGTTTTCTGAATAACTAAATAATAAGAGGCTATACCTGACTATTTTCGATATTCAATTAAATTACGTAAAGGAGATACCGTTAGCAATGGATAGTTATAATGTTATTGGAGGATGGGGAGTCGTGAAGACTGGATTACTTTTAATAAAGGACAATCCAAACAATTTGCAATTCAATTACGAAGACCTACAATACGATATCGTATCATTCTCCCATTTATCGCACTGAAGTCCGGCACCCATTTTTTATTGCATCAACTAGTGAAAAAAAGATAGAGTTATAACCAGTGATATATCAATCTAATTTCAAAGTCATGATAGCGACATTGCTGACGACAAATAACATCACAATAATTGTAAAATGAGTTCGAAAAATAGACAGAATCAATATTCATTCACGAATATCATATCATATGAAAAGTATTGTGATAAACTTTTGTTGTTGATATTCATTGTATGCACATTATCATCTTGTAGACAAGATACTTATAGTAGTCGATTGGCTGCGGCCTTAGAGCTGGCAGGGCCTAATAGATCTGAATTGGAGAAGGTTCTGGAATATTATTCTCAAGAAAAAAGCGATTCGCTAAAGCTTAAAGCCGCGAAGTTTCTTATCTGTAACATGGATGTTCATTCTTCTTACAATAGTAGGACCTGGGATATCTTTCAAATGGAATTGGACTCTCTTTTTAGGATGGAGGAGCAGCCCAAAAACCTCGAACAGGGTTTGGAAGATTTATATGGTAAATTTTCCAGCAGACTTTCTAACGACCTGGAGTTTGTTTCTGACCTGAGAACCATGCGTGCTGATTTTCTCATTCAGAATATTGATGCGGCTTTTTCCAGATGGAATAGTTCATACTCATGTCATTTGACCTTTGAAGATTTCTGTGAGTATATCCTTCCATATCGTGCTGGAAAAGAAACATTGAATAATTGGAGGCAAGAATTTGAAAATAACTACATCCCCTCGCTTTATGAGCGGTTGATAAATGGAAAAGATTCGATCACAGCCATCGACTTGTGTAATGCAATTAAATCATATCCTTATAGTAATCTTTCCACAACTGTAAGCAAACTACCCGATTATAACGCCCATACCCTCTCCATAATGAGAATGGGAAACTGTAGACAATATACCCTACAAGGAGTTTTGGCAGCCAGATATTTAAGCATTCCCGTCGGCATAGACTTCACACCACAGTGGGCAACCCGCAGTATGGGGCACGAATGGAATGCTTTCATCACCAATGAGGGGAAACCACTAAGTTTTGGCATAGGCGATTACTGTGATCTTGGTGAACATATAGAGTTTATTCCGGATAGAATCCCTCCCAAAATATACCGTCAAACCTTTGCCAAACAAAAGCAAAGTCTTGCAATGATTAGGGGAAGTGAAACAATTCCTCAAACTCTGGCATCTCCCTGTATGAAAGATGTGACAATGGATTATTATTCATGCGTCGATGTGCCCATTAAATTTGACTTCAAGGCTCCAGGAAGAAATAAATTCTCTTATTTAGCTGTTTTTGACAATAGTAACTGGATTCCCGTATGTTGGGCACCCGTTAAAAAGAGAATGTCACTGTTTGAGAATCTTAATAAGAATATTGTATGCTTACCGGGTTATTATGATAATGAAGAATTTATACCTGCAGCCCCACCGATCATTATTGACAGTATCGGGAATATTAAGCACTTGGTAATTGACTTACAGAATAAACAGGATATGGTGCTAAGCAGGAAATACCAAAATAGTTTGGTTGAGGGACATTGTAAGGAAATGGTTGGAGGCAGGTTTCAAGCATCGGATAACAGGGATTTTACCAATGCCGTGGATCTTTTTGTCATACAAGACAAACCGGAATCCAGCTACCAAATAGTGAATGTACAAACAGAGAAACCCTACAAATATTTTAGATACCTCGCTCCAACAGAATCAATAGGGACCATTTCCGAATTGGAAGTTTATGAGGAAGGCACAGGTAATAAGCTTCTTGGAGAAATAATTGGTACAGAACAAGATCTTATCGATATTTCAAATGAGAAAGCTTTTGATGGTGATCCGCTTACCTCGTTCAGAAAGTATGGAGAATTGGATGAAGTATGGGTGGGCCTGAAGTTTGACAGTCCTAAAAAAATAGAGAAAATTGTATACTTACCAGGGAATGATGACAATTGCATTCGAGATGGAGAATTGTATGAATTGTTCTATTGGAATAATAAATGGGTATCGTTAGATAAACAATTGGGATCGAGTGAAACATATAAATTGAAATATGAAAACGTTCCTACGAATACGCTTTATCTTTTACGAAATCTGACGAAAGGTAAGGAGGAACGTGTTTTTACATACGAGAAAGGAAAACAAGTATGGTGGTAAAATAATCTCACAGAACTCGGTACCCTTACAAAAAATGCATCAACAAGACAAAACAAATAGATTCATAATCAGGGATACTGTAATGCTGTTGCTTGCGGCAGGAGTGCTTATATCTTACTATCACTGAATTGAAAGTCCGAATTTGTTTACGCTTATGATGAATAAGTTCGGTTTTTACACGGTCTACCTATCCTCAATTCACAGAGACCGAATTCAAAGTTTGCCTGTTGTCCTATGCCGGATTACCAAGTAAGGAAATAGCCCTTCTCATTGACCAAAGTGTACATACGGTGAACATGGCGCGTACCCGTATCCGTCAAAAAATAGATATTAAAGAGGCGGGAGCCGATTTCAACACACATTTGAAGAAGAGATTCTCCGAAAACAGTATCTCCTAAAACAGCCCTATTCTTAAATATTCCCCATCGCACTTATATCTTCATTTTTTAACACGCACAATGAGTGTTGTTTACCTGAATCAAAAAGTTAAACCACTTATACCTGCCATTTCACCTATTGACCGGTTAATTTTTCTTTTGTACGTTTGTCGCCTTAATCCTTTGATACACATCAATCTTTTATAACAATGAAACAACACTTTTTTTTATTTATGATTGCAGGAATCCTTTTTATTCCTATTCCCATGTATGGATATGCAAAGACTCAATCAATGTTTTGTATTACCCAAACAATGGAAAGCGCAGATCTTCCTTTCAACTTGCTTTTAATTTGGACATATAAATAGCCCTAGTGAAATATATTACAAAACATATCCCCTCTTTTTACCTGTTCGCACTTTTAGCAGGCGTGCTTTCTTTTATTCCCGCAATTTTCGTAAACCGGTTCACTACCGCACCGGCATTGTGGATGCAGGCCGGAATAAGCATCGGTATCATAGGATATGTTTTATTGACAAAAGTGCGGATTCCTCTTCCTCCAAAGGGTTTTATCTTCTTAATAGCGATATGGGCAATTTATCATATATGGCAAAACCATGGGAATGTTGAGAACACAATAACAATTATTACGCTTATCGCCGGTTTCTTTCTGTTCTATGCAATCTGGTCGCGGTTGAAGGATGAGAAATTGTTGTTTACTCTTTTCTCATTTTTGGCACTGGCACTTTCTTTGTGGGGATTCGGGCAATTTACAGGCTTACTGCCATCATACAATGGTTCGTTTTCTGTAACCGGCCCGTTCGATAACCCGGCCGGCATATCGGCATCGCTGGCTCTTCTGCTACCTTTTCCGCTATATGGATGCCTGAAAAAAAGGTATCGCGTAATCGCAATAATTACAGTAAGCCTGATTGTAACCGTTATCATATTATCGCGGGCACGGGCGGCCATCCTGTCGACCGCCATCATTTTCATCCTCTTTTTCATCCTGGTATTGAAAGAGAAGAATATACGGTTGTCTCTGGTTCATTATACTGTCATTTCCGTAAGCTGCCTGCTATTGCTTGCAGGTTTGTTCTTCATGAAAAAAGATTCGGCAAACGGGAGGTTGTTGATATGGCAATGCTCGGGACAACTAATAACCCGAAAGCCGGTATTCGGATATGGCGGCAACGGGTTCACGGCAAATTACATGAACGAGCAGGCCTCGTATTTTATCAAACATCCCGACAGTAAATATGCGATACTTGCCGATAATATACGACATCCGTTCAACGAGTTTTTGAAAGTGACAGTCAACTACGGTATGGCAGGATTATGCCTTACATTAATATTCGTCATTATCCCGTTATGGGTTTCACGAAAAAATGATTCGCCGGAATTGTTTTTCATCCGTTTAAGTCTTCTTTCGATAGGCGTTTGTGCACTATTTTCCTATCCGCTCAATTATCCGTTTATCCAGATCATGGTGGTAGCGCTTCTCGCTTTCGCGTTGGCTGACGATTCTCAAAAAAGTATCACAATAACCAATGGTTATTTGCCAAAAGGGATAGTCATCTTGTTTTTATTGAGCCTATTATGTGTCACCACTTCTCAGGCTTATTATGAACGTGAATGGTATAAGATAGCCCATAAATCGTTAAGGGGTGAAACAGCGCAGATGTTACCCCGGTATAAATCGCTTTATGCACATTTGTACCGCAAAGACCTTTTCCTTTATAATTATGCTGCGGAGTTGAATGTAGTGGGGCATTACAAAGAAAGCCAGCAAATCGCGTGTGAATGCGATAGTCTTTGGGCTGATTATGACCTGCAAATGCTGATGGCGGATAATTGCCTGCAATTAAAGCAATACAGCGACACAGAAAACTATCTGGAAAAAGCGGCGGCTATGTGTCCTGTTAAATTTATGCCGTTATACCGGTTAACCGAACTTTACCTGGAAACCGGGCGAAAAGAGGACGCACGAGTATTGGCCGAAAAGATACTGGACAAGCAAGTAAAGATCCCTTCTCTGGTCATAAGCAGTATTAAAAGTAAAATGCGAAACTTATTGAATGAACTGGACAGTTTGAATGATTCACCACAATTAATTGAATCCGATATGAAACCGACAACTATTTCCTCATGGCAGGATTGCCTTTTGGATCTAAGGACTCCAAGGGCGCTCCTGCCTATTTAAGGCAAGGCGGCATAATATGTTTTCTATTCCGGCAAGGCCACCTGCCTTTCAGAAAAATTGATTGGTTTATTGATTTTGAAATGGTTACAAAAACAAAAAAATTTTAGTTTAAAATTTAAACAAAAGAATTATGAAACAGATCATTAAAGGAAAAAACCTTACTTTAGTTTTTGTGTTGATATGCATTACCGCTTTCGGCATTATAGTACCAGGTTGTCAACAAGAATATGAAAACATTGACAACAATCCGGAAATTACGACTTCTTCAGAATTAGAAGATTATATTATTGCAGCCTCTGATTTGCACCAATCACTAAAAAATTTTGAAAATGAGCTTGCAAACATAAATTTTTCGAACCTTGAAACTGTTACCGAAAATGGCAGAAAAGTAACGTACCTACCCGTTTCATTACGTTCTCTTAATATTGAAAAGAAAGCTGCTCTTTTGAATCGGAAAAAGGAAAATCTTGTTAATAAGTACCCGCAAGTACGTTTACAAAATTTTAATGATTTTACTCGTATCGTAAATCATTGTATCGAACAATCTATAAGAATAAATGATTCTTTCTTGGATAAAAATATTAATTTTTATCGACCACGTACTAGAGCAGTTGTAGGTGAATATAGTTTTGATAGTCAAAATGCCTTAGTTGGTTGTCTTTATAATTGGGTATTGTCGCCTGACTATGTTGAAGTCTCTATTTATTTATTTACTGATGGAACAAATCTGGTTATATTGGATGATAGGAATACAGTGGGAAGTTCTATAATAGCCTTCGATGCGGGAGGCAGCTATGGTAACTATTATTATAACGGTAAACAGATTTCGAGTGTTGTACATACGCATATGTCTAGTAATATCCCAAGTGACTCAGATTATGCGTTAAAAAATAAATATCAAGGGATTGGACATGCAATTTATTACAATGGCGCATTTTATTATTATTGATATAATTTAAGAGTTTATTAACCGTAAAAGACAAATACTTAATCTTTTAAATTTAAATAAATGAAGGCTATTATTATTTTATCTGTCATGTTTACGTTTGCCAGCAACTTATTAATTATGGCCCAGCCTGTAAATCATGTGAATGGAGGAGAATATTTAAAAACGATTGAATATAATGTGCTTCACCCGGGAGTAACAGCAGATGGAAACATCTACAACTTAAAACATAAATCGGTATTTGACAGGTTGTTTTTTGGGACTAAAAACTCTTTTGTAGAATTTGTATTCGTGGATTCACCCGAGGGAAGTAACGAAGCTACTGCATTCCGCATGATTAAAAACCGACAGGACGATTCCTATGAATTGGAACTGATGCGTTTGCAAAACCTGCCTGATGTGTATTATAATAAGTTAAAGAATGTGTTGTTGGAAAAGTCGACACCAATTGTTACCCCTTTTTGGTTGTCCACTGTGATCTCTCGTGAAACAGAGAACCGAATAAGGGAACACAACAAACAGGCAGCCTCTCTCAAATATAGTGATGAGCTATATAAACCTTATCGACCTGAATCCTTGAAACTTCAGATTAATAAAGAGTTCGCCGAAAAATTGCATAGAACAACTTCAATGCTGATTGAGAATCTCAAAGGAGTAGGAACACCTCCGAATATTATGGATGGTTTTGAAGTGACATTCCGTTGTGTCATGGACGATGAGTTGTGGACTTTGTCGATTCATTGCCCTCAGGGAAAGGCACTCCAGTTTTCCGATCTCTTCCGGCAAATAATAGCAGACGGCTTCGATAACAAACTTGACGAGTCCAAATACCTAAAACTTTTTGATGATATATTGTAATTGAGTGGATAAGAGATCAAAGATTACTGTCTGGTTTTTTTTGAGTAATATGGGCATATTGTATCAAGAGACGGGGCAAATCGAAGAGCCGAAACAAACATTTGACAATACGGTAAAGCGCCCTATGAAATTCTCCCCGTTAAACCGGTTGACTGAACTTTACCTGGAAACCGGGCGAAAAGAGGAAGCACGAGTATTAGCCCAAAAGATTCTGGACAAGAAAGTAAAGATCCCTTCTTCGGTTATAAATAATATCAAAAACAAAATGCGAAATTTACTAAATGAACCGGATAGTTTGAATAATTCCACACATACAAATAAATAAATTCATTATGAATCCAACAACTACCCCCTCATGGCAGGATTGTTTCTTGGATCGACGAACTCCAAGAGCGCTCCTGCCTACTTAAGGCAAGGCGGCATAATGTGTTTTCTATTCCAGCAAGCCGCCTGCCTTTCGTTGATCTTGGAATAAGGTGTAATAAATAAAATAATTCAAAATAACATGAAAAAAAATCGTTTTTTAATAACTGGGTTGTTGTTGACATTATTTATCCTCATAAGTACTCTCTTTTTTGCAGGATGCGAAAAACATGATTATGAACAGTTTGAAGAGTTAGATCAGACTATGCTCAATTCGACAGAGTTGGAAGAATACATTATAGCCGGTGCTAACCTTCAACAATCATTGGGTTCTTTAACAGGAGTGTTGAATAGAATTGACTTTTCAACATTGGAAGTTACTTATGAGCCGGGATGGAAAAGGGTAGTACATCTTCCCACTCCTTCTATCGGCTCTATCAGTATTGAAGAAAAATTTGAGAATTTAAATGAAAAGAAGGAAGCATTACTCAAAAAATTCCCTCAATTTGCTTCTTTAAGAGAAGGAATAAGTAAAGAATATTTTAGACAATCAATAGAAAATTCACAAAAAGTAAGTAGAGAGTTGTTGGAAATGGGATTTAAGACTTCCTCACCATTGCTTAGAAGCGGAGGAGGTGAATACAATAATACTAATTGGCCCAACACTTTTTATTTAACTAATTATTTGGATAGTTGGATAAATAGTCCTTACTATGTGGAAGTGATGATCCTCAGATTTGAGGATGGTTATTATACAACAGTTATAGGTCCCAGAAACGATGCATATTATTCGGACATAAATTTAACCCCAAGGAGAGATTCTACTGGTACGATTATTGGGTGGAAATATAACGGTAGGAATATAGTTGACTTTGGACACACTCATGAAGCTGGTATGTATGGCCCAAATCCCTCACCTGGT
>LSQX01203276.1_pt1 | contig 13378 bp, 9 predicted proteins | sample 654561 | NCBI WGS metagenome assembly LSQX01 (sample SAMN04489861, study PRJNA283612) | anaerobic digester metagenome | isolation source: 4 biogas reactors fed with cattle manure at either 37C or 55C with and... | place: Denmark: Kongens Lyngby | collected 2014 | reverse complement strand
GAACAGGCCGTCGGTGCAACATGCCTGAGGAATTTCAAAATGGAAAAGAATACAAAATATGCCCTTGTATTTGGTCACGAAATAAATGGCGTGGATCAGAAAGTGATTGATCAATGTGATATCGTGATAGAAATACCTCAGTCAGGGACAAAGCATTCCTTCAATATAGCCGTAAGCGCGGGAATAGTTTTGTGGGAATTCCATAAACAGTACCACACTTACAAGTGAAAATATTGAAAGAGGCTGTCCCTTGCGGAACAGCCTCTTTCAATTATCTAGTTATATCTGATTATATTACTGAACCAGTGATCTGAATGAGTCATCGGCAAAGAACCTGGCCATTTCCATGTCTGTTCTTGCCATGGCCTTGAATTCCGGATTAATTCCAACAGCTTCACGAAGACCGGAGAGCATATAATTTCTGTCATCAAGTCTTGCGCCCACAACAGCCTTGAGATAAGGAGCCTTTCCATTGCAGGTTTCAGTCATGGCATCAAGAGTTGTCCTGGCCCTGTTGACATCCCCTTTAAGGAACTGTGCAAGTGCAAGATTGAAGCAGGGCTCCGTACCAAGCAGGTTGACTGCATTGTCATATTCACCCTTGGTTATTGCTATTACTCCAAGACCCCATCTTGATTCGGGTGTCTGGGTTGTCATTGAGTTATAAAGCTCCTCGGCATTAACAAGTTCTCCCTTGACAAGGGCTGCAGCTGCAAGGTTATTTTTTACCTCATCGTTATAGTTGATTGCCTTTGCAGCATCGAAAGCCCTGATGGCTTCATCGGTTCTGCCAAGTGCCAGAAGGGTATGTCCGATATTGTTATGTGCCCTGATACACTTGGGATATGCCTTTGCAGCTGCCTGATAGAATCTCAGCTGTTCGTTGACATCCGTTATAAGTGTGGGGGCATACAGTATTTCCTCAACATCCAGTTCTCCCGGATTTGACCTGGCCAGTGAAAGGATCTGCTCATCGGTACGGCCGATCTTGTCAACATTGACAGTCATCACTGATCTTCTGAGTTTCGGAAGGATTTCGTCCTTGAGTGCTTCGTAGGCTGAAGACATATTCTTGATCTCCCTTTCACGGACGATGGGATCTGAATACATTGAAAGAACACGCAGTATCAGATCTTTGTCGCTAAGCGAGGAATTCTCAACTGCATTCTTGAATCCTTCCCAGTCTTCGGGAGTAGTAATATTATCAAAGAAATCACTTGATTCTGCTGCTTCAATCTTTGTGAATTCCCTCTTGATAAATCTGTCGGCAGTTGAACCCCTGTTGACTGATAATTTTTCATTCAGGGTAAATGGTCCTTCCGGTGATGCATAAGAGCTGATGGTTGTTGTTGTGAACCGGCGGTCGGGATCAGAATCTACCTCCTTGATATATTCTCTCAGCTCAGCTATGTCAGCAGCTTTGAGCTCCGAGCTGCGCAGATCAGACCTGTTGATCACATAATGTATATCAGCCACTTTGCTCTCAGGAATAATCCTTTGGAAATTGTCTTTCATAATAACCGGTCTGCCCTGCTCCTGGACCAGGGTTGATGTTGAAATAACACCATCAGCAAGCTTAACCGGTTCAAAATCGATGCTTTTCGCACCCCTGGTTGCATTTACCCTTAACATCAGTTGTGACACCCTCATGTCATCATTATATGCAACAATGTCATTATAGGTAAAATTACCTCCGGAATATGTGATTACCTGGTTATTGGCCATCACCTTTTCTCCCTGCAATACCTGTACTTTCTGATAGGAAGTTTCACCGCCATCATAGACCAGAACAGGAGTAGCAGTGAGAGTAGTCTTCTTGTCAAAATATTTCTCCGGGAACTCTCCTTTGATGGTGAGACCTACAATGCCCCCGTGGGCTTCAAGAACCTGTGGTGTAACCTCATACCTGATGGTATCCTGATTTTTCTTCATTTTGTTCAGGCCACTGCAGCCAGTCATTACTGCTGCGGCCAGAAAAAGAATAAAATAGCTGCTGATTTTTTTCATGATAAAACTGGTTATTTGTTTGATAATAGTCGTTTAGAAATAATGGAGCAATATACAAATTAAACTGCAAATGTAAAAAAAACTTCAGGTACAGTAAAATATTTCATTGCAAAATAATACTGATTTAACGATTTCACGAACTGCAAATGAATTAATCCTTTAAATAAATTCCGGTTGCCGGCAAAACAGGCATTTTTATAAAATAAGCTTATTCATCCCTGCCGGATAATCCTTCATAAAAATTGCATTGCGGATCTTTCTGTAGTCATCATCACTGGAAACAAAATCCACACTGTTTATATCAATGACAAGATATTTGTTTTCAGGATTCTGTCTGAAAAAAGAAAAATAACTGTCCTGTATGCTTTTCAGATATTTTTCAGTGATTGTCCTTTCATAGGGCCTTCCCCTGTTTTCGATATTTTTAAGCAGCCTGCCGGTGTCAAGATGAAGGTACACAAAAATGTCCGGACGCGGAAGAGAGCTGTAAACTATATAAAAGATCTGCCGGAACAGCTTATATTCATCTCCTCCGAGAGTTGAAGCTGCAAAAATCAGGGATTTGCTGAAATAATAGTCTGCAACCGTAAATGGACTGAACAGATCCGGGGCTTCCAGCTCTTCCCTGAGCTGCCGGTAACGGCCGGCAAGAAATGAAAGCTCCAGGGGAAAGGAATATTTTTCCGGATCTTCATAAAATTTCGGAAGGAAAGGATTATCGGTAAAATGCTCAAGAATCAGCCGGGCATTGAATTCACCTGCAATCTTTGCTGCAAGGGTGGTTTTCCCTGCTCCTATATTACCTTCAATTACAATGTAATTGTATCTGACCTCCATTACTGCCTTTTTGGCCTTCAACGGACCGGGTACGGTTTAATGCCGGCGCTGTTTATTGCCTGAACCCGGTATTCAACGGACCGGGTACGGTTTAATGCCGGCGCTGTTTAGTTTATTGCCGGAACCCAGTATTCAACGGACCGGGTACGGTTTAATGCCGGCGCTGTTCATTGCCGGGCCTGGGCGGACGTGGCAGGAGAGCTTTACGCGACAGTTTAAGCTTACCGGTTTTCTGATCTATATCAATAAGCTTTACTTCGACCTCGTCTCCTTCCTTAAGCACATCTTCAACCTTGTTAATTTTTTTCCAGTCGATTTCAGATATATGAAGTAAACCATCCTTGTTTGGCAATATTTCAATGAAAGCTCCAAACTGGACAATAGTTTTTACTTTTCCCCTGTAAACCTCTCCAACCTCCGGCACTGTCACAATCTTTTTAATCCATTCGACCGCAGCTGAAATGACTTCCTTGTTTTCACCGAATACATTTACATCACCCCGCCCGTTTATTTCTTCAACAATAATTGTGGCACCTGTTTCCCGCTGTATCTCCTGTATCACCTTTCCTCCCGGACCAATAAGCGCACCTATCATATCCTTGGGTATGGACAGCATTTCTATTCTCGGGGCATGGGGCTTGAGTTCCGGACGGGATTCAGAGATAGTCTCATTCATAATCCCCAGTATATGCAGTCTTCCCTGCTTTGCCTGTTCAAGGGCTTTTTCCAGTATCCCGAAGGAGAGTCCTTCAACCTTTATATCCATCTGGGCGGCAGTTATTCCGTCACTGGTACCTGCAACCTTGAAATCCATATCCCCCAGATGATCTTCATCACCCAGTATATCCGAAAGAATGGCATATTTATCCGAGTTCCCGTCACTTATAAGACCCATTGCAATGCCTGAAACAGCTTTGCGGAGTTTTATTCCTGTATCCATCAGTGCAAGGGATCCCGCACACACGGTAGCCATTGAAGAAGAACCGTTCGATTCAAGTATGTCGGATACAACCCTTACTGCATACGGATTGTCCTCTTCGGCAGGCATCATATTTTTAAGTGCCCGGTGTGCAAGATTTCCATGACCTATTTCCCTGCGGCTCACTCCGCGTATGGGCCTGGCATCACCCGTTGAAAACGGAGGGAAATTGTAATGAAGGACAAACTTTTCACTTCCCTGGTTCAGAACTTCATCAATTATCTTTTCATCCAGCTTTGTCCCGAGTGTAACAGTTGTGAGAGACTGGGTTTCTCCCCTGGTAAACAATGCGGAACCATGAGTGGCAGGAAGAGGCTCAATCTCACAGATAACAGGCCGTATTTCTTCAGGCCTCCTTCCGTCAAGCCTTATATTTTCATCCAGAACCAGTCTCCTTGCCGCTTCCTTCAGCACATCGTGGAAATATTTCCCTGCAAGGGATTCATCAAGCTCATCATCTTCGGCAAAGCCGGAAAGAAATTCTTCAAGGATGCCATCAAAAACATCAGTGCGTTCATGTTTATTGGCGATTGAGGATTTTGCTGCCTGATAACACTTATCATAGGTCTCGTCCCAAACTTTTTTCCTGAGCTGCTCATCATCTTCCACAGCTTTATATTCACGCTTAACGGTTTTTCCGAGCTCTTCTGAAAATTCCATCTGGGCCCTGCAATGAATCTTTATCGCTTCATGGGCAACCCTGATAGCCTCCAGCATTTCCGATTCCTGTACCTCCTTCATTTCTCCCTCCACCATCAGAATATTTTCATAGGTGGCACCTACCATGAGATCCATATCAGATTCCTTAAGCTGGCTTAATGTCGGATTTATAATAAACTCATTGTTAATACGTGCTACCCTGACTTCCGATATAGGTCCGTTGAAGGGAATATCAGAAACAGCAAGTGCTGCGGAAGCAGCCAGACCTGCAAGAGCATCAGGCAGGATACCGGCATCGGCTGAAATCAGATTTATTGTAACAAAGGTTTCATAATAATAATTTTCCGGAAAAAGCGGGCGCAAAGCCCTGTCAACAAGTCTTGAAATAAGGATTTCATTATCTGAAGGTCTGGCTTCCCTTTTAAGAAAGCCTCCGGGAATACGCCCTGAGGAGGCATATTTTTCTTTATATTCAACGGACAGAGGCATAAAATCGGTGTCTTCCCTGGGTTCTTTTGCCGTAACAACAGTTGCCAGCAACATTGTCTTTCCCTGCTTCAGGAGAACAGCGCCATCGGCCTGCCTGGCCAGCTTGCCTGTTTGCAATACGATCTGTCTCCCCTGACCGAGATCAATAGTTTTCTCTTTAATAGTAAACATTACTTTTGTATGATTATATGAATGGTGAAATTACCGATGCAAAAATAGTACGAAAAAAGGCAATTCAAAATTGCCTTTCCTCCTATCTGCGTAATTTCAATGCTTTTACGATTTCACGATACCGTTCTATATCTTTTACCCTGAGGTAGTCCAAAAGTCTTCTTCTTTTGCCTACAAGCTTGATTAAAGCCTGCTGGGTACTGAAATCTTTCCTGTTCTTCTTCAAATGTTCAGTAAGATGATTGATCCTGTATGAGAAAAGTGCTATCTGTCCCTCTGCCGTACCGGTATCTATCTCTGACGTTCCGAATGACTTGAATAACTCCTGCTTTTTTTCTGATGTCAAATACATGTCCTTAATTAAAATATTGTTTGTCCACAAATAAATCAAGTCTCCAATTTTGGAACGCAAAAATAAGGCTTTTTTATGTAAATTATCAAACAATTCAGATTTTTTTTAAAAAATTTAGCTTTAATTCATCAATGTCTCGAAACTTATTGTATCAGACAACAGTATTACTTCTTAACAGAGAGTCCTTACTATTAGTAAGACGTAAAAAGGGGGTAAAAAGTTGCGTTTATTCTGAATTATTTTTTAAAAGATTCGGGAAAAAATTTCGACACAGGTTCAAGCATCAGTTCTTCCTGGTCTTTCAGGCTCTTTCCAAGACTTATAAGTCCGGCTCCTATCCTGCAATCCAGGCATCTTCTTTTATTACAGTAGCTTTTTCTCAGCTGAAGGAGGGCCTGGGAATAAAAGGCTGATTCCGCATCAATTCCGACAACCTTCCATTCATTGATAACAGTATTTTTTTCAGGAGCTGTCTGTTTAAGAAAAAACAGTGCCTTTTCACACATTTCCTGAAGTCCCCTTGCCCGGCCATAAACGAATATTGCAGGGATCACGGCATTGATCAGGAGTATGCCTGCTGCCTGTGACCCGCTGTATTTGGGTGAATGGCGGCTTGTTTTACCAAAAACGAAATGATCATTCCAGTAATCCGATGCCCTGACCTCAAAAACAGACTTCAGTTGTCCTGCATCATTGCATTCAAGTATCCTGGAAAACAAGCCCTGTGAAGTTGCAAGCATTGCCGCCAGCTGTGACAGTCTGATGGTGGGAAAGCTCGCCGGACGAAGCCTTGCAAATTTCCATATCCAGCCGTGAAGGGGCTGAAGGGAATATTTTGATGATAAAATCCTGTATTCCCTTACAAGCAATTTATAGTAATCGTCATTGAGAGCTTCCCTGAACAAGCTTTTCTCAAGCAGTCCGGCAGTACCGAATAAAAGGGCTTCAACCTGCAGGAGACTATCGGAATGTTTTCTTATTATCCTGAAAGGCAGGGCTGATGCCAGCATTTCAAAAGGTGCTGCATTAACCCTGAAACCAAAATACCTCGAAAGCAGCCGGTAAAATGTCTCTTCCCAGTCACTGCCCGTTTCTGAATATATTCGTAATATATGTTCTGATTTCTCCTGAAGTCTTTCAATCAGCAAAACATCCAGCCACTGTCTGATAAACTGAGGATCAATCCTGCCGATATCATCCTGGCAGGCAATTATGCAGGGCTTATTTACCAGTTCCCGGTATTTTTCATACAGGGCGGGATCGAATTCAATGGCTGCAGTCAGTATTTCTTCTCCGCGCGAATTATATACATTCCTGTCATGTACGGTAACAATATGCAGTATCACATTATCAAAAGCAGGATCAAGATTATGTCCGTGAGCATCAAAATGAGAAGCGCAGGTATGAATTTCCACATTCCCGGCCCATACTGTTCCGCCGGTCCTTATCCTGGCATTAAAAAAGTCGGGACCGGAATCACGGTTATACTCACCCGGATGAATTATCTGTATCACCTTACCCTCTTCATCCCTTACCGAATGAGGATCATAAAGGGAATATTTCCAAAGATAGTGCAGGAATTCTTCTTTCATTACAGCACGTTTTGAACATTTGCAGCGAAAGAAGAAATATACGAAAAAAGGAAATCCGCGGCAAGTGAAAAAGATGATTATTTTGAAAACAGGGCGCCGGTTCACTCTCTTCCCGGCAGGAAGCATAGAAAGCCGTGTAAGGCAAACCGTTCCGTATCCCGGGCTGTGGCAGCAGCAGGCTCAGACAATTCCCCGTTGCGAAAGATACTGTTCCATCTCTTTCTGTATCTCCCCTGCCTTCACAGCAGCAGTCCGGTCAAAGCCGTCACTGCTGTCCGCAAAAATGATTCCCCTTGATGAATTCACCAGGAGTCCGCATTTATCATTCATGCCATATTCAGCCACTTCACGGAGGCTGCCTCCCTGGGCACCGACACCCGGAACAAGAAGAAAATGCTCCGGTACTATTTCCCGTATATCCCTGAGCATCTCAGCGCGTGTCGCCCCGGCAACATACATGGTATTGTCAATACTGCCCCAATTGCGGGAAACATTGATAACATGCTCAAACAAACGTGTTCCGTCCTGGCTGAAATACTGAAAATCATCAGCTCCCCTGTTGGAAGTCAGGGCCAGTACTATTATCCATTTACCGCTGTACGAAAGGAAGGGAGTAACAGAATCCTCTCCCATATATGGTGCAACAGTTACAGCGTCACAGTCCATGAGTCCGAAAAAGGCCCGGGCATACATTTTTGAAGTATTGCCTATATCTCCTCTTTTTGCATCGGCTATAACAAAGATGTCCGGATAGTTTTCCCTGATATATTTTACTGTTTCCTGCAGTGCAAGCCATCCCTCCGCCCCGGCAGATTCATAAAATGCCACGTTTGGCTTGTAGGCAACAGCATATTCATGTGTGGCATCAATGATGCGCCTGTTGAATTCCAGCACGGGGTTTTCTGTCCCGAGAACCGACGCGGGCAGTTTCCCGTATTCAGTATCCAGTCCGATACAGAGAAAGGATTTTTTTCTGACAATATTGCTGTAAAGCTGTGAATGATCCATCGGAAAGGATTTAAATATTGTTTTCCTTGAGCCTTTCGGCATTTTCCGCCATCTGGAGCTTGTCAATGATTTCCCCTATATCACCATCAAGTATGGAAGACAGATTATACAATGTAAGATTTATCCTGTGATCTGTCATTCTGCCCTGGGGATAGTTGTATGTACGTATCTTGGCGGAGCGGTCACCCGTTGATACCATCGTCTTTCTTCTTCCTGAAATCTCATCCAGATACTTTTGATACTCAAGATTATACAATCTGGTCCTCAGTTCTTTCAATGCCTTGTCATAATTCTTGATCTGCGATTTTTCATCCTGGCAGGTGACAACTATTCCCGTAGGGACATGAGTAAGTCTTATGGCTGAATAGGTTGTATTGACCGACTGTCCGCCGGGACCTGATGAACAGAATGTATCTTTACGAATATCCTCATTCTTTATTTCAACATCAAATTCCCCGGCTTCGGGAAGCACCACAACCGATGCAGCTGATGTATGAACCCTTCCCTGGGTTTCTGTCTGGGGCACACGCTGAACCCTGTGCACTCCCGATTCATATTTCATTATACCATATACCCTCTCCCCGGATACAGACATTACCACCTCCTTATAGCCCCCCGCAGTTCCTTCGGTAAAACGGATGATTTCAGCTTTCCAGCCATTCATCTCAAAAAACCGGGAATACATACGCAGAAGGTCTCCCGCAAAGATACTTGCCTCATCGCCGCCGGTTCCCGCCCTTATCTCAACGATTGCATTTTTCCCGTCCTCCGGATCACCGGGAAGAAGAAGAATTTTTATTTCTTCCTCCATTTCCGGGATCTGTTCATTCAGCTTTTCATATTCACTCTTTGCCATTTCCCGCATCTCCTCATCCTTTTCGGTAACGAGCATTTCCCTGATGCTGGCAAGATTTGACAGGGCAAGCCTGTATTGTTCATATGCCTCAATGATGGGCTGAAGTTCCTTGTATTCCCTGTTCAGGGCTATATAACGTCCCATGTCCGAAAGTATCTCCTGACGGGTCAGGAGCTCACCAACCTCAACAAAACGCTGCTTGACACCGTCAAGCTTTTCAAGAATAATATTATTAGCCATGGGTTTTCTGTTTCAGGCTGCAAATATAATAAAAAGATAAAAAACCGCAATGACTCCGGAATAGTGCAGAGATTTAAGAGCGAGATAACTATGAACTATATTCGTAGCTCCCGCTTTCAGAAACAATAGTCAGTCTTTTTGTGTCCGAAGCTTCACAAAAGCCGATAATCTGAGCATCCAGACCGAAAACTGATGCAGTGCTGATTATTTTATCAGCATTCTTCCGGTCAGTATAGATCTCGAACCTGTGTCCCATGTTAAAAACCTGGTACATCTCCCTCCACTCAGTCCCGCCCTGCTCTTGTATGATCCTGAAAAGAGGGGGAAGCGGGAAAAGATTGTTTTTTACAACATGTATATTATCAATAAAATGCAGAATCTTGGTTTGTCCCCCGCCGGAACAATGTATCATTCCGTGGATCTCCTCACGCATGGATTTCAACAGTTCCCTTATCACGGGTGCATAGGTCCGGGTTGGAGAAAGGACCAGTCTTCCGGCATCCAGGGTGATGCCTTCAACAGGATCGGTCAGCTTAAGTTTTCCCGTATAAAAAAGATCCCCCGGCATTCCCGAATCATAACTTTCCGGATACTTTTCCGCCAGATATGATCCGAAAACATCATGGCGTGCCGATGTAAGACCATTACTTCCCATTCCTCCGTTGTATTCCCTTTCATAGTTTGTTTTGCCATACGAGGCCAGGCCTACTATAACATCCCCGGGCCGTATATTATGATTGGAGATCACATCCTCCCTTTTCATACGGACAGTAACCGTCGAATCCACAACAATCGTCCGGACCAGATCACCCAGATCTGCCGTCTCCCCGCCTGTTGACCATATTCCTATTCCCAGTGCCCGCAGGTCCTCAAGGACCTCTTCCATTCCGGTGATGACGGCCGAGATCACTTCAGCCGGTATAAGGTTCCTGTTTCTTCCTATCGTGGAGGAGACAAGTATGTTGTCTGCAGCCCCGACACACAGGAGATCATCAAGGTTCATCACAATGGCATCGCAGGCTATTCCTTTCCATACGGACATATCGCCCGTTTCCTTCCAGTAAACATAGGCAAGTGATGATTTTGTTCCTGCCCCGTCGGCATGCATCACATTGCAATATTCCGGATCACCCCCCAGAATATCGGGTACTATTTTACAAAAGGCTTTCGGGAAAAGACCCCTGTCAATATTTCTTATAGCAGCATGAACATCTTCCTTCTGTGAGGAAACGCCACGCAGATCATATTTCGATTTTCTGGCCATTGCCCGGAATTATCATTTTCACTTATCCGCCGGATCTTTCTGAACCGGCTCATAATCAGTTCTCAACACCCTGAACTCGGTCCGGCGGTTGATCTGATGGGCAATTTCCTTTTGCTCATCGTTTGGAAGTGATTCAATAAATTGTTCAGAGAGTATTGTACCTGTTTTGAGGAAAGGCGACTGCTCCGAGATTTCTTCATCCACCACTTTCGGACTTGATTTTCCGTATCCTTTTGCCAGGAGCCTTTCCGGATCAATATCCTTGCCGATCAGATACTCTACAACTGACTGGGCACGTTTCTGTGAAAGTTCAAGATTATATTCCTCCGTATCACGCGAGTCGGTATGCGACATCAGTTCAATTGTAATGTTCGGATTATCATCAAGTGTCTCAACCAGCTTATCAAGTGACACCATCGATTCGGGCCTGAGATCCCATTTGCCGAAATCGTAGAAAATGTTCGGAAGTTCCACAGGCCTGTCGGTTGCGGTAAGAAGAATGGTAACCATGAAATCGCGGCTCTTTTCCTGTCCCTTGGTTGTCTCTTTCTCCTTTCCGTTCAGGAATCCCTCCTTGGATGCCAGGAAAATATAATCCACATCTTCCTTAAGGGCAAACCTGAAATCACCGCCTTCACCCGTTTCTGCCTGAAGGTTGGAACCGTCACTGGCTATGAGCTGAATTGTTGATCCCCGGATCGGAGCTCCTGTCTTTTCATCTTTAACCAGTCCGGTGACATTGAATTTCAAAGGAGGGAATTCAAATGAATAGAGTTCATCATTTCCCCTGCCCTTGCGGGTTGAACTGAACATCCCCTTTTCATCCCCGTCTTCAAAGACAATTCCAAAATCATCAGCCGGACTGTTTATCGGGGCTTTCATATTCTGAACCGACCATGAGCCGTCGGGTTGTGCACTTGCCCTGAATATATCGAGCCCTCCCATTCCTATATGGCCATCGGATGAAAAATAAAGGGTCGTCTCATCCCTCAGACCGGGGTAAAGTTCATCTCCTGCAGTATTTATATCCGGTCCCAGGTTAACCGGATCCGACCATGACTGTCCTTCCCCGGTGCGGGTTACCTTCCATATATCCTTTCCTCCGAATCCCCCGGGCATGTCCGAAACAAAATAAAGCGTCAGTCCGTCGGGTGACAGGGCCGGATGAGCAGTAACAAGTGTGTCGGGAATAATTTCCAGCTTCTCAGGTTTGCTCCAGCTGTCCCCCGTTCTTTTGGAATGCATTATCACACAACCTTTTTTCTCCCGTTTGCCTGCCTCGCACCTGGTAAAATACATTTCCCTGTAATCAGAAGTGACACAGGGTGTACCGTCTTCAAATTCACTGTTTACACCTTCAAGAGGCACGGGAATGCTCCATTTGGATTTTTTGTCAAGACGGCTTACAAAAATATCGGTAAATCCCTGGCCGGTCGCTCCGTGTGTTTTGTTACCCGTGGCACCATCCCTTGATGAGGTAAAATATACAACCCCGAAATCATCCCTGCCGTATGCCGGACTGAAATCCGCATAGCGCGAATTGAGATCCTTCAGTTCCTCAACAATATATGGTTCCGGGTTTCTCTGCCATTCAAGAGCAAGCTCACAGGCCCTTATCTCCTGGTCAGCCCTTGCATCAGCCGGGGCTACCTGCTTGTAAGTCCTGAATTCTTCAATAGCCTGCTGGTATTTGCCATTCTTTTTCAGTGTTGACGCCAGCCAGAACTGGGCCTCAGGTCTGGAAAAAGCCGATCTGACAGCCAGCTTATACCATGTTTCGGCATTACGCGGATCATTGATCCTGCGGTAACACTCAGCTATCATATAAATATATTCTGCCCTGGACTCCCTGTCAGACTTTTTTGTCCTGGAATATGTATTCTTGAATTCATCTATGGCATCAAAATATTCACCTGCATTATATGCATCATAGGCCCTTTCATGCCTTCTCTTCTGGGCGGCAGAATCCTGAAATGCAAACAGCACAAGTAAAATATAAAGGGCAACAAACCTTTTCATGATATCCGTAGCGATTTGACCATAAAAATAACTAAATTAATCGGAAGGACGCTAATTACAAACGGCAGGGACAAACAATTATTATAAATTACGGACCGGTCGCCCGGCATGGTTCTGCCTATCTGGTAAAAAGCAGTTCCCTGTATTTGGGAAGAGGCCATATTTCATCATCAACAACAAGTTCAAGCCTGTCGATATGATACCTTATCTCTTCGAGAAAGGGCGCTACCTTTGTCTCATACATCAAGGACTTCCGGTATGTATCCTCAATGACATTGGCCTTTTTCCTTTCCTCTATCATCTGAAGGACTTTTTTCCTTATTTCCGAGATATGGCCGGAGATGGTTATTATCATTTCCCTGTCGGCGGCAGCCATCTTTTCATATTCCTCCCCGGCAAATACTTCCTTCAGGCCTTTTACATTTTCCAGCAGCCTGTTCATATAGGTAATGGCTGTTGGTACTATGTGATTTATTGCCAGGTCACCCAGTATCCTTGCCTCAATCTGTATCTTTTTCGTAAATTTCTCATATTCAACTTCACAGCGGCTTTCAAGCTCTTTTTCGGTAAAAATCCCGGATTCCGTAAATATCTTTCTTCCATCGGGATCCATATAACATCTGATTGAAGCAGGTATGCTTTCAATATTGCACAAGCCCCTTCTTGCAGCTTCTTCATGCCATTCCCTGCTGTAATTGTCTCCTTCAAACAAAACTTTCCGCGAAGCCTGAATATATTTTTTAATAACCTGGAAAATAGCCTCATCCTTGTTTCTTCCCTGTTTTATGATCTGATCAACCTCTTTCCTGAAATTCCTGAGCTGATATGCCACGGCAGAATTAAGAGCTATCATTGCGGCACCGCAGTTTGCCGAGGATCCCACAGCCCTGAATTCAAATCTGTT
>LSQX01352019.1_pt1 | contig 13379 bp, 8 predicted proteins | sample 654561 | NCBI WGS metagenome assembly LSQX01 (sample SAMN04489861, study PRJNA283612) | anaerobic digester metagenome | isolation source: 4 biogas reactors fed with cattle manure at either 37C or 55C with and... | place: Denmark: Kongens Lyngby | collected 2014 | reverse complement strand
CCAGGCACGAGGTTCAATACAAAAAATGTAAGTTTTTATTCCATATCGTAAACATTTCTCTACTGTTTGTTTCAGTTTCTTCAAGCGTTTTTCTGCATCTTTACCGTTTGCAGGGGTAAATCTGGTTGAAACCAGATCACGAAACTCAATGGTTAGCCATAAGCCGTTGACCCCTTCGTGAGCCAGTCGGTTCAGGTAATTATCAGGATAATAATCCACCGTATCCATTAGTTCATCGCGCATGGCAGGTGGCCGTTTGATGGGGCCAAAAAAACAACGCGATATCCGGCTTTGAATAGCAGGCTCCTTTTCAATCGTCCCCAAAGACAAAAAAGGAGCGCGTAAACGGAGCATTTCATCTTCAAGATAAAAAACAGCGCGCCGGATACCTTCCACATTTCCAGCCCAAATACGGCAATTGCGGTCATTAACTTCTAAACGGAAAGCCTCTCCATCTAAATCAGACGATGGTAAAAATTCAAACACATACTCTCCTTTATCAGTTGGTACGTTACCTGCGGCAAGGAACAGGAGTAAATCGTTGTAAGCAGTTTCAAGCCGCCCTTCAGGGTCGGAAAATTCCTTTTTAAGAATAACACCTCCTGAAAGATCGACCTGTCCTGAATCGGGGGCTTTGGGCTCCCAGTTGTGCTTTGTCCACAGCGGAGCTTTAAGTTCTTCAATAAACCTCCATGTTTCTTCGCCTGGTTGAGGGGGTACATTAGCAAGATAAATGCTGTCGCCAAAAGTAATAGTGTTGTCGCTATCAACTGTTGTTTTATATGTGCAGTTTGTCTGTAAGAGCGCTGCAATAATTGTAAATAATCCTATTGCCAAAAGTCGTTTCATTTTATTACGGTTGTTTGTGATGATGAATTAATTTAGTTACTTTTATGCCGGCGCTCCCAAAAACCCGTCGTTCCAGAAAACAGGCTTGTAGCCTTGTTCTGTAGCCCATCCCATTGCTTTGTCGAGCCTGTCGAAATGGTCGGGCAGATAATTCGCATAAAATGGCCAGAAATATTGTTCATGGGTCATCAGATCCAAAATCTCCGCACCTTGCGGGTGGAGGAGCAGGGGCTGCAGGGTAGGAACAATTTTTTCTACCGGAGTTGAATTGCACACAAGATGGACTTTAGAGAATACAATGCCGCTGTCAAACTCTTTAAGCAGATGATGGCGGGAGATATATTCCGATCGTACAGCATCCATATTGTGGTTAACATCCCATTGCCCATTCTCTCTCTGGATAAAATAGCCACGCAATACTTTCACTTTTTTTTCGGACATCGCTTTATAGGCTTGAGGCGGCATCATACCCCAGTGAACAATGGTGGGAGGTGTGTAGGTTTGTTCACCGGCAAAGCGGATTATCTGTTCGCTCACCTTTTCCAGATCACTTATTAATTTTTGCACGGGAGCATCCTGATACGGACGGTCGGGCAGATTGGACCAGGCATGAAAAGTAAGTTTGAGCCAATCAGCATTATCCTTCCATTCGCTTTTGTAGCGATCGGGAAACTGCTCCAGGGTAAATTCAGGCGACTTTGTATATTCCTGCCCATCTGAAAAATAGATATTCAGCAGAAATTTTGTCCCATATTTCTGATGCAGTTTCCGCAATCCTTTCAGGTAAAAACAATCGAATAGCGAGCGATATTTTTCTTTCGCGATATCGCGAAAAAAGAATATGTTGTCATCTATTTCAAATCCATAGCGCGGGAATGAATTTTTATCCCATACCACTTTTATGGTGTGTATGTTATTTCCAAACCATCCGTCGGAAGTGGCTGTAATCTCGGTCTCGGTATCACGAAGAATTACATCGGCAATAAATTTAGTCTTTTCGCGCCGTGCCTGAATTCCATTTACAGTGACTGTTCCGTTCAAAGGAGCCTCTCCCTGTACTTCTATTTTTAATCCTCCCTCGACTTTTTTACCATGTCGGACGTTTAAAACAGCGCCATGAAACGGCGTTTCAATTTTTATTAAATCGGGTACAGCTACTGAAGCTCCCTGGTTGCCATGAACTCCGTATAATATCATTCCGCCCGTTGCGGCTGTGGCGTTCAGAAAAAACTTACGACGACTTACTTTCATAATACTCACTTAGAGAGGACTTCCCTCGCTGATTACGGTAACTTGAACCCTTGAACTGACTCCTTTTGTTCCCTCACAGGAGAATGACACTTTATTATTGCCCGACTTTAATTCGGGTACTTTTCCATTTAAAAGTACTTCCTTAAGGAGCTTTCCCTTGGGGCTGTATAATTTACACTTATTGTCTGAATTCAGTTCAAGATACATTCCCGATTCCATTTTTACAGGAAATACGATTGTCTCCCCGTTGATGGTAACCGATGGATTAGTAATCGTTATTGGAATCATCGGTAAAGCCTTCACAGGGCCGATTACACAATTAACTCTCTTGTTGGAAGGCAGATTGTTATACCATAATTGCAGCTTATCAACACTTTTCATTTGAACTGTTCCCCTATAAGAATTATAAACGTTGAACCCTTCAGTAATTTCTTTAGTTGACACAAATGGTTCCCATAAATAATCACTAAATCGTTCCGACTCAATTTCAACAAGTTCAAAATACTTCCACCCCGTAAAATCTATATCCACAAAATGATCTCCTCTGACCCCGGCATACCCTATATTCTTTGGATTCCCTATCCTGAAGTTGAGAAGTTGACCGTTACCATCGCCCTTTATCCAAACCCCGAGTGCCTGATTATTTTCCAGATTTATCATCGGCGCAAATGTTTTTTCCATTTTTATCCATGTTCCTTCCTGAGGTGAAGAACCGGAGCTCGACGCTGAAAAGTTGATGGCAGCTTTGGCATTTTTAGGCAGGTTGTCCGATAAAGAGATTTCTCCTGTCACCCCTTTGGCACTGCCTTCATTGCGAAATTCATTAGCTGTATATTCTGTTAACAAAATATTCGAATGGTCATCATAAGGTTTTACCGACATCAATGGCTGAATCCTCAACTTAAGCGCTTGCTGAGGAAATTCATTGTTCACTGTCCATTTATCAGATTCATCATTCAGCACATTTACTTTATGTTTGTTATAAACGACAGGCTTAAAGTTCCAATCCCCACTTTCTTCCCTGAAGAGAGTAAATTCTTTACCCGGCTCACGTAATTTCTTTTGAACATTGTCTGAAAAATAGTTTTTATGTCTTAATTCTTCGTATTGTTTGATGATAGCATTTAATTGTCCAAGAAGGGGAATATCTTCAACCGTTTTCTTATCAACACTCCCCTGAACACAAAGGCCTGCGTTGTTACCAATCATTTTGCAGCAAAGATATTCAATGTCGTCTGTGTGAGTCATTTCAACCTGAGGATTAGGAGTCCAGGGAGAATTTCTCCACCAACCCAAAAACAGCGGAAGCATTAAAGGACTGTGCTCGGCTTTTGCCAACTTATCTATTACAAGAGTATGTCCCATAAATTCCCCATGTTTATAAGTATCTGATTTAATTGAAGCCAGGTGGATGTCCACAAATCGCTTATAGCCTCTGACAGGTGAATCCCAGGCCTGCCAGCGCGATCGGTAATGCCACCAGAGATGGGTCATTCCAGCCATCTCCATACCGACCGGCTTTTTAAGATTTTTTGCCACCTCGAAAACAAACTTAGGCCCGTAGTGCCAGTAAAAATCCTCGCCGCCCCAGAGATCACTGCCATCGGCCGCGTCAAAATAGATACCATCAAACTTACAATCATCAACTATTTGAGCTGTTCGACTGGCTATATCCTTGAAAAGATCAGTGTCTTCCCCGGGTACGAACCTTCCAAACATCTCCATCAGGTGAAAGGCTTTATCATTTACCAGATGCTCCATTGCTTGAGTTCCCAAAGCTCCTCTTTTGCACCCGGTAAATTTATAGGGCGGAGATTTGGTTGCACCTGTAAACTCAATAAGTTCATTACCAATTCTGAGTGTGGTGCTATTTCTTACCCAGAAACCTGTTGTAATTGAAATATCCGCAGTGGACTCATTAACAATAATTTCATCTGCACCGGCATCAACTGGAGCGGCAAGGGTAAAGCTCTTAAAGTATCCAAGTCCTTCGTCCGGCACGGGCGCTACAATATTCGAATTTTTATCGATAAAAAAAGAATAGGTATGCAGAATGGATGAAATCCCGGCGTTATGGAGCTTTTCATTAATCCTTCTAAAAGACTCCCATCCATCCGGATATTTCTCTTTGTTTAGTTCAAAACTGCCAAATTTAAAGAATGCTCCTCCCCCATGATTATCAATTTGATTGAAACCTAGGCTTCTGCATGACTCAATCCATTCATCTGCAGTTTCTTCAGTCAACTGCCCTCCTGAGTGCATAAGATAAGAGCCAAACCCTTCTTTTGCCATTTGTGCCCATGCTCCGCCCTGGTCTGAAAAAGGAATATCTGCTGCATCTTTTACAACGTTCCTTACTGTGGGCAGCATCATTTCCTGAGGTAATCCCAACATGGATATTTCTGCTCCTTCCATCCCCAAACGGGCATAACACGTTGCTTTCATCAGTGTCTGAAAAACAGGAAGTTGAATGACGTGGGTATTTAAATTTAGTGCTAACAAACAAGCTCCAAATGGTTCGTACGACATCCCCTCGAGCTTAAGGGGAACATTCATAAAAGTCATTGACCATGGATTGCCTGTAACTGTTTTTACTTTAAAATTAATGTGATCTTTGGCTTTCGTTACCAGAAGTTCTGCCGATACCCCCGTCTCCCCAAAATCAAGCTTCATTATTTCTCCATCAAAGGCTACCGACGTAACTTTAAACTCTTTTCCCTCGTGTTTAACTGAAGCACAATGAGATACAGTATCGTCATTCAGGTAGTCTATACCGCTTTTTTTGTCTATAAAATAAAGGTTCTTTCCGGTGTGGTCAACTTCATACCTAAAGTTCTCATTCTCAATAACAATTTTTTTTGTTGGCTGTAAAGTACAGGAGATAAAGATGATGCTAAGAAAAAGAAAAAATGATTTTATACGGTTGAAGTTTGTTTTTCTCATCTGCTTATTTTTATTTATTTTTTATGATAATCCCAAGCACTCTGGATATCTCGCCATAATCATCTCCCTGTGTCCTAAAGAATTTTGTGATGGCTCGTTTCACTGTATTTTCTGATATTAGCACAGAAAAATGTCTAATCCACTTGTAATGGTATAAGTTCAACCTTACGAAACAGAATTTCCGCACCCTCGGACTGAATTTGGATGCGCCCTTTTTGAGGTTGGGCATCCACGGCATGATTAACAAGTTTTTTGTTCAGGTAGATAGAAATCTCCCCACCCTTTGCAATGCATTCAATCCTGTTCCATTTGCCTACCGGTTTTTCAATATCATTGGCGCCCCGGAATCCCTTCATGTCCTTCCACTCCGGATCGCGACCGTACCAGTTTATCCGTCCGCCGTAGATAGTCACCAGTTCGCCGCCGGGTTTAAATACATACGATCCATTCTGTTTTTCAGATGCTACAGGGCAGGTAACGGAAAATGCCGGAGTGCCGTCACCAACAACGATGAAATCACCTGTCCCGCCTTCAATGATCTGGCATTCAATTGAGTTCATCCAAATTCCTGAATATCCGCCATCTTCCCCTATGGAGTGTAGTAATATACCACTGTCTCTGGCTTTTTCAACCCTGGGTTCAGAGGTGCCCCCTCCCCATTTGAACTCCACAACGAGCTTATAGTTTTCATATTCGTTGTTGGTGGTGATGCACCCATACTCTTCACCCGAAATAACTATCATTCCATTTTGAACCGTAAATACTTTATTGGGATCGTTATCGCGTCCCCTCCCTTTTATAAAAGTATACCACCCATCCAGATTCTTACCATTGAATAATTTCACCTTAGTCGGGCGGGAATATTCATTCTCAGCTACGGCAGATTCAGATGACCCCACGGGAACATTGTTCCCAAAAATGGTCATTGACGCAATAAGACTTAAAGAAATAATAAATAACCGTGTCATAATTCAACTTTTTATTTTCGTAATTTAATAAATACACTCAACTCATTTCCCAACCTTCTCTGACCGGTTCCCGGATAAACTGGTCGGCTTCAGGCAAACCAACAGCTTTCATGTTTTTGGCATCCCAAATAACTTTTTGTCCGCCCAGCCGCAAGGAAAGGACACCGAGCAGGGTAATTTCTGTCAGTCTTGCCCCGTAATCAAAGTTTGACATTGCAGGCGGGCCGCCCTTGATAGCATCTGCCCATTCGCGGCAATGCCCCTTGGAAAGTGGGATGGAAGAAGGAGGCGGTGTGAAGGAATTTTGGAGGCTTTCCGGGAAAACCTGTGGATTGCCCACGGTACCATTGTTCAGGATTATGCCTTTATCCCCAATGTACATACTTCCTCTACCGCTTAGGGTAATGCCCTCGGGCATGCTTTCCGGTAGCTGGGGACGCAATCCGCCGGAATACCATGTAAGATTTATCGCTTTTTGTTCCCCTTCGGCTGCAAATTTATAATGCCCGATTTCACCGTAGGGAGCGATATCCGTGTTTCCTTTGTTACCCGCAGGAAACACCTCCACGCTTTCCGGAGAATGAAGGTTTAATGCCCAGGTTACCGTATCCATGTCATGGCATCCAAAATCTCCCAATGCACCACAACCGAAAACCCAGAAATCCCTCCATTTTACTGGAGTATATAATTTATTATAGAACCGATGCATGGTAGGACCCAGCCAAAGATCCCAATTGAATCCTTTAGGTACAGGAGAAATATCTTCAGGAAATCCATTCAATTCCGGTATCCATCTCGTTGCCCCAACCCATGAATGTGCCTCGTTAACCTCGCCAATTATTCCCGAACGAAGCAAGTCCACTGTTTTGCGGAGGCCGTCAAAACTATGCAACTGGTTACCCATTTGCGTGGCAACGCCTGTTTCCCGCGCCACATCACGCACCTTGCGGGCTTCCCAAATGTTATGGGTCAGCGGTTTTTCGCAATAAACATGTTTCCCGGCGCGCATGGCAGTTATGGAAATATAAGCATGGGTATTGTCAGGGCTCGCACACACAATGGCATCCAGCGATTTTTCCTTTTCCAGCATCACCCGGAAATCCTCATACTCGGCAATCTTATAGTTGGGTGACTTTTGCGAATAATGATCTTCTATGTGCTTCTTCACAGGCTTGCGACCCGTATCCGACTGGTATAAAATATCGTTTTTCCAGTGTTCTGACGGATCGGCAATCGCTGTTAACTGCACATCTTCAAGGGTGAAGAGCTCATTTATTATACCAATCGATCTGCCGCCGGCTCCCACAATTCCAATGTTTATTTTATCGCTTGGAGCAATATGTCCTTTACCTCCAAGGACATATCGTGGCAGGATTGTAATGCCTGCCGAAGACAAAGCTGTTGCCCGAATAAATTTCCTCCGGGATAGCTGATCGGAGTTGGTTTCTTTGATTTTCATTGTTTTTAATTTTTAAATTTCATCCTAAAAATATTAAAAGCCGGGACAGCAGCAAAGCTTTCCAAAAAATATCTATGTCGCACTATTTGTGTGGCGGTTAATTTCATTATGGTTCGTATTCTGCTTTCAGAAAACATACACCTGCACCCATACTGCCAAACCTTACAGAAAATCGATTACCAGCAACAGAGAAAATAACTTCAGAATGTAGTGGAAAGACGATGGGTTTTACTTCAAGTCATTATAAATAAACGTATTGGATTTTCTTAATATTTTACTTTTTGCATTATTAACAATATCCTTTTTCAGATACACATCAAAAATATTATTTTGAATGGAGACATACTGACAATCACCTGTTAAATATATTCCTGCGGTCACTGCCGGGGCTTCTCCTTTTTTCTCAGTACTGATAAGACATCCGTTTATATTTACATGGGAACATTCATTTATACTTATGCCTTGATACAGATAATTTATTATCTGGCAATTCGATACTGAAATCTCCTGGGCATCATACAACTCTATAGCACCAGCATGTTCCGCCCCCTGAATGATATTATCGCTCAGGATCACATTCTTAATTTTTTTCATCAATATACCCCCTTTGGCTTCAACCTGCGGAGGAAAATAATCATCGTTGTGATCAAAGACATTGGAACTGATAATGATATTCTGACTGTTATCAGTTACTATGTGTCTGTCATACCCTCTCACAAATGTATTCCCTGTTATGCTGATTCCTCTAACATTTTCCATCTGGATGTTCACGGTTTGGTTGCTTATATGATTACCTGTAATACTCCATAGTCCGATTTTATTCATATTTTCTCTACTTCCGGTAAATCGAATATTGCTACCGCCGGGAGTTGGAGTTGCCTGTATTGTATTGCCGGTAATCGATCCTTCCCTTACACTGCTCCCTTTTTCAGATGTATCAATCAATATGTCAGCAGATATTTCAAATTCTTCTCCGCAATTATATTCGATATCATTTCCGGTTATCTGAAAATTTCTTATTTCGCTATCTTTGACTTTAATCCCGGCCTCTTTATTATAGCTGATATGGCAATTGTTAATGTTTATCTGATGGATATTAACGGCATCCATATAGATTCCTATATTTTTACAATTATAAATATGAGAACTTTCTATCAAGACATTACGATTTCGGGATGTCAGGTGAATACCGTAACGGACATTGCGTATCAACACTGAACGGATAACGGATTTTAAAGTATAAGCCATTTCTATACCATCAGCAAACGGATGGTTGCCGATTATTTCAAGCTCACTAATGACCGGCATTCGCTCGCTTTGCCAAATTTCATTTGCAACAGATTCGGGGTTTGAAGTTCCTTTGTGCGAACCTGTAATCCTGATTGCAGCGTCGGCTCCTTCCATAATAATTGATGCGGTTCCACCGGCTCCGGTTAATCCGATCCTGCCGGATTGTGCAAGAACTATTTCGATAGTTTCAGTAATCCTGTAACTTCCACGGGGAAATTGTACCACTCCGTCATCGGCCTGTTGAACAGCCAACATAATCGCTTTTGTGTCATCATGTTTACCATCTCCTTTGGCACCAAAGTCTTTAACATTCACGGCATCGCAAGTCCAATAAGTAAATAATGAAAGAAGTGATAACCCAATGATTCTTTCCATGTCATTAATAATTATATGTTAATTTGTTTTTATCTATCAATTTAGGTTTTGGCCGAATAATTGATATTTGTATAGTGTCAAACACATTTTTAGCCGTTGTAATCCTTTCATCAATCGGTTCAATCCAGTTTTCGCCATCCTCCCAAATTGACTGTCCAAACAATTCCGGGGTGTATTGCATTCCTTCTATGGCTGTTATTGTTGCTTTATAAAGTAATGCCGGCTGGCCACAGGCAAACTCATCCTCTTTTAACGATTGAAGGTCAATCGGAGGGAAGGCATCATTATAATCGCCTGCCAGGTTCATCTCTATGAAGCATATCCAACGCGAACCCGGGTTTACTTCGGCACGTATAGAAAAGTAGTTTTCTTTGGGGGTCGCTCCGGTCACCGCATCATATTTATCATCGATAATAACGTTATGGGATTTATTCTTTCCCCTGAATAGTTCAAACCACCTGGGCAACGCATCAGGCACATTCGTTTTCCCTTCCCAATCGCCAACGCTTATTCGTCTTGTTACAAATACGGTCATTAATTTGTGCGTATCGGTATTTTCAAGCCAGATTGCAAATTGAGGCGGTTCTGAATAAGTTGAAAGACGTATCAATTCCTGGTTTTGGTGAATATCAAATTGAATTTGTACTCTTCCTGCTGTTCTGTAATATAGCCAGCTGACAACAGTAATAGCAAACACTGCAATAACACCTGATACAATAACAAATGACCTAAGTTTGTTTGTTAATTTAACCTTCTCCTTCTCCATCTTTCATTTATATCCTATCGGTAATTTCAAATCCGCTCCTGTAACTTCTTTTTTCAAGTAAAACGGCTTCTTCCGAGTTGGTTATCTTATCGCCATCAAAATTAAGTTGCTTTTTCCCCACTCGGTAAGAAAGGTTTGCCAAATGCACCAGTGTTGCACTGTGATGTCCCTGCAGAATGTCTCCATTGGGTGTTTTTCTCGAACGAATTGAGTCAATGAAATTTTGTTGGTGAACTTCATCGGGAAAATACCCAAAGTCTTTTGCTAAAACTTGAGAATCCTTTCCAATTACCTGCCATCCGCCACCATGTCGTCCAAGGTACATTTTTGCTTCGGTACCGTATATTTCTATTCTTGTACTATTCAGTTGCCAGTCAGGAAATTTATTCCCATACCTTACCTCCACCGGTGATTTTGAAAGATAATTGCCATAATTTGAGCTTTCACAGGTCATTGCAAAATTACCATAATCAAATGTAATTGTCTGATTATCGGGAATATCCCGATTGTCATCATATAAAACCCTGCCGCCAGCACAAAAAACTGATTTGGGATCTGCAGGATCTCCCAGTACCATTCGTGCCAAATCCATAACATGTGAGGCATCGCCTGCCAGTGCCTGCCCACCGGAATAGTCCCACCAATCGTACCATGCCTTGTGCCTGCTGACATTATATGGTACTCTGGGAGCTGGACCCAGCCACATGTCCCAGTTTAATCCTTCAGGTACTTCTGAGTCGGATTTCAGGAACCATGGATTGCTTCCCGGTAGCATACAATAGGTTTTTACCAAGACAATGTTTCCCAATTTCCCGCTTTGTATATAATCGCGTGCTGAGAAAGAGTAGGGCGCACTTCTGTTTTGCGTCCCGCACTGCACAACCCGCTTGTATTTTTGGGCTGCTTCAATCATTTTCTTTCCCTCTAGAATGGTGAGTGAGATATTCTTTTCCACATATACATCTTTGCCTGCCTGACAAGCCCATATAGTACCCAAAGCATGCCAGTGCTCCGGGGTGGCAATTACCACTGCATCCACATCCTTGTCATCAAATATGTGACGCATATCTTCAACTTGTTGGGGTTTGGTTTTTTGCTGCTTTTCCAACTCACTAACCGCTCTGCCTCCCCTGGTCTCATCAACATCACATACGTATTTCACCTCAACTCCCGGAGCACATTTTTGCATACTAAGAATGATCTGTGTTCCCCTGCCTCCCGCACCAATTAGAGCCAAAACTACTTTTTCATTAGCACTTGCCATAACATAACATTTTTTACGTTTTATAATTGATAAAAATAAACCAGACAGGGATTAGAATTCTGTTATAATCACAAGCCATCAAAAGTTTTGTGTCTATTCCGATTATACTTTATCGGGTATTCTGTAATTGTCCCGATATGAAGTCCTTAGCAATTTGTTCGCATCTTCATTCTCAATAAAACACTCATTCTTTGCATCAAAATACAGTTGCTTATTCCCGACACGATAAGCAATATTGCCCAAATGTACGAGACAGGCACTCAATTGCCCCTGCTCAACATTGCCATTGGGGTTTTTACGAGTTCTAAGAGATTCAATAAAGTTTTTCTGGTGTTCCTCGTCGGGGAATACACCTCCCTCTTGAGCAATTACTTTGGAATCTTTGCCAACAACCTGCCATCCGCCACCATGTCGTCCCAAATACATCAACCCTTCGGTTCCATATATTTCAGTTCTCGTTGAATTGGTAGGCCAGTCTGGAAAACGGCTGGAATCAAAACGGATATCTCCCGGAGTTTTTTTCATATAGTTGGTTCCATTTCCGCTGTCACAGGTCATTGTAAAATCTCCAAAATCGTATGTTATAGATATAAATTCAGGAGTTTCCTTCTCCGAACCCCAAGGCCAGTTCCCTCCTTTTGCATAAACCGATTTTGGGTGGGGCGGATCGTCAATAACCATCCGGGCCAAATCCATTACATGACTTGCATCGTCCGACAATGCACCTCCTCCAAATGCCCAAAAATCCAACCATCCACCACGCCCTTTTGCATCTGTTATGGCAGGATTATAGGGACGGTATGGAGCAGGTCCCAGCCATGCATCCCAGTCAATCCATTCGGGAGTTTCCTGGTCGGGTTGCGGTATCCATTTACTCCCACCCAGCAGGTTGTAACATTTTACATGAACTATTTTTCCCAATCTCCCGCTTTTAATGTAATCGCGCGCCGAAAAACCATAAGGTGCACTGCGGTTTTGGAATCCAACCTGGACAATTCGGTTGTATTTTTCTGCTGCTTCAATCATTTTACGTCCTTCCCAAATACTTATGGTCGGATTTTTTTCCACATAAACATCCTTACCCGCCTGGCAGGCCCAAACTGTTGCCAAAGCATGCCAATGTTCCGGCGTAGCTATCCATACTGCATCAATATCCTTGTCATCAAAAACTTCCTTCATGTTTTTGGTTGCGCCTGGCTTGTACCCTAATTCCTGTTCAATCTGAAAAGCAGCAATTTCCAATCGTGATGTTTTAACATCACACACTGTTTTTATTTCAACATTCTCATTCACTTTGCAGGTGCTTATTATTGAACTAGTGCCCCTCGTACCAGAGCCTATAAGGGCAAGTACAATCTTTTCATTGGCCACTTTTTTACAAGAAGCTAATGACAGAACTGATGCTCCAAGCGACATTCCCGTAATGCCTGTAAAAGCAGTATTAATAAATTGACGTCTTTTTATTTGCATTGTTTTTTGACTTTTCAATTTAAATACTCACAACCCATTTTTTTTCTGCTGATGCTGAATGAACAGTATTTTTCTAAAAAAGCCAGAGTTTCATAAAAGATTGTAGCTTAAAAAATAGTATGATAGGACGAAATTAAGCCTACAACCGATTCGTAGGATATTATTAATGAAAAGATTAAGGTTAGAATAAGTCCTATGTTTAACCAAATGCCAGCTTTATATTCTCCCATCAAATCCTTTTTGTTTACCAGATAATATATCGCTACCACCACCACTGGCAATACAAAAATCTGAAACAACTGACTGATTAACATTACAAAAATCGGACGTGCTCCAAGGACTGGAACAACCAAACCAAATAGAATAGCCACGCAGGCCAAGATCCGGAACAGGGGTCCTTTATAATTAACTGGTTTATTCCTATAATCTCCTATTAATAAAGGAGCCAGCATTACAATTGGAAATATAGAGGACAAACCAGCACCAAGAATTCCCATAATAAAAATGGAAAGCGCAAAACGACCAAGTAACGGTTCCAGCAATGTAACCATAGTGATCACTTCTTCCACCGGTTTATTGATAACGTACAGCGTACCCGCAGCGCATGCCATTATTGAACCACTAATTACAAACATTAATACTGCAGCTATAATTGCATCTTTCCTCTGATGTTTTATTTGCTTTAAACTCCACTTTTTTTCTTTCATCAAAACACTACGCACAACAATTAGCCTCCAATAAAGC
>LSQX01217814.1_pt1 | contig 13380 bp, 12 predicted proteins | sample 654561 | NCBI WGS metagenome assembly LSQX01 (sample SAMN04489861, study PRJNA283612) | anaerobic digester metagenome | isolation source: 4 biogas reactors fed with cattle manure at either 37C or 55C with and... | place: Denmark: Kongens Lyngby | collected 2014 | reverse complement strand
ATGACCGAACCGTTGGAAACGGTGTTGTCCGTCCCCTTGACATTGCTGTTGCGCCGGTCGTCGCGGCGAACCTTGACCCCCCGGGTAAAGACGGTCGAATCACTCATGTCGTCCGGTTCGAGAACCTCGAGCCACTGGTCGGCCAGAGAGCCGCCAATCGCGCTGGCAATAGCCTTAATTATTCCCATTGACTGCCTCCTTAAGCTTACGCATATCGGTAGTTAGTTAGCCTACCTGCAAATGGATAAAACGCAACCGGTCATCGTCAGACGATGCCCGTGAGCCCATTATAGCACAGTTCGGTTCACCCAGACAGGGCTCATGTGACCGGCAGGGAGTCGGTTCCAATCTGATTTCCGCCGGCCTTTTTAGCCGCGTACATGCGCTTGTCGGCCAGCCGGATCAGGTCGTCCAGGCTGGAGCCGGGCTGCATGGCGGCCAGGCCGAAGCTGCAGCGCACGGTCGTGGACCCGATCAGGGGCTTGAACGCCAGCAGGCGCTGCATGCGCTTGATGGCATAGACCGCCTGCTCCGGGGTGGTGTTGGGCAGCAGCAGGACAAATTCGTCGCCGCCCCAGCGCGCCAGCAGGTCGGTGTCGCGCAGCTGGCCCTGGATCAGCCTGACCAGTGCCACCAGCACCGCGTCCGCCTCCTGGTGGCCCAGCTGGTCGTTGATCTGTTTGAAATTATCAATGTCCAGCAGCACCAGCGACAGGGGCTGATGATAGCGCCGGTTCCAGGCAGACCAATGGTTCCAGGCCTCGATCAGCCGGGTGCGGTTGCAGGCACCGGTCAGCGGATCGACACTGCTCAGGTGGATCAGCTGGTGCTTGGCCTGGAATTCGAAATACATGTGCTTGTCCAGCCTGCGGGAAAAGATCGCGCACAGCGCCAGGACGACCGTCAGGTAAAAGGCACCTGCCAAAAACTCGTTCAGGTCCAGTCGCGCGCCCAGCCTGACAGCGCTGAGAACCAGAAAAGCGATCAGACTCAGACCGGACAACACCAGCTTGTAGCGGTAGCGGTTGGCGATGATCATGACCAGCATGATGATGATCATCATGCCCATCGCCTGGATGATGTAATGGGGCGGGTCGTACTGGAGAAAAACAACCAGGAAAAGCAGGACGGCCGCCGCTTCAAGGGCCGTCGCCAGCAGGCAGTACTGGCGGTAGGTCCTGACCCGTCCGCGGTGGTTGGCCCAGGCAAAAGCCAGGCAGGCGCAACAGACTGCCAGCCGCAGCACCAGGCTGGCCAGGCGCGCCCGGCCCTGGCTCAGATGGATCATATCAGGGACCAGGAAGACCAGTTGCATCAGGCCGGCTGAGAGCGCGATCAGCGTGATGAAAAAACGGTTGTGGATCAGCTGATCCTGATCGTAAGCCTGGCGCAGGGAGAACTGCCGGTCTTGGTTGTCAACCGTGTTTTGCACAGATCCGGCCATGGTCTATCACCTCGTGACAGGGTTGTCCAGGCAATGCGCGCCGTTACAGCAGGTGTTTGCGCAGTTGCCCGGAAGACATCGAAGACAAGTAGGCAGGCGGGATATCGAACAAGGTACGGGCGCCCGTCTGGCCTTCGCCGGCCATCCGCCAGGCAGCACGGGCGCAGGCCAGGAGAACATGCGCGGTGAAATCCGGGTTGGAGTCCAGCGTCATGCTGTAGGCCAGCTGATGCCGGTGCTCCTGCTGCTGACCGGACTGGCCCGTGCGCAGCATCAGGCCGCTGTGCGGCAGGCCCTGGTGTTCACGGGCCAGTTCCGCAGCGGAGATAAAATGCACGATCGTCTCGTAGTCGGCGAAATAGTTGGGCATCGATTTGATGTCGGTCTCGATCCGCGCCAGATCAGCGTCGGGCTCGGCGACCACGAAACATTCGCGGTAATGCTTGTCGGCCGGTGTCAGCCCCTTTGCCAGCCCCTGGCGGACGCGTTCGACGGCTTCGTCTCGCGGAACGGTGTACTGGCGGGCGTCGCGCACCCCCGGAACCCGCCGGATCGCGTCGGAGTGACCCTGGCTGACCCCCTTGCCCCAAAAAGTTTCATCTGAGCCCTGAGGCAGAAAGGCCTGCCCCAGCAGGCGCTGCAGGGAGAGCAACCCCGGGTCCCAGCCTGCGGCGACGACGCTGATCTTGCCGGCAGATCGCCCGGCCTGGTCCATGGCGGCAAAATATTCCGGAATGCGGGCGTGCGTGTCGTAGCCGTCCACCGTGTTGAAGAGCCCGGCCAGCCAGGGGCCCTGCTCGGGCAAATCAGACATGCTGCCGCCGCACAGCAGCATGACATCGATCTGACCGGCCAGCGCCGGCGCCTGGTCGAGCGCGAGCACCCTGACGCCCGGGGTAATCCGTTCGATGGCGGACGGGTCACGGCGGGTCAGGACAACGGCCAGTTCCAGGTCCGGGAACTGGCGCACGCCGATTTCAGCGCTGCGGCCGAGATTGCCGTAGCCGGCGATGCCAATGCGTGTTTTTTTCATGTGCAAACCTCCTCAGGCTGTCTCGATCCGGCTGTCTGTCTGCAGGCCCAGTTTTTCAACAGCGGCTTCGCGCATTTTGTATTTCATGATTTTTCCGGCTGCGTTCATGGGGAACTCGGTGACAAACTCGATGTAGCGCGGGGTCTTGTGCTTGGCGATGTGCGCCCGGATAAATGCCTTGAGCGATTCGGCCGTCAGATCGGTCCCGTCCTTGCGAATGACGCAGGCCATGATCTCTTCGCCGTACTGGCGGTCCGGCACCCCGATCACCTGGACGTCGCGGACATCCGGATGCGTGTAGATGAAGTCTTCGATTTCCTTGGGATAAATGTTCTCGCCGCCGCGGATGATCATGTCCTTGATCCGCCCGGTGATCTTGAAATTGCCCTGGGCGTCGCGCCGGGCCAGGTCCCCCGTGTGCAGCCAGCCGTCCTCGTCGATGGCGGCGGCTGTCGCTTCGGGCATCTTGTAGTAGCCTTTCATGATGTTGTAGCCGCGGGCGACGAATTCGCCGTCAACCCCGTCGGGCAGCTCCTGGTTGGTCACGGGATCGACGATCTTGCAGGCGACCCCGGGCAAAGGCCGCCCGACCGTGTTGACGCGGACGTCGAGCGGGTCGTCGACCCGGCTCTGCGTGCAGCCCGGAGACGCCTCGGTCTGGCCGAAGACGATCGTGATCTCGTGCATGTTCATCTTTTCCTGGACATCCTGCATCACCTTGACCGGGCAGGGGCTGCCGGCCATGATCCCCGTGCGCATAGGCGAAAAATCCGTCCGGGCAAAGTCCTCGTGCCCCAGCATGGCGATAAACATCGTCGGCACGCCGTGGCAGCAGGTGATTTTTTCATCGTTAATGATCTGCAGGGACAAGCGGGGCGAAAAAGCCGGCAGCGGGCACATCGCCGTGCCGTGGGTCATGGCGGCGGTCATCGCCAGCACCATGCCGAAACAGTGAAACATCGGGACATGGATCAGCATCCGGTCAGCTGTCGACAAGTCCATGCAGTCGCCGATCGTCTTGCCGTTGTTGATGACATTGTAGTGGGTCAGCATGACCCCCTTGGGAAATCCGGTCGTGCCGGATGTGTACTGCATGTTGCAGACATCGTGCTTGTCCAGGGTCACGGCGCGCCGCTGCACTTCTTCCTGGGGAACGCGGTCCGCCAGTTCGAGCGCGTCGGTCCAGGTCAGGCAGCCCGGCTGGCAGGAGTCGACCGTGATGATGTTGCGCAGGAACGGCAATCGCCGGATATGGAGCGGCCTGCCCGCTTCGGCGCGGGCCAGCTCCGGGCACAGCTCGCGGATGATCCCGACATAGTCCGAATCCTTATGCCCGTCGATCATGATCAGCGTGTGGGTGTCAGACTGGCGCAGCAGGTACTCGGCCTCATAGATCTTGTAGGCCGTGTTGACGGTGACCAGCACGGCGCCGATCTTCGTGGCCGCCCAGAAGGTGATAAACCACTGGGGCACGTTGGTCGCCCAAATGGCGACATGGTCGCCCGGCTTGACCCCCAGGGCGATCAGGGAACGGGCGAAGCTGTCGACATCGTCGCGGAACTCGCTGTAGGTGCGGGTGTAGTCGTGGGTGATGAATCGGAAAGCCTGTTGGTCCGGGAAGGTGTCCGCCATCCGGTCCAGAACCTGGGGAAAGGTCAGATCGATCAGGCTGTCCCGTTCCCAGATGAACTGGCCGGTTCCGGCGCGGTTGGCCTGCAGGTGGCCCCGGATGCTTTTTTTATCCAGGTAGCGCTCCATGTAATGGGCAAAATGCGGAAAGACGATCCCTGCGTCGGCCAGGTCGCCGGCCCAGCGCTTGACCCATTCCAGGGACACATACCCTTCGTAGTTGATCGAGCGCAGCGCCAGCATCATGTCATCGAGCGGCAGGTCGCCTTCGCCCATCAGGCAATAGCGGATCATGCCGTCCTCCACCACGGAGTCCTTGACATGGACATAGCGGATGTAGGCGCCCAGGTTCTTGACCGTGGTTCCGGCGCTTTCCCCGGCAAACCGGTAGGGGTGGTGCATGTCCCACAAGGCCGCGACCGCGTCGCTGGCCGCCTGGTCGAGCAGCCGGGCCAGGCGGGCCGTATCGGCATAGACGCCGTTGGTCTCGATCAGGAGCGTCACGCCGCTATCCTCAGCGATCGGTATCAGCTGCCGGAGCCTTTCCAGGACGGCATCGTCATCGACATCGCCTTCGGGCTGGGGCTGCAAGTCGGCCAGGATGCGGACAAAGGGCGTGTTCAATTTTCGGGCCAGCCGGATGTAGGCGGTGATCTCAGCCTGATTCTGCTCGGCCCGGTCTGTGTCCTTCAAACAGCAGCCTGATGACAGGCAGGGAATGTCCAGACGCAGCCTTTTGAGCAAACGGATGGTGTCCGGCAGCTGGTCGTCCGTGAATGGCGGTGCCTTGACCGTGAAGATTTCATCACCCAGCCCGCGGATCTCGATGCCGTTAAAGGACAGGTCCTTGGCCATGGCATAGATATCTGACCAGCTGAAATCCGGGCATCCCAGCGTCGAAAAGGCAATCTTCATCGTGTTTCCCCCCTGTTTCGCGGTGTTGCGATTAGACTGTATGCCAAACATGCTAGCAAAGGGAAAATGCCGTTGTCAAGAAAAACGCGCTCCGGCACCGCTTCACGGGTCCAGCAGCGGGCAGACGCAGACCGCGCCCGGCAAGGGCATGGAAGCAGAACCAGTCATCTGCCCGGCTCTGGGATCCCAGTCCAGCAGTGTCACGGAGCCGCCCTGGTTGGCGACGAGAACCCGGTTGTCGGAGAGAACGGAAAAATCCCTGGGCAGCGCGCCGAGCGAGCTGAAAGTGCCGGCCGGCCTGAGCTGCCCGTCCGGCAACATCCTGAAGGCGGCCAGGCTGTCATGGCCCCGGTTGGAGGCAAACACATGGGATCCGGCGACCCGGATTGCCGCGCAGGTATTTTCGCCCTGCCAGTCTCCGGGCAAGGTCGGCCAGGTTTCCCGCATGCTCAGGGTGTCGCCCGCGATAACCAGACGGCTGACCGCGTTGCCCAGTTCATGGACCAGGTAGGCCGTGTCACCGGGTCCGTAAGCCAAGTGGCGGGGGCCCATTCCGGGGGAGCACGCCATCTGGCCGGACCGCTCAAGCAAGCCCGTATGGGGGTTCTGCCGGTACAGCACAACCTGGTCAAGCCCCAGGTCGACAGCCGCCAGGATCTGGCTTTGGGGCAGGAAAGAAACATGATGCACATGCGCGCTGGCCTGACGTTCGGGATGCACGCTATGGCCCAAGTGTCGGATCAGCTGGATGCGCGGACCGGGTGGATCGAGCGGAAAAACGGACAGTGTGCCGCTGGCGTAATTGGCGGTGTAGAGGAACCGTTCGTCAGGGCTCAGGCACAGGTGGCAAGGACCGGCGGCTCCGGTATTGTAACGCCCGCGCATGACAAGCCGCCCGCCGACGAGGTCAAACATCGCGTAGGAACCGCCTTCCGACTGGTCTGCCGCTTCGCTGCTGATGGCGATCAGGCGATCTTGGCCGCGCGATAAAATGAGATAAGTCGGATTGGGGAGCGCCACCGTCTGCTCCACCTGGATACGCGTGCCTTCCAGTGAGCACACGGCGATACCCGGACCGCCGAGGCGGGTGTATGATCCAACGAAAAACAACATGTTCTTGTCCTCCTAGTGATGTCCTGCCACCGCCAGCATGACACGAATACAGATGCCTGGCAACCCCAGCCGGCATCTCATCCTGCGCCGACGTCGATCATGGCCAGGATCGCCGCATTGGCCCGCTCGTTGCAGGCCAGAGCCTGCCCGGCTGCGTCCGGCGGCGTCAGCGGATCCACGTCCGCTTCCCCGCAGACATCGCAGCCGATCACCCGGGCCATGGACCTGACATGGCGGATCAGGCCGGTCAGCTGGTCCAGGCGCACACGCCCCTGATCCCAGGCCGTTGCCGCATCGCCGGGTGCCAGGACATCTTTGTCGATGCTGATATAGACGGGTCTGCCGGCGATGTGGCGGTTCAGAAACGTTTTGACCGCCTGGTCATGCAGCAGCTGCTGCTCGTCAACCATCACCAGCCGGTCGCCCCAGCGTCGGGCCATGCGGCTGGTCCGGGGATCGCGTCCGGCACCCAGAACCAGGGCCTGCCGCAGCATGGGCAGCTCGTCCAGGGCCAGGCGCAGCCAGCTGCCGCAGGAGATCAGGTCCGGTGAGGGCGGCGGGTAAAAGTCGGCGTGGTGGTCAAAGAGCACCAGGACAAACGGCTCCCGGATGGCCTGCAGCAGGAGGGCCGTCACGTAGTGGTAATGGTTGCTGCCGAAAAAGGTGACGGGCGCCGGGGCGCAGCCAGCCAGTCTGGTGCGGATTGTCTCCAGGGACGGACGCTCGCAGAGCCGGCAGGACTGGGACACGTCGGATAAGTCGATCCAGACGGCATCATGGCCGCGATGAAACGATTGTTGTTGGTAGCACGTGTCAAAAGCCAGTAAACGGATGGGCAGATCCATACGTACCAGATCCCTTCGTTATGATTATACACGGTCGGCTGATATAATGAACGGGAAAGGGGCTGTTGCTGTGCTCGTGTGGATCGTGGCTTTGCTGGCCGAGGCAAGACCGGTGATCGAGGCGAATAAGATGAAACGGGACATGACGGCTCGCGCCTTTCCCCTGTACCGCGGCGCCGACCAGATGCTCGTGGTCAGCGGGACGGGCAAACTGCGCGCCGCCATGGCCGTCGCCTACTTGTTCGGCGCATGCCCGGAACAGCTGCAGGACGCGTTCCTGGTCAATTTCGGCTGCTGCGGCACAGACCTGAAAGCCATTGAGCCAGGCTGCCTGGTATTAGCAGGACGGGTCACCGACCTGGACACGGGTCGCGACTATTACCCCGATTTCCAGCAGGCGCTGGGCCTTGACCCGGTTCATCTGCGCTGTGCGTCAACCCCGGTCAGGCAGAACGGACCCGAAAACGGCGCCTGGTACGACATGGAATCGGCCGGGTTCTGCGAAGCGGCCGCCCGCTTCGTCTCAGCCGACCGCCTGCTGGTCCTGAAAATCGTGTCGGACCATCTGGACACGCCAAAGCTGGACGCAGCCGTTCTGAGCCGGCAGATCAAGGACCAGTGGCCCGCCATTGCACAAATCTGCCAGGCGTTCCGGCAGCGGCCTGCAGGTACCGGCCCGACTGGCTACCTGCCCGAGCAGCAGGCGCAGCTGTCATCTGTAGCGGAAACGCTGCGCCTGACAGCCACATTCAGGCGTCAGCTGGACATGGCCGTCCGGCAAGCCATCCGGGCAGACCGCGATCCCTGGCCGCTGCTCCGGCAGGCCAGTACCATCGGGATCCACAACAAGCGCGAAAGGAAACAAGCGATCGATGACCTTATCCGCCAGCTTACCGCGCCGTCAGCGCTTTGAGGCGGTCTATGCCGAAGAACGGGCCCTTGACTGGCCGCTGACCCGTCGGGTTCTCAAGCGCCTGGACGGCTGCCCGGTTATCACCATCCGCCATTACAAGGATGTCTTCAACCGGTCCAACCAGGACCCCCGCTGGCAGAAGCGCCACCCGTCCCTGATTCTCGCGGTCAAGGACGAACCACTGCTGTATCCGGGACCGCGGCTCTGCCAGGACTTCGGCGCCGCTGCCTTTTATTATGCCAACCTGGCCGTCGGGTGCCCCTTCGACTGCACCTACTGTTACCTGCAGGGCATGTACCCGTCCGCTCATCTGCTCGCCTTCATGAACATGCCGGATTTCATCCAGGCGATGGCGCGCGCCGCTGCCGACACGCCCTGCGCCATCGCCGCCTCACACGACACGGACCTGCTGGCTCTGCGCCAGGTGATTCCCTATCCCGAGCTGCTGGCGGCCGGCCTGGCCGGTTTGCCGCTGCAGGCTGAGATCCGGACCAAGAGCGCTGACAGGAGCTTCTTCCTGCAAAACGAACCGACAGCGGAATTGGTCTTCGCCTTTTCACTCGCGCCGGAGCCCATCATCGGCAAGCTGGAACCGGCCGCACCGCCGCTCGACGCCCGTCTGCAGGCGATTCAAACCGCCCAGGCGCGCGGCTTCACGGTACGCCTGTGCTTCGACCCTGTTTTTGCCGACTGGGATACGGCCGATTATGACGCCTTTTACCGGCATGTCTTCAGCATTGTCGATCCGTCTCGCGTGCAAGACGCCAGTTTTGGTTTTTTCCGGATGCCGGAAAGCTTTTTCCGGCGTGCCAGGCGTTTGCGTCCCGAACTGATGGACCTGCGGACGGTCCTGGACACGCCGTCCGGGGTACGCACCTATCCGGAGGACCTGCGCCGGGCCGGGCAAGCCATCCACCTGGCATTTCTCGGGCAGTACCTGGATCGCCGTCAGATCGACATCCAGTCATGACCGGCCGTGTGGTTTGTAAGGAGGCACTTATGACTTTTTTCAAAAAGCTGTTCGGCTTTGTCCGCGACGTGATCAAGGCCAGCGAGGTCGATGACCTGACCCCGTACGCGCACCAGCTTACGCTCAGCATGATCCTGGCCTTCTTCCCATTTGTGATGTTCTTGTTCACGCTGTTGGGTTTTCTGAACATCGACTCTGCCCCGGTTCTGGATGCCCTGGCCCGTGTCCTTCCCCAATCGGTCTACCCGGCGGTCGCTGAAATCGTCGTCGATGTCGTCGACCGGCAGCGAAGCGGCTTGCTTTCCATCTCGGCTGTGCTGGCCATCTATGCCGCCTCAGGCGGTTTCAGGGCCTACATGAGGAGCAGCAACCGGATGGCCGGCGTCGTCGAGAGCCGCCACATCCTGCTGCGTTACCTGCTTTCGATCGCCTGGGTTGTCCTGTTTGCTGTCACGCTGGCCGTCGCCCTGCTGATGGTCGTGTTCGGCAACCAGCTGTCCGGCCTGATCCGCCAGGCCTGGCCGCAGTTCGACCCGGACTGGCTCGTTGCGCCGCTGCGCCTGATCCTGACAGCGGCCTTCATGGTCAGCATCATCACCTTGTTCTACATGTTCGGGCCCGCGGTCCGCTTCCGGTTCCTGCAAGCTCTGCCCGGCGCGGTCTTCACCATGATGACCTGGGTCGGCCTGACCGTCGCCTTCCAGTACTATGTCGACAACATCGCCAACTACTCGCGTTTCTACGGTACGCTGGGCGCGCTGATCGCCTTTCTCATCTGGCTGCAGCTGATCGCCACGATCCTCCTGTTCGGTGTCGAGATCAACGCCGTCCTGATTGCCCGGCGCACTGGCAGGAGCTCCTGACCCATGGTATAATTTATTCGGCTCCGGCAGCAGCGCCTGCCGGAAGAAAGCTTGGAGGCGTGATCGGCATGAAAAAAATCGTCATCGTCATCGTGTTTGTCATGGCCCTTGGCCTGACTGCCATCATCGTGCCCATTGCGCTGCGCTACGATAGCGTGCAGTATGAAAAAAACATGCTCGCCCACATCATGAGCAGCGACGAAGACGATGTGGTCGCCGAGTATAACGGGCAAAAAACCCTGGTGGTCGGACGCAACATCAACCGGGTCGCCTCAACCCTGTCCCCTTCAACCAGAAAACGCCTGTTCCGCAAGCCCGATTTCGATCCCGGCCAGGCCGTGGTCATCACATTCCCCGACGGGGCCCGCTTCACGGTCAGTCCGGCCGGCAACTCCGGCGATACGGCTTACATCGTCTATGAGCACCGCAACCAAACCCGCTATTTTTCCATAACGGGCCTCAAGACCTTCGAATGGATCACCCGGGCGGTCAGCCCCGAGGGGGTCTACAATGAAAATGAGGTTGTCGGTTCAGCGGATTGAGGATCGGTGGCGCCTGATCGTCTCTTTCATCCAGTCCGCGCACACCGGAATGTCGGCCTCGTCCTGGATGCCGTGCAGGATCATGCCGCCGGTGTAGCCGGCCTGCTCCAGCAAGGTCAGGAACAGGTCGTAATCCAGGATGCCCCTGCCGGGCGTCGCGAACCGGATCCCGGCTGACGCGGCGATATCTTTGCCGTGCGCCAGAATCACATCCTTACCCAGCCGGTCGAAGGCGTGACGCAGAACGGCCGGCACCTGGCCCGGCTGTGCCTGGCCGGGCTGGAAGACATTGGCCCCGTCCATGATGATCTTGACCCGGGACGATCCCAGCGTGTCAAGCAGCCGCCTGGCGCGTTCCGGTGTCGCAGCCACGTTGGCCGCTTCCGTCTCGATGCCCAAAAACAGCTGATTGGTTTCCGCGGCAGGCAATAGCTGCTCCATGGCAGCGCATAGCGCCTGGAAAGACGTTTCCAGCGCGTTATCCGGATGGTAGCGCCACATGTCATGCGGATCGTGCGTGCCGGTACACAAGGTCAGGGTTGGACACCCGAGGTCGCGGCTCGCTGCTGCGATGACCGGAAAGCGGCGCATGTTTTCCCGCAAACGATCCTGGTCCGGATCGATCAGGTTGAAGGTCGCGTTGATCGCCACCATTTCGAGGCCGTTGTCGGCAGCTGCCTGCCGGATCCGGCGGATCAGGCTTGCGCTGACTGATGCCGGCATGTCCTCGCTGCCGATGGCGGCAAAATTGAACTGAACCTGGACATAGCCGGCCTGGCGGATCCTGTCAAACAGGTGTTCCACCGGCTGCGCCTGGGCAAAATCCGTGGTGCACAAGCCGAGCTTCATGGCTGACACCTCCCTGCGTGAACGGCCTTATTCGTACAGGCCGTAGGCCTGGCTGACGGGCTCGATAAAAAGAATGCCGTTGCCAGGTTCATCGATCTTCAGGTCTTCGCGGATGGCAGCGACAATCGCTTCCGTCTGGTCATGGTGCGACAGGATCAAAACCATCTCTTTTTCCGGTTCGACGGCCATGGCGAAGAGCTTTTGCGTTTCATGGATACCGGATCCCCTGGCGTTGATGATCGTTCCGCCCTTCGAACCGGCCCGGGTCGCGGCGTCGATCACCTGCTCCGCCCGGCCCTTGTCCACAACAACCGAAATGGACTGATACATGGTGTTTTCAGCTCCTTTTTTCAAATCGGCAAGCGGGCATAAGCTGCCGTGTGCGCCGCCAATAAAACAGACTGGTGTCGTGAAGGCGATGCCGTGGTGCGGCTTGCTGAACTGAAAGGTCTCAGCCAGTTCAGCAACGGCATTCCGGATCGTCGGCTCGCTGCCGACCATCATGACAATTTCCTTGCGCACATCCGTCAGGGCCAGCCACTCCAGGAGCCGGGACTTGATCGTCCCATAGCCTAAAAGGACGGTCGCCCCGAGCACGCCGTGTTTTTTCGCCTGCTGGATGATCTTGCTGCCCTGACCGCAATTGACGATCACATGCAGCTTAAGATGCGGCTGGTAAGTTACCGTTTCCTTCATACCGCGGTTCCCCCTTTGCTGGTCTTGATTTTATAGACCAGGCCGAGAATCTGCAAGGCAATAACAGGCATGAGGGCGACCATCGCGATCATGCCAAAGCCGTCGACCAGCACATTGGCGCCTTCAACCGCCGAGGCGACGCCGTTGGTGAAGGCCAGGATAAACGTCGCGGTCATCGGACCGGACGCGACGCCGCCGGAATCGAAAGCGATGCCGACAAAAAGCTTGGGCGTCACATACATCAGGCCGATGGCGATAAGATAGCCCGGCAGCAGGTAGTGCCAGAGCTGGATCGCCGGCACCAGGATTCGCAGCATCGACAAGCCGACCGACAACCCGGCTCCCAGAGCCAAGGCGGCCAGGACCAGGCTGCGCCGGACATAGCCGCTGGTGACCGACTCGACCTGGTGGGTCAGGACATAGACGGCCGGTTCGGCCAGGATGGTGACCATGCCAATGGCGAACCCGACCAGGACGATGACCGGCGTCCGGCCCGGCGAGGTGATATTCTGTCCGATATAGGTGCCGACCGACATGAAGCCGGCATGCACACCAACCAGAAAGAGCACCAGTCCGGCCAGGGTGAAGCCGAGTCCGACCAGCATGCGCCTGAAGCTGCGCCGGGACAGCTTGAAGGCTCTCTTTTGAAAGACAAACAGCAGGGCCAGGATCGGCGACATCGCCATGAAGACTTCCAGTGCGGTGATCGGGACCCGGCTGAAGAACGGGCGCAGGATGCCAGCCTGGGCCGTTTCGTGGCCCGCAACCTCTCCGGCCAGCGGACCCGGATTCGTGACGACGCTCATCAGCAGCACCGCCAGGATGGCGCCGATCGAAGCGGTTCCCACCAAACCAAAGCTGTCCTTTTCCGACGCTTTGGAGTCCTTTTTTATCGCTGTGACACCAAGGGCCAGCGCCAGCATGAAAGGGACGGTCATGGCGCCGGTCGTCGCGCCGGACGCATCGAAGGAGATCGCCAGGAATTCGCGGGACGACAGCAGCGAAAGGATGAGAATCAGGCCGTACAAGCCGGTCAAAAGCAGATAGAGCGGGATGTTAAACACGACCCGGACCAGGCCCAGGGTCATCAGAACGGCGATCCCCAGCGAGACGACAACGACCAGGAACATTTTCGGAATCTGCCCGGCGGTCACGGCGTCGACCTGGCCGGCCAGGATGTGCAGGTCAGGTTCCGCGATCGAGATGATGAAGCCCAGCGCCAGCCCGGCGACAATCACGATCCAAAGCTTGTTAGACCGCGCGATGACGGAGCCCATCGCCTGCCCGATCGGGGTTACGCCGACATCCACCCCGATCAGGAACACAGTCAGCCCGATGATCGTCAGACCCGTCCCGATCAGAAACTGGGCCAGCATCGTTCCCGGCAGCGGCGTCAGGGTGACTTGCAGGATCAGGACAATCGCCGCGATCGGCAGCACCGCCATGAGAACTTCTTTCAGCTTGGTCCAAATGACATCCACGCGTGCCATCCACCCCTTCGTCTCATTTTTTAAGTAACAGGCATATTATAACATATCGGTATTAAACACACCTTTTCGGTTTTTTAG
>LSQX01349440.1_pt1 | contig 13382 bp, 11 predicted proteins | sample 654561 | NCBI WGS metagenome assembly LSQX01 (sample SAMN04489861, study PRJNA283612) | anaerobic digester metagenome | isolation source: 4 biogas reactors fed with cattle manure at either 37C or 55C with and... | place: Denmark: Kongens Lyngby | collected 2014 | reverse complement strand
CCTCTCCCCCCAAAGGGTGGAGAGGGGGATTATAATTAAGTAGCACTACTTTAGGAGAACGTGGCCCGAAAGCTTGTGCTGCCTAATAGAGAAAAGCTTGATATTGCCGCCAGTTTTTTCCATTTGATAGTGAAGCCACGTCGCTCCAGCTTCTTGAGTGCCAAGAGGCATAAGTGTTTTCATGCCCTGATGGTGCCTCTGGATCGTGGGGCATGTTTGTCTGCCCTGTATGCAAGGCTGATCATAGGTGGTAAGGGGGAAGGACTAGGCCGCCGCTTAGGCGCGGCGGGCGTGCCACCGGTGCAGGCGGGAGCCGGCCAGCCGGACCGCCGTTTGGTGTGCCTGCTCTTCGAAGCTTTGATCGAGCTCCTTAAAGGTAAAGGTCTGGCCGTGGCAGGCGAGCGCTTTGGCCAGGAGATAATCGGTGAGCCAGGGATTTTTCGGCAGGAGGGGGCCGTGCATGTAGCTGCCGATGGCGTGGAGGTAGACCGCACCCTCGGTTTTATCGCTGCCGTTGTTGCCGTGACCGTGGAGGACCCGGCCCAGGGGCTGCACCCCTTTCCCCAGGCAGGTGCGCCCGGCGTGATTTTCGAAGCCGACCAGGGTGCGGGGCGGATCCCAGAGGCCGCAGCTAATCACGATGTTGCCGGTAAGCCGCTTGCCCCCCGCCTCGGTGTAGAGGTCCATGAGCTCCAGCCCCGGCATGCGTTCGCCCCGGAGAGTGGTATAGTAGCGGCCGAATAGCTGGTAAGAGCCGCCGGTGGCCAGGATCACCATGCCGGCTTCGATGGCCTGCTGCATGTCGCGGCGCCTCTTCTTCAGCTCAGCGGCGGCCATGTTTTGTTCAGCATCCCCGCCGCCGCCCATGAAGAGCAGGTCGCAGGCACCAAAGTCGATGGTCTCGCCGGGCTGGACCGGGACCAGGTTTACGGCGAGGCCGTGCCAGCGGGCCCGCTCACAAAGGGCGAGAATATTGCCCCGGTCTCCATTGAGGTTTAAGTGTTCCGGGTAGAGATGGTAAATATTGATCCGGGCCATGTTAAGATTCCTCCCAGTAGGGCTGTCCCGCACCCAAGTTGTTCAGCAGGCGCCGGAGCGCCAGCATGGAGGTATAATTGGGCATCACGAACAGGGTGGCGCCGGGCGGGGTTCTTTCCAGGGCAGCTAAAAGGGCCTGCTTCAAATCCGTCTCCACCCGGATCGTCTCCTGCGCCAGGCCGGCGTATTTCAGGCGCACCGCCAGGTCCCAGGCCCGCAGCCCGGTGACGGTAAGGCTCTTGATCCGTTCCGCGGCCGCCGCCAGCCGTTCAAAATCCACATCCCAGAGCCACGAGACATCGGTGCCGTCGGCAATCTTATCGTTAATGGCGGCGAGCAGGTGAATCTCCGGCTGCTGCTCCTGCACGGTGGGCAGCACGGCGTTGGCGCCAGCCGCGTTTTTAACCAGCGCCATCAGCACGCTGCGCCCTTTGAGCGCGAGGCGCTCCATGCGCCCGAAGGAGGGGGCGGCGCTCTCCAGGCCGGTCTTGATCTCTGCCGCCGGCACGCCCATGGCCGCGGCTGCGGTGGCGGCGGCGAGGGCATTGTAGAGATTGTAGGTACCGATGAGCGGGAAGAGGGTGCGCAGCGGTTCGCCGCGCACGAGCAGCTCCAGCGCCGTGGCACCGCGCCGGGTGCTGCAGCCCACCAGCTTCACATCCGGTGCGGGCCGCTTGAAGCCGCAGGCTGGGCAGCGGTAGCGGCCCAGGTGCGCCAGAAAGCGCTGATCGTAATGCAGCTTCTGCCGGCAGCGCGGGCATGGTTGGCTATGACCCGCCTCGTTTTCGCTTCTCTCCGGAGCCAGTTCCAGTTCCAGGCCGAAATACCACCGCTCGCCCCGGCTGCCGCCTTCAATACCGGCCAGGGAGGGATCGTCGGCGTTAATGACCTGGAATGAGCCCTCGCCGGCAGCCTCTAAGCCTTTGCCGATTGCTTTCTGGATCGCATCGATCTCTCCGTAGCGGTCGAGCTGGTCGCTGAAGATATTGGTGAGCACCATGCCCCGCGGATGCAGGCTTTTCACCAGCGCCGGGAACGCCCCTTCATCCACTTCCATGACGGCGAGGTCGCCAGGCAGCTTCCCTCCCCAGGAGCTGGCGCCAATTAAGGAGGAGGTCACGCCCCAGGCCATATTTGACCCGGACTGGTTGTAAATGCAGCGGTAGCCGGCTTTTCTCAGGATCCCGGTGAGCAGGGCTGCGGTCGTGGTTTTACCGTTTGTCCCCGTTACCAGCAGGCTGCCGTGGCGCAAATGCCCGGCCAAATACGGCAGCAGCCCCGGGTAAAGCCGCAGGGCGGCGCGCCCGGGAAGGGTGGTGCCGCCCCGGCCCAGGAGGCGGGTGAGCGCCATCATCGCCTTGCCGAGCCAGACGCTGCTTATTATTTTCAGCTTTTGCGATTTTCCTGTGGTAGGCATTTCCCCGGACCGGTTTTTTCCCATGGCATGTGCTCCTTTTAAGTACTTCCTTTTAAGAATGAGGTAACAGCTAATTAGCTGACGTTCTTCGACAGGTGCCCTTTTTTTCCCTTCCGCTTATATTCTAAAATGTTGTCAACAGGACGGTTCCATTGGTAACTTTTAAGCAACTACTGATCATTATTTCCAGAAATAGAGAAGCAAATCCGCTTGCGAGGCAGGGATATAGGGAGCGGCGGTCGAAATCTAGCAGAACTGGAGAAAAAAAGGTTCCCTCTTTGCAGGGAGAGGAAACCGGCGAAATGGCGGGGCTTCGGGGAGAACAGTAGCAACAAAGGGCTTAGGGCTTATGCTCCCTTACTCCCCGGCCATGCTCTTGACCAGGTCCGCCCGGGTCACGATTCCGATCAATTTGCCTGCGGCGTCGACGATGGGGACGCGGTTAATCCGGCGGCGGCTCATAAGCCTGGCCAGTTCCGTCACCGGGGTGTCTTCAGTGGCGGTGTAAACCTTTCTCGTCATTATCTCGGCCGCGGTTGTCCTGGTGATCAGGTCAATCCCCTGGCGCAATGCAGCGAGGTCGGTTACATCGGTATAAGGGGAAATCCAGCCGGACAAATCGGTAAGCGGAATGACGCTGACTTGCTGCGAGTAGCGGATGATATCCGTATTGGAAAGGATACCGACAACAATATTATTGTCATCAACTACCGGTACACCGCTAAAATTGTTCTTGGCGAGGAGTTCAATCACATCTTTGATTGTTTGCCTTTCGGTGACACTAACGGCAGGAGTGGTCATGATCATCTTGGCGGTAGCTGTCAACGCGATGCGCCTCCTTTTGTATGAACATATATTTAAATGGTTTAATTCAACAATCTGTGAAAAGGTTCCTGCCGGAAGCGCGCAGAAATCCGTGCTGTTTACTTTGTTTAGAAAAGGCGGCATGTTTAATTTGTGCTCCCTTCACACTGCCCCCCGCTCCCTGGAGGAAAGAGAGGGGATAAAAAGCTCGACAAGCGGGCTAAGCCTTGATGGCCGGGTTAAACACCCGCAGGGGTGAGAGGGCATGGAAACAGCACCATCCTGGGAGAACGCAGGCCGGAGCCTGTACCTGCCAGTGTAGAGGGATTGTGGCTGTAAGGGGCTACGCGGGCAATACGGCGCGGCATGATAATAATGTAGGAGACTGGAGCACTACCCTATAGCATTAAAGGAGTGACTAGCGGTTGAACAAAAATACTGTTGAACAACTGGCGGCAGTAATTGCGGTTGCCCGCCGGGAGCGCCCGGCAGAGCTTTTGATCAAAGGCGGCCGGATCGTCAATGTCTTTACCCGGGAAGTGGCTGCGGGCAATGTGGCGGTGCAGGGAGGGGTAATCGCCGGCGTGGGCGAGGCCTATACGGAGGGCCTGGAAGAGATCGACGTGGCGGGGAAGGTGCTTATCCCCGGCCTGATCGACGCCCATATCCATATTGAAAGCACCCTGCTGCTGCCGGCGGAGCTGGCCCGCGCGGTGGTCCCGCACGGCACCACCGCGGTAATCGCCGATCCGCACGAGATTGCCAATGTTTTAGGAGTGGCGGGGGTTGAGTTCATGTTTGCGGCTGCGGCGGGCCTGCCCCTTGATTACTTTTTTACGGTGCCCTCCTGCGTCCCCTCCACCGCCATGGAAACGGCAGGCGGGGAAATCGGGGCGGCGCAGGTGGCGGAGCTGCTGCGCCATCCCCGGGTGGTAGGGCTGGCCGAGATGATGAATTATCCCGGCGTGCTGGCCGCCGCCGAGCCGGTGCTGGGGAAAATTGCCACCGCCCGGGCCGGAGGCTTGATCCTGGACGGGCACGCGCCCAGGCTTGGCGGTACCGATCTGCAGGCCTATATTGGCAGCGGGATCTCCACGGATCACGAGTGCGTGAGCGCCGCCGAGGCGCTGGAAAAGGTGCGGCTGGGGATGAAGGTGATCATCCGCCAGGGGTCCGCCGCCAAGAACCTGGAAGCCTTGCTGCCGGTGGTGGCGCAGGCCGGCAGCAGCATGTTCATGCTGGGCAGCGACGACCGTGAAGTCTCCGATCTGCTGGAAAAGGGCCACATGGATGACATCTTGAGAGAGGCGGTGGCCGGGGGCTGCGATCCCCTGGCGGCGGTGCAGATGGCCTCGCTGAACACAGCGCTCCATTACCGCCTGCCGCGCCGCGGCGCACTGGCCCCGGGCTACCGCGCCGACATCGTTGCGGTGGACGACCTGGAGCAATTTAATGTGGCCCTTGTGGTGAAGGATGGGCGGGTGGTGAGCCGCGACGGCGTGCTCACCGTCGAGATTGACGCCCCCTTGTCCGGCGGGGCGGTGCGGCGCTCGATCCGGCTGGCCCGGCCGGCTGAGCCCGGCGACTTTACCATTCCCGACCGCGGGGCGGAGCGGGTGCCGGTGATCGGGGTCATTCCCGGCCAGATCGTCACGGAGAAGCTCTTCCTGGAACCGACCCGCTCCCAGACCGGGGCGATCATTGCCGACCCGGAGCGGGACCTGCTCAAACTGGCCGTGCTGGAGCGCCACCGGCGCAGCGGCCGGATCGGCCTCGGCCTGGTCAAGGGGCTGGGCTTAAGGGAAGGGGCGGTGGCTTCCAGCGTGGCCCATGACTCGCACAACCTGATCGTGGCCGGGGTGGAGGAAGAGGCCATGGCCAGGGCGGTTAATACCCTGGTGGAAATGGAGGGCGGCTTTGTGGTGGTTGACCGCGGCGGCGCCGTTCGCGCCTCCCTGCCCCTGCCCGTGGCCGGGCTGATGTCGACCGCACCGGCGGAGCATGTTGCCGCCGCCTTGCAAGAGCTCGATGCCGCCGCCCGCGCCCAGGGCGCCCGGCCGGAACACCTTTTCCAGACCCTTTCCTTCCTGGCCCTGCCGGTAATTCCCCATCTCAAGCTCACCGATTACGGCCTGGTTGACGTGGACAGCTTCCGCCTGCTCTAGAAAGGAGAGCGGGGGAGCTTTCTTACTGGCTGGAAATGGGGGGCAGGCTTCGGCCCCCCTCACCCTGGCCCTCTACCCCCGGGGGGAGAGGGAATTATGGGTGGGAGCAAAGCGAAGAATCTCTTTATTTATATGACCAGTGGATAAAGCCGGAGGAATTTCAAAGCGACAGCGCAGCCTGGAGTTCCTTCGCTTCGCTCAGGATGGCATACGCTTCGCTCAGCATGCCATAAATGCATGTCATTTTTCCTTGCCGCCGGATTGTCCCCCGTCCTCCCGTCCGGCTCCTTCCGCTCGGCTCGCACCCCGGTGATAGAGGACCCGCACCGGATAAGCCATTTCAATCTTTTCCCGGTCGAAGCGCTTCTTAATGGCGCGGCGCAACTCCCGCTCGATCTGCCAGTGCTTTAGCGGCGCGGTGCGGGCGATGATGCTGATCACGAAGCCCGATTCGGACATTTCGGTGACACCGAGGACGGTGGGGCCCTCCACGATTTCGGCATACTGCTCTTTCAACTCCTCCGCCAGTTCTTCCAGGACAGCGATGGCGCGGTCCAGGTCGGCTTCATAGGGGATCTTAACCTCTACCCAGGCCCTCACTGCGCCGCGGGCGTGGTTCGTGACATTTTCGATATTGCCGTTGGGGATGATATGCAGGTCTCCGTTGAAATCACGCAGCCTGGTCACCCGCAGGCCCACTTCTTCGACGATGCCGGTAAACTTGCCCACGGTGATATAATCGCCGACCGAGTACTGGTCCTCGACCAGCAATAAAAAACCGGTAATCAGGTCCCTGACCAGGCGCTGCGCCCCGAAACCAACGGCGATGCCGGCGATGCCGGCGGTGGCCAGAAGGGGGCCTAGCTGCACGCCGGCCTGGCTGAGAATAAGCAGCAGAGCGAAGGCGAGGACCAGGTAGCGCCAGATTTGATGGAAAAGGGGTTGCAGGGTGTGGACCTTTTTTTTCGCTTCCGGCGGGGCGCCTCCGCCCTTTAAGGCAAAGTAGCGGTCAATGGCGCGCCTCCCCGCCTGGTGCAGCAGAAAGGCCAGGAGCAGGATGATGATGCTGAGCGCCGCTCTCTGGCCCCAGATCTGGGCCAGGCTCTGCCAATCCATCCCCTCAATGAAACGCCGGATCGCCTCCATGGGGCTGCTCTCCTTTTGCCTGGTACCCCCCATGCCTCCAGAAGTGGGGATATTATCAGGAAATGAAAATGATGCCGCTCACAATTCCCTCTCCACCCTCTGGGGGGAGAGGGTCAGGTTGAGGGGGCAAGCTCACCAGCAACCCAATTCAGTCAAGATAGTCCACCATGCCCCCGGGAGCGTGGGCACTAGCAGGTAATGAAAATATCTTGCCCCTTGTCACTGAGGACTAGAGCGAAGTTGCCACTCATAATTCCCTCTCCCCCCTCTGGGGGGAGAGGGCAGGGTGAGGGGGTTAAATCCAACTACCCATTTTCGGAGTAGACGGCCATGCCCCCACCGCTATATTTAGTATGGCCCGGTTTAAAAAAAAGCAGCCGGGCGGGGGCTTAAAGGGGTTAAAGCCCGGGAGAGGGGCGACGGTAGAAGGGGGAGAGGCAGCACTTGAGGATGAAGCGGTGCGCCTGGTTTTCAATGCTGTCATCGAGCTCTGGCAGGCGGCAGGCAATGCCCCGGTAGCGCAGCGCCCTCTGCAGCAGCCAATCGGCCAGCCAGGGGTTTTTGGGCAACAGGGAACCGTGCAGGTAGCTGCCGGCCACGTTCCGGTAAAGCACCCCTTCAGTGCGGTCGGCGCCGTTGTTGCCGTAGCCGCGCAGCACCGTTCCCAGGGGGCGCACGCCCTTGCCCAGGTAGGTGCGGCCGGCGTGGTTTTCAAAGCCAACCAGGGTGTGCGGCACCCGCAGGAAATCGCAGCGGGTGACGATATCCCCGATCATCCGCGCCGTACCGGCTTCAGTATAGAAATTAAGCAGCTCCAGGCCGGGATATTGTTCTCCGCTCGCCGCGGTGTAATAGCGTCCAAGCAACTGGTAGGAACTTCCGATCGCGAGGATGACCATGCCCCGGTTGATGCAGTCGAGCAGGGCGTGGCGGTGCTCCTTTAGATGGCGGCAGGCCATCTTTTGAGCCGTTTCATCGCCCCCGCCCATGAAGAGTAGGTCGCAGGCAGCAAAGTCCACCCTGGAGCCGGGCTGCACCGCCACGACCTCCGTTTCCAGCCCGTGCCAGCGGGCCCGCTGCTGCAGGGCGATGATATTGCCGCGGTCCCCGTAAAGGTTAAGGTGCCCCGGGTAGAGATGGTAAATGGTGGGACCCCTCATCAGCCAATCATCCCCTCTTCCTCTTCGGCAGTTCCGGTACGGCAGCCCCCATGCTGCCGAGCATCCGGCGCAGGCTAAGCATGGCGGTGTATGAAGGAAGAATGTATACCGGTTCCTCGCCCTGCCCCTGCCGCAAGATTTGCTGGAGCGCCCGCTTAAGGGACGGCTCTACGGTGAAGAGGGCCGGCTCCAGGCCGGCGTATTTCAACCTTACCCCCACATCGGCGGCCCGGATCCCGCTGGCGATGACCGCACCCAGGTGCTGCCGGACGGCGGCGAGCCGTTCGAAATCGACATCCCACAGCCAGGAGATATCGGTGCCGTCCCCATAGCGATCATTGATCGCGATCAACAGACTGAACCGGGCCGGCTGTTCCAGGAAGGTTCGCAGCACCTCATTGGCGCCAGCCGCGTTTTTGACCAGGCTGATCATCACTGTGCGCCCGCCGATCTCCAGCCTTTCCATCCGGCCCCATGAGGGCACGGCTTCTTCCAGCCCGGCGGCGATGTGTTCCGCCGGCAGCCCCCAGGACGAAGCGCAGGCTGCCGCGGCGAGGGCGTTGTAAAGGTTGTAAATGCCTGGCAGGGGAAAAACGATTTGGATCTGCTGCCCCGGCAGGGCGATGGTAAGGGCGGTGCCACCGGCCGGCGACGGCTCGCAGCGGGTCAGCCGGATTTGCGGTTCGGGACGGCACAGCTTGCAGAAAAGGCAGCGGTAAAGGCCGAGGTGGGCGAGATATACAGCCCGGTAGCTAAGTCTCTGCCCGCAGCGGGGGCAGGGGGGCAGCTCCCCGCCTGGGTCTCCCAAATGCATGCTGGGCAGCTTTAAAGAAAAGCCGAAGTAGACGGGGCGAAGCCGGTGCTGCTGCGCCAGGTAGGCCGCCGACGGGTCATCGGCGTTGAGAATGACCGGGCACCCCTCGGGCAGCGACTCAAGACCCTGGCCGATGATGGCCCGGATCCTGGCTACGGCGCCGTAGCGATCGAGTTGATCGCTGAAAATGTTGGTGAGGACCGCGCCTTTGGGCTGCAGCACCTTTATGAGCCGCGGGAAGGCCCCTTCGTCCACTTCAAGGATGCCGAGATCATAGGGGAGGGTGCCGCTCCAGCTGCCGGCATCGATCAGGGACGAGGCAATGCCCCAGGCCAGGTTTGAGCCGCTGCTATTGTGGAGCACCCGGAAGCTGGCCTGCCGGAAAATATTTGCCAGAAGGCAGGCGGTGGTGGTTTTGCCGTTGGTTCCGGTGACCAGCAGGCAGCCCCGCCGGAGCTGGCCTGCCAGGGAAGAGAGCAAATGGGGCGCCAGGGATAGGGCAGCGCGGCCGGGCAGGGTGGTACCGCCCTGTCCGCTTGCCCGCACGGCGGCAGCCAGGATCTTGCCCAGCCAGAGGCCGCCTCGCTCCCGTAGCTCCAGGCTCTTCTTCATTCTGGTGTAAGGTTTAGCCAAAAGATTTCTTCCCTCGACCTGAATGTTTTTCTTGTCGTTAATACCACAGTATTTGATGGAAGGGTTAATGGTGCATTTGGTGACAATGGGGACGGGGCAATTTTGTCACTTCGTTCGTTTACTGGGGGTAAGGAAGCTGGTTGAGGTATCCCCTGAATAGCTCGCAGGCTTCGGTTACCTGGGTTTGGGATGCGAGATTGGAGGCAGATCCACCGTTGTGGAAAAGGGCTTCGGCGATGCGGCTGTGCAGCGCTTCGATGCGGCTGCGGTTTTCCCTGAAGAGTTTGTAAAGATCGCGATCAAGGGCTTCGGCCAGCCCCGCAGTATAGCTTTGCATGAGCTGTTTTTCATGCCTCAGGATCCCGTTTAACCGATCGCGGTCGCTGACCGCGGTCTCCCCGGGTTGCCGCATTGCGCCCTTGGCCGGCTGGCCGATCTTTTGGGCGCCGTTCCCGGCGGTATTCGCCGCTGTGCTCTCCATCTGCTTGCCTTGAAGCCTCCTTCACTGTAGTTGTGCGAGGTAGCGGTAGAGATCCTGGAAATTTTGCTGGTGCACCCGCCCTGCCTCGTCAATGAGGGCACCCCAGTTCCGGTCGGTAAACTGGCTGCTGTAACGGTGGCAGGTCTTGGCCATGTAGAGTTCCCAGGAGAGAAATTCCTTCACGTAACTCAGTTCTTTGGTTGAAACGGGGGCCATGGCGTGCTCCTTTCCGCGCTGGCTAAATTTTAGCCAGATTTTAGCCAGGCTGCGTTTAGCTTTTCCCGTTTATCCGCTGCGGACGCCCTGTATTTTCAGGTTATTCTGGTGAAAATTCCTGGGGCGCCTGGAGAGCGGTTTTCCGATCGATTTGCAAAGCCTGTTTAGCCGCTTGCCGTTCATGTCACCGGCCCTGGCCTTCGCTGAACCCGTGAGGCAGCTGTGGCGGCACTCCAGAGGCCCTTCATTCTTTTTCAGCCTAAAAAAGAAGAATTTAAAAGGAAGGGGCTTTCATAATAGGTCAGCCCCGATTACAAGCTTTGCTCTGAAAAATTCATTAGCCGGATTAAGCCCCCCTCACCCTGGCCCTCTCCCCCCAGAGGGTGGAGAGGGGATATTGGAGCGGCGCCATTTTCGGCTTTCTGATGGTGCACTTGCGGCGGGGGCATGGAGCCTATCCTATCCTATCCTGTAAAAACGGCAGCCGCTGCAGAGAACCTTCGCTGCGTTCAGGATAACATGAAGGACAGCCTGGGAATATATGATCGGCATAAAAATGGGTAGCAGGCTTAAGGCCACCCTCACCCTAGCCCTCTCCCCCTAGAGGGTGGAGAGGGGATAGTGGACGGCACCGTTTTCGGCTTTTTGATGGCGCTCCGCGGCGGAGGCATGGTGGTCTAAACTGGCCAAGCCGCTTTGGGATAGCCCCTTGAGAAGGGTGTCGGAAGGATGCGCCTGCATGGGGTATGAAGGAGGTGCTTATACCGGAGGTGGAGTGGGGCAAGGCAAACGGCGACCCGGGCATTGGGATATGAGGGAAGTGCTTATACGGCGGGAAAGTTAAGCGCCTTGATAAATTCCTCATTAAAGTCCGCCCTGGTCGAGAGTTCCACGTGTTCAACCAGATCCGGCAGGGCTGCGGCGCGCTCCCGGAACGATTTCGAGACCAGGGCCATCCGGGAGCCGTCACCGGCGGCGTTGCCGATGGCTTTAATCCGCTCGAGGGGCACAGGGGGCAGCAACCCGATGATCAGGGCGCTTTCCTTGCGGATATAGTTGCCGAATGCCCCCGCCAGCAGGACCGCATCCAGGTCGCCGGGGGCTAAACCCGTATCCTTGAGCAGGATTTTGATTCCCGCGGCGATGGCCCCCTTGGCCAGTTGCACTTTGCGCAGGTCGCCCTGGGTCAGAACCACATCGGCGCCCCCTTTCCCCCAGGCCAGGACAAATTCCAGGCCTTCCCTGCCCCGGCGCAGCCTCTTCCTCAGCTCCGCTGGCAGCGAAGCCCCGTCCTTTTCCGGGTCAAGGAAGCGCCCGGAGGGCTGGACCAGCCCGGAGGTAAGCAGACCGGCTACGGCGTCGATGAGGCCTGAACCACAGATACCCCGGGGCGGGGCGTCGCCGATGACCTTTAGTTTTACAGCGGCGCCGCTGATCTCCACCGCCTCGATGGCTCCTTCCGCCGCCCGCATGCCGCTGCTGATCTCCGCCCCTTCGAAGGCGGGCCCGGCAGCGGTGGAGCAGGTGAGCATCCTGCCGTTGGCGCTGAGCACCATTTCGCCGTTAGTCCCGATGTCAATGGCGAGGCACTTGTCCCGGCGCTGATCCAGGCCGGCGGCGAGCATCACCCCGACCGTGTCTGAACCCACGTAGCCGGCGATATTGGGCAGGACCACGACGCGCCCCAGCGGGTTCATCTTCAGCCCCAGCTCTTCCGCCTTAAGCTCCATCATGCGGCGGTAGGCCGGGATAAAGGGGGCCGGTGCCAGGTAGGCCGGGTCAACGCCCAGGAAAAGGTGGCTCATGGTGGTGTTGCCCACGGCCACCGCTTCATAGACCTCGTTTTGATCTACACCGGTTTCGGCCAGCAGTTTGCCGGTGATGGCGTTCATGGCCCCGATCACCTTTTCCTGCAGCTCGATCAGGCCTTTGCCCTGTTCGCGAGAAGCGTAACCGATCCGGGAGATGACATCGGAGCCGAAAATTCTTTGCGGGTTGGTTTCCGCGGCTACGGCCACGACTTTGCCGCTGTTTAGATCGAGCAGCGAGCCCATGATGGTCGTGGTCCCGATGTCAAAGGCGAGGCCGTAGCAGCGCCCGGTGGTGTCACCCGGCTCCACGGCGATCAGCCGGTTGCCGATCACGACGGCGGTAACGTTAAAAGAGGCGTCGCGCAAGGTGCGCGGCAGCCTGGAGAGGACCTGCAGCTCGATATCCAAATGCGCCCCGGGCAGTGCGGCCAGCACCCGCTCCAGGTCCGGGGTCTGCTCCTCTACCGTGGGGCGGCTCAGTTGGAGGAACTGTTTCTTCACGCAAGGCTCGGGCGCGGCGATCGGTGTGCCCCGGAGAGCGGTTTTCCGCTCGTCGGCGCTCTTGCGGGTTTCTATTTCCACCACGGTGTCCCGGAAGATCTTCCTCTGGCAGGCCAGGACCACTCCTGCGGCCAGCTCCTCCGGTGATAAAAACCTGCTTTCCGCGGTGGTTGGTGCAGCATTGTCGCCCGCGATCAGCTTGACTTTGCACTTGCCGCAGCTTCCCTTGCCGCCGCAGTTGCTTTCCAGGGGCACGCCGGCCAGGGCTGCGGCCTGCAGCAGGTTGCTGCCTTCAGCGATCTCAATCTTTTTATTCCAGGGCAAAAAAGTGACTGTGATCATGGCGGTAGCACCTTTATGTTTAATATTTTTAGGGAGCACCGGCGCAGGGTTTAAAATCCCAGGTTGCCCATCTGCAACTGATCCGGAGCCGCATAGTTGTTGCCCAGGCCCATATTCAGCAGCGTGACCGGTTCGCCGCACTCGATGATGGCGAAATCCTCGTCCCATTGTCCCAGCAGCGCTTTTTTAATGATGCTTAGGGTTCCTTTTACCACTTGATGCGTCAGGTTCAGCTCGGCGGCGATCAGACTGGATAAGGGCAGAAAGGCTCTGAGATCATAAGCGCCGGTGTCGATCACATTTAGATTTTTATACCGGCCAAGCATGATCTGGTAGAGCCGCCTGGTCCGCTCCGGCCCGTATTTCTTAAGGCAGTGCTGGTATTCGGCCCACAGGTTGTTGTCATGCTGGAGCCAGCCCTCGGTCAGATAGTAGGCCATGGCCTCTTTGTTGAGCGCATTGCGCTTCTCGTTCCCGCCAAGCAGCATGGAGATGCAATCGTCGACCTTCGGGATAACCAGTTTGCTTTTCCGGGAGACGAGATTTAGGATGGCATTGCCGCAGTAGCCGAGCAGCAAGAGGATGTAATCGACGTTATCGATCCGATCCAGATCGGATTGCAACTGTTTTTTTAATCTTTCAGGGGTATTATGGAGGCCCGATTCGACCCAGAAGATGGGGAAAGTGGTCTTGGTTTCGCCGGCGGCCTTCATGACCTCGGCGGCGATGGTTTCACACGCAAGCACGACCGTTTTCATGTTAACCCTCGTTTCCGGACAAAGGTAGTTTGGGGTTCAACCGAGTCTTTTTATTGTAATCTTAACACCTCTCCGGCAAACGGTCAATCTTTCCTG
>LSQX01305400.1_pt1 | contig 13382 bp, 9 predicted proteins | sample 654561 | NCBI WGS metagenome assembly LSQX01 (sample SAMN04489861, study PRJNA283612) | anaerobic digester metagenome | isolation source: 4 biogas reactors fed with cattle manure at either 37C or 55C with and... | place: Denmark: Kongens Lyngby | collected 2014 | reverse complement strand
CCGACATGTCGATGCGGATCATGGCGTTTTCGTCGCCGAACATCACCTCGGCCAGCGCTCTGGCGAGCTCGGTTTTGCCGACGCCGGTCGTTCCAAGAAAGATGAAGGACCCGGTGGGCCGCTTGGGATCCTTGAGACCGAGCCGGCCGCGCCGGATCGCCTTGGACACCGCCTGTACGGCTTCATCCTGGCCGATCACGCGCTGGCCGATCTCTTCTTCGAGGCGGCGCAGCCGCTCGTGATCGCTCTCGGTCAGCTTGCGGACCGGGATACCGGTCCAGCTGGCCACGATGTCCGCGATGGCGTCACCGTCCAGGACCTTGGGCCCGTCCTGCTCCTGCCACGCGGCACGCAGCTTTTCCAGCTCCGCCGTGAGGGCCTGTTCCTGGCGGCGCAGTTCGGCGGCGTCTTCGAAACGCTCCTCATCGGCGGCCTGCTTTTTACGGATCGCCATGTCCTCGAGCTGCGGCTGTTTTTCCCGGATGGAGGCCGGTTCGCTCTTCTTGGCCAGGCGCAGCTTTGACGCGGCTTCATCGATCAAATCGATCGCTTTATCCGGCAGAAAACGGTCGGTGATGTAACGGGTCGACAAAGTGACCGCAGTCTCCAGGGCATCGTCCGAGATGGTGACATCGTGGTGCGCTTCGTATTTGGGCCGCAGGCCTTTGAGGATCAGGAGAGCCTCCTCCGGCGTGGGTTCGCCGATGGTGACCGGCTGAAAGCGCCGCTCCAGAGCCGCGTCTTTCTCGATGTGCTTGCGGTATTCCTCCAGGGTGGTGGCGCCGATGATCTGCAGTTCGCCGCGGGTCATCAGGGGCTTCAGGATGTTGGCGGCATCCATGGCGCCTTCCGCGGCTCCGGCGCCGATGATCGTATGCAGTTCATCGATAAACAAGATCACGTTCTTGGCCTTGACGGCTTCATCGAGGCCTTTTTTCAGCCGCTCCTCGAACTCGCCGCGGTACTTCGAGCCGGCCAGCATCCCCGCCATGTCAAGTAAAACCAGGCGTTTGTCCCGCAAAGGTTCCGGCACGTCCTGGCCGGCGATTTTCTGGGCCAGACCCTCGGCAATGGCTGTCTTGCCGACGCCCGGCTCGCCGATCAGGCAGGGGTTGTTCTTGGTGCGGCGGCACAGGATCTGCATGACCCGGTTGATCTCAGCCTCGCGCCCGATGATCGGGTCAAAGCGGTTTTCCAGGGCCATGACCGTCAGGTCGCGGCCGAACTTGTCCAGGGACGGGGTTGCGCTCTTGCTGCCGCCCGCCTGGCCCCGCTCGTTGAGGCTTTGGTTGATGGCAGCAATTTCCGGGTCCTGGCTGGCTTCGCCAGGCTCGTCGTCGCCTTGCGGCGTGTCTGGGCCAGACCCGGACTGGCTTTCCAGCTGCTGCAGCAAGACACGCGGATCGATACCGGCGGCCTTGATCATGCGCATGGCATAGCTGTCTCCCTCGCGGATGATGCCCGCCAGCAAGTGTTCAGGCTCAATGGTATCGGACTGGTGCCGCTGCACGGCAAAAGCGGCCAGGTCGACCACCCGGCGTGTCCGGGGCGTAAACATGGCCAGCACTTTTTCGGCGTCCAGATTCCCATCCAGGCTGGTGTCTGCTCCAGACTGCGTATTCATCTGGGCGATGGCCGCCCGCACTTTATCCATGTCCAGGCCAGCTGCCTGCAGCAGATCACAGGCTAAGCCGCTGCCTTCGGCCAAAATGCCGGCCAGCAGGTGTTCCGTGCCGATGTAGCTGAGGCCGTGCGAGCGGGCGATCTGGTAGGCTGCGCCGACGACGCCGTTGCTTCTGTTGGAAAATCGAATCATCATATGTGGTTCCTCCCTGTCTGTGCCCGGTCCTGCCAGGCAGTTTTTAATTCCGTATGGGGCGTCAGGCGCCCGATGGCTCCAGCAGGTCGCGGACAACCGTCGCCCGGGCGCTGTCGCGCTCAGCGGGTGACATGGCCTGACCGTGCGCCTTCTGGATACTGGCGGGTCCGATCAGGGCATATATCCTATTGACATCCGCAGGCTGCAGATTGGGCAACAGGCCAAGCGCCATGCCCAGCCGGACCGTCGACAGCAGTTCTGTCGCTTCTTCGTGCGTCATCAGGCGGGCTGACTTGAGCGTGGCAAAGGCGCGCATGACGCGGTCTTCGAGCAGCAGCGGCTGTCGGCGGTACAGCTCGCGCCGCACGCCCCGTTCCTGCTCGATCAGCTGCTGGAGCATGCGCTTGAGGTCGTTGATCAGATCCTCCTCAGAGATTCCCAGGGTCAGCTGGTTGCTGATCTGGAACAGGTTGCCCTGGCTCTTGCTGTGCTCGCCATAATGGCCGCGTACGGCAAATCCCAGCTTGATCAACCCGTCGACGGTATCCTTGATCCGGCCTGCCATGGCCAGTCCTGGCAGATGGGCCATGACCGACGCGCGCATGCCGGTTCCGGTGTTGGTCGGACAGGCGGTCAGGTAGCCGTACTTGTCATGGCTGGCTACGGGCAGCTCGCGTTCCAGGATTGCAGCCACCTGTTTGGCTGCATCATAGGCCTGCTCCAGATTGAGACCGGCCTGCATCGACTGGATGCGGATATGGTCTTCTTCGTTGATCATGATCGAAACCGATTCATCGCGGCTGATCATGGCGCGGTGAAAGGATCCGTCGCCCGCTTTGGCCAGATCTTCGCTGATCAGCCTTTTTTCCGCCAGGGCCAGCCGGTCTTCGAAACTGAGCGAATCCAGGTCGACAAGCAAATAATGCCGCTTGCGCTCGGCGTCGTCCTGGAAAAAAGCCTTGACGATTTCATCGGCCGCCTGACGCGCCGTCTGGGCATCCATCCGGTGCGGAAACGCGTATTGCTCGAGGTTGCGGGCCAGCCTGACACGGCTGCTGATCATGACATCGCTGTCCGGACCCTGGTCGATATACCATGCCATCAGGTTTCCCCCCCCTCGTCAGGTTGTGTGCCTGCTTGCTTTATTTGCCGGATTTCGTCCCGCAGACGGGCCGCTTGCTCGTAATCCTCCTCGGCGACGGCAAGCTGCAGCGACTGCTTCAGTTCGTTAAGCCGGGCCGTGAGGCGTTCAGCCTGCAGCTGGGCTTCGCTCGGTGCGTGCTTGCGCCCGAGGTGGCGGGTGTTGCCCTGGACACGGCGGAAAACCGGGTCCAGGAGATCGGCAAAAGCGGTGTAACACTGGCTGCAGCCAAACAGGCCGGTATGGCGGAACTTTTCGAACGTCTGGCCGCATTTCGGACAGGCGATGTTGCGCGGCACGGCTGCGCCAAAAGCGGGAATGCCGCCCGTATGGTTGAAGGCGCTGCCGCCGCCCAGCAAGCCAGAACCGAAAAGATTGCCGATCGTGCCGAAATAGTCGGTGATCGAGTGGCCGATCCCGAGTTCGCGGGCACAGCTGTCACAAAAATGGTGCTCTGTCATCTCGCCCTGACGGGTCTGCGTCAGGTGAATGGTCGCTTCCTGTTGCTGGCATCGCTCGCAAAGCATCCCCATCTCTCCTATCCAACGATCAAGCTGGTCAGCATGTTCTTAAAGATGGCCATGCGGATCCGGTCGCGGCGATCTGCGTCGACCTCAATCAAGGCCCGGTCGGACACCGCAGCCACGATCAGGCGGGCGGCCGGCTCGGCGATGATCTCATAATCGAGAAAATTGCGGACCAGGACCTCCGCCTGGTGCTGGGAGAGCGCGTCCCCCATGGCGTTCAGTGCGTGCATCACATAATGGGTCGGTTCAGCCAGGCTGACGCGCCGGATCCGGATCCAGCCGCCGCCGCCCCGCCGGCTCTCAACCAGGTAGCCCTGGTTGTTGGTAAACCGGGTGGCCAGGACATAGGTGATCTGGGACGGGACGCAGTTGACCCGGTCGGCCAGTTCGCTGCGGGTGATCTCCACCCGCCCGTCATTCTGGTCGATCATCTGCTTGATGATATCCTCTATCAAGTCGCTGATCCGCGCCATGCGGACACCTCCCAACTCGCAAAGTCAAACAGAGTATGATTGACTTTGACTATCTTTGACTATATTATAGCGAGTTTGTCCGGGCTGTCAAGCTGGTGTGTGACCGGGTTGGCGGGGACTTGGGCTTATTCGTAGCGCAGCGCGTCGATCGGGTCCAGCCCGGCCGCTTTACGCGCCGGGTAGATGCCGAAGAAGAGTCCGACGGCACTCGAGAAGAGCACGGCGATCACGATGGATTCGATGCTCAGGATCGGCACGATCGAACTGATCCGGCGGACGGCGAACGAGATGCCGTAAGCCAGCCCGAGGCCGCCGAAAATGCCGATAATGCCGCCGGTCAAAGTCATGATCACGGACTCGGTGATGAACTGGAGCATGATATCGGTCGTGGTCGCGCCGATCGCCTTGCGGATTCCGATCTCGCGCGTCCTTTCCGTGACAGACACCAGCATGATGTTCATGACCCCGATGCCGCCGACCAATAGGGAAATAGCCGCGACCGCGCTGATAAAAATCGTCATGATGTTGATCACGTTGTTGATCTGGTCCAGGATCGACGCCATGTTCTGCGTGCGGTAAACCGAACGTCCTTCGTTGCTGTGGCGCATTTCCAGCAGGCGCACCACCATCCCCGCCGCCTCGTCGGCCCGTTCGGCCGAGACGGCCATGATGCTGATCGAGGAAAGCTCGTTCTGACCATCCATGATGCGGCTGGCTGTGTTCAGCGGCGTATAGACGAAAAACGGGATGGATCTGGCGTCGCTGGTGTCCATGCCGTAGCTGGCCATCAGGGCGGTCATCTGGGAGGTCACCGACTCGCAGACACCGACGACGGTGGCCGGCTGCTGGCGGCCGCTGCGGCTGATCGTCAGCGTTTCTCCGATCGCGTTTTCGCGTCCGAACAGGCTTTCGGCGCCGGTTTTGTCGATGACGACAACGGGCCGGCCATCCATGTACTCGATTTCGTTGAACAACCGTCCGTGCAGCAGGTCGATGCCGGTAAAGGAGGTGTAGTAGGCGTCGATGGCCGCCAGATAGATTCGCCGCTGGTCCGTCTCCGTCGCAGCGCTGGCGATCGTCTGGATCGATGCCGTTACGCTTTTGATCAGATCCGACCGGTCGCGGATCAGCTCGATATCTTTCTGGGTGATGTAATCGCCCGTCTGGGCCGCGCTCGAACGGACCTGGATCATGACCGTCGAAGCGCCGATCTGGTCGAACTGACCCAAAACTTCCTGTTTGCCGCCTTCGCCCAGGGAAACAATGGCGATCACCGAGGCGATGCCGACGATGATGCCCAGCATGGTGAGCAAGGCACGCATTTTGTTGGCCATCAGGCTGTGAAAGGCCATTTTGAGACTTTCTATAAACATCGGTTCAGCGCTCCTGGTTGTCGGCCGGCAAGCCTTGCGGTTGATTGCGCGGCGGTGCGTTGCGGCCGGAGCTGTCGTGCACCAGCCGCCCGTCCACAATCTGGATGATGCGGCCGGCCTGGCGGGCGATATCCGGCTCATGGGTGATCAGGATAATCGTCGAACCCGCCTGGTTCAGCTCGGTGAAAACTTTGAGGATCTCGCCGGCGGACTTCGTGTCCAGGTTGCCGGTCGGCTCGTCGGCCAGCAGAAGGGCAGGCTTCAGTGTCATGGCCCGGGCAATCGCCGCCCGCTGCTTCTGGCCGCCCGAGATCTCGTTGGGCCGATGCTGCTCCCAGCGGACCAGATCCACCGCGGCGAGGGCCTCCCTGGCCCGCTCGAAGCGTTCGTGCCGCTTGACGCCGGCGTAGACCAGCGGCAGGGCGACATTCTCCAGCAAGGTCAGCTTGGGCAGCAGGTTAAACGACTGGAAAACAAAGCCGATCTCCTGATTGCGAACCCAGGCCAGCTCATTGGCGGTCATGTCGCCGATTTCGGTGCCGTTCAGGACGTAGCTGCCGCTGTCCTTGTGGTCCAGGCAGCCCAGGATGTGCATCAAGGTCGACTTGCCTGATCCGGACGGACCCATAATCGCCGTGAATTCACCCGGGTAGATATCCAGGCTAATGTCTCTCAGCGCCGTGAATTCGATCTTGCCGGTCCGGTATGTCTTCCAGACATCGCGCAGCGTGATGACCGGCTCAGCCGGTCCGGCAGATTCTTTACGCGCTGGCATGTCAGGTAACCGGTCCTTCCTCGACCAGTATCCCGTCTGTCAGGTCGTTGGCCGGCCCCAGGACCACGCGGTCTCCCTCCGCCAGGCCTTCCTTGACTTCGACATGCGTGTCCGACTGGATCCCGGGGCTGATCGGCTGGCGGCGCAACCGGCCATCCGCCTCCAGGACAAACACGTAATAGACGCCAAGCTCGCGCTTCATCGCCTCGGCGGGCAGCAGCAGGACGTTCTGGGCAAACGCGGTCTGCACCTCAGCATCGATGTTGAAGCCCAGAACCAGGTGCGACAGGTCGTCGCCGCGCACCGTCATGTCGACGGTCAGGGCGGGCTCGCTCGTCAGACCCCCGACGCCCCCCATGCCGCCGAACAGGGAATCAGCGGAACCGGCCGGGTCAACCGAGGTGGCAAATCTGCTCTTATACGAAACTTCGCCGTAGTAGTCGCGGCCCTCCTGGTGATATGTAACCGGCATGCCGACTGCCAGCCGGCTGGCATCGTAGCGGTTCGCCTGGTAGGTGGCGACCGGCCGCACGTTGTCATACAGGACCAGGACTTTGGTCGTGCTGCCGGATGCCAGGCCGCCAAGTCCGGACAAGCCGCTCAGTGCATCCAGCCCGTTGAGGCTGGATGCGGCCTCCGGCGCGGTATAGGTTCCCGGGATTGCGTTAACCTGGGCGACCAGACCGTCAAACTCGGCAACAATCTCGCCGACGGCGTTGTTCAGCGCGTTTTCTGCCATAAGTTCAGCCTGGACCGCCTGTGATAAGAGGCTCTGCGCCGACTGGGCCATGCCGGCCGCCCCGCTAGTGGCGGTCAGACCGGTTAATAAATCCGGATTGGCAACAGAGCTGAGCAAGCCGGTCGTGGCCGAACTGGCCCCGTTCAGGCTGGCGCGCAGCTTATCCAGCTGCTTCTGGTAATCGTCGGAGGCGACGACTCGCACGGTGTCGCCATAGGATCGCAGAATCTCTTCATACTGGCCGGCCGCGTCGGGCGCGTCGCGGTCGACCGCTTGCAAGCGTACGGTCAGCTCGTCGATCGCCGCCTGATCGACTGAAAGCGTGTAGGGCGGCAAGCCGGTCAGGTTGTTCAGGGCAGAAAAAGACCCGGCAATGTTGCCCGACAGCTTGTTGATCTGGTATTGGAGGTTCTGCATGGCTTTTTGCGCGGATGCGGCCTGGTCGCCCAATTCGCCGGTCATCTGGCTGATGGCGTCCTCGGTCTCCTGGCGCAAACGGCGCGCCTCTTCCAGCTGCTCCTCCAGCTCGCTAAGGTCAAAGGTGATCAGCGTGTCGCCTTGGCGCACCTGGTCACCGACCTTGACGGCCACCGTCTCAACCAGCTGGCGGCCGACAGAAACTTCCTGGATAGCGCCCGGCTTTAGCTGGGCGGTCAGGTACATGATGCTGGTTATATCGCCCCGGCCGATGGCCGCGGCGCGGACAACCGGTGTCTTGTCGCGCGTGCCGTAGAAAAAAAGAATGGCCGCGACGGCCAGGACAGCGATCAGGAGCAGCACCAGTCCGCGGCGAATCGCGCGGCGTCTGCGCAGCATGCTGTTTTGTGACATAGTGGGTCCCTTCTTTTCCTGGCGGCTGTCCAGGCTTTGCCGCCTGCAGCCGTATTCATATTCCAAGGCTCAATTATAGCACAATGGCCGGCCATCCGGCTGTTATGCTATAATGAATCGCCAGTGAACAATGTGTTAAGCCGGTTCAGGCCGGCTCCGGCGGATGAATCATGAAACAGAGCTCGGATTTAGAAAAACAGATCAGCCAGCAGCCGGAGGCCTCTGCCAGGCCGGCGGTCCTTTTCGCCCGCTGGCAGCACATCCTGTATGGGGTCATCCTGACCGCCCTGATCGTCCTGCTGACCGTACTGGCACTGGAGGTCGGCCGCTGGCAGCAGGAACAAGCCGGCCGGACAACCGGTCCGGCCCCAACGACCTCCGGAGCTGCTGCCGCGCTGCCAGATTCGGCATACGCCCGCCAGGACCGGCTGCTGGTCGGTGTCAATGACCGCTTCGAGCAGCTGAACCCCCTGTATGCATCCGGAGACGGCGAACTGGACCTCGTTTCACTGGTCTTTGAAGCGCTTGTGCGTCTGGACGCCGACGCAAACCCGATCGGTCAGCTGGCTGAGTCGTGGCAATTTGACGCCGATCAGCATCTGCTGCGCGTCAATCTGCGGACAGACCACACCTTCCGGGACGGCCGGGTCGTCCTGCCTGAGGATGTCGTCTACACATATGCCTGCCTGCTTTCCCCCGCGTATGACGGACCGCTCAAAAGCCGCCTGGGCAGCCTGGTGCAGGTTTCGGCGTTCGACGACCAGACGGTCCATTTCCAGTTCAGCGACCAGGTCACGGACCCCGACCTGCGTTTGCTGACCGTTGGCGTCCTCAAAGCTGACTATTACCCCTTTCAACCGGAACGCATCTTCGAGCTACGTGACTCCAATCTGCACCCGGAGGGCAGCGGCGCATTCTCAGTCTCCGAGACGAGCGCGAATCATGTCGTGCTGGCGCTGCGACCGGGCTATGCCGGCCAGGTCAAAACCATCGAAATCCGCCAGGTTGCGTCAGAAGCCAAGCTGCGTCTGCTCCAGGAGGCGGAACTGGATATTGTCCGCAACCTCTGGGATGCGCGTATGCAGCAGCGGGCGCTGGCGCTGCCTTTTTACAGCTTCTTTCCGTACGAAACCAGTGTCGACCAGTACCTGCTGGTCAATCCGCAGCCGCAGTCCGGCTCACTGATCCAGCGCCCGTCGCAGCGCCTGGCCGTGCTGCTCACGGCGGCCGGCCGGCCGCTCAGCCGTCTGCAGCAGGCGGCCCTGGCCGAACTGGAATCGCTCGAGCTGCATCTTCATTATTTTTCCGGTGTCGACCCGAACGTGCTTTACACCAACCGGGAGCAGGCGGAGCAGATTGCCGCCACTTTAGCGCTGGCCGGCCTCCAGGTTTTGCCCAAGGCCGCTGACTGGCCGGAACTGGCCGAACGGGCTGCCAACCATGATTATGACCTGCTGCTCCTGCCCGCCACAGCGAACAGCCGCCTGCCGGATCAGGCGGTTATCCTGGGCGATCCCGTCCAGCCCGATTCCTCGGCCTGGGTCGTCGCCTACCGTCCAGATGTGCTAATCGTCTGCAACCGGCTCAGCCAGGTGACGATCAACCCCTACAAGCATCCATTTGCCGCATCGTCCGGATCATGGACCGACCGGATTGAAAATATCCGCATCCTGCAGCCGGAAGAGCCCGAGACGTGAGGTGTTGTGTCATGAAGAAACAGGATTTATGGCAATTGCTGGAACAAAATGCGCTGCTGCTGGACGGAGCGACCGGTACGCGGCTGCAGCAGGCCGGTATGCCCACGGGTGTTTGTCCCGAAACCTGGGTGCTTGAGCACCCAGATGTACTGACGAGCCTGCAGCTAAGCTACTTGAATGCAGGATCCAGCATCGTGTACGCGTTCACGTTTGGCGCCAACCGCACCAAACTGACCCGTCACCAGGTGCCCCCGAGCCAAACCGAAGCCATCAACCGACAACTGGCTCTGATCAGCATCGCAGCCCGGGATGCTTTCCGGAAGGCCCATCCCGAACGAATGGTCCAGGTCGCCGGCGACCTGGCGCCGACCGGCCTTTTCCTGAAGCCGGCTGGCGATCTCGACTTCGAGGACCTGGTTGCGATTTACCGCGAGCAAGTGCGCGGCCAGCTGGCCGCAGGTGTCGACCTGTTTGTCGTCGAAACCATGATGGATCTCGCCCAGACACGGGCGGCCGTTCTTGCGGTGCAAGCTGAATGCCAGCATCCGGTTCTGGCTTCGATGACTGTCGCTGAGAACGGACGGACGTTGTCCGGCGACACCGTCCAGGCCTGCATGCTGACCCTGGCCTCACTTGGCGTGGCCGCTTTCGGATTGAATTGTTCCTTTGGTCCTGAAAAAATGCTGGAATTGATGCGGCCGCTTGGCGAGCTCAGCCCTGTCCCCTTGCTGCTCAAACCTAACGCCGGTTTGCCGCAGCTGATCAACGGCCGAACCGAATTTCCAATGGGACCGGAGGACTTTGCCGCAGCCATGGCCGCAGCCATTCCTGGCGGCATCCGCCTGCTGGGCGGCTGCTGCGGAACCGGTCCCAGGCATATCGCTGCCCTTAACAGAAAACGATCCGCGCAACACGCGCCGGCCATCGCCCATCCGTCTGACTGCGGTAATTGGATCTGCGCAACACGCAGCTGCGTCCAACTGGACAATCCGAGTCCCCTGCCCGTACTCAAAGCCGATGATTGGGACAGTCTGCCGGACCAGGCGATGGATGCCCAGGACGACGAGCCGCCAGCCCTGGTGCTTGACTGCTCTGGACTGGCTCCCGATGCCCGCCCCGACTTGTCCGACCTGCAGGCGATGAGCCCCCTCCCACTTGTCTTCAGCGGCTGCCGGGGCGACCTGCTGTCTCACCTTTTGCGCCAGTACCACGGCCGGGCCGCCGTCTGGACAGACGAGCCCCACGTGCCATACGGCGCACTGCGGCTGCCTGCCACAGGCCGGTGAGCGCGTGGCCATTGTCTTGCGCAAAGCAACCGCACGCGACCTGTCCGCCATCACCGGGCTGAGCCTGCAGCTGTATGGCGGCAGGCACGATGCTGATGAATTGGAGGCCGAAAACCGGCGATTGCTCCGCATGCGCTCTCAGGTCGTCTTTTTAGCCTTGCGTGACGGATGTGCCGTCGGGTTCGCCCACGGTTCAATCCGGACCGATTATGTCGAAGGCACCAGCAGCGGCCGTGTCGGCTATCTCGAAGGGGTGTATGTGCAGCCTGAAGCCAGGCGTTGCGGTGTTGCCGCACGCCTGCTTGGCTTGTGTGAGGACTGGGCAAGGCAGCGGGGTTGCCGGGAATTTGCCAGCGATTGCCTGCTGGCCAATTCCGGCAGCATCCACTTCCACCAGAAAACCGGTTTCATGGAAGCCAACCGCATCGTCTGCTGGACGAAAAAGCTCTGAACAAACCCGTTGCGCCTGCATGCAAAACGGCACGCGCGGTGATGCGCGTGCCGTTATTGTTGTGTTTACGCTTTGCAGCGACGATCAGACTTCGAGCAGATCGTAATTTTGTTCGACAACCGGAACTGCCGTGATGTTGCGATAACGGCTCATGCCGGTTCCGGCCGGGATCAGCTTGCCGATGATGACATTCTCCTTCAAGCCGATCAGGGGGTCGATCTTGCCTTTGACTGCTGCGTCGGTCAGGACACGCGTTGTCTCCTGGAACGAGGCTGCAGAGAGGAAGGAGTCGGTCGCCAGCGAGGCCTTGGTGATCCCCAGCAGGATGCGTTTGCCGCTCGCCGGAGTGTTGCCGGTTTTATTGGCCCGCCCGTTCTCCGCTTCAAAGTCGAACATATCGACCATGCTGCCGGTGAGCAGTTCGGTATCGCCGGGGTCATCCACCCGCACTTTGCGCATCATCTGGCGGGCGATAATCTCGATATGCTTGTCGTTAATCTCAACGCCGTTGTTCTTGTACACCTTGAGAACTTCGCGGATGATGTACTGCTGGACGCCGCGGATTCCCTTGATGCGCAGAATATCGTGCGGGTTGACCGATCCGTCGGTAAGCAAGTCGCCGGCTTCAATGGAATCGCCGCTGTTCACAAGCAGGGGCGCGCTGAGCGGGATGGAGTACGTCACCGCTTCGCCATTGGCCGCAGTGACCGTGATATCGCGTTTGCGCTTGCCGGTCTCCTCGACGCGTACGACGCCATCCATTTCGGAGATGATCGCCTGGCCCTTGGGCTTGCGCGCTTCAAAGAGCTCTTCGACACGGGGCAGACCTTGCGTGATGTCATCGCCTGAGGCGATGCCGCCGGTATGGAACGTCCGCATCGTCAGCTGCGTGCCTGGTTCACCGATCGACTGGGCGGCCATGATGCCAACCGCCTCGCCGATGACAGCCGCCTCGCCTGAGGCCAGGTTGACACCGTAGCAATGGGCGCAGACGCCGTGGGCCGAACGGCAGGAGAGCACGGTCCTGATGGGGACCTGCTTGATATCCGCCCGGGTAATGCGTGCCGCCAGGTTGCTGTCGATCAGGATGTTGGCCTCGGCCAGCACTTCGCCGGTTTCCGGATCCACGACCTCACGGGCCGTGTAGCGCCCGGCGATGCGCTCATCGAGCGTTTTCACGACGCGCCGGGATTTACCCGAACCGCCGACCAGGACTTCCCCGATCATGACATACTCGTCCGTTCCGCAGTCCTCTTCGCGGATGATCACATCCTGGGCGACGTCGACAAGGCGGCGGGTCAGGTAGCCGGAGTCGGCGGTCTTCAAGGCGGTGTCCGAGAGCGCCTTGCGGGCGCCATGGCTGGAGATGAAGAACTCCAGCACGTTCATGCCTTCGCGCAGGTTGGACTTGATCGGAATCTCGATCGTCTTGCCCGACGTGTCGCTCATGTTGCCGCGCATGCCGGCCAGCTGCTTGATCTGGTTGATGTTGCCGCGGGCACCGGACTGGGACATCATGTAGACCGGGTTGTATTTACCCAGGTTGTTTTTCAGGGCGTCCGTAATATCGTCGGTGGTCTTGCGCCAGATTTCGACAACGGCCCGGTAGCGGCCGTCTTCGTTTTGCAGGCCGCGCTGGAACTGGCGGTTGACGAAATCAACCTTTTCCTCGGCGTCCGTGATGTAACGCTTCTTGACATCCGGCACGATCATGTCAAAGATGCCGATCGAGATGCCGCCGACGGTCGAGTAATGGTACCCGAGGGACTTGATTTTGTCCAGAAGGGCAGCGGTCTCGGACAAGCCGTAGGTGTGGATGCAACGCTCGATAATCTGGCCGAGTTCCTTCTTGCTGACCAAAAAATCGCATTCCAGGGCCAGTGCGTTTTCCGGCAGCGAGCGGTCGATAAAGCCGAGGTTCTGCGGGATGGTCGCATTGAAGATAAAACGGCCAAGGGTGCTCTCAACCAGGCCGGACAGGCGCTGTCCCTGGACCTGGCGCTGGATGCGCACCTTGATCCGGGCATGCAGGCCCAGTTCATGGGCGTCGTAGGCCATGATCGCCTCGTCGACAGATGAGAACACCTTGCCTTCGCCGGGTTCGTTATCCTTGTCAATTGTCAGGTAGTAGATGCCCAGGACCATGTCCTGTGTCGGAACGGTGACCGGTTTGCCGTCCTGCGGTTTGAGCAGGTTGTTGGCGGACAGCATCAGGAAGCGGGCTTCAGCCTGGGCTTCGGCCGACAGCGGGACGTGAACCGCCATCTGGT
>LSQX01176058.1_pt2 | contig 13382 bp, 10 predicted proteins | sample 654561 | NCBI WGS metagenome assembly LSQX01 (sample SAMN04489861, study PRJNA283612) | anaerobic digester metagenome | isolation source: 4 biogas reactors fed with cattle manure at either 37C or 55C with and... | place: Denmark: Kongens Lyngby | collected 2014 | reverse complement strand
CCTTCTTCAAGGCCTGATCCCGTGCCTCCTCAAATTCAGCCATTTTCTCATCCAGGATGGTTTCGCCTTCGCTGAGCTTTTCCCTGGCTCTATCCATTTCCAGCTTTAAGACGACTTTTCCGACGGTGAGTTCCTGCTCTTTTTGGCCGAGTTCACCAAGTTTTTGTTCCAGGACCTTCTTGCCATCGGAGAGTTCCTGCTTTTTTTCGTCAAGAGCGGCGAGACCGGATTCGAGCTCGACCAGGCCGGCGGCCAGGAGTTGTGAGGTCTGATCCAGCCCCTCCTTCAGGTTTTCTGTCATCTGCAGGATTTCGTCGGGCTCAAGGGGACCGGTCTCTTGCAGCCTCTCTTCCATGGTCTGCAGCGCCGGCCCCATGGCATCCTTGATCGGCTGGGGGAGATTGCTGATGAGGGCCAGCAAACCGGCTCTTATTTCCCCTTGTTGCTCCAGCCAATCGGCTGCCGCTTCTCCGATATTGTTCTCCAGCTCATCCAGTAAACCTTTAATCGCTTTGATGTTGTTTTCCTGGGCGATCAACTCAATCCGTTTGTCCCGAAGTTCCGCTTCCGCCCGCAAGAGTTCCTTTTCACCGGCCAGGAGCTCATCTTTTGCCTGATCCAGCTGACGTCTGCCCTGACGGATTGCCTGCCCGCCCTGATCCAACCTTGAGGTCTGCTTTTGTTCCTCAGCATCCAGCTTGTCCAAGCCTTCTTCCAGTTCGGAACGGGCGTCCAGAAGCTGATCCTCTGCTTCCGACAGCTCCTTGTCCACCTTGTTGAGCAAACGCTTATTCAAGTCGGTTAACTTGTCGGACTCCAGCAGCACCTCAACGCGCTCTTCCAAAAGGCCCGTGGCAGAAACGGAGGCCAGTCCGGGGATGCTTTCCAACTTGGGGATGACGTCTTCTTGTACTTTCTGAGAGATTTCAATCATGTCCATGTCCTGGATGTCGACGGAAGCGATCATGATGGGCAGCATGTCGGGGTTGAGCCGCATCAGCATGGGTGATCCGATCCCATCCGGCCAGGCTGACTTGACCAGATCCAGAAGACCATTGATTTCGATTGTGGCGGAATCCATATTGGTATCGTTGTTGAATTCCAGGATGACGACTGAAGAATTCTCACTTGAAACCGAATTGATGTGCTTGATGTTGCTGACGGTCGCCATGACCTGTTCCAGCGGCTTGGTCACCACGACTTCAACTTCCTCAGGGCTTGCTCCCGGGTAGGAGGTCATGACCAGGACATAGGGCAGATCAAAACTGGGGAGAAGATCCGTTTCCAGATTAAGAAAGGAAATGATGCCCAGAATCAGGACGAGTACGACCGCTACCACCACTGTATAAGGTCTTTTGACACTGAATTTTGCTAGCACGAATCGATCGCCTCTCAATCAATCAGGATCCGACCGACTGGTCAGTCAACAAGCATCATCTTAACACAGGGGGAGATCAATCGGGAACAGATTATTTTCTAAAGCGGTTTGATGGGCTGGCAGACATCGACCCAGTCGACGGGCTTGGCCAATCGCTCCAACTCCTCAAGGGTCAGCTCAACCAGGCTGTTGGAACTGCCGGCGCCCGGATAGATAATCCGGTTCGCCTTAATGGATTGATCCAGGTAAACAGGAACCCCTTCCTTGACGACAAAGGGGCAAACGCCGCCGACCTGGTGACCCGTGTAAGCGGGAACCTGTTCTGCGGGGATCATGGAGGGCCGCCGATGGAAGCGGGCCTTGAATTTGGGGTTGGAGACTTTCACATTTCCAGCACAGACGACCATGAGGGCTTGCTGGTCGACCAGGAAGGTCAGGGTCTTGACGATTTGTCCTGTCTCACAGCCAAGCGCCTGCGCGGCCAATTCCACAGTGGCACTGGACTGGGTCAACTCCCTGACTCGGTCACCCAGACCGGCTTGATCAAAAAACTCCTTCACCCGACTAAAAGACATACTGTTTTCCTTCCATTGGTTCCAATACAACCAGAGCCATGCTACCGCAAGGTGATGGCCCATGTCATTGTTTAATGAAAATTACCTTGTTTTCCGCCTGCCCTTTTCATCAAAATTCGCTTTCAAGGCTCTTTCAACCGGGACGATGGACAATATCATGAGAACCAGTTGAATAGCCGTCAGGATCAGGCTTACCCGATTAAAAAGCTCGATTGGCTGATTCAGCAAGATGAGCATGAGAATGAGGGAAGGGATCAGCATAAGAAGTCCCCAACGGATCCAGATCATGCCCATGGTTCTGTTGGCAAAGATCCAGGTGTCGTCGTTGATGGTGGATCGCCGGGTTCGGTAACCGATCAGATAGTTGATGGATCTTGGCGCCCATCGTCTGAAGATCAAGCCGGTTGCCAGCATGATGGCGGGGATGAGTAATGTGGCTAAGAAAGGCATGGCTCTTACAGATTCCGCCTCCTTTTTTGTTTTAAAGAGATGATCGTTCCCGGAAAAGCTACCGTCTTCAATTCTACCTCAGACCCTTCATCGGAGCAGGAATGCAATGATTGCGTGAATCGTGACAGATAATGAGTCGATACATGAAGCGATCGTGGTATCGTTCCATTTATCGTCGTGAGCAAGCAGGAAGGGATCCCGCCAGTTATTACACCTTGGTCTAGCAGGTCTTGATCAGGGATCTTCTTCAAGCTTGCCTGTCCTGCCCCCTAAGGGGAGATCAGCGCTCCTGACTCGCTGGCCAACTCCCAGAAACGGTCATGGATGGCTCTTTGAGCCCTGTGGTCAATGAAACGCATGGAGTTGTCATAGGCGTAAATACGCTCGCCGGAGGCATAGTCGACGAGCAGGCGGGAACCATATCGATCCGGCAGCCCGTTGGTATGTCTGTCGATTCCATTGTATCCGGCCAGCTGGTGCTGTTCGGCCAGTGCCTGCAGGTCTTTGAGCGCGTCAAGGGGTGCTTCAAACTCCAATGCCAAGGTTTCTGTAAAGCCGTCATACCCTGTCATCCGGCATAAGGCGGTCTGCTCACCCGCTTCAATCTCGGCAATAAAATAAAAGTAGCCCTCTTCCTGCCTTTCGTTGAAGCTGAATTCACATTCGAATCGCAAGATTTCCTTTGATTGGATGGTTTTGGGCGCGTCCCAGGATCTGTCTCTCAAGCCACCCGGCATGTCCTCTTTTTTGATTACGTCTTTTTTAATCACTTCTTTTCCGGCGCAGGAAGTAAGAAGCGCCAGTATCAGCGCCAGGCCGACAGCTAAAAAGATCACCTTTTTCATCCTTTGCCCCTCCTGTCGCCCAGCTTATCACAAGGGCAAAATGAAGAGGGGGAATCTGGTAAATCAATGTAAATAAAAACGGGCGGGAGATCGTTGGTCTCCCGCCCGTTTTAGGCATGAATTGTTTTAAACTTAGATTTTGAGCGCCAGGCGATAGCTGGTATGGAAGGCATCAAATATCTTACCCGCGCAGATCGCATCGCCTACCAGGTAAGCTTCCTTACCGGCCGTTTTCAGCTCGTCGTAGAGGCCTTGTTCAGCCTTAAGACCCAATGCCAGAATGACTGTATCCGCGGAAATCTTTTGGTTGCCTGTCTTTGTCTCGACCATAATCCCATCGTCCAAAACTTCGGTCAGCCTGGTATCGGTCATGATGCGCATATCGGTTTTAGCGATTCGTTCGCTGTAAGCCAAAAAGTCCGTTACAGCAACGCCATTCATGATTTGCGGCAAGAGTTCGACCAAGGTCACTTGGTGGCCCCGTTCTGCAAGGTCAAGGGCGGTTTCACTGCCGACCAGACCTCCGCCAACCACAACCACCTTTTTGCCAATGGCATCCATCTTGTTGATGGCAGTGAGTGAATCGACCGCAATCGGCTTATCGACACCTGCGATCCTGGGAATAATGGGGGTGCTGCCGGTTGCGCAAATCACCGCGTCAAACTGATCCAGATCCTCTATACCCGCGCGTCTTTGCTCGACGGGGATCCCCAGCTTTTTCAGCTGTGTTACCTGGTATTTAATCAGTGGAAGAATATCTGATTTGAATTCGGGTGCTGCGGCTTCGTTCAGTAGCCCGCCCAGGATGCCCCTTTCTTCAAACAAAGTGATATCGTGTCCCCGAAGTTTTGCCACACGCGCAAACTCCATTCCGGCAGGCCCGCCGCCGACGACGGCGATTTTGCGGCTTTTGTCCGCGGGCTTGATCTTAAGTTCTCCCTCGCGGCTGATCACAGGGTTGAGCGCGCAGGTGACCGCCTTGTAGGTGAAGAAAGTACGCTCCAGGCAGCCTTCATTGCAGCGGATGCAGGGACGGATATCCTCCGGCCGATCGGCAGCCGCCTTGGCGGGCCATTCGGGATCCGCCCACAGGGGGCGGCCCAGGCCGACGAAGTCGCCGCCTTCGGTTGTCAAAATCTCCTCTGCGTATTTGGGCAAGGTAATGGAGCCTGACGCAATGATGGGTACCTTGACATGCTTTTTGATCTCACGTGCCGCCCAGGCGTTGTGGCAGACCTCGATGGCCATGGGTGAAACCTGGTGAATCATGGTATGGTGGTCACCGCCTGAAACATGGATGCCATCGATTCCTTCTTTTTCCAATGCCTTTGCCAGTTCAACGGTCTCCTCGATGGGAAATCCATCCGGCTCGTAATCGGTTCCGCTCAGGCGAATGGTAACGGCAAAGTCAGGACCCACTTTTTTTCTTACATCGCGCAGGATTTCCAAATAAATCCGCATGCGGTTTTCCAGGCTGCCGCCATAGAGATCATTTCTTTGGTTGGTTGTCGGCGAGAAAAAGTTGGTAAGCAGATAACCATGGGCGCCATGGATCTCTACAATTTCGAAACCGGCTTGTTTGGCGCGTAACGCCGCATCACCGAAGGCATGCACGATGTCCTGTATTTCTTCAATGGTTAAGACATGTGGCACCGATTGGATCCCGTACTGATCCCAAAGTTTGGGCCAGGGGATGGCGGACGGCCCGCAAATGGGCTGGGTGCCCAGAAACTTCTGGCGGCCACAATGCTCAATCTGGATGGCGGGCACCGCACCATTTTCGCGGATGCACTCAGCCAGCCAGGCCAGACCGGGAATATGTTCATTGTTGGAGATGCCCAGATGACAATGGGCGGATTTTGCGCCGATATCATCCACATAGGCATATTCTACAATGATGCATCCTGCGCCGCCCGCGGCCTGATCGGAGTAGTAGCGAATCGCCCGTTCCGAAACCGTGCCGTCCATGTTGTTCATGCCTGACGATTGGGGTGCTTTAAGAATGCGGTTTTTGAGTGTCACATTGCCAATTTTGGCGGGGGAACAGAGTGTTGGGAACATCTTCGACATAGGATAGCTCGCTTTCTTTTTTCCTTACCGCTACCGTATACTATCTGACGAAGGTCATACTATATCGTGTGATATAGTCGGGTCGAAAGAGGGAAGCGGTGGTGAAGAGATCCTTTAATCCGATCACTTATATCCTTGAAGACAGCCTGGCTCCTTACCGATCCTTTATTCTGGAGCATGGATCAAAACCTCACCATTATCCAAGTGGTACGATTTTCAGCCAAAGTGGCGACGTGGCAAGATACCTCTACTTTATGCTGGATGGAATCGTAAAAGTGTCCACCACCAACCAACGCGGTTATGTTCGCATTATCGGTTTTCATAAAGACAATTCCCTGTTTGTTTTAGATGGCTTGCGGGGCAATCAACCATCCATTGTGATGACAGAAGCTCTCACCGCTTGTACCGTGGTACCCATCACCGTGCCGGAGCTCCACCGGATGTGCGATCTCAACCCTCAATTCTGCCGGGATCTCATGCTCTACGTGGCCGATGTATTACGTCTCATGTGCTATGACGCACAAACACAAAGTGTCCGCGATACGACGACCCGCCTTGCCAGCTTTTTCTTGTTGTCGATGGATAGCAATGAATACAAGACACAGGGTTGCATCCGTTTGTCCCACGAAAACCTGGCCTCGGCCATCAATGCCTCCCATGTCCACGTCTCCCGTATTTGCGCCAAGCTCAAGGCAGATGGAGTCATTGCGACGAAAAGACGTCGAATCTACATTCTGGATGAAAAAGCCTTGCATCGGTATGTCAGCCATTCGGGCTGATTGCCATAAATGAATGGAAATGAGGGCAAGTCTCTGTAAGCAGTTTTGAGAAAGCTTCCCAATCAATCGCCCTGGTTTGATCGCCGAATCAGCAAAGACGGAGTTACTCTGTTTGGCCTTCCATTTTTTCCTGACTAATTGTGAACGCATGGAAATCAGGTAGAGCGGGATTCGGGATTGGCAGGAAGCTTCTTAACCAATCAGGTCAAGTGCTTGACCGACGTCTTTACGAAGGAGTTCACGCATGCTCTCTTGATAGCTTTCATGATCTGCGAGCATCAGGGCGTCTACAATCTTGGATTTCAATCTCGGCCGATACCGGGCGATCAGGGGCAGGGTCTTGATGCATTGTCTGGCTGTGATGGGAGAAGGATCAGTGATGTGTTCGAGGTAAGAATCAATGGAGTCATCGATCTGCCCTTGCCGATCCCACCGGACATTAGCGGCGATCAGGATCAGTCCCCGGGTTCGGATGAAAGAATTGGGGTGATTGAGCATGGCGACGAAAGATCCAAGGAAGGGATAGACGGCATCGACTTCTTGGCTGATGGCTTCCAGCTTCTTCATGGAGCGGTAAGCTTCTTGATCGTGGCTTGAGATAAGACTGCTAACCAAGTCTTCAATCAGGCAGGGATCAGCCAGAAGGTATTTGCAGACCGGGCGCTGTTCTCCCTGGTAAGTACCCATACCCTCATATACAAGTGTGAAGCCGCACTTCTCCATCACCCTTCGCGATGCCAGGTTTTCATGATCACAGATACCATAGATGGCCGGTGTATCAACCTGGTCCATGATCAATGGGAGGAAGGCTTTGACCGCTTCTGTGGCGTAACCCTGATCACTGTATGCCTGGCCGGTATGAAAACCGATTTCCCAACCCTCCTGGATCCTAACCAGTTGGACATGGCCGATCTGGCTGCCTGTTTTCAAGAGGACGGCGTAGACGAAAGGATCCTCCTGACTTTGGTAGCAGGAGATTAGCCGCCGGATAGCGGTCAGGGCATCTTCCGGAGTCTCAAAGACCTCGTCGGGAACGAAACGGCGGTTATCGGCGAGGGAATTGAGGTGGACGCTCACAGCCATGGATTGGTCCAGGTCTTTGATGATCAGGCGGTCGGTTTCCAGGTACATGGCTACATCCTCACTTGCTTTAACTATGCCACAGTGAAAGCCAAGGAAAGAGCCATTAAAAATCCCAATCTTAAGTTGACTTTCTTTGCCATAGACTCAGGCTTGACAGACAGGTTTATTGAGAGTAAACTGCAGCTAGTCTATAACCAATAGACTTGTTAGGAGACAGTTTATGGCAGAGATCAGGCTGGGTGAAGTCGAATCCCGTTTTGCGGATATCATTTGGGATAATGAACCCTTGCATTCCCGGGATTTAGTCAAACTTTGTGAAGAACAATTGGATTGGAACCGTTCCACCACCTACACCGTCCTTCGCAAGCTGAGTGACCGGGGAATCTTCAAAAATGAAGGGGGCACGGTCACGTCCCTGATTTCCCGCAAAGAATTCCATGCGCTGCAAAGTGAACAATTCGTTGACAAGACCTTTGACGGTTCACTACCGGCCTTTATTGCGGCCTTCACCCGCCGCAAGGCACTCTCCGCGAAAGAGGCGGAACAGATCCGGCGGATGATTGACCTGGCCGCCGAAAAGGACTAGACCATGGCCAGTCTCTTTCTAAAATTCCTCAACATGAGCATCACGGCCGGCTGGCTGATCATGGCGGTGGTTGGGCTTCGTCTGCTTTTGAAAAAAGCGCCTAAATGGCAGGTTTGCCTACTTTGGTCAATTGTGGGCGTTCGCTTGGTCGTTCCCTTTTCCTTAAAGAGCACCTTGAGCCTTATCCCGAGCGCACAGACGGTCAGCCCCGACATTCTTTACGCGCCGGAGCCCGGGATCCAAAGCGGTATTCCGGCTTTTAACAGTGTGGTCAATCCCATGATCAGGGAGTCCTTTTCTCCGGTCGCCGAAGCTTCTGTCAATCCCCTGCAGGTCTGGATCCAGTTGGCCGCTTATATTTGGCTGGCCGGCATGGTCCTGCTCATCCTTTATGCAACCCTGAGTTACTGGCGCTTGAAAAGGAAGGTTGGAGCCTCCATTCGTCTGGAAAAGCAGATCTTTATCTGCGATGAAATTGATACGCCTTTTATTCTGGGCCTGGTCAAGCCCCGGATTTACCTGCCGTCGGGCATGGAGGAGGGTCAGCAAGCCCTGGTGATTGCTCACGAGCGCGCACACCTGAAGAGACGGGATCACTGGTGGAAGCCCCTGGGTTTTATCCTCCTGACTCTTTATTGGTTCAACCCCCTCTCCTGGCTGGCCTATCTCCTGCTCTGCCGGGATATCGAGATGGCTTGCGATGAAAAGGTCATCCAGGATTTTGGAAGGAAGGAGCGCCTGGAATACTCACAGACACTCCTGGCATCTAGCATTCCCCACCGGTCCGTCATGGCCTGCCCCCTGGCTTTCGGTGAGGTGGCGGTTAAGCAAAGAATCCGTTCTGTGCTCAATTATAAGAAACCGACTTTCTGGATTATCCTGCTGGTTCTCATCGGCTCTATCGTCCTGGCTGTCTGCTTCCTGACCAACCCTAAGGATGACCCGGCGGCCCCCCCTGACCCAAGTGAATCGGAGACCCTGCCGGTGCCCGCGGCTCCCCCGGCTGTGGAATGGTTCAACTTCCTGGGTGCGGAAGATCTGACAGACTGGCCGCAGAGCCTGGAGACCCGCCTGGCCGAATTCCCGGGGGTCACCTTCCGATGGACACCACAACGAGCTTGGAGGCTGTCACGGAAGGGGGGACAGAGACAGTCCTATTGGGAATGCCTATCCACAACACCTTCTTCTGCGATTTGACAGGGGATGGCAAACCTGAGTTGTGTTCAACCATCAGTGTTGGCTCAGGGATCATGGACACACATGTGGTGGTAGTGGATTTCGAAAACAGGGTCCATTACCTGCTCTGGCATAGAGGTTTCCATGACTACGACCTCTATTCCTGGAGGGGGATGTTCTCTTCACGTGGCCATGCGCCCCTGGATGAAAGAGGAGATCCTGGAAAGCGGACCGCTGGTTCTCTAAGGACGGCCTGCTTACCATCAAGGGGCGCCAGGAACCTCTGCCCAGGGGTGAAGCAGGCCAAGCAAGTGGATTACCAGGCCTTTACCTCGGAGGTTGGCTATTCGGAAGGCAGGCTACCAGGCCATGGTGGAAAGAGCTGAGAATCGTGACAGTCAAAGTCAGTATGGTAATGTAGACCATCTGATACCCCTGGTCAAGGCTGGAAAGCCGTTCAGACTTCGATGCCTTCTACCGGAACCTGTCGACCCTACTTTAGACTTCGACAGGGAGGACTGCGGATTCAGTCATCTTTTCAAGACAGGCCCAAGAAATATACCGATGATTTCTTTTCCGACCACTCCCTCTTCATTGCCTACCTGACCGCAGGTACCAATGCGGATCGCTTTGAGCTGCTGGAGCCTTTCACAAAAAGCGGGCAGCTGAACCTGCCCATCCGCTCATATTCAGGCGGTCTCGGGCGACTCGGTCATGGACGGATGGTTCCTTCTTGTAGAAATGAAGTAAGACGGAAGTGGCTGATTGCTCGGCCTATGATGCCTACATCGCGGAATCCACCGGGCCATACGAGGAGGGCAATCTCAACTCACACCTACCTTTATGAGGGCCAGGATCCGAGTTGACCGGGCAAGTTTGCAGCTCTTTGACAACGGTGACTTCCTCCTGGACCTTCACGCCGCGATCAGTTACATGCCCTCTGGCAAGTATGTCATTGAAGACGATCTGCTGGTTCTGAAGACGCCGGATGGCCAGTTTACCTTTGTCTTTGAGAGGCGTTCGGACGGCTGGAGCTTCAAGGCCGATGCATCCACGCCCGCCTATACCAGCCTGCCCAGCATGGCGGACGGAAGCCTCTTCCGCCTTGCCTTTAGGGCGCCCCATGACCGGAAGACGATCGGAGATTGGCTGAAAGCCTGGAACCAGGAGGCAGAGGTGGAATCCCTTCGCCTGACCCTCTATCGCAATGACGACGACGTCCCTGTCAAGTCGACCCAGAAAATGCTCAGGGGAGAGGAGTTGGAGGCTTTGTTTGAACGCCTTCTGACGCTGGAGATTGCCGAAGTCAAGAATCCTGTCGATGTCATGGGCACAAGCAACCGCCTGGAGTTGCAATTCTTCGACCGGATGAATCAAGCTTCCCTTTTTCTGGCCCTTCGGGTGCCTGACGAGCGGCCGGACAACTTATATATCAATGGCAACTTTTTGCCGGCCGAAGAGGTCATCCCTGGGAATACCTTCCTGTTTCTCGGTGATGAGGGATGGGCCTTCTTCAAGAAGCTCATGGAGAGCATAAATTAAAGATTGACTCGGCCGCATTGATCCCTTTACTTCAACCTGTAAACGACTTTGCCCGGGTTTTTCAAGTACCTTGTATTTCTTCCGTCTCCGACCTTGATCAGGTATTCTTTCTCCAGCATCTCTTTGAGCGTATTAATCGCCTGGGTTGTTTTGATGTTCATGGAATTTTCGACGTCCCTGCGGGTAATCTCCCGTTGCCCGGTAAAGAGATTGAGAACAGGCGCGAAACGCTCCTCCTCAATCATTTGAAGGGTATCTTGGATCACCAGACCGGCTGCTTGAGGCGGGGCGGAAGGTCGGTTCATATTTGGCAAGGTTACCTTAAAGGCGCCTTCGACACTTTCGAAATGAGGCTGTGAATCCGATTTTTCATAGGCTTTCAAGATTTTATTGATCCCTGTCCCAAAGGCTTCCACCAACTTGAATCGATAGAACAAGGCAGCCAATTTTTCATTTCGGGATTGCGACGCGCCAATCATGGCCGCTTCCAAAGACAGTCCGGGCACCAATCCTCCCAGCGAAATGATCTCGAATCGATCAGAAAAGAGATTGATCAGGGTGCTGCCGCTGAAAGTATAGTCACGGTGAATGATGGCATTCAATAAAACTTCCCGAATCGCACCTTGAGGGAAGTCCCGGCGATCTGTCCTCAACAGATCATGGAAAGTTGCTTTTGTACTATTGTAGAAGTCGATCAATCGATAACTGTCTTCGAGTTGGGTGAAAAGAGATCCGATTAATTCTTTCCGGTCCTTAAAGATTTCTTTATCCTCTCCCTGGAAAACAGCAAATTTGATCGTGTGACGACATTGGTCGGATACCAGCAAGCCTAAATTGGTGAAGAGCTGATCTGATGTCATAAGCCCGAGGTTTTCCATTTGTATTTCGGATAGCTCGAGTTTTCTACTTTCCGATACTTTGGCAAGGGAGTGAAAGGTCAGGTCCTGATCCAAAGACCGGTTGGATTCAAATGAATCTCCGTCAGTCATTTTAATCAGCCTTCGTATTGAATCTCCAGAAGCTGGAGCCGAAGATGTCCCACTTCTCAAGTAGACTCCGGAGGGTCTGAGTCCCCTCTCGGACAGGTAGTAGGGGCGTTTCGTGCCTTGTTGTACGGTCACCCTGATCAGTGATTTGCCCTCATTCTCAATCTGTTCAATTTCCGTAAACATGGCCAGGTCAGGCCGGATACCATCCCGTATGGCATTTGATAATTGCTCGATAACAGAAGCTGTCTCTTCGATCCCGATCATCCGCCCATCGTCGGACACGCCGATGTAGACGGTTCCACCCTTTGAATTGGCGAAGGCGATGATGTCCTTCTTGACGCCGGCTGTATATTGTTCCTTTAGTTCGACGGTTTCGGTTTCTCGAAGTTTCATAGCGATCACCTTCTATCACCAATCTATCACAATCTATCAGTTTTCTATCGTTATTGATGCTCATTTACAAGTTAGATCGTCTAATAAATGTGAATTTGTGTACATGCTGACGGTTGTATGACTTCTGATTGGGTATACTTCTTGTAAAGAAGAGAAAATGAGGTCAAACCATGGAATTGAAACTTTTGTTATCCGTTTTGGCAAGTGGCCTTGTGGCCTTGCTCTTCGCGACCATACGCACCCGTTGGGTTAACAGCCAGGAGGTGTACAGCCAGAAGCTGATCGAGATCAGCCAACACATCTCCGAAGGTTCCATGGCCTTTTTACGTCGGGAATATTTCTTTTTGCTTCCCTTCGTCTTGCTGGTGGCCCTGGCCTTGTTTTTTGCCAATACCGGCTACATGAAATTCCAGGCTCTGGCTTTTCTATTGGGCGCCCTGGCCTCATCCCTGGCGGGTTTCCTGGGGATGCGGGTGGCCACCAAGGCCAACGCGCGCACGACCCAAGCAGCCAAGGATCATGGTTTGAACGCCGCCCTGAGAGTGGCCTTTACCGGCGGTACCGTGATGGGCATGACCGTGGTCGGTCTTGCGCTGGTGGGGCTCTTCGCCGTCTTCTTCTTTGCCTGGAGCCGCTTTACCCAAGTGGATGAAAATGTCCTCGCCAAGAGCATCCTTCCCCTTTGTACAGCCTTCTCATTAGGCGCTTCATCCGTCGCCCTCTTCGCCCGGGTGGGCGGGGGGATCTACACCAAGGCGGCTGATGTCGCCGCCGACCTGGTAGGTAAGGTGGAGGCCGGTATCCCTGAGGATGATCCCCGTAACCCCGCCGTGATCGCCGACAATGTTGGTGACAACGTAGGTGATGTTGCGGGTATGGGCGCCGACCTCTTTGAATCTTATGTGGGTTCCATTGTCGGTTGCATGATCCTGGCCGTAACCGTGCCCGGCGCGGATCTGGAGCTCAAGATCAAGCTGCTCTTCCTGCCTCTTCTGATCTCCGGCCTGGGTGTCCTGGCCTCTATTGCAGGCACCTTCTTTGTCCGCATCCGGGACGGATCCGATCCGCAAAAGGCCCTCAACCAGGGAAGCTTTGTGGCGGCAGGCGTGGCCTTTGTCCTGGTTGTCGTCCTCTTCAGCCTCCTGATCGGGGAGGACACCTTCGGTCTGGCGGGTCAATTGGGCCGCTGGCACCTGATCGGGGCGACCGCCATGGGGCAGATCGCGGGCGTCATGGTGGGTCAGATTACTGAATATTACACGGGAACCAACCGGCGTCCGGTGGATGCCCTGGTCAAGGCCAGTCATACAGGTTCGGCTACCAACATTATTACCGGCATCAGCGTCGGGATGACCAGTACCTTTCCCATCATTCTGGTCATCGGCATGGCCGTGCTGGGGAGCTTTTTGGTCGGTGGTCTCTACGGCATTGGCATCGCCTCGACCGGCATGCTGATTACTCTGGGGATCCAGTTGGCGGTGGATGCCTACGGGCCGATCGCGGATAACGCGGGCGG
>LSQX01271110.1_pt1 | contig 13383 bp, 10 predicted proteins | sample 654561 | NCBI WGS metagenome assembly LSQX01 (sample SAMN04489861, study PRJNA283612) | anaerobic digester metagenome | isolation source: 4 biogas reactors fed with cattle manure at either 37C or 55C with and... | place: Denmark: Kongens Lyngby | collected 2014 | reverse complement strand
GCAGATGGCGGCAAAAAATACAGGCCAGGGGCAGCGCATGATAGGTCCTCCGCTGAGCGGTATCATAAGGCGTCGGGATTTATAGCGTTGAACCGTGAATCTTATACCAGATTCCACTACTGAAATCAAATGGACACAGCCAAATAGACATACCTATAGGGCAAAACCATGGGCACACCCATGAAACCGGAGGCTATACGCTACCCGGTACTCGACTCCACTGACCGGTAGCCTCCCCAACCTGTTCGCGATATCTCCGCTACCGGAGCCTGAGTGCAGGATTTACCGTGAAACCATACAGCGATTCGCAGGTGCAAGTCATATGGCTCACATGGACGAAGGCAAGTTCGTACAGATCGGCGCAGGCAACATCGGCCGTTCTTTTGTCGCCCAACTGTTCTCCCACGGCGGTTTTGAGGTCGTGTTTGTGGATGTGGTCGCTCCGGTAGTGCAGGCGCTGAACCACCACCGTCGCTACCGTGTCGAAATACGCGACCGCAAGCCTGAGACGCTATGGGTGGAAAACGTGAGGGCGGTGGATGGGCGTGACCGTGAGGCCGCTGCCGAAGAGTTAGCCACCTGCCGCCTGTGCGCTACTGCCGTCGGCCCCAACGCGCTGCCGGCCATCTACCCCACACTCGCACTGGCTCTGCAAAAGCGCGCGGATAGAGGCCTGCCGCCGCTGGATATCATCATCGCCGAGAACATGCGAGATGCCTCCGTGGCTTTCACCGAGGGACTGAGAGCCCTGCTGCCGGAAAACTTCCCGCTGGATCAAGCCGTGGGCCTGGTCGAAACCAGTATCGGCAAGATGGTGCCGATCATGAGCCAGGCCGATCGTGCCGCTGATCCGCTACTGGTGTTCGCAGAGGCCTACAACACGCTCATATGTGACGCAACTGCGTTCAGAAATCCGATACCCCAGGTGCCCGGCCTCGATCCCAAGCAGAACATGAAGGCCTACGTGGATCGGAAGCTGTTCGTGCACAACCTCGGCCACGCCCTGTGTGCCTATCTGGGGCATGTAGTTGACCCTGCTCTCGGGTACACCTGGCAGACCGTCGAGCACCCGCTGCTGGGCCCGGCTATCCGTGCGGGCATGTGGGAGTCAGCCCAAGCGCTGATAAGACAGTACCCCCATGAGTTCGATGAAGGCAATCAGACCGAGCATGTGGACGACCTGCTGTCGCGGTTTGCCAACCGTGCCCTCGGAGACACGCTGTACCGGGTGGGCCGGGACCTGAAGCGCAAACTATCACGTGAAGACCGTGTCATCGGCGCGATACTGTGCGACCTGCGCAACGGTGTGGAGCCGGCTGTCACCAGCCTGTGTGCGGCCGCCGGTATGCGCTTCCGGGCTACAGACGAGACGGGCCGGATGCACCCGCCCGACCGCCGCTTTGCGCAGCAGATCTGGCCACAGGGCATCGAGATGGTGCTGCAGGAGGTCTGCGGCCTGGGAGAAGATGACGAGGTCCAGCGGCAGGCGAGAGACCACATCCGACAGGCAGACGGCCGCCTGCGTGAGGCACTGATGGCGGCTACAACTGACTGGAAGCAGGTGCTGAAGTGAAGCGCGATGAGCAGCTCTCTCCCATACTATCGGGCAGTTCCGGAGCCATATATGTGGCCGCAACGGTGGCGCTTTTCCTGCTGCTCAGCGGAGTGCTGGCATATGCCTACCCTCACTTCCTGCCAGGCCCTCCTGAGCAGGCGGTACAGCGATTTCTGGTCGCTCAGCAGGCAGGCACATGGGACTACGTCGGCTACGTGCTGCAGGGGCCTATCTTCATGCGCGAAGACTTCATCCATGCAGCTGGCCAGTGCAAGCTGGTCGGCTTCGAAATCTCCGACTCATACTCCAATCGGATGCGTTGGGCGGCAGGTAAATCAGGCGACATGGAGACTGTGTGGGTGCGCGAACACTACTCCAGCACTGATGGCAAGCGAATCGTCACCATCGAGGTCGAATACACTCTGCATCGGCGCGGCGGAGAGTGGTTCATCGAGCTGGACAGTCTCCTGGGCGAGGGCGGCATCCGCCAGTTCCTGTATCGCCGTGGAGTACCCGTCTAGCCGCACCACTACCGACTGCCGGGTACTGGCACCATCTGCCCCGAGCATATAGATTTGCAGGTGCCATTGCCTGCACACACTCACTGAATTGCGCGGAACCAACCCGTATACAGGCGAGTACTTCAGTATGCGATGGGGCCTGCGCTTGCCCTGGGCTGCGAGTACGCAAACGCACCGATCTGCTGAGCCACGGAGGGAACACTGCGCCATGAGCATGACACCTCTGGAACGCGTCGAAGCGGTGTTGTGGGGCCACGGCCCCGACCACGTGCCCTTCACGGTATACGAATCCAAGCTGCCCCCATGTGCCGTTGAGCGACAGTTGCGCAACGAAGGGCTATGTATCCACAACCGGCACTATACCCCCATGAAGCCGGTCACCCCCAACTGCTCTGTGGAGACACACACCTACACCCCACCTCCACAGACAGGCGATGTCTACGCTGGTGAGACGCTGGTCAAGACGACCACTCGCACTCCCGCAGGAGACCTGATAGCCGTCAACAAGCCTGCAGGCTTCACCTCCTGGCGGGTGGAGTTGCCGTTCAAGACTGCAGACGACTACCCGGCTCTCATCGCGCTGGCTGAGGATACCCAATTCCTGCCCGACCATGAGACATACGAAAAGGCACTCGCCTGGATGGGAGACGATGTCATCCTGCGCGCTACGCTGGGCTACTCGCCTCTGCAGGCCATCATCTACAATCTCATGGGTGTGGAGACCTTCTGCATCGAGTGGGCCGAGCGACGCGACCGCGTGATGGAGCTGTACGAGGCACTGGCAGCCCGCGATCGCCGCGCCTTCGAGGTGCTCGCCACAGGCCCGTGCCCGTATGTCCAGTACTGCGGCAACGTCAGCCCGCAGATAGTAGGTAGAGAGCGCTTCCGTGAGCTGATACTGCCGCTGTATGACGAATTCGGCGCCATGCTACACGAGCACGGCAAGCTCTTCGGCTGTCATCTGGATGCCGACTGTGGCCTGCTTGCCGACTTGATCGGTGAATCCGAACTGGACTTCATCGAGGCGTTCACTCCCGCACCCGACACTGATATGAGCATCGCCGATGCACGCAGAGCGTGGCCCTGCAAAATACTGTGGGCCAACTTCCCGTCCTCAGTGCATCTGGCCGACCAGGAGCAGATATATGCCACTGCCTGCCAGATGATAGATGAGGACGGCGGCTCACAGAAGCTCATCATCGGAATCACAGAAGATGTGCCAGAAGACCGCTGGCAGGAGAACTTCCTGACCATCAACCGAGCTTGTCGCGAGTACGGCCGCTACGACTAGCTCGCGCTGCCCATACTTTTCCCGCATCACCGCCAACCGCAAGGGAGAGCCACACAAGATGTCAGACACAGACGCACGACTGCAGCCTTTCGTCAGCACCGGCTCACTGTCCGAAGCCGACCCTGACGCCGACCGCATCATATGTCTCGAGCAGGAGCGCCAGACCAGCCGCCTGATACTCATACCATCACAGAGCATCGCACCAAAAGCAGTGCACCAGGCCCTAGCATCAGTGTTCGCCCACGTAGATGCAACGGGCTACCCATCCCTGCAGATGACCCGCGACGAACTGGACGAGGTACTCGACTACAAGTGGCAACTAGCCCGCCATAGGCGCTACTCGAACCGCCGCCGTAACAGAGGCACTGAGTATGCCGACATGATCGAGACGCTGGCAGCCCGACGCTGTGCGCAGTGCTTCGCCACAGCGCAAGTCCCGGCTGAGCAGCTTTTCGTGAACATACAGCCACTATCGGCTGCCGCGGCCAACCATGCAGCGTTCAAGACCCTGCTCAAGCCCGGCGATACGATCATGGGGTTGGCGCGCACACATGGCGGTCACCTGACGCACGGTCGCGACTTCGGCTACTCCGGCACACGCTACAGAGCGGTCGCCTACGAGAGCGCGTCCTCCACCGGACAACTCGACTATGACCGGATCATGGAGATCGCCCTGGCGGAGCGCCCGCGCATGATCATCGCGGGCTATGGTTCATACCCCTGGGCACCGGACTGGGGCAGCTTCCGCCAGATCTGCGATGCGGTCGGCGACTGTGTGCTGCTGGCCGATATCTCCCAGCCTGCGGGCATGGTCATCAGCGGCCAGTACCCCAGTCCGATCGGCCATGCAGATGTGATCACTATGGCCACCCATACGACGCTCTGCGGGCCGCGTGCGGCAGCGATCATGACCACCGACCAGGAGCTGGCTGGACGTCTGGATCACGCGATCTCCACCGCTCAGCCGGATGGGCCGCACCTGAGCAGTATCGCCGCTATGGCAGTCAGCTTCCGCATCGCCCAGACCGACAGCTTCCGCGCCCTGCAGCACCAGATCGTGCGCAACAGCGCTCACCTGGCCGAGGCCCTCACACAGCGAGGCGTACCTCTGGCATACGGGGGCACCAACACCCATCTGTGTGTGGCCGACCTGCGCGGCTTCACGGGCCAGGATGGCTCCGCGCTGAACGCCGAAGTAGCCGCCCGCATCCTCGACTTGTGTGGCATCACCGTGGGCACAAGCGCTATCCCGGACGATCGCAGTAGCGCCAACGCTAACGGCATTGCCCTAGGCACACTGTGGCTCACCCAGCGCGGCTTCACTGCCCTACACCTGGATCGCCTCGCAGATATCATCGCGGACACGCTCAGAAGCATCCAGCCCTACTCGCCCCTGTTCTCTGCCAGACGCGGCACACAGGGCAAGAGCACTCTGGATGCGCTGGAGCGAGCGAAGACTGACACCGCAAGCCTCATCTCCGAGACCATGCCCGCGACTGGGCCGGACCGCCTCACCTGTCCACACAGCCTTCTGGCGGATACAGGTGTACCGGCCCACGATGCCAGCGAGAAGCTCCCCACCGAGATAACCGACGCGCTGGAGCAGCACCCGCTGTTTCTGTGCAGCGATATCGGGTTGCTATCAGTGCGCGGGCAGCGACCTGCTGCGTTTCTGCAGCATCTGCTGACCGGCGATGTGACAGCACTGCAGCCGGGACAGGCCATGCATGGCTTCCTGCTGGACGAACACGGGGCGCTGATGGATGATGTCCTGCTGGTACGGCCACAAGACAGCTCCATCTGCCGCTACCTGCTGGTAACTCATGCGCCCAATCATGCCCGCGTCACCGCCTGGCTGCACGGCCACTCCGACGGCTGCCTGTGCCTCGACGAGGAAGACACCTCCCGCCAGATGCAGCATCCCGTAGTGGTGGATGACCTGACCGCCCAGTCTGCCGACCCGCAGAACCGCGTGCAGCCCCAAGCCTGCCGCCTGCAACTGTCCGAGGCACAACTGCAGGCCCGCCGCGATGCCGGTCTACCCGACTATGCCGATGGCCAGTCACGCCTATCCGGCCTGCAGCTATATCAGGGCGGCCACGCTGAGCGCTTCGATCTGAGCAAGCCGTATTTCGTCGGCCAGCGACAGATCGAGCGTGCCGTCGAATTGGCGTCCATGCCCGCCAGCTTCCGCTGGGAGGAGCCTGAGCAGCCGCTGCGCCGCACCGTGCTGTATGATCGCCACCGTGAACTGGGTGGCCGCATGAGCCCCTTCGCGGGCTGGGAGATGCCGCTGTGGTACTCCTCTATCTCCGATGAGCACGCCGCAGTGCGTAACACCGGAGCGCTGTTCGACATCAGCCACATGGGCTGCATCGAGGTATCCGGCCCGCACGCGCTGAGCTTCCTCGAGACGGTCACCACAAACCATGTCCACATGCTCGAAATCGGCCAGAGCCACTACTGCTTCCTCCTCGACACCGAAGGTATCGTCCTCGATGACGTGATCATCGGCCGACGGGGCAGCGACCGATTCATGGTGGTGGTCAACGCAGCCAACGCGGAAAAGGTCCGGGCATGGCTGCAGGCGATCAACTCGCGCCAGTGCGTCATAGATGCCCGGTTCCCGCACCGACAGATCGAAGCCTCTGCGACTCTGACCGACCTGGCTGCTCCGGCAGCCGGAGAGCGACAGCTAGCAGGCCTGGCGCTCCAGGGCCCGGTATCAGACCGCCTGCTGCGCACCCTCCGCGGCGACCGCAGCATCGGCGGACCGCTGGCAGCCCTGCGCAAGTTCGGCTTCATCGAAGACCGCATAGGCGATATCCCGTCGCTGATCTCCCGCACCGGCTACACCGGCGAAGATATCGGCTACGAATTGTACGTCCACCCGGAGCATCTGGTGCAGCTCTGGGATGCCGTACTCGAGGTGGGTCAGGAGATGGGCGTGGTCCCGGCAGGGCTGGGTTCGCGTGACTCAACCCGCATCGAGGTCGGTCTGCCGCTGTACGGTCACGAGCTGGCCGGGCCGCGGCAGATACCCCCGACTGTAGCCGGCTACAGCGCTTTCGTCAGGCCCGACAAGCCGTTTTTCATCGGCCGCGAGGCTGTCATAGAGCATCACCAGCAGTGCAGCCGCCGCATCGTCCGCTTCCAGATAGATCAGCCCCGTGCCCATGCGATACGCACAGATGACCCGGTCGCCTCCCGTCGCGGCCAGATAGTCGGCGTGGTGACTAGCTGCACTCTGGTAGGCGACCGGCAGATCGGCATGGCGTACGTGGACCGACAGTCCGCCTCTCCGGGGACGCCGCTGCTCATCTATCCATCTCGACAGCTCGACAGGATGGACAAAAGTTCTGAGCAACTGGAGTTAGGAACACAACTCCCCCTGCATGAAGCGGCCACTGTGCTGTCGCGATTTCCTGGCAGGGGCTGAAATCCAGCCGCAAAACAGATATACTAAGCCTATGTGTACATGAGAGAGTGCACATGCGGCTGTCGCCATGTCTGCCAGAAGCACCATCACTGTCTGGCACTATAGCACTGACATCATACAGGTTTACCGAACCCTTCACATAGCGTTCGAGTCCCGTACTCAGGAGGATGCAAATGGAGTTCCCAGATGGTCTCAAGTACACGGAAAGCCATGAGTGGGCAAAACTGGAAGACGGCAAGGTGCGCTGCGGCATCACTGAATTCGCCGCCGATGAGCTAGGCGACATCGTCTTCCTCGACCTGCCTGACGTAGGTACCGAAACCCAGCAGGACCAACCCATCGGAGAGATCGAGAGCGTGAAAGCGGTGGCTGACATCAAGTCACCGGTCAGCGGAAAAGTGGTCGAGGTGAACCAGGCGCTGATGGATGCGCCGGATTTGGTAGGCGAAGACCCCTACGAAGCGGCATGGATGCTGGTCATCGAGCCTTCAGACCCGTCTGAGCTCGACAGCCTGATGGACGCCGAACAGTATGCCCGGCACTGCGAGGGGGAAGCCTAAGCCGTGAGCTACATACCACAGTCCGACAGCGACCAGGCCCGGATGCTGCAGGCCATGGGCTTGCAGTCTGCTGAGGAGCTGTTCGAGCAGATACCACAGGAGTTGCGCGACCGCGCTGTGCTGGATCTGCCCAGGCCGCTGTCTGAACCTGAGCTGGCCCGGCACATCGCAAAGCTGTCTGCCTCCAACTGCGCATCCGACCGCCTGACCTGTTTTGCCGGTGGAGGCATCTACGACCGCTTCATCCCTGCCATCGTCAGCGATGTCACGCGGCGGCCCGAGTTCGTCACACCGTACACGCCCTACCAGGCCGAGGTCTCACAAGGCACTCTGCAGGCCATGTTCGAGTACCAAACCATGGTCTGCGAACTCACCGGCCTGCCTGTGGCCAACGCCTCTCTGTATGACGGAGCGACTGCGCTTGCAGAAGCCGTGCTCATGGCGGCTGCTATCACCGGGCGCAACCGCGCAGTGATCTCGCAAGCCGTATCGCCCGCTGCCCGCGCTGCCACCCGCACCGCATGCTCAGCATCGGGAGTCGACATCATCGAGGTAGGCTACTGCGCCGACACCGGTCGCACTGACGTGGAGGCACTCGGCGATCTGCTCGACGACGAGCTGTGCTGTGTGGCCCTACAGCAGCCCAATTATTTCGGCATCATCGAAGACATGGCCACCGCAGCACAGGTAGCACACTCAGCGGAAGCGCTCTTCGTCGCCTCAGTCGAACCGATCTCGCTGGGGCTGCTACAGCCGCCCGGTGCCTACGATGCTGACATCGTCGTAGGTGAGGGCCAGCCGCTGGGCCTGCCCATCTCCTTCGGCGGGCCGCTACTGGGGCTGATGGCATGCAAGCAGCAGTACCTGCGCCACATGCCAGGCCGGCTGAGTGGGCGCACCACTGACGAGCAGGGCCGCACGGGCTACTGCCTCACTCTGCAGGCCCGTGAGCAGCATATCCGCCGTGACCGGGCCACCAGCAACATCTGCACTGCCCAGCAGCTATGCGCACTGACCGCCGCCGTCTATATGGCCGCAGTCGGCCCTGAAGGGCTGCGCGAGGTGGCTCAGCTCAGCCTCGACAAGACCCACTACCTGCGGGGCAGGCTCACCGATGCAGGCCTGCCTGTGCAGTCGCGCTTTTCCGGCAGCTTCTTCGGCGAGTTCGTGGTACAGGCCGACCGGCCCGCCGAGCAACTCATCGAGCAGCTCTCTCAGAAGGGCTACCTGGTGGGGCCCGCAATCGGCCGCGACTATCCCGAGCTGCGCGACTGCCTGCTGCTTTCGGCCACCGAGCAGCGCACCCGTGATGAGATAGACGGTCTCGTGGCTGCCCTGGCCGATCTATAGTTGGCATAGCCTGACCTACATAGCGAGGAGACAGGACAATCCATGTCCAGAAGACCCACACTTTTCGACATGTCTGCCGACGGGAAACGGTGTGTACGCTTTCCCGAAAGCGACGTCCCACATATAGGAGCGGATGAAGCTCTGGGAGCTGATCAGGTGCGTCAGACGTCGCCTGCCCTGCCGCAGGTGAGCGAGGCCGAGATCGCCCGGCACTATGCGGCTCTGGCGCGCATGAACTACGATCTGGACTTCGGCTTCTACCCGCTGGGCTCATGCACTATGAAGTACAACCCGAAGGCCATCCAGCAGGCGGCAGCGCTACCGGGATGGACTGGCTTGCATCCGGCCACACCCGCGTCCTGTGCTCAGGGTGCCCTGCAGATCATGTGGCTGCTGGAGCAGATGCTGGCACAGATCGCGGGCCTCCCTGCAGTGTCACTGCAGCCACCTGCAGGAGCAGCCGGGGAGTTCACCTGCCTGCGCGTCTTCCGTGCCTACCATGACAGCCGTGGCGATCATGCCCGCACCGCCGTCATCGTGCCCGACACCGCACATGGCACCAACCCCGCATCAGTGGCCCGCTGTGGCTACAGCTCACGGCCACTGCAATCAGGCCCCGATGGACGCATCAACCTGGAGGCACTGCAGGACGCTCTGGATGATGGCACCGCGGCAGTCATGCTCACGAACCCGAACACTCTGGGTCTGTTCGAAACCGACATCGTCGCGATCGCTGAGGCGGTTCATGATGCCGGCGCGCTGCTGTACTGCGACGGGGCAAACATGAACGCCATGCTCGGCTACGGCAGGCCCGGCGACATGGGTTTCGACGCGATGCACTACAACCTGCACAAGACTTTCGGCACTCCGCATGGCGGCGGCGGCCCCGGCTCAGGGCCGATAGCAGTTACAGCGGCCCTCGAACCGTTCCTGCCTGTACCACGCATCAGCCGTGAGGGCAACCGCTTCGAGTGGGACTGGGACAGGCCACAATCCATAGGGCTGGTGCATGGTTTCTATGGCAACTTCCTGGTCGCCATACAGGCTTACGCATACATCCTCAGCCTCGGCGCCGAGGGGCTGCGAGAGGCCAGCCGTGCTGCGGTGCTCAACGCCAACTACCTGCTACAGGGCCTGGCGGACGCCTACGAGCTGGCCTATCCGGGTCCATGCATGCATGAGTGCGTCTTCTCAGCCCAGGAGTTACAGCGCGAAACCGGCGTACGCGCCGCAGATCTGGCCAAGCGCCTGCTCGACTACGACATCCACCCGCCCACCATGTACTTCCCACTGGTGGTCAAGGAAGCGCTGATGATCGAGCCCACCGAGACCGAGAGCAAGGCCACTCTGGATCGCTTCATCGAGGTTATGTTGACGCTGCATGAGGAAGCACACACCGATCCGCAGGTGCTCCAGTCAGCTCCGCATAAGACCCCCGTAGGGCGTCTGGACGAGTTGCAGGCGGCGCGCAAGCCGGTGCTGCGCTGGCAGCCCGAGCAGTGACAGGTATTCGCCGGCATGTTGCGGGCCAAGGCCACACTATGTGCCACTATATGCCATCAGTGTTGCAGACTGAAAACCAGAGGCGGCTCGCATCTCAGACAGCGTTCTCCAACTGGTGATGGCGGCGGCTGTGAAGGCACTGCCGTCGACATGAACGCCGGGTGGATAGAGGAGCGTCAGATACACGATTTCGAAAGCACACCATAAGCCATCCCCAAGTCACCAGCAGGTGGCAGGCCACGACTATGCCACCGGACCGGGAGGTATGCCCAGATGCATGACAGCGTCAGAGACATCTTCACTCAAGAGCTCGACACCATACGCCAGATGGGCACGTACAAGGAAGAGCGGGTGCTTCAGGGCCCACAGGCGCCCACCATACGTGTGGGCGACCGTGAGGTGCTCAACTTCTGCGCAAACAACTACCTGGGGCTATCCTCACATCCGCAGGTCATGGAGGCAGCACGCCACGGCCTCGAGCAGTGGGGCTACGGGCTGTCATCGGTACGCTTCATCTGCGGCACCCAGCAGCTACACAAGCAGTTGGAGCAGAAGCTCACCGAGTTTCTCGGCACCGAAGACACCATCCTCTACAGTTCATGCTTCGATGCCAACATAGGGCTGTTTTCCGCCCTGCTGGGCCCGGAAGACACGGTCATAAGCGACAAGCTGAACCATGCCAGCATCATAGACGGTATCCGCCTGTGCAAAGCGCGTCGCGAGATCTACGCCAACTCCGACATGGATCAGCTCGAAAGCCTTCTGCGCGGCTGCAGCGACTGTCGCATCAAACTGATCGCCACTGACGGGGTTTTCAGTGTGGACGGATACATCGCCAGGCTCGATGCGATCTGCGACCTGGCCGACCGCTATGATGCGCTGGTGATGGTAGACGACTCGCACGCCACCGGCTTCATCGGCTCGACCGGGCGTGGCACTGCTGAGCACTATCAGGTCATGGAGCGAGTGGATATCATCACCTCCACGCTGGGCAAGGCGCTGGGAGGGGCTTCCGGTGGCTTCACCAGTGGGCGCGCCGAAATCGTCGAGCTGCTCCGCCAGCGCTCCCGGCCGTATCTGTTCTCCAACTCGGTGACACCCTCGATCGCCGCCGCTGCTATGGCGGCACTGGAGCTGGTCAGCAACTCTTCAGAGCTGCGTGACACTCTGCGGCAGAACACGGCCTACTTCCGCGAGGCCATCGAGGGTATCGGCTTGCGTATCCTGTCGGGCACTCACCCGATCGTGCCGATCATGATCGGTGATGCCTATCTGGCCTCACAGGTGGCTGCGGACCTGCTGGATGAGGGGATATATGTCATCGGCTTCAGCTACCCCGCCGTACCACAAGGTGAGGCGCGAATTCGTGTCCAGATATCGGCGGCTCACAGCCGTGACGAGCTGGACCGGGCTCTACAGGCCTTCGAGGCGGTGGGGCGCAAGCGCGAACTCATCCGTAGCTAGCACTCAGGTCTGTGCTGAACCGTCGCCGCCACGCACCGCTTTGCGCAGCTCATCGAGTAGCACCACACTGCCTTTGTCACGGCAGGTACAGGTCCACTGCCTCCAGCCGTTGCAGCTCGGAGTACCGGCCACCTGTGCGCCGACTTGATGTATGGAGCCACGCATGCCATCCACCGAGATGCTGCCATCATCGTGGACTGTCGCCTCAACTCCCAGCCGCACATGAGTCAGCCGGTCGCCCTCTTGCAGTAGACCCTCCTCTAGCAGCCGCTTGAAGGGCACTCGTGGGGGAGCGGGCGGATCTTGCGTATGCGCCTTCAGCCACTCGTTTGGCATCGGCTCTACCGCTTCGATACGGTTGCGTGCAAGTTCCACATAGCGCTTCTCCTGCTCTAGACCGATCCAGCGTCTGCCCAGACGCCTGGCGACCGCTCCGGTGGTTCCCGTGCCAAAAAACGGATCCAGCACCAGGTCGCCCACCCGTGTGCTGGATACGATGACGCGCTCCAGCAGGGCCTCTGGCTTCTGTGTGGTGTGAGCTTTCTCGCCGTTGACTGTCAGCCGCTCAGCGCCGGTGCATAGCGGCAGCTCCCAGTCGCTGCGCATCTGCTTGCCGCTGTTGTAGCGCTTCATGCTGTGGTGATTGAACGTATAGCGTTTCTGCGATTTCGACTTCTTAGCCCACAGCAGTGTCTCATGCGCGTTGGTGAAGCGCACTCCGCGGAAGTTGGGCATCGGATTGGTCTTGATCCACAGGACGTCGTTCAGTATCCAGTAGCCCAGATCCATCATGATCCGGCCCACGCGATATATGTTGTGGTAGGTGCCGATGACCCAGATCGTACCGCTGTCTGAAAGCACGTGCCGCGCTGCTGAGAGCCACTTTTCGGTGAACCGGTCATATGCCTCGAAGCTGTCGTGCGGGTTGGCGTTTGCCCGGCCGCCAAATCTGTCCCAGTGGTCATCTACCGCGTCCACTTTTGTCATGTTCGGGCGCCACAGCTCGGCCTCGAGTTGCAGGTTGTAGGGAGGATCGGCGAAGATGCAGTCGGCGATGCCTGCCGGCAAGCCCGGCATCAGCTCGATGCAGTCACCCTCTATCAGTCTGTTGTCATGCGACGCCATCTGTGACTATCCTCCAGACCTGCTACTCCATACCGGCGATCCTGAGAACTTCCGACACGAAGTAATTGTAGTTGTCTTTTGCATCCTCTTCGCGCTGTCGCTGCACCTCGGCGTAGTCAACGCAAAGCCACTGGCACAGCTCTCGCCCCGTGAGGACCTGCTCCGGGGTGAAGCGCCCTTTCGTGTCTCTGATTTTCGCCATATGTTTCCTCTGACGCCACTCATAGTGACAGACGCTATCTGCACTTTCGCGCAGCATCCCCCAAAGCCCTGCCACAGTCGCCTATCCCCCTCCCCGCATGCAACTGTCATGCACCTGTCGCACTTTTCGGGCAGGTGTCCCCTGCTATCGTGGAGAACACTGCCGGGATATCATCAGGCAGCTTGACGAGATTTCGTGTGATGGCCGACCGCGATGGCACAACCGTGAAGCTGCCTGGCACACTGGAGCTATCGTGTGAACAGGAGGCCCCGCCATCTGCCATCTGGCACCGACCGCCAACCGGCCATCAGCCGATGCAAACCGGTTCCAATCCTACCGTAAGCCGGCTGGAAGTCAGGAGCAAATCAGATGC
>LSQX01141248.1_pt2 | contig 13384 bp, 14 predicted proteins | sample 654561 | NCBI WGS metagenome assembly LSQX01 (sample SAMN04489861, study PRJNA283612) | anaerobic digester metagenome | isolation source: 4 biogas reactors fed with cattle manure at either 37C or 55C with and... | place: Denmark: Kongens Lyngby | collected 2014 | reverse complement strand
TTTCAATCTCATCTTCAGATATAGATATTCTTACTTCTTTTTCATTTGTATTACCTGCAGAGATAAGTTTATTGTAAAGCGGTGTTTGATTAAATCTATTAATATCTATTATAGATAGTAACTGGTTAAACTCTTCTTTACTTAAAGTTAAGACTCCTCTTTGCATTGTTTAATGTCTTTCAATTTACTTCCTTTTATCTTACAATATATGTAGATAGATTAAAATAATATTTAGAATAGTATGACAAAGAAAATTTACAGATCAGAATCAGATAGAATGATAGCAGGAATATGTGGTGGAATAGGGGAATATTTTGATATTGACCCTACTCTAGTTAGAATTATTTTTGCCTTTATCCTTCTTTCAGGTAGCGGTTTTATTCTTTACATAATTCTTTGGGTTGTAATCCCTTCCCAGTCACAAGTTAAAAACAAGGGAGATGAAAACAACCAAGAAAAAAATACTTCCAACAAACCTTTTTATGTAACTGAGTACGATACAAAGAAAGGAAAGAAGTAAATAAATTAAATATTTATTAATATGGGAAGTGAAAGTAGTGTGTATTCTCCTAGGAGAAATTACTCATGGGCAGTATTTTTAATTCTAGTTGGGGGGTTACTTCTTTTAAATTCTATAGGTATAGTTAGTTGGGGTATTTGGATGTATATTGTGAGATTTTGGCCCATACTGGTTGTATTAATAGGTATAAGAATTATTTTAGGAAACTCAGGGTTTGGAAGGATAGTTGGTATGATTCTCACAATAGTATTAACTGTATCGGTTTTTGTAGTTGCATATATTCAGTATACAAAACAAGGTATTGAATTCCTTCCTAAAAAGATTAATGATTGGGTATTACAGGGTGGTGGAGGTGTTTTTAATTTAAACAAAGAGCTTGTTGAAAATACTTTTGTGATTTCACCCTCTCAATATCCTAATGCAAAAGAAAGGGTTTTAAGAGTTGATGTTGGAGCATGTAATCTTGTTATAGACCAAAAAGAGAGTGAAGAGATTCTTAAGATTTCCTCAAAGTATCCAGAGGGTTTTAATGAACCATTATTTAGTCATTCTGAATCTTTGGGAGTATTAGAGATAGATTTTACTGGAGCTAAAGCAGACAATTTTCTTCTCTTCTATGATAATTCAGAGTACAACTTATCCATTGGCAAAAAAGAATTAATTACAGATTTAGATGTTAAACTTGGAGCAGGGGATGGAAATTTGAATCTAGAAGATTTATTAATTAAAGATTTATGGGCAGAAGTTGGTGCAGGGAAATTAGATATTACTTTAGGGGTTGAATCAGTTCCAAGTGGGGAAACAAAGATTACTGTTGGTGCTGGAAAAATGAATTTTAAGGTTCCTACAAGAGTAGGGTATACATTAGAGTATGATTTAGGGGTTGGTAATATTACTGTCGATGGTAAGAGTATTTCCGAGATCTCTGGAGGTAGGGGAAGATATGTTTCTCCTAACTTTGATACTTCTGATATATCCCTTACAATTTATGTAACAGTAGGGGTAGGTAGTTTTAATATTGAAAATAGTTAGAAAAATGATTAAAGAAAAGGATCAAAACAGATATCTTTTTGGATTTGTTGTAGTTTTAATAGGTGTTTTCCTTTTTATTAAACAGGTAGGTATTATCTCTCCTTTGGCAGATAATTTATGGACTCTATTTATTAAGTTTTGGCCTTTATTGTTGCTTTTCCTAGGTATTGAATTATATATTTCAAACAACAGGATAACTGGTGGAATAATACTTCTGCTCTCAGTTTCATTTCTTTTTAATACTCTTTTAGACTTTAATTTCTTCTCTGTTCTTTGGCCTATTTTAATTATTGGTATAGGGGTGTCTCTTCTGTTTAAAGAAGAAAGAAAGGAAGAGAAAAAGGTTAAAGATGACACCAGCTATCTCTCGCAGACTCTACTTTTTAAAGATGAGAACTTAAAAGTAGATAGTCAGAATTTTAAGGGAGGGCGTTTAGATATGTTTGTTGGGTCACTGAAATTAGATTTAAGGGAGGCAAAAGTATCAAAGGGGGGTGCTAAATTAAATATTAACGCAGTTTTTGCAAATGTTAAGGTCCTAGTTCCTAAAGAGTGTCGTGTGAAATCTAAGGGTAGTCGTGTAATAGGGGATTGGACAATTAATCTTAAGGATAGAGAAAGAGAAGAACCAGTTCTAAATATAAATGGAAATATCCTCTTTGGTGAAGTTAAGATTGAGGAGTAGTTTCATACGCTAAATTACCTTTTTCATCGACTTTTAAAAACCCAAACTCTCCAAAAAAGTTCATTTCATTTTTACCCTTTGCATTCTCTTCTACAAAGTAACTAATTCCTTTTTTAGATACTTTACCTTTATATCCAAAGAATCTTACAATCTTTACTATTATTTCTTCTACTTTTATATCAAATTCGGAGATTTCTTCACCATCCTCTCCGAGTAAAGTTGCTTGTCCAAGAGGTAGTGCCTTATCACCCTGATCAGGGTCGATGAATAAATCATATACAATATTTTCGATTTGTATAGAAAAATATATATTTATATTTCCTTCATTACTTTCTATTTCATTCATATCGGCGATTATACAGAATATTTAATATATTCTCCAATCGATTTGAGGGATGTTTTTTTCTTTAAGCCACAAATTACATTTACTAAAGGGTTTACTTCCCAAAAAGCCTTTGTTTGCTGAAAATGGAGATGGATGAGTAGAAGCTATAATTAGATGTTTATCTTGATTAATAAGGGGGATTTTACTCTGAGCATATTTACCCCAGAGAATGAATACGACATGTTCTTTCTCATTTGATATTTGGGATATTAATGAATCTGTATACTGTTGCCACCCAATATCTCTATGTGATGCTGGCTTGTTTTTTTCAACAGATAATATACTGTTTAAAAGAAGTACACCCTCTTTGGCCCAACTAGTTAAATCTCCATGAGTTGGAATTTCTAAACCTAAATCACTATTTAATTCCTTATAGATCTTTTTTAAAGAAGGGGGTATTTTAATATCTTTATTTACTGAAAACGCTAATCCATTTGCTTCTCCCTCTCCATGATATGGGTCTTGTCCAAGGATAACAGCTTTAATATTTTCTAAAGGGGTTAATTCTAATGCCCTAAATCTATACTCTTTTGGAGGTAGTACATTTTCTAAACGAGAGAGCTTTTGTGGGATGTAGTGTTGAAACAATATATTGGAAGAATTAATTCTCGCTTAGATCGCCATATTCGACAACTTTTGCTTCACCTGTTTCTGGGTCAATTTTCCACTTTGTACCATTGTCATCAATTTCCACTAACTCTCCTCCATATCTATCAAAGAGTCGTTTCTCTTTCCCATCTTCATTAGTCACTACAACTGCACCATCTTTTTTAGTGCCTTGCTCTATTGCGAAGGTAAGTAAATCTTTAGACGGCTCTTTCTTCCCTGGAGTCTTTTCAAAATCTCCCATACTCAAAAGATATATAATTTAAATAAAAGTATATATTTATGATACCAAAACAGTTAACAAATGTATATCCTAGATTTTTTTCTCTAAATAGGAGAGTTTTTCTTCAATCTCTTTTAACCCTGTCTCCCAAAACTCTTTTTTAGAGATATCCATACGCATATCAAGAAATATCTCTTTTGGAGATTTACTATCCCCAGCCTTAAAAAACTCTTTAACATATTTAATATTTTGTGTATCTTCTTTAACTAAATTTTGTAGATATTTTGATATGAGCAGTCCACTAGCGTAAGAGTATGTATAGAAGAAGGAACGGATATGACTCCAATATATCCAACCTAGTTGCATATGCTTGTCTTTTAATACACTTTCTCCTAAATACTTTGACATCTCTTGAGTAAATATCTTAGAGATATCATCTTTAGAAAGAAATCCTTTATCTCTAAACTGTTTGTGTAACTCTAATTCAAAATTGTAACAGGCAATCTGTCTAAATATTGTAGAAACATCCTCTTCAAGTGATTTAAAAAGAAGTAGGTCTTTCTCTTTTTCAGATAAATTCTCTGAAATATTCTCAAGGACAAAATTCTCAAAGAAAGTTGAAGCTACCTCTGCACAAGCAGTTGAGTATCCTTGATTAAGGGGATTCTGGTTGTTTGAATACTCTGTATGAATCCCGTGTCCGCTTTCATGAGCTATGGTTAATACATCTTGTAATCTGTCATTATGATTAAGAAGTATATATGTAGGATATTTACTTCCAACTCCTACACAAAAAGCTCCACCCTCTTTTCCTCTTTTAGGATAAGCATCATATTGACCCTGAGATTCGTACATCTGCATAATATCTAAAAACTCTTTATCTAATTTCTTAAATACCTCTTTAACAATATTTATGGATTTTTCAAAGCTAAACTCCTGCTTAATATCATCAACTTTAACATTTCTTTCATAGTAAGCAAGAGATTCTTGTTTTAAGAGTTTAGCCTTTAATTTGTAAAAGCGTTGAGAAATATCAAAGGATTCAGTAACTACATTACGAAGTGTATCAACAGTATATGGCTCCATATCATCTGACAGAAGTCTTGGTAAATCTACTCTTGGTATCTTTCTATATTCATCAGAGATTTTTTTGTTTTCTAAAATTGAATTAATTTCATACTCAGCTATTTGCGCATATCTGTTATTTACTTTGTAAAACTGCTCTGCTGTATAATCTCTAACCTCTTTTTTACTACTATCTAGATATTTACTTGTCTCACTGTAAGAAACCTCTTTCTTAATACCTTTTTCATTTAATATTTTAATGCTTTGTTTCTGAAGCAATTCTGAAAGCATATTAATCCAATTTGCGTGTGAGGTTTTAGATTCTAAATTAAATATTTTCTCCTCTTTATCTGTAAGTAAATATTTAGCTTGGTTAAAACTGCTCAAAAGAAAGTGTTTATATATTTTTAAATCCTCAGATTCTAAAAATTGTTTTTGATTCTCTTTGGGAATTTTTGAAATATTTAGTAAAAAAAACTGAATACTGTTTTCTAGCTCTAAGCAGGTTGAATGTAAGAGATTTTCTTTAGATTTAAGGAGGGGGTTTTCCTGATCAATTTCTCTAGAAAGGAAAATATAGTATGAGGGCTTTGTACAAATCCCATACTCCTGGATTAATTCTTCATACTCTTTTAATGCAATGGAAAGAGTCTTTGGGTTTTTAAGATATTCATTGTTGTTTTTCCATTTCTTAACAAAGAGTTTAACGTTTTTCTTACTTTCATCAATATCTCTTTGGATATCTTTATCATTAATGTCATTATACAGAAGTTTTAGGTTCCAGTTTTTTTGCATCCTCCGATTATACTACACATGTGATATAATTGGGGCAACACAATGACCCAGATATCACTGGTAAGTGGTGGAAAGAAAGTAGTTCTCTACTATTAGAATCCAACGGATTACTTCCGAAAAAGAGTAAAACCATTAATATGGTTAACAAGATATCTACAGTAATGTAGATATGAAAAAGGGTGGTAACACGTATATGCGTCCCTTTGTAAGAACTGATACAATATATTAGTTTTTACAAGGGGATTTTTGTTTAATATTTGATTACTTAAATATATGGAAGATTTAAAGATTTCTAAAGCACAGGGTATGCCTAATTTTGCTTCTGTTGAAGAAAAAATTCTTAATTATTGGAAAGAAAAGGATATATTAGACAAAAGTATTGAACAAAGACCTAAAGAGAAATCTTTTACCTTCTATGATGGGCCAATTACAGCCAACAACAAACCTCACTATGGACATGTTCTTACTATGGTAATTAAGGATTCTATTCCTAGATACAAAACTATGAAAGGTTTTAGGGTAGAAAGAAGTTTAGGATGGGATTGTCAGGGTATTCCTGTAGAGTATGAAGTAGAAAAGGAGTTAGGTTTTCAACAGAAAGAAGATATTGAAAAGTTTGGAGTTGAGAAATTTAATAACCTATGTAGGCAGTCTGTTAAAAAATATCAGGGTGAAATTCAAGATTTAACTGAAAGAATGGGTAGATGGGTTGATGACAAAGAGGAGTATGCCACAATGAATGCAGAGTATATTGAAAGTGTTTGGTGGTCATTAAAAGAGCTTTACAACAAAGACTTACTCTATGAGGGATATAAAGTCGTTCCTTACTCTACTAGAGCGGGTACTACTCTTTCTAACTCTGAGGTAGCTTTGGGTGGTTATCAAACTATTACTGATCCTGTTGTTGTTGTTAAATTGAAGCTTAAAGAGAGTAACACTAATCTTTTGATATGGACTACTACCCCTTGGACATTGCCTGGAAATCTTTTAGTCGCTGTTGGTAAAGATTTCACTTATGTAGAGTTAGAATACAAAAAAGAAAAATATATTGTTGGTAAGGATTTGGTTGAGAGTATTTTCAAAGAGGATTTCAAGATATTAAAAGAGATTAAAGGTAGTGATTTAATTGGTAAGGAGTATGAACCACTTTATCCATACTATGCCAAAAAAAGAAGTGAAGGTGCATTTACGGTCGTGCATGCAAATCATGTAACTTTGGATGATGGAACTGGACTTGTTCATCAAGCTCCATATGGAGAGGAAGACTTTTTGCTTATGACTGAAATGGGTATAGGGATGTTTGATTACCTAGATGATGCTGGAAATATGAAAGATGAAATTGAGCAATTTAAGGGTATGTTTTACAAAAAGGCTAATAGATATATTATTGAGGATTTAGAGAAAAGAAATCTCCTTTTTGATCACTACGACTATGAACATCAGATGCCTATGTGTTGGAGAACAGGTACGCCACTAATCTATAAACCGATTAAGAGTTGGTATGTAAGAGTTACCAAAATTAGAGAGTTACTTGTTAATGAAAACAAAGATATTAATTGGATACCAAAGCATGTAAAAGAGGGAAGATTTGGAAACTGGTTAGAAGATGCTAGAGATTGGGCATTAAGTAGAAACAGATACTGGGGCACACCTTTACCTGTATGGGTTTGTGATAAATGTGGTAAGAAAGATGTCTTAGGTTCTTTTGAGGAGGTTAAGCAAAAGAGTGTGGTGGAGTTAAAGGATCCACATAAGCCATTTGTTGATGAAATAGTGTACAAATGTGAATGTGGTGGAGATATGAAAAGAGTAAACGATGTCATAGATGTCTGGTATGATTCTGGTTCTATGCCATTTGCAAGATTCCACTATCCTTTTGAAAACAAAGAACTATTTGAAAATAAATACCCAGGTGAATTTATAGCTGAGGGAGTAGATCAAACAAGAGGTTGGTTTTATACTTTACATGTATTAGGGGTTGGACTTTTTGGTAAAAAGGCTTTTAAGAATGTAATTGTTAATGGAATGGCACTTGCTCCTGATGGAACAAAGATGTCAAAAAGTAAGAGAAACTATCCTGAAGTTTACTCAGTAATTGATTCTATGGGTGCAGATGCACTTCGTCTTTACTTTTTAAGCTCTCCAATTGTTCACGGAGAGGAAGTCATTTTTAGTGAGAAATTTGTCAAAGAGATTACCTCTACTGTTTTAATTCCATATTACAACTGTATTAAATATTTACTTAGTTACAAAGATGATCTCGCTACATTTGACATCAAAAATCTAGAGCCTAAACATATAATGGATAGGTGGATACTTTCAAGATTAAATCAAACTATTAGAGATGTAACAGTAAATATTGATCAGTATAAACTACAAAATGGAGTGAAATATATATTTGATTTAATAGATGTTCTCTCAAAATGGTATATTCGAAGATCTAGAGACAGGTTTGTCAATGGTGATTTAGAAGCACTTAATACACTACAATTTGTTTTAATTGAAATATCAAAACTACTTGCTCCTTTTGCCCCCTTTATCTCTGAGTCAGCGTATTTAACTCTTAATACAAGTGGTAAAGAGTCAGTACATCTGGAAGAGTATCCTATTTTAAATGAAGAACTGTTAGATGAGAAATTAAATATTGATATGGAGATTGTAAGAAATATCTGTTCAATTGGTTTAAATATTAGAGACGAAAACAGATTAAAGGTTAGACAAACACTATCAAAAGCATATGTCCCTATCTCTGACTTGGAGATGTTAGATATTATTAAAGGGGAACTTAATGTAAAAGAGGTAGTTTTTAGTAAACATGAGGTTCAAGGAGAACATATTGTAAGTTCTAAAACTGGTGAAGAATTTGTAAGTATTGATACCTTAATTACACAGCAGTTAAAAGAGGAAGGTTTGTTAAATGAGATATTAAGAGGTTTACAAGTAGCTAGAAAAGAAAGCGGATGTAAGGTTGGTGAGTATATTTCTCTGCAATATCAAAGTGATAAAGAAGAAATACCCTCAATTATTGAAAAATTCAAAGAGGAAATTAAAAAAGCAATCTATATAAAAGAGTTAGAAGATGTTAAAAATATTGATGAAGGCTTTGAGGTTAAGATTGGGGAAGAGAAGTTAACGGTTAAAATACTTCGTCTCTAAAAACTCAGCTTCTATTCCAGTAATCTTTTCAAAGGCTTTTCCAGCGCTCTCTAATTTTGTATTAGAGGAAACTGCTAATTCTCCAACAATATCACCCATTGCTCTTGCTAATTCATTTTCTATAGATACAGGAATTAATCGTCCATCTTTTTCTCTTTCTCTTTTAACATAGTTACAGTATTGGATAGTTTCTATAGCAGACTCTATACTTGCTTGGCTTTCAGTTTTCTTAAATATTTCCATTAATTTATTAAAATCTGTTGTTTTTGGATCTTTGTAAGGAGTCTTTTTTAACACCTTTATCTTCTCTTTAATCTCTTTCGGAGAAAACACGGCTCTAATATTTAAGTTGTCTACATTATCTAATGGAGTAGAAATTGTAATAGAGGCATTAATGAACTCAAATTCGTAATACATTTTTTTAGTACCATTAAACTCAATCTCTTTTTGAGCTTTAATCCAACCTGCTCCGTGAGATGGGTAGAAAACTTTTGTACCGACTTTGAAATTCATATTTGTAAGTATTTGAGAATTAAACTATTTGATTATATCATTTTTTAATATACAATTATACCTATGAATATTACTGTAATTGGAGGAGGAACTGGTTCTTCAACTGTTTTAGAAGGTTTAAAAAGTAAACGAGACCTATCCTTAAGGGTTGTTGTAGGTATGATGGATGATGGAGGAAGTAATGCAGTAGTAAGAGATGAGTTTGGTTTGCTACCGCTTAGTGATTTAAGAAAATCCATTTTAGCTCTATCTACAGAAAATGAAGATCAGATATTAAGAAATCTTTTTACCTATAGATTCTCTCAAGGGAATGGGCTTAAGGGTCATACTTTAGGAAACTTACTAATGATTGCTATGACTGAAATCTCTGGAAATGAAGTTGATGCAATTGAGATGTTTAAATATCTTTTTTCAGTATCTGGTGACATATATCCTGTTACTTTAGATAAAGTAAGGTTAGTTGCAGAGTATACTAATGGAGAGAAATTAGTAGGAGAGCATTTTATTGATGAACCAGAAATAGATAGAAAGATTAGTAAATTCTATTTTGATGGTAAAGCTAAAGCATATAAAGGGGCTGTAGATGCGATTCTATCTTCGGACTACATTATAATTGGTCCAGGTGATTTATACACAACAACGCTACCCAATCTTCTTGTTGATGGTATCCCTCAAGCTTTACAAAATAGTAAAGGGAAATTAATATTCATTTCTAATTTGATGTCTAAGATTGGTCAAACCCGAGGATTAACACTTGAAGATATGCTCAAGATATTAGAGGATTCTATTGGTAGGAAATTTGATTATGTATTAATTAACAATGGTAAAATACCTCAAAAAGCATATCAAAGATATATTGAGAAAGGCGAGCATCTCTTTAAAGATGATATTAAAGGAAAGGATAGAGTCGTTGTAAGAGCAGATTTAGTTGCTAACTCGCTTCTTAAAAAGGAGAAAGGGGATACACTAGATAGAAGTTTAGTAAGGCATGATCCAGAGAAATTAGGAACGCAACTTTACAAGATTTTTAGAAAAGGTTGGAGATCAAAACTATTTTCTTTTCTTTCCATGTATCGTTAAGAGCCTCTCTTTAGAAGGATTTTTAACTAATTTTCCTTCATCAAATATCTCTATATTAAAAAATTCTGTTAATATATTTATAATATTTTTATACTTTTTACCTCTACTTGGGTGATACTCCAAAGAGATATTTTCAACCATTCTTAAAATTTTTTTATGACTGACTAGAATCTCTAACTCACTCCCTTCAGTATCTATTTTTAACATATCAATACAGTTAATACCCTCTAAGTATTTATCCAATCTAGTACTTTTAACTGTAATACCTTTTGTATTCTCTTTCCCATTCCAACTATTTTTTAAAAAACTAGAGTTTGAATTCCATTGGCTACCACTGTTATCTATGTAAAGGGTTTTCTCTGTATAATTTGATGATACCCCCTCATTTATTAATGTAACATCTGTTAAAGCATTACCATACACATTCTCTTTGAGAAACTCAAATGATATTGGGTTAGGTTCAAAAGCAAGTATTTGAGAGTTTAAAAAAAGGTCTTTAAAATACAAAACAGAGATACCAATATGTGAACCTATATCAATAATAAAAGGGGAGGGGTTATTACTCTCAAAGTAGTAAATTCCCTCTCCCCATATTTCTTTTTTAATTTTGTGATACTCCTTACTATTTGGAAAAGCGACAATGTATTTTCCTAATTTTGTTGTTTCCATTACCTAAGTATACTTTACTGTTCAATTTCTTTCATTAAGGAAGAAACTTTTCTTGACCAGCTTGTATATGAAGGAGGACAGTAGACTCTTCCAATTTCTAAAGGTGTATCTAAACCTTTTGCAATATATCCTGTTGCTAATCCCTTTGTAACACTCCAAATACCATCTTTCCAGTCTTTAAATCCATATTTACCCCAACCCCATGCATTGTAAGGTCTAAAGTTAATTTTACCACCACCTGATTCAACAACTGAAATAGCGGCAACTAATCTATAGTCAATGTTCCAATGCTCAGAAGCAAGTACAAATTCCTCAGCGTATTTCGCTAAAGGAGAATTTCTTTTTTCAAAGAATTTCTTAATATTGTATATCTTTTTCTCTCTAAGAATATCTTCACTTGAGATAGAGACAGCTTTCTCTAAGATAGTCTCATTTTGAGGTGTAGTTGTAATATATTCAATGTCCTGTTTAAACTCTTTTTCAAAAGTTTCGTTATCTATACTTGCTACACTTTTAGGAGAGATCTCATAAAGGATATTTAGTATTAATCCAACGGTTAATATACCAACCATTGCAAGAAATACATTGTGTTTGTTATATGTTTTCATAGTTTTATTTTAGTATTACCCTATAGTTACTGTTGCTTTAAAGATAAAATGTAATAAGATATATTCTAATATGTTAAATATGACAGTAACTCAAAGGAGAATTAAAAAAAGAAAGATTAAAAAGCATCCTCTATTTCTATACATTATTATACCATTTTTGACCTTTTTTATCTATATAATAGTTTTTTCTGGACTCTCTATTCAAAATCTTCCAGACTTTTTTTTCTATACTCCTCCTAAGGTTAATTATGAGACATTTAAGGTTTCCTTTGATGATGAAATACCCCAGGGTATCGTAGACGCTATTACAGCCTCTGTTGATGATATCCAATTTGAGGATATTAAAAGGTTTGAATTTGTTAAAAGAGGTGAGTATAAAGTTGAGTATACAGAAAACATTTCTGAATCATTCTATTTTAAACAGTATGTCCCTGTAGGACATATTTATTGGCTTAAAGGGCAAACAACTCTAGAAGATATAAAAAGTGATACGAAAGTATATGTGTCTTCTGATGAGTATGAACTTTCCAAAGTATTTCTTAAGCAGCTATTAGGTAGTGATGTAGAGATTCTTAAATCAGAAGATTTAATAAATAAATTAAAAGAGAGTGAAGAATATATTGCATTTGTTCCTTATGAAGATTTAAATGAATCATACAAGGTTTTAACTTTAGATGGTAAATTTTGTTTAACTGATGCTAAGGGTTGCTTAAGTATTGGATACAAATTAGAAGAAGCAAAAGAAAGTGAGTTTGTTTCGAAGATATTAAATCACAATATGAAAATTGAGTATGGTAAAAATATTGCAGTTGATACAAATGATATTGTTAAAATAAATATGAGTGGTGTTGTTGCTATGTCCAGAGGGCTTGCTAGTAAGATTGATTCTTCTAAAGATTATTCATATCCGGCAAGAGAGTTAGGAGAGTTTCTTTCTAATGCAGACTTAACACATGTTTCAAATGAGGCTTCATTTGCTAAAGGTTGTACAGGATATACAGGTATGAGGTTTTGTTCTAAGCCTGAATATATTAAGACCTTGGAGGTTAGTGGTGTAGATATCGTTGAGCTAACTGGAAATCATAACAATGATTATGGTTATAGTAATAGCAAAAGTACAATTGAAAAATATGTTGAATTAGGGTGGTCATATTTTGGAGGAGGGCTAAATAAAGAGGATGCAAGTAAAATTCTTTACAAAGAGGTGAAGGGGAATTTAATAGCATTTGTAGGTTATAACTGGTACGACACAATGTATGGCTCTAGTGCACTTGCAGGAGTAAATACCTCCGGAGCAAATTCTTACTCAGAAGAGAAACTTACACAAGATCTATCTCAGGCTAAAGAGAAAGGCGCATTGGTTGTTGTCACTTTTCAATTCCAAGAATGCTATTCATATCCCGCAAGTGACGTAATCTATCCCATATGCTACAAACCTCTCTCATCTCCCGATCAAAAGAAGGTTTTTAGACAAGCAATTGATTTAGGTGCAGATATTGTAGTTGGTACTCAAGCCCATCAACCTCAAACCTACGAGGTATATAAAGAGGGAATAATCTTCTATGGTTTAGGTAATTTATATTTTGATCAAGACAACTGGATAGGTACTAGGCAGGGCATAATTCTTTCTCTTTACATTTCTGAAAATGATTTAAAGCAGGTAGTAATTACTCCTACAATAATGGATTCTAGTTTAATTCCAAAAGTTGCAGGTAAGACTGATAGTAATTTACTTCTAAATTTGTTGAAGAGTGCTAGAAATTTCTGATATATTAGATTAGGAAATAAATTATTTTCTTAAATATTGTGGACGATATAAATAATAATGTAGGAATGGGAGGTACTCAAAATAACAGTACAGTACCAACAAATAATGACTATAATTCTATGCAACCTATTTCTGATTTAGTAGACAATTTGTCAGGCATGCCTGCTTCGGCGGTGGATAATAGACCTGTAGAGGAGTTTCCAAACCAAGCTACTTCAAATCCCCCTGTGGATATGACAACAGCAGCATCTATGCCAACAATGGAGACACCAGTAATTC
>LSQX01364996.1_pt1 | contig 13386 bp, 15 predicted proteins | sample 654561 | NCBI WGS metagenome assembly LSQX01 (sample SAMN04489861, study PRJNA283612) | anaerobic digester metagenome | isolation source: 4 biogas reactors fed with cattle manure at either 37C or 55C with and... | place: Denmark: Kongens Lyngby | collected 2014 | reverse complement strand
GCGGGCACCGTGCCGCCCGTTGCGCCCGTCCCGTAGGCCGTGCCGAAGCAGAGGTGCGCCAGGTATCCCGAGACCCAGCAGTTCAACTGAAAGTCCGTGAGCGCCCCGCCGGGCACCACCTTGAACACCGGCCCCCACACCGGCGCGTCCCCGGCGTTCGTCACCGTGAGCGTGCCCGACGTGGCGAGCGTGCCCACCGTCGTCACGTCCGCCGTGCCCTCCCACGTGGGCGATTGCACCTCAAAGCGCAGGCTCGGCTCGGCCCACAGCCGATGCCGCACGTCCCGGCTGAAGTCCGCCCGCAGGCAGCGCGCCCGGATGCGCTGGGAGTTCGCCGTGCCGCCGTCCGGCGTGCGGTAGAGGTAGTCGCTCCGGCCCACCAGCGCGTAGAGCGCCGATGCCGCCGTATGCAGCGCCGCCTCCGAATCCGCTACCACCGCGCCCTTGACGCTCAGTTCCCACGGCGTCACCCGCGTGGGGTTCGCGCCATAGGCGTCAAACCCCGAGCCGTCGGGCAGCGTCACGAGGCCCGAGCGCGCCTCGCCGGTGCCGACGTCTTGCGCTTGTGCACGCGCTGGCAGGTCCGTGCTCCCGAAGCGTGTGATCCAGTAGGCCACCTATCGCCTCCCTATCGCGCCATGCCCACGGCCGCCGCCTCTTCGAGGAGGCCGCCGGTTTCGACCATCTTGTTCCGCTTGAGGCGCTCCAAGCGCTGGGCGATGGCGCGCTCCCAAGCGGCCGCCACCTCGTCAGCGCTGCGTTCGAGTTGTGCGGGGTCCGCTCGCGCGGCGATGGTGACGCTGCGCGTCAGGCTCCCCTCTGGCGGCAGCACCGACTCGGCCAGGGCCGCCACCTCCTCCGGCGTCTGCGCGGGCGTCAGTGAAAAGCCAAGGGCAACATCCTCCTCTCCGAAGAGCTGATCCAGGGCCGGTGTCTTCATCTCCTCGGGGCCATAGGGCTGCGAGCCGATGCCCCCAAGCGTATTGGGTGTCTGCTCGGTATAGCCCTCGGGCGGCAAGGGATAGTAGCCCGCAGGTATCTCGGGGCCGTACTCGTCGAGCCCCACGCCCCCACCAGGGTTGATCTGTCCCTCCAGCATCCGCGCCCGAGCCGCCGCCTGCTCGGCCAGCGTAGCCGTTTCTTCCGCCGTCTGGGCTAGTCGAAAGCCTACGTCAGCGGAGTACCCTTCCGGTGGAACCACCTTGTCAATGAGGTCCCACATCGCTGGATCAGCCCAGACCGAACTCAACTGCTCCCCACTCATTGGCATACTGCCGACAACAATCTCGATGCCTTGCGGTGTGAACGTTATAAGCCTGGCTGTCTCGGGCCCGACGATCATGTCCACCAGCTCGTTCAGCGCCGCCTCTGTATCCGTCGATCGGTTGGAGAGACCGAGCCCGCGGCGTGCCCATTCGGGCAGGTAGCGCCCCTCGCGGTAGTAGGCCTCCTCGTCCTCTGGCGTTATCCCGGCGCTCTGGTACAGAGCTATCTTCTCTTCCGTCATCTGATCCAGAGCACCGAACGGGTCGCGAAAGAACCGCGCCATTCCCCTGGCCCCTTCGCCCACGGCAGCAAGCCAATCCGTCAGCGTGGCCAGACGATCGATCCAGAGGCCAACCTCCTCCAGCCCCTCGCGCTTCTGAAGCTCCTGGCCCAACTCGTGAAGCCCGTCTCGGAATGTCACACCGTCCTCGCCCGCCAGCCACAGGGCGCCAGCTAGGCCTAGTAGCAGAACTGTCAGCCCACCAAGCGGAGTAGTGAAGACCGGCAGCACCTTGAGTAGACTACCTACCACTAGCAACATCGGCCCCGCTGCTGCCGCGACGCCGGCCAGGCCGATGGCGGCCTTCAGAGCCTCAGGGCTTACACCAGCCAGCGCGTCGACCAAGTTGGTTGTGCCCTCCACGGCCTCCGTTACTTTGGGCAGGAAAGTCTCGCCGGCAGTGATGCCCAACGTCTGTAGCGCCCCCTGAAACTGCTCCAGGGCGCCAGTCATGCCCCGCGTGCGCTGCTCCCCGACCTCCTGCGCCGTGGCCGCCTCGGCGATCTTCTTTTCCATCTCTGCCCAGCCCTCGGGGCCCTCGGCAACTAGCGTCGCCATGGCCTTCATGCCGTAGGTGCCGGCCAGGGTCTGGATGTAGTAGTTGCGTTCCTCGTCCGACAGCCCCGACAGCGCCTGCGTCAGTTGCCCCATGATGTCGGGCAGCGTGCGCATCTGCCCCTCTTGGTCGTACAGGGAGATATTCAGCGCATCCAGCGCGGCGGTGGTGTCGTCGGTGTCGCGCATCATGTTCGTCATCATGGAGCGCAACGCCGTGCCCGCTTCCGACCCACGAATGCCCCGCTCTGACAGGATGGCGAGCGCCGTGTTCGCGTCTTGCAGCGACCATCCGTACTGGTTCGCCGTCGGCCCGAACGTGTACATGGCGTCGGTGAGGTCTGACACCTCGGCCACGCTCGCGTCCGCCGCGCCCACGAACGAGTTCGCTACCGCCGTGGCATCTTCGGAGTTCAACCCGAACGTCTTGATGGCGATGGCCACCGCATCGGAGGCGCGTGCGAGGTCCAGGTCAGACGCCGCCGCGAGGTCGATGGCCGCCCGCAGCATCCCCGTGAGGTTCGTCTCCTCTTCGAGGTACGTGTTCAGGTCGCCCATGACCTCGGAGGTTGTGAACCCCGTTTTGTAGAACGTGGTCATGGCGTCCGCAGCTTGCATAGCGTCAACGCCAATCAGCTGCGCGTCCTTGCCCACCAGGAGCGCCGCGTCGTGCAGGTCTTCCAGCGGCGTGCCCGACTGCCGCGCAGCAATGGCCAGGATGTTCGTCGCGCTCTCAAAGTCGGCGGCCATCTTCAGCGACGCGACGCCGGCCCCCACGATGGGCGTGGTTACCGCCGCCGTGAGCACGCCGCCCACGCGCTGCATGCTTCCGCCGACAGACGCCATCTGCCCGGCGAATCCGTCCAGGTGTCCCCGCGCCTGGGATAGCCCCGACGTGAGGCCGGTAAGGTCGCACCCTACGGTTGCGAACAGCGATGCTATTTGCTGGCCTTGGGGCATACCGTTACTCCCGCGCTATCGCTATCCCGCGCCACGCCTGCATCCCCACGAGCAAGTCATCCATCGGCAAGGAGTCGATGTAGTCGAGCGTCCAGCCCGTGCGATCCGCGATCAGCCACCGCACCGCGCACCAGTCCAGCGCCGCGCCGAACCGCAGGTGCAGGTAGGTGGCCTCCGCTAGTTTTTTGAGATGCGAAAGAGCCTCAAGGCGTGCTGCCCGACCGCGTTCTCGATGGCGATAAAGTCGCCCATGTCCAGGTCCCCGTAGACCGCTGGGTCACTGGGGTCGCCCTCGAACTCCCAAGATTCGACCACGTAGGCGAGCGCCTGAGCGTTTTCCTCGAAACTCAGGCGCTCGCCCGTGGCCGCACGCGCCAGGAGTTGCCTCAACGGCCACCCCTCACGCGCCGGGATGCGGTCACGCAGCCACACCGTCTTGCCCGATACCGTCACTTCCATGCTTGCCCCCTTGTGTCGCCTAGTACGATGTCTCGTTCCACGCGTCGTTCATCTGGAACTGAATCCGCATCCGGCAGCCGTTGTCGAACGGGTAGTCGATCCGCCGATTCCGCACGAGCGCTGCGGTGCATTCGAACTTGGGCTTGCTCGTTGCCGTGCCCGCCGGCGCCACGGTCAACGTGCCCTCTTTGCCGGGGTCCGTGGCCGCACGCAGCGCCGAGCCCGGCCCGTCGCCCGAGAACCACATTTCCACGTCCACGGTCGTGGACTCGCGCAGGAACTTCCAGTACGAGAACGTGTCGCTTCCCGCCGAGAGGTCCACCATCTGCCCATCCTCGTTGGTCGAGAGGGTGGTAAAATCGGTGTCCAGCCGGTGGGTGCCGAACGTTGCGTAGAGGTCGCGCCCAAAGATTCTGTTTGCCTTCGCCATCTCTCACCTCACGATGAATCGCCAATATTCAGCCGGTACGTGCCCCCACGATGCCAGTACACCACTCCGCCCTCGCCGGGTTCCGCGTAGGCCACGTCCGTCCGGCGCGCCGTCTGGTAGTTGTCCCAGCCGGTAATCGTCACCTCCGCCTCGTGTAGTTGTGCGTCGATTAGCGCATCTAGACTCCTCGCCTTCTGTTGGTCCGTCGCCACGGCCTTGACGACCCAGTTCTCCGTCCGCGTGCGCCGGGGCGAGGCGTTGTCATCCCCCCCGCCGGCGCGAAAGTACACGATGTAGGGGTAGGTCGCCCCCTGCGGAGCCAGCGCCTCGTAGATGCGCGTGCCGCCCAGTTCGCTCACGAGCGCCGAACCCGCCGCCAGTGTCGTGTAGAGGGCCGAGCCGGTGTTGGGTAGCGTCACTCGTCACCTCCCCATTCCTCCGGCGTGCTCACGCGCACCGAGTTCAGGTACTGCCCCGTGTCGATGATCCGCATGGCGACGATCTGGCCCTTCCACCTGGCTTCGAGATCCCGCGCTATCTTTTCCACCGCCGCGTCAGGGTCCGGCACCTCGGTGATCTGGCCCATCAGCGTCTGGTAGGCTGGCTCGATCTCCGCCGCTGCCGTCTGTGCCGCCGGGCGGGGGGCCAGTTTGGTCGTGCCGAACTCCTGATACACGCCGTATTCCACCCCGTCGTGGACGATCCGCACCGGCTTCTCTTCCTTCCTGAGCCGCCGCAGCATGGCGTCGAGCGCGGCAAAGTCGGCGTGAATCGTCAGTTCGTTCATTCCCGCCGCTCCGCCAGGACGTGCAGTTTCAGGAGTTCCGACTGGTCGGCGTTGGTCTGTATCACGTGGTACTCCTTGCCGCCCCGCGTGATCTTATCGCTCACCGCTATCGCCTGGGTCGCGGAGAACTCAAAGCGCCAGAACCGGCCCTCTTGCACCTGCTCCGCAGTGAGTTGGGGAAAGTCGCGGCCCGTCACCGCCACCTGCCGGCAGGCGATGGCCGAACCCCGCGCCGACCACGAGTCGGTCCAGGTGCCGTCGCCGTTCGCCGTCCGCGTGACGTAATCCACGCGGCAGGTGTCCGGCAGCGTCGCCTCAAAGTCCTCTCGAATGGCCGCCAGTTCGTCGCTACTCAAGAAGGCCAACGGTCCAGCTCCTTACCGTGCGCGCCCGCGCCTGCCGCCGGTAGTGTTCGGCCATGTCCAGCGCGTGCCCCATCATCTGGCCCCGCTTCACCGAGTTGTCGCCCGCCGATACGTCCGCCCGTTCGGCCAGCGCCCCGGCCCGCTCTTGCCAGAGGTCCGCCGCCGCCCCGTTCAGGTCGTAGGACCAGCCCGTCAGGTACAGCGCCGTGCCCATCTGGTCGGCGGCCATCGTCACCACGCCGGCGATATAGTCCGCCGTATAGTCCGCCGTGCCCCGCTGCGTGCCCGCTGAATCCTCTACCCGGAAGTAGGCCGTGCCGCCCGCCTCATAGTTCCCGTAGCGCGAATGGTAGACGGTGTATTCCGCCGAACCGCTGCCCACCAACGTGCGCTCGTGCTCCAGGGGCTCCCGGTAGACGCGCTGCTTGTGGAGGTCGAGCACGTCCTGAATGTCCTCATCGTCTGACCAGATCGCGCTCCCGGCATCATTCACCATCCGCCGGGTTCGCAGAATCAGGTCGGTCATCCCGCTACGAGCGGCCATCTAGCACCTCCCGATACACCGCCATCAACCGCTCGCCCACGTGGGCCAGGGTCCGGTCCCGTTCCACCGTCTCACGCGCCGCCCGCCCCAGCCTCGCCCGCAATGTCGCGTCGCCCAGCAGGCGCCTCAGCGCGTCGGCCAGCGCCCCCGCGTCCCTGGGCGGCACCAGGAGGCCGTCCACCCCGTCGGTTACCTGCGCTCTCGTGCCACATACGCTGGACGCGATACAGGCTAACCCGGTGGACATCGCCTCGGTCAGACATAGGCCATAGGTCTCCTCATAGGTCGAGGGAAACACGAACACGTCGCCCGTCTGCAACAGATCGCGCACCCGCTCCCTGGGCTGGCCCGTTATCAGGTGCGCCGTCACCCCCACCTCACGCGCCGCCGCCCTGAGAATGTGCATCCCCTTGGTCGGGTACTGCGGCCACGCGCTCGACGTGACCACCCGCCCAGCCACCCGCCGGTCTGGCGCCGGGGTGAAAAAGTCCGCATCCACCCCCGGCGAGAGGATATAGTCGCAGCGCACCCCGTGTCGCCGATAGATGGCCGCCGTGTCCGGGCAGAGCGCCGCGATAGGCGAGCCGTTGACCATCTCGCGGTACAGGTCGGGCGCCCGTCCCTCCCGGCACTCCCCGTCGCAGAGGCCCGTCGCCGCGCTGCACGTTTCGTCGTACCGGCGCAAGAGCATCCGCCCGCCGCAAAAGGGCCAATAGTCCATCAGTTGCCACACGTGCGGCCAGCCGACCCGCTGGAGGTGCCTCACCTCGCCAAAGCCCATGAAATTATGGACGGTGTACACGTGGCACACGTCGGGCTTGTAGGAGGCCAGCAGGTCGGTAAACGACTCGCCGCCGTGATACCACCGCACGTCGTGGCCCATCCCTCGCAGGACGTTCGTGTTCTCCCGCAGGATGGTCTCCGCGCCCCCGCCCTGACCGTAGCCGCGACGGTCCTCGTGGATCATCAGGACGCGCATCAGCCCGCCCCCTCTGCCAGCGGCAGCGGCAGTTGAGCCCGCGCCTCGGCGATCCTGCGCTCCGCAATGGCGTAGTAGCCCTCGTCAATCTCGACGCCGATGAACCGCCGCCCCGTCTGCACGCAGGCGACGCCGGTTGTGCCCGAGCCCATGAACGGGTCGAGGACGGTGTCCCCTTCGTCGGTCAGGTTCTCGATGGCCCACAACGCATAGGCTGCGTCCTGTTCCCACGGATGCCCGCTATCCTTGCTCCGGCGTAGCGATGTTGCCATGTCCGCCACGTTCCGCTGTGGCGATAGGGCTTCGTTGACGAACCAGAGCATCGGCTTCCAGGTGACGCGAATCCCCATCGCCATGCGTGCGCTGCTACCCGGCTGGTCGAGTTTCACAATCCACCGATACTTGAGATGCGGCGTCATGTCGGCCAGCACGCGCGGCAACTGGTAGTGCCCACAGAGCGTCACCAGAGAGCCGCCGCGCCGCAGCACCCGCTTGGCCTCGCGTGCCATTTCGCCGTACAAGTGCTCGTACTTCTTGGGGTACGGCGGGTCCGTCACCACCGCGTCTACGCTTCCGTCCGGCACCTCCCGGAGCACCTCTCGGCAGTCGCCAAGGTAGAGCGTTACGTCGTCTGTCACGCCGCCACCCCCAACAGCCGCAGCCGCCACCTTTCGATGTCCGCCGCCCTCATCGTCGGCGTGTCCATGTACGCCTCCACCATGCGCTCGTTCGGCGGCTCCCGATACCACCCCTCGGCTACCGCCTGGGCATACAATGGCGTGCCCGGCATCGGCGTGAGCACCGTCACCTGGAGCCATTGCACCAGGCCCCGCGCCTGCGCCCGCCGCAGGCATTCCTCGGTGTGCTCCAAGTCCGCTACCGTCTCCCCAGGGCTGCCTACCATCATAAAGAGGCCGTTTGCCAGCCCCGCCGCGTGCGCCCGCTCCAGGCTGGCCCAAATATCCCCCTCATCGGTGCCCTTGTGGAGCGCGTCCAGTACCCGCTCGGAGAACGACTCGACGCCCCACTGCACCGCCCGGAACCCCGCCGCCGCCATCTCCCCGAGCACGTCCGGCGTTACCGCTCGCTCTGAGCACCGTCCCTGCGCCTTGTACCGCAACCCCAGTGGCGCCACCTCCCGGCACACGTCCGCCAACCAGTCGTTATGTCGCCCAGGGAAACCGATCAGTTCATCGTCGTACACGTAGACGCTCTTGATGCCCCGTCGTGCGAGGCCCGCCAGTTCCTCCTGAATGGCCGCCGCCGGCCGCCGCCGGATGGCCTGCTGCCCGAATACGACATTGGGGCAGAACGTGCAGGCGTGGGGGCAGCCGCGTGACCACATCGAAGTCCACTCGGGATGCCCGGTGAACGGCTGGTTGCCGGCGTAGACCACGCCAACGCCCGGCCTGTGCTTGGCCCACAACGGCGCCGGGATGCTCTCGATGGGGGCGCGGACGCCCTGAATGAGCCCCCGCTGCCGTTCCTCGAACACGCGCACCACGTTCCCCTCGCACTCGCCCACCACCCAGGCGTCCGCGCCCCAGCTCTCCAACTCGTCTACGGGGCCGCGTCCCAGCATGGTGATGTGCGGCCCGCCGAGGGCGATGTACCCGTTGTAGCCCGCCTCGCGTAGGGCCCTAACGCACGCCTCGGCGCCCCGTGCCGCAAACGAGCAGACGGTAAAGCCGATGGCGTCCGGCCAGCGGTCGCGTTGCGCCGCATAGGAGCGCGCCAACCGCTCCGGCCCCACACCCAGCGCCTCCAGGTCCGCCGCCTCCGCCTCGTGCCCGGCCTGCTCGAATATCGCCGCCAGAATCGCCGGGGCCAGGGGCGGGTTCAGCCGGTAGCGCTGGGCGCTCTCGGTGAACGCCGGTGCGTTGTAAAAGGCGACCCTCACAGCGCGACCATCCCCTCGGGCTCCTCCGCTCCGGCCTCTACCCGTTCCGCGATGCTGGCCAGCACCGGCTTCCAGTACTCCTGGGCCACAAAGTCGGCGTCATAGGCCATCGCGCCCGCCCGCGCCTGTTCGCTGTAGTGCTCCCTGCCCCAGCCGTATGCCTCCAATAGCGCGTCGGTGATCTCGCCCACGAACGGGATGTACTGGAACGAGCCGATGGGCGTAAAGAACCTCTGCCCGCCCACCTTCCAGCCGGCGAAGCACAACTCGGGCATTGCCGTCCAGTCGCCCACGATGACCGGGCAACCACACGCCTGCGCCTCCAGGATGGGCAGCCCAAACCCCTCGCCCATCGAGGGCGACAGGAGTACGTCGGCGGATCGGTACACATCCACCATGTACGGCGTCGGGAAGCCGAGCAGGTTGTGATAGGGGTCACAGAAGATCACCTTGTCGTGCGGTATGCCCACCGCGCCGAGCAAGTCCTCCAGGTCGATGCCGGACATCTCCGGCCCCCGGTGCGTGTGGAGGTACAGCACGCAATCGTCGTGCTTGTCGAGTAACGTCCGGAACGCCTGGGCCACCTCACCGAACGCCTTGCGGCTCGGCGTGCCCTTGTTGGCCGCCACCATCGCGGCGACAAACACGTCCTGGGGCAGCCCCAGCCGCTCGCGGCTCTCGGCCTGATTCCCCGGCGTGTATTCGTTCATGTCCAGGCAATGCGGCACATAGGCCGCGTCCAGGCCGGCATTCTGCATCTCCCGTTGCCCGAACCGTGAGTAGGCGATGGGTTGCCAGGCCACCGATAGCGCCCGGCGCACCGGCCCCGGTATCGGCTCGTGATCCACCGGCGCCCACGGACACCAGCGGACGCCGCTTGTCGCGTTGGGCCGGAACGCCCACGAGTCGTACAGGGTGATGACGATGTCCGCCCCGCAGTGCGCCGCGTGCGCGCCCAGCACGTCGTTCCCGCTGCGATCCAGCCCCAGCGGATAGATCGCCTCATCGTTGCCGAGGTTCAACACCGCGCCGGAGAGGCCATAGTTGGCGCCCAGCGTCACCTTGTGCCCCAGCGCTTTGATGCGCGGTACGTTCACCTTCGTTTGCGTCCCGTAGCCCGTAGAGACCCACGGCGCGTTGCTCCACCAAAATATGTGCATGTGCCCCCGTTCCTCCCCCTGCTTGCTTATGCCCCCATGCTCCCCTTGAAGGGCCAGCCAGGCGGCGGGGGCGTACCGCTTTTCGGGTCTCCCCTAGGCTGGCCCACTATCGCTAAACGGCTATCATTCGCCGCCACTATCCCATCAGGCGCCGACGCCGGAGACCCAGGAAAAGCCCACGGTGATGTTCTTGGGGGCCGCGGTCCCCGTCTCGTCGTACACGAGGCACAGGTAGTCGCCCCCGTCGAGCGTCCCCTCGGTGAGGGTGAACTCCCGCGGCGTGTTCGCCGTCCAGTCGCCGGTAGAGGCGGTGCCCACGGTGGGGGCCACCGTGCCGGGGGTGGCCGTGCCCGCCGGGCCCCGGTCTACCAGGGTGAGGGCCACCTGCGTCCCCGCCCCCGCAATCTCCGTATCGCAGGCCGCCCAGGCCTCCAGGACCTCCACACTCGTGTGGCGCGCCGGCGCCCGCCAGATCACCAGCGTACCGTCGGCGGCGGGTTCCGAGATCGTTACGACCTCGGTGTGAACGTTGTCATATCCAAACATTGCAAGCCTCCTTAGTTCTCAGGCGCCGTGATGTCGTGGAGAATCTGCACGCCCCACGTCGGCCGCCAGACACCATGCGCGAACAGGGTCGTGAGGTTCAGTTCCCAGGCGCGCTTGGAGGCGTCGCGCTCCGGCTCCAGCCGCAGGCCGCGCCGGATGTCGTAGGCGATGGCGTTCGGGTTGAACACCGCGCCATAAGCCCCGGTCCCGCCCGAGGTCGCGACGTTGGACGAGATGAAAATGCCGTCCAGGCCCACCGCGTTCGCCACGTAGTAGCGCCGCATGACCTCATCCTGAAACTCGGGCGCGTTCGTCGCCGTGGCGCTCACCGCGGCCGCGCCGGCCAGGTCGTGCCACCCGTAGGGGTGCAGCACGGCGTAGTGCGGCCGGGGTACGCTGGCGGCCCGCAGGCGCGCCTCGGCGGCCATCAGGTAGCCCCAGATCATCGCGCTGCCCAGGTCCCCGAGAGTGCCGCCGGTCAGGTCGCTAAAGTTGCCGAACACGGTCTTGTCGATGAACTCGGCCATCCCGCCGCCCATCTCGATTGCCGCGTCCTGCCGGGCGTTCTGCGGGTCGGTCTCGATGCGCCGGTCGGTCAGGAGCACCTGGCTCATGTACTCGGCCGGGGTCAGCGTCGAGAGATGCTTCTTGTCGAACGCCGTCGGCGCGCTAAAGTCCTCGGTTTCGGCCACTGGACTCGGCGTCACCTCGGGGTACGTGGTGATCGACCGCGTCTGGTCGCCCTTGCCGTCGCGGAACACCTTGACGAGGCTCACGGCCAGGTTTTGCTCCCGGACCACGAACACCGCGTCTTCGTAAATGTTGTTGAAGTAATTATTGAGTTCTTTTACTCCACTCAGTCCTACCGTCATCTCACACCTCTAACGTTATCCTTGGCGCAGGGGCACGTATCCGGCGCCCGGCCCCAGGTCGGAGCCGCCGCTGCCAAACAGGCGCGCACGTCGTTGGTCCGGCGTCTCGCCTTGCGCCTGGCCGCGGCCCGGATTCGTTGCGCCCACCGAGCCTTGTGGCTGCAACAGGTAGGGCTTCTGCTTGCCGAGTTCCTTCAGGAGCGCGCTCACGTCGCCTACCTTGCCATCCTCGGCGATCTCCACCTCGGAGGTGTCCAGGTAGCGCAGCGCGTCCTCGGGATCGCGGAAACCCTGCGCCGTGGCCTGGGCGATCACCGCCGCACGTACCAGCGCCTGCTTCCGGCCCGCCTCTGCCTCTGCCGCCCGTTTCTCCAGTTCTGCCACTTGCTGCTTGAGCCGCTCGGATTCGGTCATCTCGGCCTTCTTCCGCTCGGCAGCGTCAGCCTCCAAAGCCTCCAGGCGCTTGCGACGCGACGCGGCTTCCTTGTTGGCATCCGCCAGGGCTTTGCGCGTGCGCTCGAGTTCCGCCTGAAGCGCCGCCGGGTCCTGCGGATCGCCCGCACCCTGCGGCTCGGTCACTGCTTGCTCGTTGCCCATCTCGGGCGTCTCGTCTGGCATCCCGCCTCTACTCCCCTAGTCTATTCGCTGGCCGCGGTCACTCCGCCGCCTCTGCCCACGCCTGTTCGCCGGCCTCTTCCGCCAGCGCCTGAAGGCTCTTTACCCCCACTGTGCGACCCCATTCCGCATCCTCTCGCCACGCCACCATCGCCGAGAGCGGCGTGCCCGAGGCGTACAGGTCATAGTGCCCCGGCCCCAGCATCTGCCGCTGCACGTCCTCACTCTGCCGGGCGAACCACGCCTCCCCCGCCTCGACCTCAGGCCCCGTCTCCGGCACCCCCCGAACGCCCAGGTCCGCCCAGGAGACCGTCTCGGGCACCGCCGCGCACAGGCCGTTCGGGTGGTCGTCTAGCGTCTCCTCCAGCGTGTGCCGCGTGCCGTGCATCGCCACACATGCCGGGCAGGTGCGCCCCGGTATCAACGCCGAATGCCAGACCCAGCCCTTGACCACGTGCGGATTGCGCCGGTAGGAATCCATCGTCGCCATGCGGTGCGCCCGGACGTGCTCCGTCCGCGAGATTCGCAGCGCGTCGGTGAGCGGCACGCCCCACGCCCTGGCCATCGCCGCCGCCGTCACCCTCGGCCCCTTGCCCAGCGCCACACCCTCGACGAGCGCCCGCCCGATCCCCTGGGCCGCCCGCTCGCCATAGCCGGCCAGCACCCGCCGCTGTAGCGGGGAGGATTCCGCCAGCGCCGCCACCAGCGCGTCTACCGCGTCGGTGGGCATCACGGCGAACGTGCCCATGACGCTCTGGCGCATCGCCTCGGGCAGTCGCGCCTCCACCAGCGCACGCGCATCCGCAATACCCTGCCGTGCAAAGGCGGCCTGCCCTGCCGTCACCTCGCCCTCGACCACCGCACCGTAACGGTCGATCTGCTGGGCCGTCGTGGCGATGAACGCTCTGTAGCGATTCATGCGGCGAATCTGGTTCGGCGTGAGCGTCTTGCCGTCGGCCACCTGCTGCTCCAGGTAGCGCCGGAACGCCTCCGCCTCGGGCACCAGGCGGGCCAGCACCACGCGGTAGGCGTCGGTGAGGCGGGCCGCATAATCCGCCTCTAGCGCGCCCAGCCGCGAGTGCAGCGCCGCGAGGATGTCACCGGGGAGGGGCATTAGCGCCCGCCCTCCTCACGTTGCCGGTTCGTGAAAAAGTCCTGCACCAGCATCGCCCCGACGTTGCCCTCTTGCGTGTTGCGCTCGGCCTGCTCCGCCGCGATGCGCTGCTTCTCCACCTCGTTATCCAGGCCGCGGCGGGCGCGCACCGTCTCTACCGACGCGACCTCGTTGCCCAGCTCAAACTCGTCCCGCGCCTTTTGCTCCTCCCAATCCTCGGGCAGCGGCGAGGGCCAGTGCAGCGTGGTATAGTTCTCTTCGCCCATGCCGTTCAGGGCCAGCAGCCGCCGGTTCACCTCCACGAGCAGGTCGCCGTAGGTCGCCCGCTTGACCTCGGTCTTCTCCAACAGGTCACCGTAGAGCACCTTCAGGGCAAAGCCCGACAGCGCCCCCACCGACACCTGTGCCGGGTCCAGGTTGGGCACACGCTCGGTACGCATCCACAGGTTCACGAGCCGATCCAGGAACCCCAGCGCCGCCGCGAGGTCCGACTGCATCTCCAGGTTGAACAGGTCCGACTCCTTGCCTGGCAGGATGATGGTCTGGTCCTCGGA
>LSQX01301195.1_pt1 | contig 13386 bp, 14 predicted proteins | sample 654561 | NCBI WGS metagenome assembly LSQX01 (sample SAMN04489861, study PRJNA283612) | anaerobic digester metagenome | isolation source: 4 biogas reactors fed with cattle manure at either 37C or 55C with and... | place: Denmark: Kongens Lyngby | collected 2014 | reverse complement strand
AAGCCGGAGAGTGGGGGCCCGAACCGTCGTTGATACTTATTGACGGAGGAAGAACGCACCTTTCTGTAGCGCGCAAAGTTCTAAATGACTTTGGGCTTCAAAACCGTATTTGCGCAGCAGGTATGGTGAAGGATCAGAAACATAAGACTGCTGGGTTGGTCTTACCGGACGGCTCAGTCTTCAGCTTGGGAAAAGAGGCGTGCCAAGTCGAAGAGAATTTAGTTTTGCTCCGCTTGTTAACAGCGATACAAAATGAAGTGCATCGGTTTGCTATCTCTTATCAAAGAAAACTCAGTCAGAAGCGGCATCTCTCATTTAAACTTGAAAGCATTCCGGGCATCGGCCCGCAAAAACGGAAAACGTTACTCGAGTATTTTGGCACTATTGCAAAAATTGCTGTGGCAGATGTAGATACGCTCGAACGAGCACCCAAAATATCGCGCAACGACGCACTAGCGATTCATCGGCATTTTCATCGCTCGGAGGATATTTAATGGCTATTTACGCAATTGCGGACCTGCACCTGTCGCTCGGTACAAATAAACCAATGAATATTTTCGGGCCGGCCTGGGATCAGCATGATATTAGGATAGAAGAGAACTGGCGAGAGTTAGTCGGTGATAATGACACAGTTTTGATTCCCGGAGATATTTCGTGGGCGATGACGCCGGAGGAGGCGCTCGCTGATTTAATGTACATTGATCGGCTTCCCGGTGAAAAGATTATTACGAAGGGCAATCACGACTATTGGTGGGGCACCAGCGGCAAAATCGAAAAAATGATGAGCGATGAAGGTTTGTCGAGCATCCGATTATTGAAGAACAACGCTTTCTATTTAGACGGCACAATAGTATGCGGTACAAGAGGCTGGTTGCTTCCTGAACATACCGAATTCACGGCCTCGGATAGATTAGTGTTTGACCGGGAAGTCGGGAGACTTGCGCGCTCGCTTCGTGCCGGTGAAAAACTACGACAATCTTTGGATGATCGTATCGTAGTTATGATGCACTATCCCCCGATTTTTTCCGCTCAGGCAAGGTCCGAATTTGGAAATCTGTGTATCGAATTCGGCGTTGACATTTGCGTGTATGGTCATCTTCACGGCAGAGGGCATGAAAAGGCAGTCATCGGCGTTGTGGACGGGGTGGATCATCGTCTGGTGTCTGCGGATTATATTGCCTTTAAACCATTGCGGCTCTAAGCTGAAACGATGTTTTCGGCGCTTGCGCAAATTTGGACCATGTTATATAATGACTTTCGCGACATGAATGCCCGAAAACCCTTGATTTTAGCCTGATTCCGGTGCATTTCTATTTCGCACACACCCATTTTATGATGTAGAGTAGGAGATTAACGCATGGCAATGAGCATGACCGGCTATGGTCGAGCAGAATCAGTCACTGAAACCGGTCGAATTGTCGTAGAGTTAAAGTCGGTCAATAACAGATATTGTGATGTTCAAATTCGAATGCCGCGGGCATTTTTATCATTTGAACCGATGATCAAAGAACGCGTCTCCAATCGTCTCGTCAGGGGTAAGGCAGACGTGTTTATTAACGTTGACGACACGTCTCTGAGCAAGACCGATCTTGTTTGCCAGATGGATTTAGTCGAGAAATATTCTACGGTCATGAAAGATATTGCTGAAGCCACCGGACGTCCAGACGATGTTGGGGTATCTGTGATTTCTCGTTTTCCCGATGTCATCAAATCAATTTCGGCTGAGGCAGATACTGAGTTGATTAAGTCGGCATTGTTTGAAGCGTTGGATGGTGCTCTGGACGGTATCTCACTCATGAGAGAAACAGAGGGAGAGCGCCTGATGGCCGATATTCTTTCTAAGAGACAGACGTTAATTTCCTTATTGGAGCAGGTGGAACTTCGGGCACCTATAGTGCCGCAAGAATATCGCGAGCGTCTCGCGACACGTATCCGTGAGTTGCTTGGTGAACAGGCAGAGCTATTTTATGATGAATCGAGAAGAGAAGCCGAAATTGCACTTTTTGCGGATCGCTGCTCAGTAGATGAGGAGATTACAAGGCTCCGCAGTCATCTTGAGCAAATGGATGCGACTTTGCGATCAGAGGGTTCGATGGGTAAGCGTCTGGATTTTATCATCCAAGAGACGAATCGAGAAATTAACACGATCGGATCGAAGGCAAATGATTTGATGATGAGTAATCTTGTGCTTGATATGAAGACGACGGTTGAGCAGATCCGCGAGCAAATTCAGAATATCGTGTAATCCAACGGAGGCGTACGTGACATTTATTCAGATAGGATTTGGCAATATAATATCTTCCGATCGACTCATTAGCGTCGTAGGACCAGAATCCGCACCAATCAGAAGATTGGTGCAAGATGCTCGGGACAGAGGTTCTTTGATTGATGCTTCATCAGGAAAGAAGAGCAAATCTGTTCTCATAATGGACAGTGACCACGTGATACTATCCGCGTTGTCCGTCGAGGAAATTGAAAAGCTATTGGTAATGACGCAAAGTGATGCGGATAAGGCAGAGCCGGAAACGGAGGGACAGCCATTGTGAGTGATTCACTAAGTCCACTGACGCGACGCGGTCTTTTGGTTTCGGTTTCCGGACCTTCAGGTGTCGGCAAAGGCACAGTTATAGAAAGGGTTCGCGAGCAAATTCTGGACATAGCGCATTCGGTATCCGTCACTTCGCGTCCGATGCGAATTTGTGAAACAGAGGGTGTGTCATATTATTTTCGCACCGAAGAAGAATTCAAGCAGATGATGGCTCGAGGAGAAATTCTTGAGCATGATATATATTTGAATAACTATTACGGCACGCCGATCAAGCCGTTGATAGAGCATATCGAAAATGGTCGGGACGTGTTATTTGATCTGACGGTTTCCGGATCTCTGGCACTGAAGGAGAACTATCCGGAAGCCGTGACAATTTTTCTGTTGCCTCCGACGTTATCTGAACTGAGGCGGCGACTGATATGCCGAGGTACAGAGTCAGTTGAACTCATAGAGAGACGCCTTCTCGAAGCCAGTGTAGAAATTCCGAAGGCGGACCTTTTTGACTATGCCGTCATCAACGATACCGTAAATGATGCTGCTCAAAGAATTATCGCTATTATTGAAGCAGAAAAACACCGTTACTGCAGACAAATCGGAATCGAAGATCGAATACTTGAAGGATGACTTTTTCGCTTGAAAGCCTATGTTATCGGGCGCAGAGTAATACAACCCACACACAAACACAAGGAGGCCCCAAATGCTAACCAAACCACCAATTGAAGAATTATTACCTAAGGCAGAATCTCGCTATACTTTGGCTATGCTTGTTGCAAAGAGAGCTCGTCAACTTGTTGACGGCGCACAACCCATGGTCGAGGCAGAAGGTCCCAATCTCGTCACGTTGGCATGCGAAGAAATCGTATCGGGGAAGGTCGTCGGTGTTCCAGGAATACATTCGCCTGTTGTGCCGCTTCGTCCCGAAATCGAAGAAGCAAGAAGACTTGCCAGAGAGCAGGCCGAAAATCAAGCATCGATGGACGCTTTTATTGAGCCAATCATTAATCCTCCGCCGGCAGCAGAACCGGAACAAGGTGATGAGCTAATCGCCTTCCTTAAGAGTACTGAGGATAACGACGACGAGACAAATACAGATATAGCAGACGAAACAGACACAACAGACGTAGCAGACGTTACGGACGTCTCCGAAGAAGACATTGAAGATCTTCGAGCACTTGATGGAGATGATGAAGTATCGGATGATAAAGAAATTTCTACTGACGAAACGGAGGCTGACGAGGAATGAGCGACCCCAAAACGATGGAGAAAATTGTTGCTCTTGCCAAGACACGCGGGTTTGTATATCCGGGCTCCGAGATATACGGCGGACTTGCTAATTCTTGGGACTATGGTCCTCTGGGTGTTGAGCTTAAAAACAATGTTAAGGCGGCATGGTGGAAGAGATTTGTCCAACAAAACCCGCACAATGTCGGACTGGACTGCGCTATCTTGATGAATCCTCAGGTTTGGGTTGCATCCGGACATGTTGGTGGCTTCTCGGATCCGTTGATTGATTGTCGCCAATGTAAAGCCAGACACCGTGCAGATAAAATTATTGAAGACTTTGCCCAAGATAATAACCTCGACATTCAGATTGAAGGCTTGCCGGATATCAAAATGCTTGAATTGATTAATGAGAACAACATCGCTTGTCCTCAATGCGGCGGTCACAATTTTACGGATATCAGAAAATTCAATCTGATGTTTAAGACTTTCATGGGCGTACTTGAAGACAGCAAAAATGAGGTCTATCTTCGCCCGGAGACGGCTCAAGGCATTTTCGTAAATTTCAAGAACGTTCAGCGTTCTTCACGTCGCAAAATACCGTTTGGCATCTGCCAAATCGGAAAAGCGTTCCGTAACGAGATTACACCGGGTAACTTTATTTTCCGCGTCAAAGAATTTGAGCAGATGGAACTGGAGTTCTTCTGCGAGCCGGGGACGGATTTAGAGTGGTTTGATTTCTGGAAGACATTCTGCTACCAATGGCTGTTGGATCTCGGCATTCCGGATTCCGAACTTCGTACCAGAGATCATGCCAAAGAAGAACTTGCGTTTTACTCTAATGCGACAACGGATTTCGAATTCAAGTTCCCGTTCGGTTGGGGAGAGTTGTGGGGGATTGCGGATCGTACAGACTACGATTTGAAGCAGCACATGACACATGCCAAAGAGGATTTATCTTACTTTGACCCCGTAAAGAATGAAAAATACGTTCCCTATGTTATTGAGCCGTCGTTGGGTGTGGACCGTGTGACGCTTGCTTTTATGTGTTCTGCTTATGACGAAGAAGATATAGGTGATGGCGATGTAAGAACCATTATGCGTTTTCATCCGGCACTGGCTCCGATAAAAATCGGCATATTGCCGCTATCTGCAAAACTCTCTGATGAAGCATTGCCCATTTACGAAAAACTTTCCAAGACCTATACATGCGAATTCGACGATCGCCAATCAATCGGCAAACGCTATCGTCGACAAGACGAAGTCGGCACGCCGTATTGCGTGGTTTTCGACTTCGACTCAGTCAATGATGGATGCGTCGAAATCCGTCTTCGTGACAGCATGAGAAAGGTAGAATTCGAGCCGGGAAATGTCCGTTTTCCGATTGACAAGCTCGAAGATTTTTTTGTCGGCAAATTCGATTTTTGATTTCAAAATACCGATTGGTGGAACAATTCCAGTGATACAATGGTATTTGAAAAATATGCACTGAATTACGGAGGAAGTACGATGACGAAGTATGTTTACATGTTTACCGAGGGTAATGCAGGGATGAAAAACCTCCTCGGCGGTAAAGGCGCCAATCTTGCGGAGATGACAGGTTTAGGTTTGCCTGTTCCGCGTGGTTTTACGATTTCGACCGAAGCATGTACTCGCTATTATGATGATGGCGGACGTATTGCAGAGGACATTGAAAAAGAAATATTCGACACGCTCGCTGAAGCAGAAAAAGTGGTTGGAAAGAAATTAGGCGACGCAGCCAATCCTTTTTTGGTTTCCGTTCGTTCCGGTGCACGTGCCTCCATGCCGGGTATGATGGATACGATTTTGAACCTTGGACTCAACGATGAAGTCGTTGAGGGGCTCGCCGCGCTAACCGGCAATCCGCGCTTTGCATATGACAGTTACCGCAGATTTATTACAATGTTCAGTGACGTGGTTATGGAAATCAGCAAGAGCAAGTATGAGCACGTCTTCGATACAATCAAAGAAGAGCGTGGCGCAAAGCTAGATACAGACCTCGACGCTGATGCGATGAAGGAAGTCGTGAAGCGATTTTTGGCTGTATATGAGGAGAACAAGGGCGAACCCTTCCCTCAGGATCCGAGAGCTCAGCTTTTCGAGTCAATTAAGGCCGTCTTCCGTTCTTGGAACAACGAGCGCGCGATTCTCTATCGTCGCATGAACGATATCCCGGGTAGCTGGGGAACCGCCGTAAATGTTCAGGAAATGGTATATGGTAACATGGGTGACACATCAGGCACAGGCGTTGCTTTTACCAGAAATCCGGCGACGGGCGAAAATAAGCTTTATGGTGAGTTTTTGATGAATGCACAAGGTGAAGATGTTGTTGCGGGAATACGCACACCTCAGACCATTGATCATCTCAAGGAAGTGATGCCGGAAGTATATCAGCAATTTGCGGATATCGCGATTAAGCTCGAGCAACACTATAAGGACATGCAAGACATGGAATTTACCATCGAGCGTGGCCAGTTGTTCATGTTGCAGACCCGTAATGGCAAGCGTACAGCCGCCGCAGCAATGAAGGTCGCCGTGGACATGGTTAAGGAAGGTCTCAATACAAAAGAAGAAGCTATCATGAAGATTGACCCCAAACAACTGGATGCTTTGTTGCACCCGACATTCGAGCCTTCAGCTCTCAAGGCAGCAATTGCAATCACTCGCGGGTTGCCTGCTTCTCCGGGAGCGGCTACCGGTGAGGTTTATTTCAATGCGAAGGATGCGACAGCGGCAGCGGCTGCTGGCAAAAAAGTATTGTTGGTTCGTTTGGAGACGTCTCCGGAAGATTTGGCCGGTATGCATGCATCACAAGGTATTCTTACAGGTCGCGGAGGCATGACTTCTCACGCTGCTGTTGTGGCTCGTGGCATGGGTAAATGTTGCGTATCCGGTTGCTCTGAATTATTAATAAAAGAAGATGAGAAATTCTTCCAGACCTCAGATGGCAAAAAGTATTACGAAGGCGCGTGGATTTCTCTCGACGGTACTAGTGGTGATGTTTATTCCGGTAAAATAGCTACCGAAGAAGCAACGCTCTCCGGTGATTTTAAGACCATTATGGATTGGGCCGATGAGTACAGAACGATGAAAATTCGCACGAATGCTGACACCGTTCGCGATGCGAAAGTTGCATTCGATCTGGGAGCGGAAGGTATCGGTCTGTGCAGAACGGAGCATATGTTCTTTGAGGCGGAGCGTATCTTTGCCTTCCGGCAGATGATTGTAGCCAAGACGGAGGAAGCACGCCGTGCGGCACTCGAGAAGATTCTCCCTTATCAGCAAGGCGATTTTGAAGGTCTGTTCCGTGAAATGAAGGGGTATCCTGTGACGATTCGTCTTTTGGATCCGCCGCTTCACGAGTTCTTACCTCAAGCCGAAGCAGATATAGAGGATCTCGCAAAGGCTCTCGGCATGGCTGCTTCTGAGTTGAAAGATATGATTGAAAGCCTGCATGAGCTTAACCCGATGCTCGGTCATCGTGGATGTCGTTTGGCCGTAACCTATCCGGAAATTGCAGAGATGCAGACCAAGGCCATTATTTCTGCGGCTATCGCAATCAATGCCGACGGCGGACCTCAGGTGGTTCCGGAGATCATGATACCTCTCGTTTGCGAAATCAAAGAGCTCAAGTATGTTAAGGATATTATTGTTAAGACAGCTGACGCGTTAATTGATGCGTCAGGTATTAAGCTTAACTATTCTGTCGGCACAATGATTGAGATTCCTCGTGCTGCTTTGACTGCTGATGATATTGCGACCGAGGCAGAGTTCTTCTCGTTCGGTACGAATGATCTGACTCAGATGACATACGGATTGTCTAGAGACGATGCCGGAAAGATTCTGGATGCTTACTATCAAAAGAAGATCTTTGAAAGTGACCCGACCGCTCGTCTGGATACAGTCGGTGTCGGCAAGCTGATGCAAATCGCATCCGAGGCAGGACGCAAAACACGTCCGAACATTAAGCTCGGTATCTGTGGTGAGCATGGCGGAGATCCATCCTCAATCCATTTCTGTAACACATTGAACTTTTCTTATGTTTCATGTTCACCTTTCCGTGTACCAATCGCCCGATTGGCTGCAGCTCAGGCCGCAATCGCGCAAAGATAACAACGAGAAACGAAGGTTTACTCAAGACCGCTCCTGCACATGCAGGGGCGGTTCTTTTTTTGAGTTGTTTGTAGTTATGTTTGCGCTGACGAATTGAATAATTTATATGAAAAGAAGACACAACATGGGGGTCAGATGTCAGCATGTGTTGAGGACGATTGAGACTTGTGACATAATAACTCCGATGGGGGGCAGATATGGCTGATAGATCAATATTATTCCTAAAGGGTCACCCTTTTGAAACTTCTGAGACAGATGATTTGTTTTTGTCTGCCATGAAAGAGAATTGCCTTTATCAATATAATCATTGTGAAGCGTACAAAAATATTCTGGATGGCCTTAACCTTCATCCTGATTCTATAAAAGATATCAATCACATCGCAGATATTCCGTTCTTGCCGACACTGATTTTCAAGCATAATCGCATTTTTAGTATGTCTCGAAAAAGAATGCTAATACGTGCGACTTCTTCGGGCACGCGCGGAAAAAGGAGCGAGATTGGCTTTGAATTGAGTGGCCTACTGTGTGGATTGGTTATGGTGATGAAGATTGCGTTGTGGCGACGTATTCTTTCTATATGCCCTTGCAACTACGTGGTTTTTGGATACAAACCACATCGCGGGAATCGAACAGCGGTGACCAAGACGGCATTTGGCTCTACATTTTTTGCGCCGGCAGTTCGAAGAAAATATGCCATTCTATTCAAAAATGGCGAATATGAGACGGACCTGGAGAACATAATTGAGCAGATTGTCGGCCTGAGTCGATCGGTATTTCCCATGCGTTTGATGGGCTTCCCGGCCTACACTTATTTTGCCTTGAGAATGATGGACGACAAAGGTATACGAATCAAACTCAAAAAGGGTTCTAAAATCATGCTAGGTGGCGGTTGGAAGCAGCACTACAGTGAGAAGGTCGACAAACAGACATTCTACCAGCTGGCCGAAAGGGTTTTAGGTATTCAAGATAAGGATATTATCGAGTTTTTCGGTGCGGTCGAACACCCGATCCTCTACTGTGATTGCAAACATCACCATTTCCACATTCCAAGATATGGGAGGGTGGTGATTCGAGATGTCGACACGCTTAAGCCTTTGCCGATGGGTCAAGTCGGTCTTCTTAATCTGTTGACACCGATGGTATATGCGACGCCAATGCTCAGTGTTATGACTGATGATCTGGCTGTGCTTCGAGATGGCGAGACATGCGCGTGCGGTTTGAAGTCTCCATATGTCGAAATTGTCGGGCGCGTCGGATTGCATGACATCAAGACGTGTGCAGCAGGTGCGGCGGAGCTCATCAAGGAGGATGCACTATGATTATTGAAAAGGGGCAACGGGTCGATATCTCACAACTGAATGATATCATAATCAGAATGGAACAAGACATTTGCGATACACTTGCGCACAGAACGCTTTCAGTTGAAACCGTCGTATCCGCGTTGGATCAACTCTCGCAAAAAATTGCTTTCGGCGCATATGATCAAAAGATTTCTGAACTCTCTTCAGCGCACGCAGAAGAATACAAAGAACAAGTTGTTCGTATGATGCGTCGTGAAAACATAGAATACAAGATAAAAATGGAGCTTGGCGATGATCTTCGTCATGCCGTCATGACGAATCCTCCGCTCGGGCAAAGCGCTATTCAGGTTCGACCGATGCCGTTGGGTGTTATTCTTCACATAGCTGCAGGCAATATGGACGGATTGCCGGCTTTTTCTCTCGTAGAGGGGCTTTTGAGCGGAAACGTCAATATATTGAAGCTTCCGCAGGCGGATAATGGCTTGTCGCTCGAAATTATCGCTGGGTTGGTGGAGATCGAGCCCCAACTTTCAAATTATATATATGTGTTTGATACTCCATCGTCGGATGTTGCAACAATTAAGAAGCTTTCGGAGATGGCAGATGGAATCGTTATTTGGGGCGGTGAGGCTGCTGTCGGGGCAGTTCGGAGAATGGCGCCGCCCGGGGCAAAAATTATAGAATGGGGACACAAACTGAGTTTTGCTTATATCTCTGGGTATGAAGACGAAGATAGGGAGCTTCGTTTGCTGGCTGACCACATCATTAAGACGGACCAAGTCTTGTGCAGTTCGTGTCAGACTATTTTTCTTGATACGGAAGAAATGGATGAGGTGTATCGATTTTGCGAGAAGTTTCTCCCAATCTTGGAAGGATCTTCTCAAATGCATGCATCCAAGAGTCTCGGCATCCGTGCAGATAAGACGCTTAGACGCCATTTCGAAAATATGAACCGCCTCTTGACGCGCAACAAGAATTGTAGTGGAGATTGTTATCAAGGTATCGGATGTTCTTTATCTGCGCAGACTGACAGTGCGCCGGAACTGTCCAATATGTTTGGACATGTCCGAGTGAAGCGCTTGCCTTCGCAACACATTGTCAGCGGATTGCGTCCTTATAAGACAGTCTTGCAGACGGCAGGGCTCATTTGTCTGCCCGAAAAACGAGATGCCTTGACCGATCTATTACTTCGAAGCGGCGTCGTACGTGTAACGAGGGCAGGAACGATGTCGGCACTTTTTTCGGGCGAAGCACATGACGGCGATTATCCAATGCGTCGCTATGTCAGAATAACAAATGTGGAATAGCAAAGAGGATTTTGTATAGAACTTGTGGACATACACTTGCAATTATCGGTAATCCGTGTGAATAGTGTTCTGAGATTATCGCTAAAGAAAACTACATGGGCGGTTCTGTCTATTATTGCCCAAATTGCCAGACGTAAATTGGACGAGAGACATGAAAACATAAATCTAGAAGGATTCATATTTTGGCTGGCAATCAATTTGTTGCCGTTTCCGATAGAAAGTGTCGAAGATTGTGTATTCAAATAGTATAATAATAAAGGTTTGATAATGTTGAATGAATGTCGCCACTTTTTTAAGGGGGATGACACCATTATCTCAGAATAAATGCTTAAGGAGTGAACATGGCGGTTTCATACAAATGCCCGGGCTGCGCTGCAAACCTTATTTTTGATGCGGATCAGCAATTGATGACATGTGAGTATTGCGGTGCGCGGATTAATCCGGAGGATCTCGTTTCCCCGGAAGCAGTGTTAGCGGAGGCGGCTCTTGAGGAAGAAAGTCAACGTGACAAAGCAATAGAGCAGGCCGACTCAAAAAATCAAGCGAATCCACTTCAGGAAAGCGCTCCCGGAGAGGAAGCGTCTGAGAATACAGAGGGAGAGTTGTTTTCGGAGCAAGATACAGTCCAGTATGTTTGTGACAGTTGTGGCGCGAAAGTTCTGACCGATGTCAATACGGCGGCGACTTTTTGTACGTTTTGCGGCTCTGCGACAATGATCGCGGAGCGGTTGACGGATGTTCGCAAGCCAGATTATGTCATTCCGTTCAAGTATGGCAAAAAGGAAGCCGTGAAGAAGTTTTTCAAGTGGTGCTCGGCGGGACGCATGACGCCTGTCGCGTTTGTTAGAAATGAGAATATCGATAAAATCACCGGCATTTATGTGCCGTTTTGGCTATATGATGTTGATGCAAAAATGGATATTGAAGCGGAAGGCTCGTTGGTGTCGAGTGTCAGAAGTGGCGACAAAATTACAACGACGACTAAGTATTATAAACTCGTACGTAGCCAGAAAATCTGCTGGGACAGAATACCGTTTGACGGTGCTTCGGATTTTGATGATCAATATGTTGAGATGGTAGAGCCATTCGAGTACTCGGAGATGATTCCTTTCAGCATGTCTTACCTTTCGGGTTTTTTGGCAAACCGTTATGATGTTTCAGCAGACAGTCACAACAAAAACGTCTACTCGCGCGTCTCTCGGTTTGTTGCAGAGGTATTTAAAACGACGGCTACAAAATACAAATCTGTTAGCATCAAAAAAGATAACTCGACTGCAGAAATTGTTAATACTAAGTATGCACTCATGCCGTTTTGGTTTCTCAACTATAAGTACGCTGGAAAAACCTATACATTCGCAATGAACGGACAAACGGGAAAAGTGGCCGGAACCCCTCCTGTTAGCCGATTTAAGCTGGTGCTTATTTTTCTGGGACTTTTGCCGGCGTGTGCTGCCTTAGTTCGTTTTGTGCTGAGCCTGATTGTGATGGGGGGGTTCTATTAATGGCTGATTTATCAAAACCAAAGGTTGAGACTACAAATTTCAGGCGGGATCTGGGTAAGGAACTGGCACTTCTCTCTTATAGCCTCTGGGCCATTTTTGCAGTGGCGGTTGTATTTTCTATATTCCTCTACATTTTTATGGTGATTCCACCGCCGAAGAAGGCCCGACTTGAAGATCAAGGTAACTTGTTTAGCGTTGAAGAGCAGGAAAAAATTGAGCGGATGGCTAAGTCAATTTCTAGCGAAAAAGATATTAACGTCTTTATTTACACGGAGGCATCAAGGGGCAATTTTTCGTCAGTTACAGATGCCGAAATCCAGGTGAAAGTCGACCGGAAGTATCGGGAAATGGCAGATATAATTTTTCTTAAAGACAACTCCGGAATTATGGTCTATATAGATGAGCAAGAGAGATATTTTTATATTTTCACTTACGGCACGGCACACGCGTCTGTAACTGATTCGGAGTGCGATCGGATTTTCCGTTCTGTTAAAAATACACTGTCTGCCGGTAACTATGGCCAGGCAACAATCAAATCATTAGAAAGCATTGAAGAGCATAGCTTTACGTCAGGACTATTGACAATTACTTATGTCGCGATGTTTGTTCTACCGCCGGTGCTGGCGCTCCTGCTTGTCATGTGGCTGGTGAGAAAACGCAAGACCAAGAGTGCGACAAATTCCAAAACTTATCTCGATCAAAACAATTCGCAGGTTTATCAAAACTCCGACACCTATACCAGGCAAATGGTTAACGTGAGATATGTCAGTAGCTCCTCGGGGGGCAGTGGTTTCAGCGGCGGCGGTGGTTTCAGTGGCGGTGGCGGTGGCGGTGGTCGCACCGGTGGCGGCGGCGGACGTTTTTGATGATCGCTTCAGTGGCAAAAGAGATGATGGAAAAAACCTAAAGATACAAAATCCTTGAAATAGACAAGGTCGTGGGTTTGCCGGAACTTATTCAATCCTAGGAGAATGGGTCGAGCAGTTTGCGATTGAGCTTTCTTGTCTTTAGTTTTATATAAGTTCTGCCGTGCTACAATTCGCATTTAATATTGGCAAAGAACGACACCGCACCGGAAAATGGCGTGCGGTGTTTTTTTGTAAAACACTGGTTTACCTGTTGTTATTCCTGTGAATATCGGAGCGATCTGTCGGTGCGAATTGCCAACAAAATAATTAATGGAAATATTTCTCGAAAACGAGTTGACACGCACTAATTCTTATACTAAAATCAATTCCCGGTCAGCCTTTTACGGCGGCCGGAACATCACCGAAAATCAATCATAAACAAGACAAAAAGTGATTGACAGTCTTAAAGCTCGGTGATACTATAGATGAGCACGTTTCATCAAGTGGCGTGCGACCGGACCTTGA
>LSQX01124423.1_pt1 | contig 13386 bp, 6 predicted proteins | sample 654561 | NCBI WGS metagenome assembly LSQX01 (sample SAMN04489861, study PRJNA283612) | anaerobic digester metagenome | isolation source: 4 biogas reactors fed with cattle manure at either 37C or 55C with and... | place: Denmark: Kongens Lyngby | collected 2014 | reverse complement strand
CATTTATTGATTTATATTGAGCTGTTCTTTCAGCTACTTCCCAAGTTCAACTTGGGTAGTAGCTAAACGCCGCTGCAACAAGGGCTTGCAACCCCTTGTTGAATTTGCATTTTGTAAAGAAAAAAGATGGACTCCACTTTCCCAAGTGGAGTCCATCTGCAAAATCAAGAAATCCTTCAATCAAGCAAATCACGGTTCAGAAAATACTCTGCTTAACTGTTTTTACAATTCTTTTAAGCTACATTATCGACAGCTTTTAATGTCAATAAAGTAATTTCTGGGTTGATGCCTGCGCGGACGGGGGGACCAGTGGTGCCAAGCCCCCGATTTATATAAATATAATGCTCTTTTACTTTGTGAAGTCCAGCCCATCTTTTATAAAAAAACATAGCTAAAGAAAGCTCAACACCAAGCATATTAAAACCGAGCTGCCCGCCGTGAGTATGCCCTAAAAGCGTTAAATCAATCGGATATTTGCTGATAATTTTTTCTTCCCAATAGCTTGGGTCGTGAAGTAAAAGAATGCTCGGCAAAGAAAAATTTACCCCTTCAACCGCTAAATCAATATCGCCGAGAAATTGCCCAAGCCCAATGTTATCAACCCCAATGATTTGCAATTCCGAATCCTTTACTTTTATTGTCCTATTTTCATTGATTAACATTTTTACGCCAGCGTCTTTTACAAGCTCCAAAAACTTTTCGTGATTTTCCTCGCTCATATAATGGTCATGATTTCCTAAACAGCCATAAACGCCATAAGTAGCAGAAAAGCGCTTAATTTCTGGAATGATAGGAGTTAGCTCGTTTGGATTGAAATTCACAAAATCCCCTGTGATTACAATCAAATCTGCATTAAGCATATTAATCATCATCCTTACTTCTGCAAAGCTTTCCTTTTGAAAAAAAGAGCCTGCGTGTATGTCAGATATTTGGACTATTTTGAAGCCATTAAGTCCGGTGGGAAGATTGAAAATTGGTATTTCTTCATAAAAAACTTTAAAATTAGTGCTTCTATAGACAAGCTCTTTCCCAATGACCAAAAAGGGAATTCCAGCCAATCCCCAAGCTGCATTTTGCAAAAGCTTTCTTTTGCTTTCGTCAAAAGGAATAGCTTTTTCTTTGTTTTGAAGCGGGGCAGCTCTATTTTTTCCCTTGAGCTTTTTAAAAATAAATTTTATAAGATCTTTTAAAAAAATTATTGGAGCGATAATCATTTTTGGAACGAACCAAATAGCTGCAATTATAAATGCAGTTCGCGTGAATTTATTTGGCTGATCTGAAAAATCTCTTGTAAAAGATATGTAAAAAAATAAAATGAGCAGCCCAGCAGAAATAAACCAAAAAATTCTATAAAAGAAGGGATTAAAACCTTGATTTTTTATATACTTTGTCCAAGTCCTTAAAAAGTAAAAATCTAAAAGCAAAAAAACTAAAAATCCACCGATTATAATAGGAATGTATTCTTTCATTAAAAAAATTCGTATCTTTGAAAAATTGTAAAATTAATTATACTAGAAAAATGGCTGAAACTCCATCAAAAATGATAAGTTTAGGGACAAAAGCTCCCGATTTCAATTTAAAGTGCGCTGTATCAAATAAATTTTACTCGCTTCAAGAGCTGAAGTCCGATACTGCAACCGTTATTATGTTTATCTGTAACCACTGCCCTTATGTGAAATTAATTAACGAGGGAATGGTCAAAATTGCTAATGACTATAACGACAAAGGAATTAGATTTATTGCAATAAATTCCAATGACGTTGCGACTTATCCAGAGGATTCTCCCGAAAATATGAAAAAAACAGCTGAGCGATATTCTTATCCCTTTCCATATCTTTTTGACGAAAGTCAAGACGTAGCAAGGCAATATGACGCTGCTTGCACCCCGGATATCTTTGTTTATGATAGAAATTTGAGTTTGGTATACCGCGGGCAATTCGATGATGCGCGTCCCGGAAATGGAAAGCAGGTTACAGGCGCAAGTCTGAGAGCAGCTTTAGATGATATTATTGCTGGAAAAGCTGTTTCAGCTCAGCAAATACCGAGTATAGGCTGCAACATAAAATGGAAAAGATAAGCGAAAACTTGAAATTAGAGAGTTAGCGTGAAAACAGCCTGGATTTTGACAGCTTAGCTCTGATCAGTTTATCTTTGGACAGCTTATCTTTGTTAATGCTAACTTTGGACAGTCTAACTTTTCACAGCTTAACTTGGACTGACAAGATGCCAGTCCTACTAAGCTTTTTAAAATCACTATGTTTGGTCGTTTTTTCTTGCTTCAAGCATCAGTTTTGCTGTTCGCTCTGCTTGAAGGGCAAAGGTTTCTAATCGAGCATTAACTATTTGTGGATATGCGTTTCCGTCTGTTTCAATAGTTAAAAATGGGATTGTCATTTTTCCATTAAAAAGCTTGGAAAGTTCATAATTTGGGTTTACCATTTTTTCAGCAAAGATTTTATTCTCTACTTTCATTTCTGGAACGGAAACCGCTTCGGTTAATCGAGTTGGCATACAGCCGAAGGGACCCAAATTAATAACACCGCAATATTTATCGAATGTTTCGTGGAGGGCAACTCCGAGAGTAAGCCCCGGCTCGCCCTTGTATTCCAATGGAACGATGTGCTTGCTTCGATTGAGCAGCGCTTCAACATCGGTTTTGCTGTATTGATAATAACTAGATTTAGTAAGGATTTTTTTAATGCGATATTCAGCATAATTCATATATGCTTTGCGAACTTTCCTTTCATAGCGATTCTTTTTCGATGCAGAAGGCTCAAGCAATTCAAGTTTTAAAAGATAATCAACGTAGTAAATCCATTCGCTAATATAAGCATCTTTAACGATAAAGCCTTGTTTTGCAAATTTTCGATTTAGCCATTTATGTGAAAAACCATCGCGGCGGCAAAAGATTTCACCACAAAGAGCAATATATTTCGAGTCCTCAATGGGAATGCGGGCTGGGATTTTGTTTTTTATAATGCTTGAAAAACGATTCAGCGCATGAAATACTTTTTTTGGATTATGCTCAAAAACGTTTAGCAATTTTTTAAATTCTCTGCTAAAAATCTCAATTCCCTTTTTTGGGTTTTTTGCGTTTGCCAAAATCGCAGTTCGAATGTCTTCCAAAACATCAGCAATCATAAGGGCTTGAATTCCGCGTGAAGAAAATTTTGCTCCCAAGCCGGCAAAACCATCTTCGTTCATTAAGACAAGCTGAGTAACGTTTTTCAAGCGTCTGCGTCTAATTAAATCGCGAATGAAAACTGGATATTGACCAAGTCGGCAATTCCCAGCGCCTTGGACAATGAAAAAGACAAAATACTTGCTTTCATTGTGGTTTTCAATGTAATCCATCATCGAGCCGACAAGCAAAATAAGTGGCAGGCACTCTTTACCGCTTGTGTTGGCGCGTCCACAACGAAGGACGTCCGGATTCCCTTCCATCGCTGCCACAGCGTTAAACCCAAAGCCACGCATCATAGCAGCAAACATTTCGCTACTCAAATCTCCCATCGAAGGAATGAGTATAGTAACTCGCTTGTCGTTTAAAGGAATTTTCTCTCCTTCGGAGCTAATAAAATACATTTCCTCGTTTTCGCTGATTAGCTCTGCCGCTTTAAAGTCGCTGTAATCGTTATCTTTAATCGTTTGGGAGAGCTTGCGGTAGTTCTTTATAATGTCGAGAACTGCGTCAATCCGTGTATTTATACCAGCGTCTGCGGTATGACCATCAAGTTCAAGCGTCAGCGAGGGTTTTGTTCCCATAATAGAGCGAAATGTGTTCATTATTAAAGAATCGGGGGCGCAGGAAAAATTAGAAATATAAGTAGAAAAAAGCTGCGGGTTTGCCTTCACAACTTTTGCGGATTTTAAAATCTTTTTGCCACCTTCCCAATACTGATTGTCGTCAATAGTTTGATTGTGAAAATCAAGCATATCATAAGGAATGGTGAAAATGCCGCGTGAAGCAAATTTGCGTGGAATTCCTTTATTTGCAAAATCAGAAAAAGAGTTATAGGTCCGGCCGATTAGAACCATTGCAATTTCGTCTGGGTTTTCTTCTAATCTTTTTAAAAGTTGCTTTCCGATTTCAAGCAATTCATTTTGAAAAGCTATTTGCATTTTTATAGCAAACCGAAAGGCTTCTCGCGTTTTGCTTTCATCGAAAAAACCGATTTTTTTTGCAATGCTAATAAAAGCATCTTCTTCACTTGCCCAGCCTTTGGCAAAGTCAAGCGTTGGGGTTAGGATTTTATTTTGCAAATCGTAATCTTTAAATGCCTGTTTCAAATAAAGTGGCTCCCCAGAAAGCAAGGCACAGGTGCAGTTGAAATCTTTGCGCTGGCTCTCGTTTTCAACATACATTTCCAAAATATTTGGAATGAAGTAATAATCCAAATTCTTTAGCAATAAATTGTGAAAAAAGCCAAGCGAGAGCTGGCAGGGAAAGCAAAAAGCTGTATTCTCCCGTTCCAAACCCTTTTCGGAAATCTCGTCCGCAAGAATAACTTTATATCCAATTTGAGTGAAAAAATTATAATAAAGCGGAAAAATTGTGTGCGTGTGAAAAGATTGGCTAATCCCAATAGTTTTTGCGTTTTCTTTCAAATCAACTTTTGGGGCGTATTTATTGAACATCAAATCTTGTCGGACTTTTACAAAGTCGTAATCATCGCTGTTGATTGAGCTTTTACTAACAATATTATAATATTTATTGCAAACACCGCCGAAGGGATAATTTTTTCCTTGCACCTCAATTAAGTTTATTGTGCATTGCAAATCGCATTTTTCTTTTCCACCGCGGCAGATAAAAGGTTTTTTATAAACGACATCTCGAGCAGCAAGCTCAAGAAGTGAAAATTTTTTTTCTTCAAGAAAGCCAAGCTCAAGCTTTTCAATTACCTCAAGAGCAACGCCGAAAGCTCCCATAAGCCCAGGCTCGGGCGGCACAATTATTTTTTTCCCAGTCAAAGCAGCCATAGCAATGGGAATGGCTCTATTATAGCAGACTCCTCCCTGCATAAAAATTTTGTCGCCAATCACGCGATTTCCTTTCACGCGATTGACGTAATTTAAGCAAATAGAATAGACAAGCCCGGCAAGTATGTCGTTCAAATTAATATTTTCGTGCAGCGCGGTTTTTATATCCGAGCTAATGAAAGCAGCGCATTGGTCGCTAAAATTTGGTGGTTGCTTCCCTTGCATTGCAAGAGCTTCAATATCCTCGACTGCAACGTTAAGCGATTCAAAGGCAGCTTCCTCGATAAAAGAGCCTGTGCCTGCCGAGCATGCTTCGTTCATTGCATAATCTGCTGGAACTTTATTTACGATAAAAGTATATTTTGCATCTTGTCCGCCAATTTCAAAAATAGTGTCTACGTCCTTATCAAAATAAACCGCTGCGCTTGCGTGAGCAACGATTTCATTTATTACCGCTTCTGTCAAGGCGTGTAAACCAGCGATATGCCTGCCAGAGCCTGTTGTCCCAAGCCCAATTATTTTTATTCCTACGGGAAGCTGATCGAGTAAAGCGCGATAGCAATTTTTTGAAGCTTCGATTGGATCGCCGTGTGTGTAAAGATAAACAGAGGCAAGAATTGCTTGGTCGGAGCGCCGAACTAAAACAGCTTTTGTTGTGGTCGAGCCTACGTCAAGTCCCAAAACGCAAATATCTCCTTCTTTCCCTTCTGCTCTCTCAAATTCTTTGAATTTTACTAAATTTTTGTATTTTTCAAGAGACTTATGGAAAGTGAAAGAGCTTGTGTTTTTTGAAAACAATGCGCTTCGCTCCAAAGGGGCAACCTCATTATTCATTGCGTAAATAGCGGCGCCAAGTGCTTCAAAAGAGGTGGATTGCTCTGAGATTTGAATGTCGCAGCCCTTTTCTTTTAAAAATCTCATTACAGCGTCATTCTTTGTAACTCCACCAATGGCAAGCACTTTCCCCTGTTTCATTTTTTTTAAAAGCTCTTCAACTTTTTCAGCCATCATAAGCGCTAAACCAGAGCTAACGTTTGCTTTGTCAATACCTTTATTTAATGCGTGTGTGCAGTCGGATTTGCAAAAAACGGAGCAACGTCCTGAAACTTTGTATGGTTCGGCATTTCCAGCTAACTTTACTGCCTCGCCAAGCTCAAGATTCATTCTCTTAATTTGCTGGAGAAAAAATTCACCCGTTCCAGATGCACACTGATTTTTTGATATTACGTTAGAAATTCGTCCTTCTTCGTCTAAAACATAGCTGAGAAAGGTTTCAGCACCGAGTGTGATTATTGAAGAAAAATCCTTATTTGGATATAAATAATTATAGCTTATTTCCGTAGCCTCAGGCTCAGAAATTGTGGATAGCTTTACTAAATCGCGAAATTTCCTACCCGTTATAGCAAAAAGCGTTTCATTTTCAGGGTAATCCTTTATAAGCTCTAAAAAAGTTTCTATTGGCTTTCCAGAATGAGCTTTCCATTCTTTTTTATTAATTTTTATATTGCCATTAATTCGATTAAGCTCTACTAAAGAAATTGATGCCGCTCCAATACAAAGACCAACAGCTTTTTTCATTTATATTTACCTTTTAACATACTTTGTTTTAACTAAAATATCTGTGTTAAAGTAATAAAAACTTAAAAACAGATTCTTTCTTTTATTAAAATTGAATTATATAATTTACTAAAAATTCTTGAAATAAGAAAAAGCAAGATTTAAGCAAGTGATAGCTCAAAAATTAGCTTTTCCAGCTGGGCAAAAAGAAATGCTTGTTTTTATAATTAAAAGAAAAATATCAATAAATTCCCTCAATATTTTTGATTTTGAAAAAAAACAGTTAAATTGTAATATTCATAAAATCAATATGGAATAATTATAAGATAATTAGTTTTGTTACAGTTAACACAGGAGATTATGGAAAATAATTTTACTCAGAAGGGATTGCCAGAAAACTCATACAGGGAGCTTCAGCAGGGCGAGGAATATATTCCCGTAATACCTGCTAATAAAATAATTCCAGAAGTAACCTATTGGTCGGTATTTTGGGGTTTGTTTATGGCTCTTATTTTTTCAGCTGCCGCTGCTTATAGTGGCTTGAAAATTGGGCAAGTTTTCGAGGCAGCTATTCCAATTTCAATTCTCGCGGTGGGACTTTCAACTTTTGCAAAAAAGAAGAACTCACTTAGCCAAAATGTTATAATTCAATCTATTGGTGCCTCATCTGGAGTGATCGTTGCTGGCGCCATTTTCACAATACCCGGTCTTTATATTTTAAAATTAGACGTAAGCTTTTTTCAAGTTTTCCTTTCGTCTTTGCTTGGTGGCTTTCTCGGAATTCTTTTTCTAATTCCGTTTAGAAAATACTTTGTAAAAGATATGCATGGGAAATTCCCTTTCCCCGAGGCAACTGCTACAACAGAAATTTTAATCACCGGAGAAAGAGGCGGAAAGCAAGCTGGAGTCCTTATTGTGAGCGGACTTATAGGCGGTTTTTATGATTTTATAATCACCTCGCTTGGCTGGTGGTCAGAGGTTGTTACTACTCGAATGTTTGCCTTTGGCGAAGGCATTTATAACGATTTCAAGCTGGTTTTCAAAATCAATACGCTTTCTATGATTTTTGGCCTTGGCTATATTATCGGATTAAAATTTGCTACAATTATTTGCGCCGGCTCTTTCCTTTCCTACTTTGTGATGATACCTTTGATTAATCAAATTGGTGGGATAGTCGCAGGTCCAGATGGAACGAACTTTTTTGCAAATATGGGCGCCGAGCAGATTTTCAGGGATTACGTCCGCCACATCGGTATCGGCGGAATTGCTATGGCTGGGGTTATCGGAATTTTAAAATCTTCGAAAATAATCGGAAGTGCTTTTTCACTTGCTTTTAATGAAATATTTGGCAAAAAGAAAACCTCCGGAGAAGAAACCCCAAGAACGCAAAAAGATATGAAAATCACTTTTAACGTCATTTTTATTCTTTTAACAGTTATTGCAATTTTTATATTTTTACTTGCAGGAGTGCATTTAACCTTAACTCACGCAATAATTGCCTTGCTCGTTGTGGTGATTATTTCATTTTTATTCACAACAGTTGCAGCAAATGCAATCGCAATTGTAGGGACAAACCCAGTTTCCGGTATGACATTGATGACGCTAATTCTTTCTTCTTTCATTTTAGCAAAAGTCGGTCTGACTGGAAATCAAGGCATAGTCAGTGCGTTAATCATCGGTGGAATTGTTTGCACTGCGCTTTCAATGGCTGGTGGTTTTATTACAGACCTTAAAATTGGCTATTGGCTCGGCAATACTCCTTATAAGCAAGAGTCTTGGAAATTCCTTGGGACAATAGTATCAGCGGCGACTGTTGGGGCAGTAATTTTGATATTGAACGAAACTTATGGCTTTAGTCCAGATAACGTAAATCCACTTGCGGCACCGCAGGCAAATGCGATGGCTGCCGTGATTCAGCCTTTGATGTCGCCAGATGCTCAAATTAATTGGATTTTATATTTGGTTGGAGCTATAATCGCTTTAATCGTTAATGCTGTTGGGATTACTCCGCTTGCCTTTGCACTCGGTATGTATCTTCCGCTTGAGCTTAATACTCCGCTACTTGCGGGTGGACTTGTTGCTTATTTTATTAAATCTTCAAGCAAGGACGATGCTTTAAATCAAGCACGTTATCAACGAGGAACTTTGATTGCATCTGGATTTATCGCAGGTGGCTCGCTTTTCGGAGTAATTGGAGCATTGCTAAGATTTCTTGGGCTTGACTTATTTAATCAAGGCTGGCAAGCGACTACTGGTGCTGAGGCATTGGCAATTATTATGTTTGCTTTGCTTATTGTCTATATTGTTTGGGATTCTTTAAGAGCAAAAGTAAATCAATAAAGAATGAATGAAAAGCTAAAAACAACGATTAAATATAGCTTTACAATAATTCTGATTATCGCGTCTGCTTATTTAGCTTTAAAAGACGTTGAATTAATAAAGCTATATGAGACAATAGTTTCAGCAAATTATTTGTGGGTGCTTTTGCCAGTTCCGGTTATTTTGCTATCACATTGGGTTCGAGCATTGCGATGGAAAACAATGCTCAGCCCAATTATTAAATCCGCTTCTACTTGGAATTTGTTCTCCGCGGTTATGATTGGATACGCAGCTAACAATGTAATACCTCGCGGAGGAGAGTTGCTTAGACCTTATGTCGTTAGCAAAAGAGAAAAAATTTCTTTTTCAAGCACCTTTGCAACTATAGTAGTAGAGAGAATTATTGATGTAATTGCTCTTATTTTGATTTTTGCTGCTGTCTTTTTCTTTTTCAGGGAACAGATCGTTAATTCCCTGCCCGAATTAGATGCTAATAAAATAGTTCTGCCCACAATAGTATTTGCCCTCGCCCTTTTGGTTAGCCTATATCCACCAATAGTTCGTTTTTTACTGAAAACTTTTATTAAGCCATTTTCAAAAAAGTATTTCGAGGAACTTAATAAAATTTTCGATAAATTTACAAAGGGTTTTGAGGTAATACGCTCTCCAAAGCAATACTTGCGATTAACTTACGAATCTATTTTGATTTGGCTTTTTTACACAATCCCGCTTTACATAATGTTTTTTGCTTTTGATTTTAAAATTGACTATGCCTTGGGTTTTGATGATGCAATTTTACTGATAGTGGTTTCTGGGATTGGCACTGCTATCGCACCAACGCCAGGCGCGGTTGGTGTTTTTCACTTTTTGATTACCAACACCATGGTAAGGCTTTACGGCATAGCACCAGAGATAGCACTTGCTTATGCGACAGTTACTCACGGCATAAATTATTTAATTCAGGTTATTCCAGGCGCCTTATTTTTCTTACGCGAAAACATTAAAAAAATTCCTAAAAAAGAGGACTTAAATTCCATGTAACGCTTCCGATTCATGAAGGAAAAGATCTACCACACTTCGAATTGTGGCATATCTGCGTAACTCCTTCCCAAATTCAGCTTAGGAAGGAGAAGAGAGAAAGAATGTCCCCCGCTGGCGGGGGATACTGGACTGTTCTGTGTTTTCTCCTCCTTTCAAAACCCCCTCCTTCCAAAATTGAATTTTGGAAGTAAATTTTCTTCCCAAATTCAGCTTGGAAAAAAGAAACAGCGTAGAGATGGACTCCACCTCGAAGGTGGAGTCCATCTGGAAAATCAAGACTATATTCCTAATTCAATGCCGAAAAAGAGGTTACGCTCTGCGGCAGGGAAAAAGTCCTTGCCTTCACCACCAGCAGCGTAAATCCTGTTTAGCAAGTTGTTGATTTGAAGCTGAAGCCTAATTGCTTGAAAATCCAATATGTTTTTAAAAGTATATGAAAAATCGGCATTTACAACGAAGTATGAATCAAGGACGTTGTCCGAGTAATAACCCGACATATAATCGTTTTTCAAATGATTAATTATCCTGCTGTCCTTTGTAATCAAATCGCCAAAATTGTCAGTGCGAGAGTTCCCAAGATATTTGCCTTTAATGGAAGCAAAAAAATCATTTAGATTATAATTAAACATAATGTTTGCCATAAGACTTGGAAAGCCCGCTATTTCATTATCTTTCAGAGAAATAGCTTCTCCTTGGTTTGTAATAAAATCGTATTCAATAATTCGATTTCTGCTAAATGTTGCGTTTGCACTTAAACTCAGATAGCTATCAACTTTTTTGTAAAGGAAACAAGCAGCGTCAAGCTCGAGTCCATAGTGCAAGGTTTTTGGCGCATTTCCGTCAATTGGCTCGCCAAGAATGTCGAGCTGTCCGCTTTTTACAAGCTCATCAAAGTATTGCATCCAATAAAAATTTGCTCCAAAAGTAAAATTATCCCTGCCGTAGTTCCCGCCTAATTCAAAATTTAGCATTTTTTCTGGCTTTGCAAGTGGTTTTGAAAAATCAAAGAGCTTATTTCCTTGCTCGTCAATTGTTGCCTCAAAAAGTGGAGTGGCACCAGAATAAGCATCGCTTGCGGGATATAAACTACTCATACGCGGCTCATGAGAAGTCCAAGCCAATAGTGAATAAAGGCTTATGTTGTTATCAAAAAAGTAGGTCGCTCCTATTTTCGGATTGAAGAAAAGATGATTTACGTTAAAAATTTCTCCACTTCCGCTTACTGTTTCGCCGTCCTGATTCAAATAGCTTGTGAAAAAATTACCACTTTTTTCCTTTTCTATTCCATAACGATTATGAACGAGCTGCAATTCAAACGACATAGCGAGTTTTTTTGAAAATTCATATCTTTCCCTTGCAAAAACGGAAAAAATATCGCGAATTCCATTGAGTTCATAAATCTTATAATCTGGATTGTAATTTTCTGGCAGTTTATCAGCATAAGCCACTTTCCCCCAATGATTTGAGCGATGAAAACGAATTTCAGTTCCAAAGGTTAATTCTCCGCCGCTGTGCTTGAAAATCATTCGCGGAATCCAGCCAATTTGCTTATTGCTCACGTTTGCTTTAATAAGAGCATTGGTCGGGTTTTCGCTTAAGTTAAACCCTTGCTCACTTGTAATTCTGAGTGTAGTGCTGTCTGCCCAGGAAGCATCGTAATCGTAATAGCCATCGCCGGTATAATAAAACAGTGCGGATTTTAGCAGAGCGTTTTCAGAAATTTTCCAATCGTTCAAGATTTCGTAGTGAGGCTGCGTAAAGCCTTCTAACTCTTGCTCGCGGCGTTCAGTGAAATAGCTGATATTAGTTCCAGTTGCATCGTATTGCCAATCTGATGGGTTTTTCCTTCTCAACTTTTTATCTTTGATATAGCTTTTTGGAACGCCAGCATAAACAAGAGCGTCTTTAATAGGTCCACCGAAAACGTTTATTTGCGTTGTTAAATTTTTAGAAAACTTTATAGCACTGAGAAAAAAGCTATTCATTTCAGTCCACGATCTGTCGCGATAGCCAAGCGAATTTATTCTGGAAAGCCGCCCATAGAAAGCAAAATCATCAACTATTCCAGAGGAAATCTCTAAGGAGAATTTGCTTACTCTGTTTTGAAAAATGGCATTATCGTCATCGTCAGCAAATTGCTGAACTCCAATTCCTGAGAACAGCTTAACTCCTTTTGTATTAACAAAGTTTGAGGTTAGCATATTTATACTTCCTCCAATCGATGCAGAGCCATAATTAGTTAAGCCCGCACCTCTTTGCACTTGAATAAGCTCCACATTGGAGCTAATATCTGGAAAATCAATCCAAAAAACTTGATGATCTTCGGGCCCGTTTTGTGGAATTCCATTGATTAAAACGGAGATTCTAATTTGGTCGAAGCCGCGCATCGTCAGATTTGAATAGCCGATGTCGTTTCCGTTTTGCGAATAAGATGTTATTGAGGGCATCCAGCTTAAAAGCTTGGGAACGTCTTGGACGGTATAAAAATTGCTCAATTCAATTTTTGACATTTCAGAAAAGGGAACCCCGCTAATCCCTTCTATTGCTCTTGTGGTGGTTACTGTGATGCTTGGCGCTTGATAAACTTTTGCACTGTCGGCAAGTTCATCGGAAACTGAGGCATTTTGTCCTTTTAAAAGGAAAAACGAAGCGAAAAAGATTAGTATTGCATTAAATAATAGTTTGTTAAACATAACTGCTCCTTTTTAGAAAATAAATAATATTTTCCGTGGGGTCGAGTGAGCAGAAAGTAGGTGATAATTTGAGAGGAATTTTCCGTTTTCCCTACGCCAGTATTATCTGTCTCAGGTTCGAAGAGTTTTCTCTCAGCCCTACTATTTTGCAGAGCACCTCCAACGGTTCTTCTAATTTATAACAAAATATTTTAAAATGCAAATTGTTCTATTATTTTCTTTTGTAAATTTTGAAAAAAAAGATGAAAGTCGTCTTTTAACAACTTTCAGTCTCGCCATTGACTTTAAGCTTAATTATCTCAATCACTTCTAAGCCTTCCTCGTCAACAGCTTTTACAGCTATGTTGTGCGTTCCGGGCTTGAATTTGTTTTTTTGCTTGCCAGATTTATCAAGTAAAATTTCCGCTTTAAAGCTGTCTTCTTTTTTGTAATCCCAATCCCAAGCAAAGATTTCGATTTTTGTATCTGCTTTTGCTGTAAATTCAAGTTCACGCAATCCTTTCAAATCGCTGCCTAAATCCTTGAAATCGACTGTCAGATTGGGTTTTTTAGCAATAGCAACAATTTTATCTACTGAAATGAGCTCAATCGCTGCCCCAATTTCGTTTTTTATTTTTGCTACTTCATTTATGCTGGCTTTTGAAAAACTAAATGCGATGATGTATCCAATTGGCTCGCCCTTTTCTTTCCTCTGTTCATACTGCTTTGGCTCGTTTATTTGACAGGAAGATAAAAAGTTTTTTACAACATTAATTCCAACGTTATCAGAGCGTTTAACTTGAATAGGGGTGCCGTC
>LSQX01010450.1_pt1 | contig 13387 bp, 10 predicted proteins | sample 654561 | NCBI WGS metagenome assembly LSQX01 (sample SAMN04489861, study PRJNA283612) | anaerobic digester metagenome | isolation source: 4 biogas reactors fed with cattle manure at either 37C or 55C with and... | place: Denmark: Kongens Lyngby | collected 2014 | reverse complement strand
GTACGGACTCAGGGGTGAATGTTACTCAGGAGTGGATGATGCCCTGCAGTCGGCATTGAAGAACGCTTCTCCGGATGATCTCATATTTATCGGGGGCAGCACTTTTGTGGTGGCGGAAGTATTGTAAATATTAATTATTTTTATTGAAGTTATTTAATTACATTTTACCGCTTTATCCTTTTTGCCGGCGGACCTTAGCGGGACTGATCCGGACTGACCTGGACTAATCGGACTAATCGGACTGATCGGACTGACCGGACAATAAACTTTCAAAAACAACCGGATTATGAAAAAAATATTTGTCTCCTTTTTGTTTATACTGTCTGTATTTGGTCTTGGAGCTCAGACGGGACAGAAGATCGTAATTATCCACAGCAATGATCTGCATTCCCATCTTGCGGGATTTGCACCCGAACTTGATTATTCACCGCTTGTTCCGGGCAATGACAGGACAGTCGGCGGTTTTGCCAGGATAGCATCTGTAATAGGATCTGAAAAAGAAAAGAATGATGGAATCACCCTTGTCCTGGATGCGGGTGACTTTTTAATGGGAACACTATTTCAGGGCCTGGAGACAAAAACCGGTTTTCAGCTGCGCCTGATGAAAACCATGGGTTATGATGTCCTCTGTATTGGTAATCATGAATTTGACTATGGTCCTGCCAGACTTGCAGATATTATTAATTCAGCGGTCAGTTCGGGGGAAATTCCGGCCCTGCTTCTTGGTAACGCAGAGTTTGATCCGGCTGATTCCAGGGATGACGGACTCGAAAAACTCCTTTCAGAAAATATTTTACGAAGAACAATGATCATCAACAGGGGAGGGATCAGGTTCGGATTTTTTTCACTTCTGGGGAAAGTTGCAGCCGGTAATGCCGCCTATGCTCCGCCGGTGAGGTTTTCAAAACAGATTGCCTCAGCGCGCCAGATGGTTAAGGAACTTAAAGATGAAGGCTGTGATGTGATTATTTGCCTTTCACATTCGGGAGTGTCAAAGGATAAAAAAGGGAGATGGGCAGGGGAAGATGTTAAACTTGCAAAAAAGGTAAAGGGAATTGATGTCATAATAAGCGGTCATACCCATACAGCCCTGGAGCAGCCCGTGATGGTCAACGGTATACCCGTGGTACAAACAGGGGAGTATGGCATGAATGTCGGCAGCTTGTCACTTGAATACGACAGGGGAAAGGTAAAAGTAAGCTCTTATTCACTGATACCCGTCAATGACGATATTACCGGCGACAGACATGTTCATGATCTTATTGAGATACAAAAAGGCAGGATTAATGATGAGATACTGAAGCCGCTCGGACTGAGTTATGATAAGCCGGTGGTTGAGACGGACTTCCTGCTGGAATGTGATGAAGGGGGAGACATCAGAAACAGTAATCTCGGACCCCTGGTGGCAGATGCAATTCACAGCTATGTGAACAATCATGTCAGAACCGGTACGGATATAAGTATGGTGGCCGTTGGTGTCATTCGCAGCAGGATCGTTCCCGGCTACCAGTCTGCTCCCGATATTTTCAGGATAATGTCTATGGGCACAGGAAATGATGCTGTTCCCGGATATCCGCTTTCAAGGGTTTATCTTACAGGAAGGGAGCTTAAAAATGTTCTTGAGATACTTCAGATTGCTCACAAGTCTGCTCCGGCCAATTATTGTTATTATTCCGGATTGCGGGTAAGCTATGATCCCGGCAAAATGATCTTCAGAAAAATAAAAAAAATTGAACTGATTCAGGAAGACGGAAATATAAAACAGGTGGATTTCTCGGGAAAAAACCGGGAACTATATTCGGTAACTGCCAATTCCTATATGCTGGAACTAGTAGGAATAATAAAAAAAATGAGCTTTGGTCTGGTGAATGTGGTTCCGAAAGACATGAACGGGAATCCTCTCAGCGATATGAAAAAGGCTGTTCTTGACTTTGATGAAAACGCACCCGGGATACAGGAAGGCAAGGAATGGCTGGCACTCATTGAATATCTGTCATCGATGGAGGATGCAAATTCCAACAATATTCCTGATATAGACAGTAAATACAGGAAAGCCATCCAGACTTTTGTGCCGGTCAGGTGAATTCTTTCCGCCTTACCATCTGCTGAACGGATTATTGACTTTCAGGCGTTTTTTGTTGTTTGTCACGGTATAGCCGATCTGGAAAAGGGCTTCAGTGATTTTCTCCATTTTATCGAAATTTATTTTTTCAATCACATCTCCCGGAGTATGATAATCCGTATGGAGGCCTGTTGTAAAAAAGAGTACAGGGATATCCTTCCTTACAAAATTATAGTGGTCACTGCGTGCGAAAAGCTGCAGGGGATGTGTTCTTCCGCTGAGAGAGTAATTGAAATCCAGGGGGATCCGTTCATCCACATCCCTGGCTATTGCAGACAGCTCCCTGCTCTGGTTGCCTGTTATTACAAACACTTCGTTCAGTCCCGTCATGGGATTGTCTGAAGTTGTGTCAGCTATGCCTTTAACCCTGCCTATCATATCCACGTTGATATCTGCAACAGTGTTCTCAAGCGGTACAAGCGGATTGTCGACATAGTATTCAGATCCGAGCAATCCGATCTCTTCTCCCGAAAACCACAGGAACAATATTGATCTCAGGGGTTTTGTGCCGGGTTTCCGGAATGCAGCGGCTATTGAAAGCAGAGCAGCACAACCCGTTGCATTGTCGTCCGCCCCTGTATTGATCCAGTCACCGTATCCTCCTATATGGTCGGCATGGCAGGAATATACGAGAAATTCGTTTTTCAGTACCGGGTCACTTCCCTCAATAACGGCTGCTACATTGTTAAGGGTTAATTCCTCTGTGGAGGTAACGATATTAATTGTGATATTTTTGCCGGGTATTGCGAATGAATATGGTTTTAAATCAGAATCGATCTTTTCCTGAATAGCCTCAAGGTTTTTTCCGCTGCCCTCAAGTAACCGGTCGGCAACGCTGCGGTCTGCAAAAAAGATTTTCATAGTCCCGGGAAAGGCGAATACAGGAGAGCTCTTGCCCTTTAGACTGATGGATGAATTTAAATAATCGGCGATTCCGGGTTCCTGTTCCTCAAGATTGTCAAAACCGGATTTGGGATCGCAAATAAACAGGATGGCTTTTGCCCTGAGCCGGAAAAGATCGCTTAATTTGGCAGTGTAACTCCTGAAATCAGACCAGTTGTCACCTTCAAACATGTAGGTGCTGCCATCAGCGCTTGTAGGCGCTCCTGCCATTACGAGCAATATTTTATCTTCCGTTGTGATGCCTTCAAAATCATTGTAACCGTGTTCTTCCCTGACAAGTCCGTAGCCGGCAAAAACGACTTCTCCCTCAATGGAGATATCAGTAGGGGCAGAAGGGAAAACCTGGTACAGATTCTTCTTTATTCTTACTGTATCACCATTTTGCGAACTTATTCGTATTTCAGTTTTTTCCCTGTCCATCCCTTTGCGTATTACCGGATAAGGCTGTAAATAACTTGTTCCTCCGGCAGGCTTAAGCTTAAGCAGCCTGGCATTGGAAACAATATATTCCTGTGCAATATCAAGTCCGGGAGATCCGTTTTTCCTTCCGGTCAGAAGCGGGGAGGCAAGAAATGAAACATGGGCTTCCAGATCGGCAGCACTTATGAGACCGGGAGCCGGATATTTTTCCTGGGAGCAAATGCCGGAGGGCATTGAAAATGCTGCGGTTATTATGAGAACAACGGAAAAAAATTGTTTCATGACCTGAGTTTTTAATTATTCATGACAGGACAAATGTAAAGAAAGTTTCAGACTCCTTTACAAGATCGGGCATGCAAGCCTGTTTTCAGGTCCCGTGACCTATCGGCAGTAATCCATATTAGCGCCTGTATACTGGTTTTATGGAATAATACCGGGAAGAAATTTGCACATTAATTATCAGGAAAATGTTAAATTTACGGCATTGTTGAAAGTGCGGGTTTGATTTTCCTGTAGGAGAACAAGTAATAATGAATTTCAAGAAACAAAAACCGGCCATTCCATGGCCTCTTATTATTCTTTTTCTGGTATTGTCGGCGGGTGAACTGGTTGTAGGACTTCTCTATTACAGGTATCACAGAACACATATGCTGAATGACACCAAGCAGGAATTGTCGGCAATCGCCAATTTGATGGTCAGAACACTGAGTCAGTGGCGGAATGAGCGGATCAATGACGGTAATTACCTGAATGAAAGTGTTATGTTGTCGGAACAATTTTCCCGCTTCGGCAACAATCAGGAAAGCATGATATTGCGTGAAGAACTAAGGAAGAACCTCAGGGGACTGGTTGATAATTATGATTATTCTGCTGCCTTATTTGTTGATCATGACCTGAGGGTAAGACTGAACTATCCCGATGGAGATTCAATTCTGGGGGATTATCTCAGACAAAGTCTTCCGGCTTTTCTGAAAAGGGGAGAAGTGAGGTTGACAGATATTTACAGGTCGCCAGAAATGAATTATGATCATCTTGATCTTATTATTCCCCTCAGGAACGGATATGATTCGGACAACCGGATTTTTGGAGCCCTTGTACTGAGGATAGATCCCCGGGAGGAGCTTTTCCGCCTTATACGAACATGGCCGCTTCCCAGCCGTACTTCCGAAGCCTATCTTGTCAGGCAGGACGGTGACGAAGTAATTTATCTCAGTAACCTGAAATATTCCGACAGTACTGATCTGCTAAGAAAATCCATAACGGAGGAAAGACTTGCTGGAACAATGGCTCTTCAGGGTATTCAGGAAAGTGATGAAGCTGTCGATTACCGGGGGGTCAAAGTGATTGCTGCCATGAAGAAAATTCCTCAGCTGCCATGGTTTATGGTGGCCAAGGTTGACCACGAAGAGATACTGGGTAAACTGAACTTTGAGTTCCGGCAGATATTCATTACTACTTTTCTTTTCATCCTGATAACTGCTCTTTTGCTCGGATTGTTATGGTGGAACCAGCAGGTCAGGTTTTACCGGAGCAGATATGAGACTGAACTGGAGCACCTCGCCCTGGTAAGGCATTTTGATTATATCCTGAAATATGCAAATGATGTCATTATGCTGTTCAACAAGGACCTTAAGGTAATTGAAGCCAATGATCAGGCTCTTGAAAAATACCAGTATGAGAGAAATGAGCTTATTGGCAAAAAGTTTCCGGACCTCCTGCCCGACAGGAAGTCCGGCAGGTACAGGGATGTTATCAGCATACTGGACCGTGAGGGGCATCATACATTTGAAGAGATACACAAAAGAAGGGATGGTACCACCTTCCCCGTAGAAATCAGTGCAAGGAGGATAATGATGGAAGGACTGATATATTATCAGACCATTGGCAGGGATATTACCGAAAGGAAGCATTCTGAAGAGATATTAAGGGCAAGTGAGGAGAGATTCCGTAAGATTTTCGAAGAAAGTCCCATCGGGATGGCAATGACCGGTAAGGACCTGGTTATCATAAGGGCCAATTCGGCTTTCTGCAGTATGATGGGATATTCTGAGGAAGAACTTATGGGAATGACATTCAGTAGTTTCACCCATCCTGAATATAGCGAAAGGGATGAGTATGGACTTTTACGACTTATTGCCAATGAGATACCTATTTATCATTCAGAGAATGAATACATAAGAAAGGATGGAAGGATGATATGGGGTTCCACCACGGTAAGTGTTGTAAGAAACAGAAATGATGAAGTACAGTTTTTCCTGGGAATGGTTGAGGATGTAACCTCAAGAAAGATTGCCGAAGCTGAGCTTATTGCAGCAAAGGAGAAGGCAGAGGAAAGTGACCGGCTGAAAACAGCATTCCTGCACAATGTGTCCCACGAGATCCGCACACCAATGAATGCAATACTCGGGTTTTCATCCCTCCTGAGTGAGCCCGGAATCACAGATGCTGAAAAGAACCAGTATATTGATATAATTTTTCAGAGCGGAAATCAGCTGCTTTCCATTATCAATGATATTGTTGACCTGGCCGGGATAGAAAGCGGGCATATAAAAATTAAGATTGGCAGAGTGAATATTAATTCAGTTCTCAGGGAAATGTCGGAGCAGTATGCCTATAAAGTTAAATCACAGAACATAGGACTGAACCTGAAAACGCCACTCTCAGATGAAGATTCGGAAACAATGACTGACCGGACCAGGCTGATACAGATACTGTCAAACCTGCTGACGAACGCTTTTAAATTTACCAGTACAGGGGAAATAGAATTCGGATACAGACTGGAAAACGGATTTTTTGAATTTTTTGTCAGAGATACAGGAATCGGTATACCCGGTGAATACCATTCACTCATTTTTGAAAGATTTTATCAGGTTGACAGTACTGTTTCAAGGCAATATCCCGGTACCGGTCTTGGACTTTCAATCTGCAGGGCATATGTCGGTTTGCTTGGAGGCAATATCCGGGTAGAGTCAGAATCAGGGAAAGGTTCAACATTTTATTTTACTATCCCGCATAACAGGGAAGGTATTGAATAATCAGTATTGCTATACAGGTCCGGTTATGTAGACCTGACGATACATGCCTGATGATACAGGTCTGACGATACATGCCTGATGATGCAGGTCTGACGATACAGGTCCGGTGATACATGCCTGATGATGCAGGTCTGCAGAATGTTATGATTTCCGGCTCCGGCTCATTTCGTTTGTTTGTTCCGGAATTAAAAGGCGGAATTTATTTTCTGCACTGAGGATGTTAATAATGTAAAAGATGGTTTATTTCCAAAAAAACACAGAAAAATAAAAATTAAATGATTTTGAGATTTATCTTTGACACTTTATCTGTGATTTTAAGGATTCTGTAATAATTCGATTATGGTGAAGAAAAGAAGCATTGACGAGATCAATGAGAAGATCCGCAACGGCAGGGCAGTTGTTCTCACTGCTGAACAGGTTGCGGCAATGGGAAAGGAAATGACTCCTGCGGAAATATTCAGCAGGGTGGATGTGGTTACTACTGCCACATTCGGAGCTATGTGCTCGTCGGGAGTTTTTATTAATTTCGGACATACCACACCACCTATCCGGATGGAAAAAATATTACTCAACAATGTTCCGGCTTACGGGGGGATTGCCGCGGTAGATGCCTACCTTGGTGCTACGGAGACAGCTTTGTCCGGTGATCAGTACGGCGGGGCTCATGTGATTGAAGAACTGATTTCGGGGAAGGATGTGATCCTGGAGGCAAGTGCAAAAGGAACTGATTGTTATCCCCGGACCGAAGTAAAGACCCTCATCAATAAGGATACAATAAATGAGATGATAATGTTCAATCCAAGGAATGCATACCAGAATTACAATGCGGCGGTGAACAGTACTCATAAAATAAAATATACCTATATGGGAACGTTGCTTCCTTCTTTCGGGAATGCCAATTTTTCCACATCCGGGGAGCTGAGTCCTCTGCTGAATGATCCGGAGATGCGTTCTATCGGTATCGGGACAAGGATCCTTTTCGGTGGAGCTACGGGTTATGTGGCATGGCACGGAACCCAGTTCAATACCGGCAAGCCGGTCAATGAACATGGCATCCCTCTTGGCAATTCTGCCACCCTGGCGCTTATCGGAGATGCGAAACAGATGGATGCCAGGTTTATCAAAGCAGCATATTTTGAAAAATATGGTGTTTCAATGTTCGTCGGGATCGCTATCCCCATACCGGTTCTTGACGAAGATCTGGCAGGAAGAGTCTCGGTGAGGAACAACCAGATTGAAACCAATGTAATAGATTACGGATCCGGGAACTTTGAGGTCCTGGGACGTGTTGACTATGAATCCCTCTTTTCAGGAAAGATCACTGTCAATGGAAAGAAGATACGAACAGCACCACTTTCAAGTGTCAGGACAGCAAGAGAGCTGGCCGATATCCTAAGACAGGAAATAAGCGGAGGGCGTTTTTACCTGACAGAACCACTTGCTCTTTTTAACAAGACAAGCGGGTTGAACAGCCTGGAAATAAGGCTTTGATATTTTTAATTTTTTAACTTCAGATTATGGCAAGCAAAAGATTTGTTCTGACTTTTCCTCCTGATGCAACAGGACAACCAATAACATATAATCTCATAAAGAAATATGATATTATGATCAATATTGTCAAAGCCGATGTGTCTCCGGGCAAGATCGGACATCTTGTCATTGAGATGACCGCACCGGCTAAGGTCCTGAAAGAAGGTATGGAATATATTAAACAGCAGGATATTGAATGTGATCCGATTGAAAAGAAGATAACTTACAGGGAAGATCTCTGCATTCATTGCGGGGCATGTACGGCAGTATGCTTTGCCGGAGCGCTTACAATGAGACGTGACAATGCTGAACTCCTGTTTGAACCTGAGAAATGTGTTGTCTGTGAACTCTGCCTGAAAGCCTGTCCGCTGAAGCTTTTTTCCATAGATATTGGCTAAAAGCCCCTCATACCAGCCCAGACTTTACAGGCAAAGTATGGGCAATAGCAGATGGCATATTTTCAGGTCATTATGCTGTGAAACAGATTTATGGGTTGCTGTGAGCAGGGAACATTCCGTAAAGGATGTTGAGGCCTATACTTTTCAAAGGATCCTATACTACAGGAATATTCTTGAGGATCAAATCCGCAGGCAACCCGCATTCATGACATCTCTTGTTCCGGTTTTTGAAACAGCCGATACCAGGCCTGTTGTTAAAGAGATGTACAGAGCATCCACAGCAGCCTTTACCGGACCAATGTCGGCAGTTGCAGGTGCCATAGCCCAGTTTGTCTGTAATGACCTTATTCATGAATTCAAACTGGCGGAGGCCGTTGTTGAAAACGGCGGAGATATTTTCCTGAAGCTTGAAGCTGAGGCAACAATATCGGTTTATGCGGGGAAGTCATCTCTTTCTGAAAAGATCGTTCTGTTGTTGAAGCCTGAAGAAACACCCCTTTCAGTTTGTACTTCTTCCGCAACGGTAGGCCATGCCTTCAGTAAGGGGAAAGCCGATGCGTGTATGATTGCCTGCCGGTCCGGGGCATTGGCTGATGCATATGCGACTAAATTCTGCAACAGGGTAAAAAGTAAAGATCAGGTGCTGGAAATAACGGAAGAAGCCCTGAAAAAACCTGATATTCTTTCTGCCGTGATCATAATGGATGATGTGGTGGGACTCGGTGGAAAGCTGTCATTTCAGTTTGCTTAACTGACAATTGTTAAGTATCTTTAAATACTTCATGGCAAGCGGGAAATAATGGAGTTCTGATCTGTTGATATACACAACGGGGCAATGGCAATCCCGTGGCTTCCTTGTACAGGTTTAACATTCAATTAGAGGTAATATATTTTCGGATGAAAAAGTTAATTATGAGCCGGGTGGATCATGTCAGGATATTAAAATGGGTTAATGATGCAAGTGACATGAATACCATCAGTGTAAAGGAAGCCGAAAATCTTCTCAATGAACTGAATTCAGCCAAAATAGTGGAACCCCGGGATGTTCCTGCCAATCTGGTAACCATGAATTCGGAGGTCAAAATAAGATTTCTTAATACCAACAAACAGATACAGTTCCGTATCGTATATCCTGATCAGGCTGATGTTAAAAAAAACAGGATATCAATCTTTTCTCCCGTGGCAACCGCGCTTATCGGGAACAGTATCAATGATGAAATAGAATGGCTCATTCCTTCGGGCATGACCACTATCAGAATTGAGGAGATTCTTTATCAGCCTGAGGCTGCGGGCGATTATACACTGTAAATACTGTTTTGCAACTCCTGGTCCTGAATCGGTTTTCATCAATTTTCCGGAATCATTCGTCAATTTGAGGAAAAGTGCAATGTAACAAAATTTCATGCCAAAACAAAATGTAATACATTGAATGTCAGATGTATAAAATCCACCATGATGTGACCGCCCGGGATTTTTTTGTTTTGTATATCAATATCTTAAAGTATTTGATGAACGTACTTTAATCAAAGGTAAATACTACTTAAGGATAAATATTCCTGCGGAATACTTTGACAAAAGGAAGATAAACTGACCTTAAAAGCCTATTTTACTGACATTTGCTTATTGACATTTCCATCCGGGAACAGTATTTTTACATTGTGATATTAAACTGTGAAAAGATGAAAAAAAAATCATTTGTTCAGTATTGCAGAATTTCATTTTTGGCACTGGTTTTTATTTCTTTTTCGGGAATCTGTACCGCTCCGGTCATTGGGTATCGTGCCAAAATGGAAAATTTCCGGAAGCTATCGGAATTTGTTAGCAGAGAACATTATAAATCTGAATTTACCAGGTTTATAAAAGATCTTGGAAAGAGTGAATCTGGGAATAACTGGCAATCAGTTAATCTGATAGGTTGCTTCGGTGAATGGCAGTTTGCTGAAAAAACATTGCATTATCTCGGTCATAAGCATATAACAACACGAAAATTTAAAAAAGACCCTTCAGTTTTTCCGCCTGATCTTCAGCTTCAGGCACTGAAATCGCTTATCAGGGTGAATCTAATCTCACTGAAGGATTATGAGAGGTTTGCAGGGGACACAATACGGGGTGTTGTTATTAGCAGGTCGGGAATGATTGCGGCATCCCATCTGGGCGGGGCCAGGTCACTTAAATTATTTCTCAATTCAAAGGGAAAAATCAACAAGGCGGATGTTCTTGGTACTTCCATAGCTGACTACCTGTGGAAATTCAGCTATTATGACCTGGATTCATTTGACCGTTATGTTCTTTATAGTGAACAGATGGTTTTTACCGCCGGAAAGATAACTTTCGGGAAATCACACCAGAATAATAACTGATATTGTTTATTGTCCGGATGAGGACAGGTTTTCAAGTTTCCTGAAAGAAACTGTTAAACCTTTTATTACTGCCGAACTTAAGCCCTGATGTTCCATTTCATTTAATCCCGATATGGTAATACCCTGGGGTGTGGTAACCTTGTCAATCTCCCTTTCCGGATGGTTTCCGGTTTCAATGATAAGCCTGGCTGCTCCCCGGACCGTCTGTGCCGTAATCATCTGAGACATTTCTGCATTGAAACCTATCTCAATCCCTCCCTGCGACATTGCGCGCATGAATCTTAAGGCAAATGCAATGCCGCATGCTCCGATAACTGTTGCAGCATCCATCAGTTCTTCGGGAACCGGAATGGTCTTTCCCATTTTGTCAAACAAGGAGCAAACATTTTTCTTCTGATCCTCTTTCATGTTCCGGAAAGACATACAGGTCATTGATTCACAAATCTCAATTGCTGTATTCGGCATTATTCTCACATTAGGCAGGGAGCCAAAGGCAGCTTCAATATTTTCATGGCTGATTCCCGTAATAGTTGAAACCAGAATATGTTCTGAAGTGAGACAGTCTTTTATCTCGTCAGCAAGTGCTTTAAACTGTTGGGGCTTGACAGTCATGATAATTATCTGTGAGTGATCAATGGCTTCACTGTTGTTTTCTGTCACCGTGAATCCGTTCTTTTGAAGGAATGAGATTCTGGATCCGCGTTTTTCAGTCAGGATAATTTCATCAGCTGTATACTGACCTGATTTTATAAGTCCCCTTGCCAGTGAAGTACCGATATTCCCGCCTCCGAGGACGGCAATTTTATATTTTTTCATTTTTCTGAAATAAGAAGACGAAGATAATTAAAAACTATATTTACCCTCAGGAATTAAAAGCAATGTTTTATGAAATTCAAATTTTTACTGACGTTTCTGGCTTTATCATCAATAAGCTTTTCTGTTTCCGCACAGCAGACTGCGAATAAGTCTGAACGTGAAGAATGGTTCATGGACATGGGATTCGGTATGTTCATTCACTGGAGTATGGACTCCCAGGTTGGAGTCGTTATAAGTCATTCAATGGCAGGCGCATCAGAGGATTATCTTTCCAGGTTTGAGAATGATCTGCCGGCTGTTTTCAATCCAAAAAAGTTTGATCCCGATGAATGGGCTGTTCTTGCAAAACTTGCCGGAATGAAATATGTTGTATTTACATCAAAGCATCATTCGGGATTTTGTATGTGGGATACAAAAACAACACAGTTCAACATCATGAATACTCCCTTCGGACGTGATGCAATGAAAGAGGTACTTGATGCATTCCGCAGGAGGGGAATTGCCACGGGATTATACTTTTCCCCCGAGGATTTCCATTATTTCCGGAAAAACAATATTCCTGTCGGACGCCTCCAGGATCCCCGTCATTATCCGGTAAATAATCCTGAACTGATGGCATACAATAAAGCCCAGATAAGGGAGCTGCTCACCGCTTACGGAAAGATCGATATATTTTTTATTGACGGCCCCGAAGATGGTCTGAAGGAATATGCCTGGCAGTTGCAGCCTGATATTGTAGTCACACGCGGACAGATGCAGACGCCGGAACAGCGGCTTCCGGACAAACCTATTCCCGGACCATGGGAGGCCTGTTTTACCATGGGTACCGACTGGCAGTATAAACCGACAAATGACCCGCACAAAAGCGGGACTGAAATAATAAATATGCTGATAGAAACCAGGGCAAAGGGAGGAAATCTTTTACTGAACATAGGACCAAAACCCAACGGGGAGATACAGATTGAGCAGGAAGCCCTTCTGCGTGAGATCGCGCTGTGGAATCTTGTAAATGGTGAAGGTATTCACAATATCCGGCCATGGGAAATAATCAGGGAAGGAGATATCTGGTTTACGAGGGGGAAAGATGAAAATACTGTATATGCTTTTGTCCCCGGTGGTGACAGCTGGAAATATGGTGAACGCAGGGAATTTGTTCTGAAAACATTGTCAGGTACTGACAGGACAAGAATCAGTATTCTGGGGTATGCATCCGAACTGGTTGAATACAGGCCGGGATATGATGCAAAAATATATTTCAGTTCCACGCCTCTGGGCCTGGTTATAAGTGCTGTAAACGGCCATCGTCTCTATACGGACAATAAATGGCCGAATCCTGTTGTACTTAAGCTTGAAAATGTAAGATTCAGGGATACAAAGTAATTTGTAATTGTGGGCGATGAGGGAGTCGAACCCCCGACCCTCCCGACTTGTCAGTCGGGATGCTCTGATTTTTCTGAACTGGCTGTTATCAGCATCTCCAATCTTTGTCTGTTTTTCCAGTTTTTCAATTGTTTTTCACGGTCCATTGCTTCCTTTTTTGACTCATATTGTTCAGAGTACACCAATGTCCACGGTCTTCCCAGGTTTGAAAAAGCTTTTGACTTTCTGTTATGTTTGATAATCCTGCTTTTTATATCAGAAGTGTATCCTATGTAGTATTTATCAAGTTTTTGGGAATAAATGATATACATGAAATACATTTGCAGGATATTACAAAGGAATTTTGTAATTGTGGGCGATGAGGGAGTCGAACCCCCGACCCTATGCTTGTAAGGCATATGCTCTGAACCAACTGAGCTAATC
>LSQX01107029.1_pt1 | contig 13389 bp, 7 predicted proteins | sample 654561 | NCBI WGS metagenome assembly LSQX01 (sample SAMN04489861, study PRJNA283612) | anaerobic digester metagenome | isolation source: 4 biogas reactors fed with cattle manure at either 37C or 55C with and... | place: Denmark: Kongens Lyngby | collected 2014 | reverse complement strand
TAGATTAATGCGAAGGTTATTTTTCCTCTCCTGTCAATATGTTACAGTCAAAATTGCGAGGGTTGCCAAGCCAGGTTAACGGCGCAGGGTTTAGGACCCTGTCTCTAGGAGTTCAAGGGTTCGAATCCCTTCCCTCGCATTCCTTTTTCTAAGAATGTTGTATTCCATCGATTCCGACCATTATCCCCGTCATCCAGAATAATTATATTCTGAACATGCCGGCGGCAGTTCATCCCACGCATGAGTTTTTGATGTTTTCGCTTCCGATACGCATCTCTGAAAAAACAAATGAGATGACCATCTACACGATACAGCGCGGCCCGGATCTTTCACATCAGGATACGTTTTTTTGCCTCCAAAACGCATATCATAGATACTATGAAAACCTTGCAGGAGTATCTTATCGCCTCACATGCCCCTGAGGATCTGGGAAAAATAATCATGCTGATCGCGGATCAGGCAGGACCGATCCGTTCCGCATTTATCAGCAACCAGAATTATGCGGGTTCCACGAACTCTTCCGGCGAGGATCAGGCCGAGATGGATACCTGGGCCGATGCCCGGATCACGTCTGTTCTGCAGGAAAGCGGGCTTGTACGTGCCGTCGCTTCCGAAGAACAGGAGGATATCGTGCAGATGTCCTCTTCTGCGAAGTATTCCGTCGTGATGGACCCCCTCGACGGCTCTTCGCTGATCAAGGTAAACCTCAGCGTCGGGACGATCGTCGGGATCTATGAAGGCGACGTTCTTCAGGCGGGGAACCAGCTTCGCGCCGCGTTCTATATGCTCTACGGCCCGATGACCACCTTGACCATCTCGCTTGGAAACGGCGTCTCGATCTTCGCGATGAATAAGGACGGGACCTACATCCTCCTCAAAGAGAATGTGAGGATCCCGGAAGGCACGCTCTGCGGAAGCGGCGGTCTGCGGCCCGAGTGGACCGAGAAACACATCAGGTACATGAATGAGATCGAGTGCGAAGGCGGGAAGAACCGGTACTCCGGCTCTTTCGTCGCCGACTTCCACCAGATCCTGGAGTACGGCGGTGTGTATGCCTATCCGGCGACGAAGAAGTCCGCCTCCGGGAAACTGCGGCTGGTCTTTGAGATCAACCCGATCGGCTTCCTCGCGGATCAGGCAGGAGGAGCGGTCTCGAACGGCGAGTCCTCGACTTTGGACATCGTGCCGACAAAGGTCCATCAGAGAACTCCCGTCTATGTCGGCAGCAAAGGAATGATCGCGAAGATCGAGGCGATTCGCTGAGCATGAAAACAGCGGTCTCGGTCTTTGCAAAATCGGTCGGCGGGGTATGCGGGACGACCCGGGTCTTTCCCGACATCCTGCAGACGGCGGCAAAGATGCTCAAAAAGGCGGAAGGAGAGGCCCTTCTCGACTCGTTCGTGACCCACACGGCCGACCGTCTGGTCCTGATCGCGGTCCATGATCCGGACGTCCAGCCGGACACGCTTATTGCCGCGGTCTTCTCCGCGGCCGAGGAGATCGCAGAAAAACGTCATCTGTTCTGCGGTCCTGATCCGGTCTCGGTCTGCCGGATGATAATAGAGGAGCGGGAAAACGAGCCCCTTCTCCTGTTCCTCGCCGGGTCGGAGACGATGCCTTGGGGAGAGGTGATGATCCAAAATGAAAATCAGATCGCGGACGGCGTTTTGTTCCTTACACGCGCCGGGGGCGGGTTCCCGTCCACGGCCGAGTTCTGCGAACGGTTCGCCCGCCGCGGTCTGAATCAGCAGGGGATCTGTCCTGTGAGTCTCTGCGATTCGTCGAATGTTCGAACAACGGTCATCCCGGTGGTCGGACTCGGCTTTTCGCTCTGCGACGGAAGGCTTACCGGACCGGTGGATCTTTTCGACACGCCGCTCTTTGACGCTCCCCGGTTCCGTGCTTCTGACCAGCACGCCGAATAAACATGTCTCAAAAATCGAAAGTTATCCTGCTTAAATTTGCATATGTCTCATAATTCTCTCTTTTTTGCGCATATATCAATCTATATATACTGAAAGATCTATCTATCACATATCTCTCGGTTTTTCCTCCGTGAGACAAGGGAGGCTTGAAAATGTTTTGTCAGCAGTGCGAAGAAACCGCCAGAAACCTCGGCTGTACGGCCGGCGGCGTCTGCGGTAAAAGTAATGATACGGCATGCTATCAGGATGCCGTGAACTTTGTTCTCTCCGGGATCGCGTATCGAAGGATCCATCAGCCGAAGGGAGCAAAAATTCCAGCAAACACCTCTGCCCAGGAAAAATTTGTGGTTGAAGCATTGTTTGCTACCTTAACGAACGTCAACTTTGATGAATCCCGGTTCGACGCATATCTGAAAAAGGCGATCACGTATCGTGACGCCTACCCGCAGATCCCGGGAGAGCCCAAAGAGTGTTCATGGGTGCCCAAATCCCGTGAGGAGATCATCTCCCTCGACGGCGGGATCGGGCTTCTTTCGATCGAGGATCCAAATGAACGCTCGCTCTTTTCCCTGCTTCTGTTTGCACTGAAAGGAATGTGCGCATATTATTCTCATGCCGAGGTGCTTGGAAAAACGGATCCGGCAATCGTGAACTTCATCTATAAGGGTCTGGCTTCGCGTTTTGAGAAGCACTCGTTTGGAGAACGCGCAGCCCTCGTCATGGAAGCCGGGAAAGTCGGCGCCCAGGTGCTCGCACTTCTCGATTCGGCGAACAAACGCTACGGGGTAACGGAGATCACGAACGTGAACTGCGGTGTTGGGAAAAATCCCGGCATCCTGGTTACGGGTCACGATCTCAAGGATCTGTATATGCTGCTTAAGCAGACGGAAGGAAAAGGAGTCGATGTCTATACACACGGTGAGATGCTGATCGCCCACGCCCATCCGTGTTTTAAGAAGTTCCCTCACCTGATCGGGAACTACGGAACGTCCTGGGCGAACCAGAAGGCAGAGTTCCCGTCATTCAACGGCCCGATCCTGTTTACGACGAACTGTCTGGTGCCGCCGCCGGACACGTATAAAGGCCGGATCTATACGACCGGTTCGGTGGGTTTTCCAAATGCAGTCCATATCCCGGAGAAGCCGGACGGATCGAAGGATTTCTCTTCGATCATTGCCTGTGCGAAGAAGTGTGATCCGCCAAAGGATCTGCACTGCAGTGAACTGGTAACCGGCGCGGGCCATGACGCGGTACTTGCTCTTGCCCCGAAAGTTCTTGATCTGGTGAAGCGGGGGAAGATCAGGCACTTCGTGGTGATGGCGGGATGCGACGGCCGACACAAGGAGCGAGCGTATTACACGGAGTTTGCGAAGGCTTTGCCGAAGGATGTCGTGATTCTTACGGCAGGGTGTGCGAAGTACCGGTACAACCGTCTTGGTCTTGGCGATATCGAGGGGATCCCCCGGGTGCTGGATGCCGGTCAGTGTAATGATTCGTATTCCTTAGTGGTGATCGCCCAGGAGCTGGCGAAGGCTTTGGGTGTCGAAGTGGGTGAGCTGCCTCTTTCGTTCAATATCGCCTGGTATGAACAGAAGGCGATCCTGGTGTTTTTGGTTCTGCTGGCTCTGGGCATCAAGAACATTATGATCGGCCCGAATCTGCCGGCATGTTTGTCGCCTGATGTGCTGAACATGCTCGTGAAGGAGTTTGGCGTGCAGCCGAACACGACAGTGCCGGAGGATATGAAAAAGCTCGGGATCACGAACTGAAAGGAATGGTGTGCCGGGTTTTTACCCGGCGCGTTTTTTCTTCTTGGATCTCCTCCGGACCGGCGGATTTTTCGGCCGGCCCGTCAGGTCGCAAATCAAAGATTTGCTCGGCTGAGGTCGTCCGCGTTCCGCGTCCGACCCGCCTCAGCTGAGGGCGAGCCTGTTCGCAAACCTTCGGTTTGCTCTCCGACTCGGGTCTACAACCCTCGCTTGACGGCTCACCCCGCTTCATCATATCTTACCTCCTCTCCGGGACTCCCGGAATGTGTAATCAACCTGTGATTCGACGCAATATAAACCCCGAACCGCGCGGTGCGATAATGCCCGGGGGAGAGGCAAAAACTGCGTTCTCACTCAGAGAGGCGGGTTACGAAAAATCGGGGGATCGTTTTTTTATCCGGGGAAACATCGGTCAGGAGAAATAATATACTTGCACGTGAGAGTATTCTCCTAACGACCGTGTGGAGTGGTCATATGATTCTGAAAAAACCGATATTCGTGATCTTGCTGCTGTTTACTCTTGTTATCGCAGCCGGATGTATTACTTCGAACTCCGTTTCGCCCCCTGACAACCCCGAGATGACCTTCGTCTCTTCTTTTGAAGGAGGCGACCGGTATCTTGCCGGAAACTATACCGTGATCCTGCTTGAAGGATCCTATCGGGAGATGGGCCGGCAGTACGGCGGTCTTATGAAAACCGAGCTTCTCGCCGAGTATGCTATGCTCACCGGCGCTCTCGAAGACCGCGGATATACCATCGATTATCTCCAGAGCTATGCGGCAGCCGGCACGCAGTTCCAGCCCGAGCGGATGAAGGAGATCGCCCGCGGTATGGCCGAGACGACCGGACTCACCGAAGAGGATATCTCGATCCTTTACTACGGCCCGGCCATGTATATCTCCATGCCGGCCGGCTGTTCCTATCTCACTGTCTGGGGTGAATACACAACAGACGGCTCGGTCATCGTTTCGCGGAACTGGGACCTCCCTGATCTCCTGGAGCCGTTCAATCCGTATTATGTGCTTGCCGTCTACCGGCCGACGGACGGCAGCAACGGGGTCGCGACCTTCGGTCCTGCGGGTTCCAGGCCTGAGACGCTGATGAACAGCGCCGGGCTTTTTATCGCGGATGATAACTCTGGTCTCGTTTCCGTGGAACAGGGTGACCGCCCTGATCTCATCTCGGAGTTTTTCCGCCTGATGCTCGATTACTCGGATCTTGCCGGTCTGAAGACGGGCGTTCTCGCGACCCGTCCGGATGCTGCCTGGATCGTGGATATCGCCGGACCAGAAGGAGCATATGTCTTAGAGGCTGGTCTTACCGAGACGAAGGTGCGGACAGGCGACGGGGTCGTCGCGGCGGCGAACCATTTCGTTGACCCGAGCTGGAACCTGACGACCACCCCGCCGGAAGAACATTCGCTGACCAGATATACGAATCTGCTGAGTCAGGCGGAAGCTGCGAAGGGGACGATCGATGCCGAAAAGATGATGCAGATCCGCGATGTGCTCTTGGAAGACGACGGGGCGACCTTCCGTCACTCGATCCTTGAAGGATATCTGTATTCCTCGAACCATCAGGCGGTGTTTGTTCCGGCGAACCAGACCCTGTGGATGAAGGTGATCGATCTGGACTGGCAGAAGGTGGAGCTCGCTCCGCTGTTTGCGATGTGAGGGGGGGTCTCCTCTTTCTTTTTTTTTGAATCGGACGTCTGCGGTGTTAATCACAATCCAATTCGGGAAGATGTTTGTTGGGCTTATTCGCTGTGGAGATCTCATGTTTCCACACCCAACAAACTCCTTCCCGAATTGGATCCACACCACCGCCCCTATTGGGATTATAAAAAATCCGTCCAAGTGAAAGCGTCATTTTAGTTTGGACGGGATTTATTCTCCCGCATCTTCTCCGCCACCAGCCCCTTCGCCCGCTCCTCATCCATCGTAAACGGCACGACCTCATTTAGGTCAGCCAAATATAAACACACGCCCGGGTCGGCCCCGAACAGACGTTTCGCCCACAGGAAATACACTGCGAGCTGGCTCTCGTATCTCTCCAGCTCCTTCTTAGAGGGCTTCCCGGTTTTATAATCGATGATCATCCATGTTCCGTCCGCATACTGCACGAGCCGGTCGATCACGCCGTTCTGCGGCACTCCCTCGAAGGAATACGTGACCTCCTGCTCGCAGATACTTTTTACCGCATTCTGCATAACGGGCGACGCAAGAAACGCCGCATACTTTGCCGCAAACTCTTCTGCCGCTGCTGAGGGAAGTCCGTAGCGTTGTACCGTCGCATCGACCGGCTTTCCCTCGAACACCTCGTGGAGCGCCGTTCCCCGAATCATCGCCGCCTCTTCCGCAGCTGACGGGGCACGGTTTCTCACGGCCGCGGTCAGGCTTTGTGTGGCCTCCTCCTCCTTTGACGGCAGAGGTGTATCCGTCCAGCCTTCCGGGACCTTAGGCCGGATCCGGGAATGTTCACCTGGCTCTGTGATCACGTCGGTGATCAGCTCCGGAAGATACGGATATCCTCCGATTCCCGCGTCATACATCGAAAGGAACGAGTTCGCCTCCGGTCCGTTTTTCCCGTCAGTCCCGCAGATCACCAGATGATCCCGCGCCCGCGTCATTGCCACGTAAAACAGCCGTTTTCGCTCTGCAAGCAGTTTTGCCTTCATCTCCGGTTTCAGGCACTCGATCACGAATGAAAGGGGCTCTCCTTCGCCCGGGAGTTTTACCGGGATCCCCACACCCAGTTCTGCATCGAACACCGGTGCTGAAACCTTCAGACCATTCCCCATCCCGGCAAAGCAAAGTGCGAGGATCGGATACTCCAGCCCCTTCGAGGCATGCACCGTCATGATTTTCACCCGGTCGTCCTTTTCGCCCGTGACCGTCCCTTCCCGTTCATCGAACTCTTCATCCATGCAGGTGTCCAGGATCCTGAGATACTCGTACACCGAAAACGGTCGGTTCATGGAACGCGAACGGGCGACTCCGACCAGTTTCTCCAGATTGGCCGTGGCTTCCCGCCCGAACGGCAGACCTCCGTAGACCGCCGCGATCCCCGACTCCGCGATCAGCCGGGAAAGGAAGGGGACGAAAGGCTCGGTCCCGATCTCTGCATGCCAGCGGCCGAGGTGTTCGACCGCTTTTTTGATCTTCGAATAGGGATTCTCGGCCGCGTATGTTCTCAGCCGCCGGATCAGCGACCCCTCGCTGTTTGAAGCGGCCCGGCAAAGTTCCGCATCGGAGATCCCGAAGTAGGGGGACCGCAGAACGCCGTAGAGCGGGATGTCCTCCTCGGGATACACGATCGCCTTCAAAAGATTCGTGAAGTCGAAGACCTCCTGCTTTTTATAGAAGCTGAATCCCTTCTCCTCGGTATAGGGGATCCCGTAGCTCTCCAGAGCGTGCCGGAGTTTGTCCATATGGGTCCGTGCCTCGATGAGGATCGCGATGTCGCCGAACCTTGCGGGCCGGGACGTTCCGTCTTTTTCGTAGACGCTCAGTTTTTTGCAGTAAACCGTGTCGGAAATCCAGGATGCGAGGGTCCGTGCCTCACGTTGCATCGATTCGCCCTTGGTCTCGTTTGCCGGAAGCCGGATCAGGGTCACCGTCCCCGAGTGGTTTGCCCTGTGAGGGGTGAGTTCGCCGTATCCTGCCTCCCAGATCTCTTTTGGGTCCGCAAACACGGACGAAAACACGTGATTCACCAGCTGGATGATCTCGGGCACGGTCCTAAAGCTCGTGTCGAGTTCCACCGGTTTTTTCGCGAAAACCTTCTGGAAGGCGTTGAATCCCGAGACGTCCGCTCCTCTGAATAGATAGATCGACTGCTTCGCGTCCCCGACGATGAACAGCCGGTTGTTCTCCTTCGGGTCGCCACAGAGGATCCGGATGATGTCGGTGAGGGTCGGATCGTTGTCCTGAACCTCGTCGACGAGGATGTACCGGTATCTGGCGTTGAGCGTTTTTTGGACGGCGTCGTTTTCGATCAGATCGCGGGTCTTTTGAATCAGGTCGTCGAAGTCGAGGACGCCCCTCTGCTGTTTTTCGCGGACCGTTCTTTCATACACCGCGGAGGCTACCTGCCCGAGAGCCGCGAGGATCTCGAGGGTGAGCTGCGTTCTCGAATCGAATTTTTCCGGCCGACCCGGAAATTCTTTGAACACCTCGCGTTTTCCCTTGAACCGTTCCAGGCTTCCTTTCGGGAGAGGGGCTTTGTAGGGGTTGGTATTGATGCCTGCGAGGACTTTTCCTGCGGCATACATATCCTCCGGCTCATTTGCCTCGCAAAATTCCGCAAAGGCCGCCGGTCCCTTCTGGAAGAGCTCGCCTTTTCGTTCGGGGGCGAGGGCACGCAGTTCGGCAATCAGAACGTTTACGAGTTCGTCCCCGGCGAGTTGGTCCCGATACGCCGTGATCTCTTCGTCCCAGGCCTTCTGCCAGACCGCGATCACGGCAGAGGGATCCTTTTCCAGCAAGACAAACCAGTTCTTTGCCTCCTCCCAGATATGCAGCAGTTTCCGGAGGTAATCGGCGATCGTCACGTCCCGCAGATGATCGAAGAGGGTGACCACGTCGTCGAAAAGGGCGTCCGGCGGATGTTCCAGCATCTCGCGGATCGTGCCGGTCACGAGTTCGTGGCGGTCGAGCTCGTCCATCACGGAAAATCCCGCATCGAGTCCTGCCTCGTAGGCGAACTCTTTCAAAAGCGAGAGGCAGAATCCGTGGAACGTGCTGATACTGCACCGCGAAAAACTCTCCCAGACCTCTTCGAGCACCGGATCCTCTTCCGCCGCTTTTTTTAGTTCCCGCCCGATCTTCGTCCGCATCTCGGCAGCTGCCTTATCGGTGTAGGTGAGGGCGAGGATGTCGTTTGCCCCGGTGTGCATCGTCTCCTGCCGGTAGGTGAGCGCGGCAATATACCGTTTGGTCAAAAGAAACGTCTTTCCCGTCCCGGCGCCCGCGGTCACGCAGACGCTTTCCTCCATAAAGAGCGCCCGTCTCTGGGCCTCGGTCAGTTCGGCGGTCATGCCTCCTCCTCCTCCCGGAAAGGAATAAATCGGCAGATCCGTTTATACGGGCAGTAGTCATCCGGGCACATCTCCCCGGACACGGTGCCGCATTTTCCCTGCTTCATCATCTCCCGCGTCTCCCGGCAGAACCCGAACGCCGCGTCTCTGACTTCGTCGACGCTCTTCTGCTGTTTCCCTCTGGAGAAGTAGGGGTTTTTGTTCTGTACCTCGTCGGAAGCGATCCTGAGATAGGTCCCGGGCTGCGGGATGCTGCCGGTCATCTGCCGGACTGCCTCGGTGTAGAGGGGGATCTGAAGCGCGGAGCCTTCCTCGAGATTCTCCCACTTTTTTACGATCCCGGTCTTGTAGTCGACGACAATGAACTCTCTGGTTTGTTTGTTGAACATCACCCGGTCGACCCATCCTGTGATTGTGAACGGTTCATCTCCCGGGATCTCTGCCGAGACTTTCTGCTCCAGCCACTCCGGGGTGGTTCTAAATCCAGCAGCGTAGAATTCAATCTCGAGCCGGATGATTTGTTCACAGCTGCTTTCAAGCCCGCCGTTTCCAAGGTATCCGTTTTGCAGCGACTGCCAGGAAGGCGTTTTGATTTGCCGGCTGTCGAACTCCTCTCTCACGATTTTTTTCAGAAACTCCGCGGCTTCTGTCTCGTTTTCCTGCGTTAGGGGTTCTGTGTATTCGCGGAAAAACCGCTCCATCGCTTTGTGCATGACGGTTCCGACGATGATTTTTTCCGCACTGAAGTCTGCGGGGTTTTCGAGGCGGAGGTGGTCGGTGAGATACCATTTGAACGGGCATTCCCGGTATCGTTCAAGGATGGTCGGGGCGAACTCGGTCTTTTCCGTGTAGGCCGCGGCGAATGTTTCGGCGATTTCGTTGCCTGCAAATTCCGCATCGTAGATACCCGGCGTTCCGGTTCTGTCCACAGTCTCGATCCCGATGATCTCCGCCGCGGCCTCCAGCGAGGGGATGCCGAAGAGACCTTCGCATTCGTTTTCCCTGCCGGCGGCGAGCAGTTCTCCGGCCCTTGTTTGGTTTGCGGTCATCGAATGGGCCAAAAATCCCGGGCTCTTCTCCTCCGGCTCGGCGAGGCGGGTGAGGTAGGGGGACGGGGTCAGGCTTTTTTCTCCGTCATGACCGGCGCAGGAGAGGATGAGCTGTTTTTCGGCGGCAAGGACAGAGGAGTGGAAGTAGTATCTGCTCGCATCCAGGAGATTCTGGACTCTTTCCGGCTGGATGCGGGCGGTCTCCTGAGCGTTCAGGAGAGGGATGGAAGCCTCGATTCTCGGAATCCGATCGGATGAGAGGCCGGTGATGAAAACATAGGGTATCTTCGTGCCGGCGACTGAGCGCAGATCGCCCGCAAAGAAGGCGTGTTTCGACTCAGGGTAGCTGATCTTGGTGGTTTTCTCACAGAACCGGCAAAGCATGGCGTAGAATTCGCGGGCGGTGTACGGGGTCTGCGAAAGTGAGGTGAGGGCGAGTTTGTCGAGCAGGCGTAAAAAGGCGTGACGGGCGGCTTCGTCCTGCGGTTCCATCTCCAGGCTGGTCCACCCAAGGGCGGAGAGATCGGCTTTGAGTGCCCGGCAGTGTGCGGCAAGGGTTCCTGAGTGTTCGAGGTTTGCGTCGAGCCGGTCAAGGAGTCGGTCGAGGCTTGACTGAAATGCGGCTTCCAGTTCGCTGATCTCTTTTTTCCTTGCTGATGCGAGCCTCTCGCCGACTGTCCGCCAGGCGGCTCTGCCTTTTTCGGTTTTGGTGATGATGCCGGCTTTTTCGAGTCTGCCAGCGGTGAGCCAATCCTTTCTTAGGGAGAAGTAGGGGCTTTCGATGATAATTTTCAGGTCGTCGATTCTGCAGTCGAAGGCGAATGCGGCGATCCAGGCGAGGGCAGAGCGGACGGGCGGGAGGTTTTCGATGGGGATGTCTTCGCCGGCGGTGAATCCGAGGGGGCGTCGTGTTCCGTCTAATAGGACGCTGAAGTCGGTGACGAGTTCGTCGAGGAGGGGCAGAACGGACGGGAGGGAGGGCGTAAGGAGGGCGATGTTTTTTGGCCGGACGCCTGATTCGATGAGTGCGGCGATGGATTCGAGAGCGGAGCGGAGTTCGGTCCGGGTGTCGGTGTACTGAAAGACGCCTCCGCACGTTTCCAGGAGGCCGGGGATTTCAGTAACTGGTGGCCGGGTTATGATGGTGCCGGGAAGTGAGAGGAGGAGGTCGACGGCGAGGGGGGTTGGTTTGTATAATGCATAGCAGAGGACGGTGCCGATTTCCATTTCGCCGGCGATACCAGCGGCCTGCTCTATTGCGAGGATGGAGTCGCAGCAGTCGTTTTTGCGGCAGAACTCTTCATAGCGGAAAAATATTTCCTGGAAGTCGTTGAATTTATCGTCCCCCTCCGGGAGGACGAGTTTGTTTGTTTTGAGGGTGATGAAAAGGTTGACGAGGTTTTCGGTCTGGGTGTCGGTGATGCGTTTTTTTCCGAGCACGTCTGCGCCTATCCGGGCGAAGAGGAGGTGCTGTTCTTCGGGGTCGATGATGCGGGATTTCGGGGAGAGGGAGCGGAGGATGCTTTTTGCAAGGCCTTTTATGGTTGTTATGTGGTCTTTGAGGATGGGGCCTTCTTCGCGGAGTTTTTGTACGGCGGTGTTTGCAAGAGAGGTGTTTTCGAAGAGAATCCATGTTCCGAAAGGGTCGGTTTTGGCATGTGAGGCGTATTCGGAGAGGATAGCGGAGAAGGTGTCCATATGTGATTCCATTGGGTGTGGAAAATATTTAAGGTGTGGTTTGTCCCGAAGGGTGGCCTTAGCTGAGGCGGGGTGAGCCGTCAGGCTCGCCCTCAGCCGACCAAGTTTTCGAAGAAAACTTGCGTCAGCTGGTTGGAGGCTTTCGGTACTCTCGCCTTACCCCGAAATCAGAAAAGAGATTCAACACTCCTTTCCTACAGCTCACCTTTATCTCACAACGCAAAAAGAGGTGTGATTATCTGGAGTGACGTGCAATATACATACATTATGACGCTCGGCACGGATATTGCACAAAAACTCTCCGAAGTAGTAGACACCGACATCAGGATCATGCACGTCTGCGGCACCCATGAAGCCGCCATCGCAAAATACGGCGTCAGATCCGTCATTCCTCCCCAGATGAAAATCGTGATGGGACCTGGCTGCCCGGTCTGCATCACCCCTCAGGGCGAGATCGATGCCGCCTGCGAACTTGCCGAGCGGGGCTGCATCGTCTGCACCTACGGAGACCTCCTCCGCGTCCCCGGATCCAAAACCTCCCTCGAACACGTCAACGGCGACGTCAGGATCGTCCAGGGAATAACCAAGGCAGTTGAGATCGCACGCCAGAACCCGGACAAGGAAGTCGTCTTCATCTCCGTCGGATTCGAAACCACCGTCCCGACCGTCGCCGCGACCCTCATCACGAACCCGCCCGAAAACTTCAGCATCCTCGTCTCCCACCGGCTCGTCCCTCCCGCAATGAAATGGCTCATGGAACAGGGCGAAGCAGACCTCCATGGATTCATTCTCCCCGGTCATGTCTGCGCCGTCATGGGATACCATGAATATGAACAGTTCAAAGTCCCGCAGGTCGTCGCCGGATTCGAACCCGAAGACATCCTCCTTGCCCTTCTCATGCTCGCCGAACAGATCAAAAACGGCGAAGCCAAAGTCGAAAACGCCTACCCCCGCGTCGTGACCTACGAAGGAAACGTCAAAGCCCAGAACCTCATGAAAGAGGTCTTCACCCCCTCCGACGTCGAGTGGCGCGGATTCCCCGTCATTCCCGAATCAGGCCTTGCCCTGAAGCCTGAGTTCGAGGCATACGACGCCCAGAAAAAGTTCGACCTCGTGTATGAAAAGATCACCAAAAAGGACGGCTGTATTTGTGACCGCGTCCTTCGAGGTCTCGCCGACCCCTCGGACTGCAAACTCTTCGGCAAAGCCTGCACCCCGCGGGTCCCGGTCGGTCCGTGCATGGTCTCCCACGAAGGAGCATGCCGGATCTGGTATCAGTATCAGCAGAAAAGATAACAGTTCCGGGAATGAAAACCTACACGAACATTGTCTTCGATCTCGACGGGACACTCACCGATCCGGCTCTCGGCATAACCAACTCCGTCATGTATGCGCTGGAAAAATACGGGATCCCCGTGCCTGACAGGAGCGAGCTGCTGAAGTTTATCGGGCCGCCCCTCATCGAATCGTTTCAGGTGTTCTACGGTCTTTCCCGCGATGAGGCAAAGACCGCCGTCGCGTATTACCGCGAATACTATCTGGCAAAAGGCATGTTTGAAAACAGCGTCTTTCCCGGAATCGAAGACCTGCTGATATCCCTCAAAGCTAACGGCAAAAACCTGATGGTGGCGACGGCAAAGGTCGAGCAGTTTGCAGAGACCGTGCTCGAACACTTCGGGATCGCGAAGTATTTCACCTGCATTGCCGGCAGCGATCTGGAAAACACGATAACGTACAAAGGCGAGATCGTCCTCTCCGTCCTGGAACGCTGCGAAATAACCGATAGGGAACACACCGTCATGGTCGGCGACCGGATGCACGACATGCTCGGCGCGAAATACGCTAGCATCGATTCGATCGGCGTGCTGTTTGGTTACGGCACGAGAGAGGAGCTGGAAAACGCCGGAGC
>LSQX01403278.1_pt1 | contig 13390 bp, 11 predicted proteins | sample 654561 | NCBI WGS metagenome assembly LSQX01 (sample SAMN04489861, study PRJNA283612) | anaerobic digester metagenome | isolation source: 4 biogas reactors fed with cattle manure at either 37C or 55C with and... | place: Denmark: Kongens Lyngby | collected 2014 | reverse complement strand
GCTGCAGCAGCAAGAGAGCAAAAACGACTATGAGAAGCTTAAATAAATATAAAAGGCGCCTCATGCTGATATACCTCCAAAGTGGTATTATTAGCTTGAGGCGCCCAGATTATCCACAGCAAATCAAGTTATTTAGATTGTATTGCAGCTGCACTATCCCTCAATATGCTTTCCCCTTAGTGAAGAAAGCAGTGAACGGATTACTAGCCTGCATTGAAGGCAGACATCACAAGGGCTATCCGCCTTTAAAGAAAACCTTTCACGTTATCGTTTAGAGGTATTTTAAATTGCCAGGCTAAAGCCCTGCCTAGATCATACCGATGCGGCTTGGACTGGCATAAACCTCTTTCTGTTTGCTGCAGCAATCGCTCTATAGGTGGCGTTAAAAATCAACCAATGCTATAGCAGCTAGCTAAGAGTTTCGAGCAACTTTCTTAAGTATTTGGTGCCCCGCACAATTGCATCCTCAGGATCGTATTCTGTTCCCTCATATTCCATATTTATATATCCATTATAACCGGCCTTTTTCATAATCTCGAGGCAGGGCAAGGGGTCAACTGCACCCTCTCCTACCAAAGCCGGCTTGTAGCACCTACCATCTAAACCCCGGATTGTGCCCTCTTGGACAACCTCCCAGCCCTTGAAATGGGCGTGGACTATCTGGTCTTTTATTTCCCAAAATGCCTCAGCAGGGTCCTCTCCTGCTGTATAAACGTTGCCGTTGTCGTATGTCACCTTTAGACCAGGAACAGCAGCAGTTGCCTTTTTCATATCCTCTGTAGTGATAAAGGGCGCCTGCGTCCCATGAAAATGCTCTACTGTCACTGTAATCTTGTAGGGTTCAGTCATGGAAACTGCCTCGGCCAATTTTTCCAAAGCGAGGTTTTGGGTAAGTTCTCTAGTCTGTCCCTCCACACCTGATAGAGGAAGCATGATTTTATCACTGCCAAGGATACTTGCAATCTCCAGCCCTCGCTTAAGTTCATCTATGGCTTTGGCTCTTATGTTAGAATCAGCATTGTGAAGAGGAGCAAAAAATGTGTAGCAGATATTTTTAAGACCATAATCTGCTGTAACTTTCGCAACCTCTTTCGGAGGGAAATCATAAATAGTTACCCAATCAATTCCGTCAAGGTCCAGCTTTCTTGCCAGCTCACAGAGGTAGACTAAATCTGGCTCCTTCCCCCATGGACCGCGGGCCAAAGTATAAGACATCAGGGAGATCTTCATTTTTCTCCTCCTTGCACACTATTTAAGCTGGTCAATGTTTTCCATGACTTTTTTGAAAGCAGCTGCCACCAATTCCACAGTTTCGAGATTGTTTGGCAAACGCAAAGGTGAAGTCATACCAGTGTGTGTATCGCAGTGCTTTCGCGCCATGGGATAATTCTCTGGTGAGTAATCCACCTCACCAGCATGAGGACAATGCCAAGGACAGCCCTTTCCATAGCCATTCTTCATCTGAAATACCGCCATCTCAGGCAGAATGAACCTTTGCCATACTCCAGTCTCCACACCTTCAGCCCGCAGCGTCTCGATGATTTTGTAGCGGAACTCGCTGGCATCGTGCTCATGACCTAAAGCTTTCATGTCGAAGCGGATGGTGTAATTGTAGCCATTGGTCTCGCAGTTTTCTGGAAAGGTAGGGAGAATAAGGTAGGGAACGTCTTTCAAGAGCTCTGTGAGATACTGGGTGCTTTCTCTTTGATGAGCCAGATAACTATCTAGCTTTTGCAGCTGCGCTCTGCCAAAGGCTGCATTAAGATCCGAGTTTCGATACATCCAGCCCATGGAATAGACATGATAGTCCCTGTTTTTCATATCAGTGATAGTTTCGCCAAAAGACCACAGCGCTCGTGCTTTTTCCAGCATCTCCTCTGAATCTGTGACAAACATCCCGCCTTCTCCTGCAGAGAGACATTTGTTTTGGTTGAAGCTGAAAGCTGCACAGTGGCCAATAGTGCCAACTTTTTTCCCGTCAAATCTGGCACCATGAGCCTGACAGGCATCCTCGATTACTTTCAAATTATGTTTGCGAGCGATAGCCATTATTTTATCCATCTGAGCTGGCAAGCCGTGAAGGTGAACAGCAATTATGGCTTTGGTGCGAGGAGTGATGGCCTGCTCTATTTTTTCAGGATCGATATTCATGGTATCAAAATCGATATCCACAAAAACAGGAATACAATTATGCTGCATTACACAGGTTGCAGATGAGGACCATGTATATGCAGGAACAATGACCTCGTCACCAGTTCCACAATCGCAGGCCACAAGGCACATATGCAGTGCTGCAGTCCCTGAATTGGTAGTGATGGTGTATTTATTGCCGTTCCAGGCGGCAAACTCTTCTTGAAAAGCAATACAGTTCGGGCCAAAGGCATGGTTCTCTCCCATTAGGGATTCCATTACCATTTTTTTGTCCGTCTCGTCTATGGGAGGCCATTTTTTAATTGTACCCTCTGGAATCAGCCTCTTCCCGCCGTTAATTGCCAATTTCTCAGCCATATCATTCACCTCTGCTTAATTATGATTTAGGATAGATTTCATTCAAAATCTCCACTGTTCTATCTACAAGTTCCTGCCCGCCTTTGGGACTGACGAGATTGCAGTACATGCTGGCGCTGTAACCGCGTCCCTCTTCGCCGCGAGCAGTGCATAAATAAGTGCCGCCGTCTGGGCCTGGTTGTCCAGCCAGCTGGATGATGAAGGTCTGCGCAAAAGGGCTGCGGGCTTGGATCCGGTGCATGTAGTCCATATAGAGTTCGAAACGGTTGGAAGCAAAAGCAACATCGCCAATCCTCACAACGTGCAGCTCCATAGGCAATTTGGGCTGCTCTTTTTGTTCATGATAGCGCTTGATGATGCGGCGAAAGCGATTACGTTTAGCTACTAAAATTGAGTTGTGATACAGTCTTTCCTTTGGAGTACCCTCTGTGACAAAACTCTCTTTCTCAAGTTCCTCTAGGCCCTTTTTGGCAATTGCATACTCCTCGTCAGAAATCAGGCGTTTGGAAAGCTCTACAGTTTCCACAACGTGATGCAGCGGCAGGGAAGTGTAAATCTCCTTTTTAGCCCAGCTGTACACCTCGTCGAAAGAGTGGGCAATGCGCTCTGCTATGTCCCGGCGGGCAGCCATCTCTGTTGGAATGCTCCCATATTTAAGACGAAAACGCCGCTCTTGCGCCTTTTTATAGTGCAGAATCCGCGGCGAGATGTCTCCTGCAGCAGCACACTGCGGCAGAAGAAAGACCTCACCATATTTTTCTCTGATTACGGTGCGCACATCATGCCAATAGTCTGCTGAAATTCTGTATTCGTGCTCAGAATTCTGAGATGGACAGGCCACATTCACAATGGCACCTGTCAGCTGCTGCTCGGAATCAAAGGTAAACAATAAATTTAAAAAATGGTCTGCTCCTGTCTCGTAGTGGCTGAATTGAGGGTCGCTAGTGTCGCCGTACATTGAGGCGTGGCCGTTGACGCCGCCGGTGGAGTTGATGACTGCGCCGGGCCGCTTGGATAGATCGTCAAAATAGACAACACGGCGGTTATGTCCTACAACTGCGTAACCGTAGCCGTAAGCGACGCCGCCAGGCTTACGGCTCTTGTAGGCCTCGCAAATAGCATCTGAGGCCTGCTCCACAAGAAAGCGGCGGTATTCATCTGAGGAGGCGACTTCTATCCCGTCAAGAGGCGGTTGCTCTTCTTCGAAAAAGTATTCAGAATTGTGGCCAGGTGCTGTGTGAGTGTGGGTAGCGTGCATCAAAATCTTCTCCACAGGAATCTCCTTGTTTTTCTGCTTTACTGCCGCCCGCACTTCATCTAGCAGATGTGACCGAATGACAACGAGATCTGCTGAGAGAAAAATCACACAATCTTCGCTACCTTCCATGACCAAAGCGGTGACAGTCACAGGATCTATAACTCCTTCAGAAATACGCATGTGGAACTGTCCCGGAATGTTTACTGGTTCTGTGGTAGTAACATCCCGCGCCGCCCATCCGATTAGCATTTGCTGTTTGCTCACAACGAAATCATCCTTTCTAAATTAATATTCGCTCCTATGCGCTGGCAGCAGCTGCATTATGCAGAGGTTTTCCCTACTACTCATCCTCAAGCTGAATTTGCAGCAACTTTGCTGCATTGCGATAAAAAATATTACGCCTGTCCTCATCTGTAATTTCGGCAAAAATAATGCAGCCCATTGGGTAGAAAGGATCAAACCAGGGGGCATCTGTACCAAAAAGCAGCTTTTCAGATCCCACCTGTTTCACAAAATAAGTAACCAGACCTCCTACAGCATAAGCTGCTGTCAGCTCCAGATAAGCATGAGGAAAATCTCGCGCAATTTGCGCTGCTTCTTCCCATTCACCGTAGCAGCTGTGACCCATTAAAAATCTGATTTCAGGATATTTTTCCACTACCCCCCGCACAGCTCGAGCTCCACAATTATCTCCAGTCCAAGTATGGGAAAGGATCAGCGCTTGCTTGTGATGGGCATATTCAAACAGCGGCTGATAATTCTTCCCCAAAAGAGAATAATTATGATTAGCAGGATGAATCTTAAAGCCCACAAACTCTTCATATGTCTCAAATAGCTTGCGGCACCGCTCCCAGGTTTGTGGTTCATTAGGGTTATAAACAACGTAGCCGCGAAACCGCTGGGGATACTCTCTCACCGCCTGAAGGGTGACAAAATTGCCCTCATAGCCTTCAAAAAGGGCTGCATGGGAGGAAAAAACATTCAACAGCACTTTAGAACGGTCCATGGAAGCGATAATACCATCCCCGTAAGGTCTGGGGAAGTAGATGCCGGAAAACGAACCCCAATGGCCGTGAAGATCCACGAGGGGAAAAGGTGGAACAAATCCTTCTTTGAGCGCCTCTTTCATCAACTGAGTCCTCACAGCTTCACCTCCCCTAACACCCGTTCCAAATTGCCTGCTGCAATTGCTCTTTTTGCAGCATCAGAAATAGGTGCATGCAGAAGCGTCAAAAGTGGCCCTCCCATGGTGCGGTGGGGGGTATTGGTACCGAAAAGAATTCGCTCATAACCATACTTCGAACATAAATCCGCAAGGCCCCAATCCAATTCATAATTGGCTGTATCAACGTAGAAGTTGGGGTATCGTTCAAGGAGTGGCCGGAAATAACGGTCTCTGCCCCAGGGACCATGTCCTGCAGCAACTAATGTCAGCTGAGGAAAATCTGCTAAAAGACTATACAAAAGCTCCCAGTTCCCTTCTGCTTTTACAAAAAGTGGGATTTTCCGTGCAACAAGTTCTTCCAACACTGGTCCCATTGTCACTTTATTTAATAAATATTTATGCTCTTGGGGAAAGGCCCATAGAGCACGCACTTTGCACTTTTTCATTTTTTCAGGAAATGATTCCAGATCCCATTCCCCTGTCTGCGGTGGAAGCAAAGCCCAGGCAGGCACAAGCTGAGGATAGGATTCAATTTCAGCAATTAACCTCTCATTTACCTCTAATGGATAGCCATCCACAGCAGCTCCGTGATAGACGAGGGCCTTGCTAATCCCCACCCTTTCCATTTCAGCAACCAGTGCTTTCGGCGCAGGCAGCTCAAGGAAGGTTTTTGTGGGGCCGTAACTTGCATGGCAGTCAAAAAAGTCCATGGTTTCCCCTTCTCTCTATATGCGTGATGCAGTTAAGTATATCCGTAGGGAAAAATACCAATATCCTTTAGAACATGTATTTAAATGGATTTGGCAGATGCTTTTCCAACGGTCTGGCTTTTTCCCGAGGGCTATCCAAGTAGCTGTTCTCATTACGGCTGCTTTAAGAAGATGGATTTTCGTCCCTTTCAGCGGCCAAAAATATCTTCTACATGCCATAAAAGTCGCAGAGCATCATAATGGTCCTTCCATTTGCGCTTGCATTTGGAAGCCAGGGAGTAAAGTAAGGATCGTTATCTGCATAGCGCTCAAGCATATAATACTCAGGCGTCATACCGTATTTTAGCTGTCCGACCAGAATGTTCTCCGCCTTTTCACGTTCACCTATAGCTAAATAGTGATAAAACCAGTACATATCGGAATATGACGTATACCATGTATGTCCTGCCCACGGATCGCTTGGAAGATATTTTAAAATAGATTCATTCATAAGTCCCGTCAAACCATTTTTCATCAGTCCGCGATTTAGATAATAGTTTTCAAGTTTCTTCGCATCTTCACTTTCATGAGCCACTACTCCAGAACTGATTAACATTATTGCATCACTTAGGTACACTACGGGTGTAGGCGGATCTGTGGGAGGCAATTCAAGTGTCTGCGGGATCACCAATTCATCTTCTGTTTCGATCTTTGGTACCCTCTCATATATTCTTTTCATGCACCTCAGATAATCATCATGTGCGCTTATAATTTCAGAAGTTGCAGGATCGCCGAATTTATCAAAGGCTTCTGCAAGCGCCCGGTAGCTTATTATGTTATATGTATCAGTCTGAGCCCAGAAGCGATAAACCTCATCCCAGTCCGATGCTTTCATAGGCGGGAAAACTCCTTTGTATACCGGGTCCATATGCCGTTGTTTTTCTATCCATTTGAAAGCCAGATAGGCATTATCGCGATACTTTTCGAAAATCTCTTTATCGTTAGAATAAATCATGTGGTAGGCGAGCCCTTCAAGGGCTGCAGAGGTAATGCGTGCCCACGATTGCGACCCCTTCACTGGGTATACCCTTCCAGCATCTTCTCCTTTTTTTGATTGCAACATTCCAAAAAACAGCTCATATGCCTTACCGGTATATTTGCGGAAATCTCCTATTCTGTCTAGAGCCTTCAAAAATTCATACGCTTCTGTCGGCCAAACTCTGCGCTGCAGGCCTCCCTGACGGGGCAGAACATAATTTTCTCCTATTGGGCAAGCAAACATCTGCAAAAGCTGTGCAACCAAAGAACGGTACATCGCATAAAAATTCTCATTCTCTTTATTGGGGAAAATCTCTATCCGTGATAGCTCTCCATTCCAAAAATCAATGGTTTTTTGTTTTTCAGCTTCGTAATCGAATTTGCGTATATCTCCTTTTCCAAAAGCAACTGTAAAAGACTTTTCTTCAGATGCTTCCAGGGAAAAACCAACATGCAAATACTGTTGTTTGCTCCAAGGGACATTTTTCACACCGCTTTTCCAGTCAGTGGCAAAACGGTTTGCCAAATCTTGAAATAATATTTTATATTTTCCGTCAGACAATAATCCATCACTCACATAATTCCAGGTCGGCGGTATCCCTCCCCATGTATGCACATTAGGTGTATAGTGGCAATATCCGTCGACATTAGCTCCAGTTAAATATTCTTCCTTTCCTGTGCGGACTATAAATGCAACCTTGTCTTCAACCTTCCAAGTTGAAGTGTTCTTGAATGCAAACTTAATAAAAGTGGTAGGCACTCTGTCTGTGCTGCAAAAACCCTCGGCCTTGATGAGATAGTCGCCCAGATCATAAACATATGAGTGAATGGGTATTCCGTCCTGTCTGACATTATATTGAACTTGTTTATAGTCAATTTCATCAAGGTTATCCCCCAGCAATAACCTGAATGAAGCTGATGGCACATCATCTGTTTCTGGTACAATTACTTCCCCAATGACAAATTTTAGATCAGGCCACATTGTAACAATTTCTTCCGCAAAAGGCGGATGCAAATATCGCTTAGTGGTAAAAGGCCTTTCCCAGCTTTTGGGTTTTATCATAAAAACCCCTCCAAAACAAAGTTTTGTTTTTCTAAGGTGTGCTTCTTCTCATTACGGCTTAACCCTTTCGACATTCACTCTGAATGCATCCTTTACAGGATAAAAGTAACTGCATACTGACTTCATTTTGTCTTTCCAGACACGCTACCTGAAAAATTAACCCTTCCAAATTCCCCTCTTCATGTTCAGGCCTTATGTCTTCTTTAAGGGATGGTTCTGCTACCATCTATTATCATGTTTGAGCTTCATCCTTTAGAAACATGGCTAGCCATCTACAGCCACCCAAGCCCCTTTTTCTTTAGAGGCCAGAGCTGCTTCTAAAATCAACATCCCCCTGTGGCCTGCTTCGAAGTCGGGAAAATCCAACTTGATGGTGCTTTCGCTGTTCTTGCTATCTAAAAAACTATAATAGTCTGCAAATAAATTGTAAATTGCATCATGATAACCCGTGGGATGTCCAGAAGGTAAACGGGCAAAGCGCCTTGTTTCTTCATGCTGCAATAGCGGGGACTCAAAGAAAAGCTCATTTGCCTTATCCCTGTGGCCAAGCCAAAGTTCACTGGAACGCTCATGCCGCCAGGCTAAAGAGGACTCGGAACCGTAAACCTCGATTTCGATATCACACTTTCTGCCTGCTGCCAGCTCTGAAGTTGTGAAAGTTCCCCGGGCACCATTTTCAAACCTCATAAGCAAAGAACCATAATCTTCAAGGGAAATTGGTATTTCCTCAAAATCAGTTATCTCTGCTTTGCTGAAAGTAAGCACGTCACCGTCTCTGGGTTTCTTGCGCACAGGAAGAGTAGTGCAAAAGTCTGCAAAAACTTCCGCGATTTTAAGTCCTGTAATAAACTCTGCCAAATCGCACCAATGACTGCCCAGATCTGCCAGGATGTTGGAACTGCCTGCCAAATCGGGTTCTAAACGCCAGGAGTAATCTGTATCATAGAGAAGCCAGTCTTGAAGATAATGGCCTAACACATTATAGATTACGCCCAGTTCCCCTTTGGCAACCCGGGCTTTTGCTTCTTGGACAACTGGATAGTAGCGGTAGCAAAAATTAACAGCACATCTGGTTTTTCGCTCCTTAGCCAGCCTTACAAGCTCCTCTGACTCTTTAGAATTAAGAGCCAAGGGTTTTTTCGATAAGACTTCTTTTCCAGCTAGCAATGCAGCTTTATTCAGAGAATAATGCTCACGGTTAGGAGTACAATTGTGGATCACATCCACCTCAGGATCTTGAAGCACGCTTTGGCTATCTGGATAGTGAGTGACACCATACCGCTGGGCAACGCTTCTGGCCAGGTCCTGGTTTTTATCCACTACCCCCACAAGCTCGACGTTAGGCAGCTTTCTCAGCTCACCGATATGTACCATTCCAATGTAACCGGCGCCAATTACCACTACCCGCTGCTTTTTCATGGCAACTAACCTCGCTTATAATAATGAGTTTGCATGTAATTCATATTTATTTGTGCGCTGTTGGCGTTGGTAGTGCGGGATTGATCTAGCTCAAGTGTCAGATAGCCATGGTAGCCCACATCATCTAGAATCTTGAAAATTGGCGCAAAGTCTATATCTCCTTCTCCCAACTCCATAAAATTGCCGTAAACCTCAAAGCCATGTCTGTCATCGGTGGTTTCAAGCTCTTGCGCCTTTTTCAAATCTTTCAAATGGACAAAAGCGATTCGCTCAGCATAGCGGGCAAATATCTCAACCGGCTCACATCTACCTGCTACCAAATGTGCTGTATCTGGCCCAAATGCTATTTTTTCAGGATCCGTATTCTGCATTACATAGTCGATTTCTTCCTCATACATGACCCACGTTCCGTGATGAGGATGGACGCAGGGCAAAACTCCATAGGGTGCAGCAAGTTCTCCCCAATGATTGATAATCTCTAGGACTTCTTTCAGTGTCATATCCACTTTTCGATTTGGCGCCTGTACGCTCATCCGCTGGATCCCCAACTCTGCCATAAAGTCTAATTTGCGTTTGAGCCGCTCAGAATCCTCTTTAAAATCGCCCTTCTGCCAAAAATAAAAACTAACAGGCCAAATATTGTATTCAGCTACAACTTCCCTGAATACTTCAGGGTCGTTATCGAAAAGGTCTATGGCGCTTTCCACGCTTTCAAAAGAATTGTAGCCAATGCTTTTTATATCTTCGAGTGCCTGGACCATCTGCCTCTTCTCTTCCAAGCCCCAAGGCCAGATGGCATAGGCAAGTTTTGCTTTTTTCATTTTTAAGTCTCCTCTTCCCAATATTGAAAGATCTTTACGAAATTTGCACGTAAAGTAAAGCTAACCACTTATCAATAATAATCAGGAGTTAAGAGCCCGCTCGCAACTTTCAATACGAATTCTCAGTTCTTCCTCTGTCCAATCGGGATTGAGGCTGATATAGACTGTGCGCCTGAGAATCTCCAAAGTCCTGGGACACATATCCTTGCTATAGTTCATTCTCAGACCTTGATTTTCAGGCAAGCGATAGGGATTCATTGCTTCATGGTGAGCGCCTCTCCGTTCAAGAATGGGCTCCCAGTTAATGTAAACGTGCTTGCCACTATCTATTGGGAGCCAACCCTCAACCCCAGGACTAGCCGCAAAATTGCGGGCCTCTTCTTCATTCGCGAAGGAAAAGCCAACAGTCGTCCCGCAGTCACCTGCAGGATCGTTTGAAGGTATCAGCTGCTCTTTGAAGCGAGCGGCAAATTTCCGTTTTACCGCCCGCAAGTCCTCTAAAATTCCTGGCAGGCGCTTCAGCTGCACCCTTAAAATAGCACCCATGATTTCATTTGCCCGGAATTGACTTCCTGTAAAAACTGGCGTCCTCAACTCTCCTGCATAGGGGCGGAAAGCTGCGCCTCCATCGTGGTAAATTAGTGCCCGCTCATAGAGATTATAGTCGTCTGTTACTAAAGCTCCTCCTTCTCCTGCTGTAATTATTTTAAAATCGTTGAAGCTGAATGCACCAGCATGACCCCAAGTGCCCAGGTGCTTTCCAAGAAAGCTGCCTCCATCTGCCTGGCAGGCATCCTCCAGCACTTTAAAACCATGCTTTTGTGAAAGCTCCATAATTGCTTCCATATTGGAAGGAAAACCACACATGTGCACAGGGATTACAGCTTTTGTCTCGGGAGTGAGTTTGCGCTCTACATCCTCAGGATCTATGGTCATGGTCTCGTCGATCTCTGCAAGCACAGGAATTGCCCCTACTGCCAATACAGCGATGGCTGTGGCCATGAAAGTATAGCTGGGAATTATCACCTCGTTCCCTGGTCCGATCCCCATAGCAGCTAAACCTGCAATCAGGGCTGTGGTGCCACCGTTCACGCAGAGGGCGTACTCTATTCCCAGATGCTGAGCCCATTCCCGTTCAAACTTATCTACCTCTTGGTAGGGTGAACCTACCCGGAAAAGCTTCTTTCCATTAATAACTCTGGCGATAGCCTCTATTTCTTCCTTCCCAATCCTATACATTTTGATCACACCCCAACAAATGTTTGGTAAGGTAAAAGTCCAGCTCTTCATAGTCGCGATCAGCTCGCAACTCTTCAAGCTTGTTTTCATCTACAGAACGAACCTTCTCTAGCAACATCAGGAAGTTCTCTTTGCTGTAGATTAGGTGCTTGAGGGAATGTTCAAAACTTTGAGTGCGCATCACCTTAACATCTAGACCGACATACTCCCCGTTTTGCCCGTAATTATATTTATCTAGCAAATAAATTTGAGAGAAGGCCCGCCTTAAATTAACACTGCCAAATGTTTTGTCCTGATCGAATTTCAGGTTATTTTGATCGTTGAGATGAATACCCCACAGTTTTCCTAAAGCAAGGGCAAAACCCATTTCGTCAGAGGGCTCTAAATTGGCAAGTACTGCATGGGCACTTTCGATCAGAACCCCGACACGGCCTGGATCAACAGTGTTTTCTGCCAGAGCTAGAAAATGACCTGCAGTGGGAGAGAAACAAGAATCCATAGGCTCGTTTGGTTTCATCTCGCCTAGAATTTTAATATCCCTGTCGTATTCCAAAAGAGCATTAATGTACTCCAAAAAACGCTCTATGGCGAGTTTCGCATCTTTTGCTTCCCGGCAATATGTGCCCTCTCTTGCTGGCCAAATTACAATCCGCTCTGTGCCTAGTGTCCTTGCAATGTCCACCGCCCGCTTAGATCTGGCAAGAGCTGCCTCGCGGACCTTGGGATCATTCGCAGTGAAACCACCGTCTGCAAAGAATGGATCTATCCACAATCTAGGTGCGATAAACTCTACCTCAAGTCCAAGCTCAACGAGACGTTTTCTTAGCTCTTTGAGCTTTTTTTCCTGTTGGGAAAAGGAAAGACCAAGATCTACAGCATCGTCATCGTGAAATTGAATCCCCCGGAACCCCTCTCGTGCTGCAAATTCCATTTTCTCCCAAAATTCGAAAGACTCTCGCACAGAAGGGCCAAATGGATCCTCGCCCTCATGGATGTTCCAAGGGCCAAAGGAAAAACGAAAAATTCCAGCCATACCCTCACCTCTCACCTGTAAAGTTGCTTCTATAAATCATTATAGGTGGGGTGGCTTGATTTAACCATGGTTCAAATTATGATGAACATATCCAATTTTACGCTAATAAAAATTATTGCTAGTGTTCCTCTTCTTTGCGTTCTCGGTAACTGGTGGGCGAGATTCCCATGGCCTTACGGAAAAATTTACTAAAAGCAAACTGGTTGCTGTATCCTACCTGCTCTGCAATTGAATATATTGGCAATTCTGTTTTCCGTAAGAGGAATTGTGCCTTCTTGAGGCGCAAGTCTCCTAAATGTTCAAAGATGGTCTTTCCTGTTTGCTCTCGAAAAAGAGAACAGAGGTAATTGGGGCTGAGCCCAACTTGATTTGAGATTTCAGCTAAGGTAACTTGTGCTGTTAAATTTGTGGCCAAATACTGCTGCACTTCTTCAACAACTTGCGCTTTCCAGGAAGGTACGTGGGGAGAGTCCACCTCAAAGCTCCGCAAGACAGCGACAAAAAACAAGGTTAAGTACGAAGTTACTACCTCTTGATAGCAAAAGTCCTTCCTTTTCAACTCGACTAGAGCTTGCTCCAGTAAGGAAAGATGAGCCGCTGCCCCTGGCACGCGGATGCCTTCACGAATCTGATACCTCTCGCTAATAAATACAGTGAAATAGTCAGCCCACAAGCCTAACCATAGCAGCCGGTAAAAGCCGCTCTCCTCCCATGCTTCGCAATGAGGGGTGCCAGGTGGAAGCAGTACTAAAGTGTTCTGCTTCAGCTCAAGTCGTTCGCCTTCTAAATAAAAAACGCTGGCTCCCTGGCTGAGAAAACAAAGTTCCCAGTAGCTATGCCTTTCCCCTGCACAATTGCTTTCCTCCCCCTTAGGGTACAAAACGGTATCAGTCTTTTGCAAAGCTGGAACTAGCTGCTCAATCATAACTTCAAGCAGAGGACTCATGGGTTTCCCTCCCAGACAGAAATCAACGCAAACTATTGTACTCAACTTTCGCAGTTACAAATCCAGCGCTAAACGATGATTTATCAACGTTTTCTTAGACAAAAAAAGACACAAGCATCCTTGTTTGTGGTATAATTTAGTTAGCACATAACTCAAAAGGAGGATGCTTGTGTCTGCACAAATTATACCACAAAATATAGAAGCTGAACAG
>LSQX01380597.1_pt1 | contig 13390 bp, 6 predicted proteins | sample 654561 | NCBI WGS metagenome assembly LSQX01 (sample SAMN04489861, study PRJNA283612) | anaerobic digester metagenome | isolation source: 4 biogas reactors fed with cattle manure at either 37C or 55C with and... | place: Denmark: Kongens Lyngby | collected 2014 | reverse complement strand
CTTATCCTATTATTAGAAGTCATACGATATTAAACAACTTACAAAGTATATTTAAGAGAAATCCAGTTGTTATGATGTACCCTGGTAGGTTTTCAGCAAAAAAAGGATATTTAAAATTATTTGATAGATTGCTTGATGATAACTACTACCGTGCAACACCTATTATAGAAAGAGGAGAAGATTATTAATGAAAATCACAGAACTATTTAAAAGATCGATTGATCGAAACATTGAAGGCGTCGTTACTATAGGTAATGAAGCTGATGAAAGAATTTTTCAAGAATTAGATGAGTATGTTGTAACTAGAGAAATCGAAAAGCATTTTAGAACTTTTTTTAGAAAGTATCGTGAATCAATTACTACTCCAACTAGTAAAATGGGTGTTTGGATAACAGGATTTTTTGGATCAGGTAAATCTCACTTTCTAAAAATGTTAGGTTACATCTTAGAAAATAAAGATGTTGCAGGATTAAAAGCACCAGAGTTCTTTAAAGAAAAGATTAAGGATGAAATTGTCTTAGCAGATATTAATATGTCAGCAAACTCAAAAACACTTGTTGTCATTTTTAATATTGATTCCAAAGCTGGTTCACAAGCAAAAACAAAACCTCAAGCGATTATGGACGTAATGTTAAGAACATTTAACGAAGCTATAGGTTTAAGTGCAACAACACCTTGGGTTGCTGATATGGAAAGAGAGTTAATTAAAGAAGGTATATATGAAGAGTTTCAAAAATCATTTGAAGCATATTCAAGTAAAAATTGGAAACTTGATGGAAGAAACCAAGCATTCTTAAATAGAGATAGCATCATTAAAGCTTTAATTAAAACAAGAAATATGGATGAAGAATCAGCTAAGTTGTACTTTAATAATCAAGTTAATAATTTTTCTATTGATACAGAGAGATTTGCAAAACTTGTCAATGAGTATTGTGTTAAAAATGATTCTAGAGTTATTTTCCTAATGGACGAAGTTGGTCAATTTGTTGGTACTAACATTGAACTTATGTTAAATTTACAAACTAGTGTTGAGGATTTAGGTCGTTTCTGTGGTGGTAAAGCATGGGTTGTCGTGACTTCACAACAAGAATTAAAAACAATGGTTGATGCATCAGATGGGACAAAACAAGACTTTTCAAAAATTCAAGGTCGTTTTGACACCAGATTATTATTAAGTGGTGCTAATGCTGATGAAGTTATTAGAAAAAGAATTTTAGATAAAAAGGATGAAGTAAGTCCTGTTCTTGAAANNCTTTCTAATTTAATTATTTTTGATGCAAAGCCAACATGGAATGGTTATAAATCTAAAAATGGTTTTATTCAAGACTATCCTTTTGTTTCTTATCAATTTGAATTATTACAAAAAGTATTTAATGCAATTAGAGAACATGGAATGTCAGAAGGAAAAAGTCTTTCACAAAATGAAAGGTCATTATTAAATGCATTCCAAGAATCTAGTAAGGAGTATTCAAATAGTGATTTGGGTTTATTAGTTCCTTTTGATAGTTTCTTTAAAACAGTTGATAACTTTATTGACTATGATATTAAAACAGTATTTACAAATGCTTCACAAAAAGATAGTTTAGAAGATTTTGATATTAGAGTATTGCAACTCTTATTTATGATTAAATATGTTAAAGAAATGCCAGCTACAATCGATAGAATCGCAACAATGATGGTATCTAGCATTAATGAAGACAAATTAAAACTAAAAGAAAGAATAGAAAAAGCTCTTAAGAGATTAGAAGAAGAAACACTAATTCAAGTTAATGGAGATACTTATGATTTCTTAACTAATGAAGAGCAAGATGTAAATCGTCAAATTAATAATACGGCTCACGATGAGGGTGAAATAATTAGAACTATTTCTCAAATCTTTTATGAAGTGATTTTACAAGATCAAAGAATAAAATATGGTAAATATGAATTTCCATTTAATAGATTTGTAGACTCACACAATATTGGCCAAAATAACCCTAATAATATCACTTCAAAAGTGATAACTGGTTTTTATGGTGAATCTGACGAGTATAAACTTGCTATGGAATCTGCTGGACAAGAAACACTTGTAATTGATTTACAACATGGCACATTTATATCTGAACTAATTAGAGCAAGTAAAATTTCAGTATTCAGACAAAACCATTTAGCAACAATGTCATCATCACTTGCGTCTATTCTTGAAAAGAAGCAATTAGAATTATCCGAAAGAAGAAAAAGAGCTGAAGATTCAATTAAGCTTGCAATCAAAACTGCTAAATTATATTCAAACGGAACATTGCTTGATTTAGGAACAAAAGATGGCAAAGAAAGAGTGTTTGATGCACTTAAGAAAATGGTTGAAACTAAATACTATTCACTATCTAAAGTTAAGTATTCCTATGATACTATTAACTCCATTTTAGACGAACTAAACAGTGATGAAGGCGGTTTAGGCAATTGGCCAGAAATAGACGCTAATAAAGACGCTTATGAAGAAATAAAATCTAAACTAAAAAGCGATAAGAATAATTCAAGAATATCTACAGTAAAAACATTAGTGGATTATTTTGGTAAAGCACCATACGGATGGAAAGAACTAGACATAAAAGGTTTAATAGGTGTTTTATGGAAACACGGAATAGTTCGATTAGACTTGCATGGGAAAACACTATCAGTTAGTAATTCATCTGACAAATATGAATTTGCAAGAGGCAATAAAATAGATTCTATTTCCATTAAGCTACAAGAGAAAATAGATGATGAAACATTAAATGAAATTAAAAGAATTGTAAGAAGTGTATTTAATGAAAATTATCCTTTAAATGAAGAGAAAATGAGAAAGGGTATTTTTGATATTATTTCAGACAAAGTTGAGAAGTTAAAAAACATTCAAATTAAATATGAAAATAAATCATATCCTGGAAAAAACAAAATCTACGAACTACATAGAGAATTATCAAGCATTATAAAAAATGACGATGCTGCCTATATTTTTTCTCAAATTAAAGATAAAAGAGGCTTTCTTGAAGATAACGTTGATAATTTAGAGGAAATTTTAAGTTTTTATCAAAGCGGAAGTGCTCAACTTCAAAATTATAACGATGCCATAGAAATCACTAAATGGTATGAAGATAATAGATTACTTGAAGATCTATCTGAAATTGATGAATTAATGGATAAATGTTATTCAATTATTAATCATGATCATCCGTTTGGACAAATGGTTGAATTAGGAAAGATAGTAGTATTAGTTAAAAAACAAAAGACTGCATTTAGAGATGAAAAAATAACTGTTGCTACTCAAAGTCTAGAAAAGGACTTAAACTTAATTAGGCATGAAGCTAAGCAAGCTCAATCTAAAATCGAACAAAAAGAAAAAATAGATTTATTAAATGACAAATTATTAGAACTTGAAGAAAGATACAACGATTTGTTTAAAACAATTAAAGACGCTAATAACCTTGACCAATATGTCACTTCATCAAATAGCAACGTTGAAGGTTTTAGAAGGCTTATTATAACATTAATTGTTAAAGCTGAACCTGGAAAGAAAACTAAGAGAATTTCCTTATCTTCTTTAGTTCCGGTTGCTAATAAGAAAATAACTTCAAAAGAAGATGTAGAAGTAGTAGTTGAAGATATTAAAAAACGCTTATTAGAAGAACTCAAAGATACAGATGAAATCAGTATTGATTAAAAGGAGCAGACTATGAATAAAATAAAATTACAAGAATTTGCTACTTGGGCAAAACTGAATTTAGAAAATCAAATAGAACTATCTTTAAAACAAATTGGTATTAATTCTGAGTATGATGTTAAACGTTCCAAAGTTCAAGGCGATGTAACTATAATAGAAGGAATTGAAAAGACATTTAATAGACAATTTAATAGTGAAAGAGATCAAATAATTAATATTGTTAGAACTGATGGCTATAAACATACAATAGAACAATTCGCATCAACTTGGTTCAATAGAATTATTGCTATTAGGTTTCTTGAAATCCATGAATACTTAGATCATGGATTTAAGGTGTTCCCAAACGAACCTAACACACTACCTGAAATTCTATCTAATTTAAACTTTGTTAAAGAAGATTTAAATCTTGATATGGCATATATTGAAGAACTTACAGGAGAAGGAAATAATAAAGAAGAACTCTATAGATATATCCTATTTAGACAGTGTAATGCTTTGGCAAAACCCTTACCTATGCTTTTTTCTAGTGACATGGACTATCTTGAATATTTTATTCCAACACCATTATTATTTGGAGATACGATAATTAATAGACTTCTTGAAATTGAAGAAGATGACTTTAAAGATGATGTTGAAATCATAGGGTGGTTATATCAGTTTTATATTGCTACAAAAAAAGATGAAGTTTTTGCATCTAAAGAAAAAATAACTAAAGATACTCTTCCGGCTGTAACCCAATTATTTACACCTGAGTGGATTGTTAAATATATGGCAGAAAATTCAATTGGTAGAATTTGGTTAGAAAGTTATCCTAATTCACCACTAAAAGATGAAATGAAATATTTTGTTGATGAAGCCGCACAAGAACCAGAAGTTGAGGAAAAATTAAAAGAAATTAGATATAAAAATGTTAATCCTGAGGATATTAAAATTATTGAACCTTGTAGTGGATCAGGGCATATATTAGTTTATTGTTTTGACTTACTTCAAGAGATGTATATAGAAAAAGGATATGTAAAAAGAGATATTCCTAGACTTATATTAAAAAATAATTTGGTTGGATTAGATATTGATAAACGAGCTACACAATTAGCCTCTTTTGCACTAGTAATGAGAGCAAGATCAATAGATAATCGATTTTTTGATGAGGATAGATATATTAGACCTAAAGTTTATGAAATCATTGATTCAAAGGCGTTACTTAATAATATATTTGATACAAAAAATTACAAACAAATCATTGATGAATATAACAACAACTATTGGGAAGGTGAAAATAAACTTGACTCAGATGAATTAAAAGTCATTGAATATGTGGTTAATTTATTTGAAGATGCAAAGGTTATAGGATCACTACTTAAAGTTAAACCAGAGAAGTACTTAACTATAAGAAAAAAGTTAGCTATTAATAATAAAAATACTCCTAAATTAGATATTTTTACATCTCCATTTTTCAATAACGAATTCAAACAATTATTAGAACTGTTAAGATTAGCATATTTTATGTCTGTTAAATATGATGTTATGATTACAAATCCACCATATATAAGTTTATCTAGTTTTGAAAACGAACCAAAACAATACTTAAGAAAACAATATTTATACAGTAGAACAGACATGTTTTCTATGTTTATGGATACAGATTTTGTGAAAAAAAACGGCTTCACTTCAATTATTAACTTGCAAAGTTGGATGTTTTTGTCTAGTTATGAAAAATTTAGAGAAATACTCATAAATGAACACATTTTTATAAACCAACTTCATATGGGAAGAGGAGTCTTTGGAATTGATTTCGGCTCTACAACTTTTACTATGAGAAACACTAAAATATCAGAATATAAAAGTGTTTTCTTTAGATTACATGAACGACTTTTTCAATATATAGATTATTTGGATATAGAAAAAATATTTACAAATTCAAAACAAAACAATACCTTCAAAATGAACTTTAAAGATTATGAGATAACAAAAATTGTTAAATCGAAATATAATATTGGACAACAAGTTGTTCATATGAAAAAAGTAAACGAGTTTAATTTTATTCCTAGTTTTATTTTTGCTTATTGGGCTTCTCAAAATATCTTAAATTCTTTTAAAAATAAATTAATAAAAGATGTAGCTATTCCAAGAACAGGTATGATGACTGGAAAAAATGAAAAGTTTATTAGAAATTGGCATGAAGTATCATCTGATAAAATAAATTTTAATGCAGCAAATTCAGAAGCAGCTATCTTAGGAAAGCATAAATGGTTCCCTTATAACAAAGGTGGAAACTATAAAAAATGGTTCGGTAACGAAGAATATGTTATAAACTGGAAAAGTGGTGGTAAAGATATTTTTCAAAATGCAACTAGAGACAAAAGAGTAGTTCAAGATTATCCGAATGAATTTAAATTTATAAAACAGATATCTTGGTCTAAAATTAGCAGCGGAAAAGCTTCTTTTAGAATTAAAAAAGGGTGTCTATCCGATATAGCAGGAGCAATGCTAATTGTGGACGAAAGTCAATTACTATACTTTTTAGGTTTATTAAATAGTAAAGTTCCAGAAAAAATTCTTTCAATCATATCACCAACACTTAATTTCGAGTCAGGTCAAATTGGGAATATTCCATTAATTATAAAAGGTCAAGAGTACGTTAATAAAATTGTTAGTGAAAATATTAAGTTATCAGAGGAAAATTGGGATATGTTTGAAACCTCCTGGAATTTTAATAATCATCCTCTAGTTGGGCAAAGTAAATTATTAGATTTATTTGAAAAGTATAGTATTAATACACAGCTTAATTTTTCAAAAGTAAAAGAAAACGAAGAAAAACTTAATGAATATTTCATTAACCTCTATGGATTAGAAAACGAGTTAAATAAAGATGTTGAAGATAAATATGTTTCTTTATTAATTGCTGATAAAAATAGGGATGTAAAATCTTTAATATCCTATTTAATTGGAGTTTTAATGGGAAGATATTCTCTAGTAAAAGAAGGATTAATCTATGCAGGAGGAAGATTTGATTTTGCTCAATATGGTAACTATGATGTTGATAAAAATGGGATTATTCCAATTTACTCAGATATTAATGTTGAGGATGGTTTAGTACATAGAATTTTGGGATTAATTAAGAAAATTTATGGGGAAGATGATTATAGAGAAAACATTGGTTTTATCGCGGAAGCTTTAGGAAAAAGAAATAGTGAAACCAATGAAGAAACATTAAATAGATATCTTAATGATGACTTTTACAATGATCATTTAAAAACTTATCAAAAGCGTCCTATTTATTGGATGTTTTCAAGTGGAAAACTAAGTGGATTTAAAGCTTTAATTTATATGCATCGCTATGACGAGAATACTTTAGCCAAATTAAATGCTAGTTATTTCCAACCAGCAACAACAATATTAAGAAATCAAATCAGTGAAATTGAGAAGCTAATTTCAATATCAGGCGAGAGAGAGTTAAATCAATTAAATAAAAAACGATTAAGTTTAGTTGAACAATTAAAAGAAGCTATTGAGTATGGTCAAGTCTTAGACTATATGGCCAATCAATATATAAAAATTGATTTAGATGATGGAGTAAAAGTAAATTACGAAAAATTCCAAAATATAAAATTAGTTTCGGATAGAGGCAAGTTGACAAAGGACTTGTTAATTCCGTTTAAGTGAGGTTATTATGGCGAATATAGATTATGAAATAGCGAAAAAAGAAATAATAAAAAAGTTTGAAGAGCATGATAACCGTGTCATCATTTTTTGGTATGATGAGTCAAAGAGTTTTTATGATGATATAAAAAATGATTCATTTGATGGAATTAAAAAGATTATTTACAACAATAATGAATTTGCTATTAAGCATTTATTAGAAGTAGAAGATTTAGAATCAAATTATTTATTGTACTTTCCGGTCCCAAGACCACAAGACAATGAAAACTGGTTATTAGATATTCTTTTATATAGTGAAGAGTATTATGCCGATGAAGTTGCTTTAACGATGAGCAAAATGAATCTAACAAATCCATATTTAAGAAAAGTGATTGATAGATATTCTAAATTCTTTAAAAATCAAACAAGAATAGAAGATCTTAGAAAACAAGTTACAGTTAATGATAGAATTGAAGAAAATGATTTAATAAACGGTATGATTGCAGCTCTTGTAAAGTCTAAATCAATTAAGATTGAAGCAATATTAACAGAGCTTATATTTGATGTTACGTCAGGGAGTAAATACCAAGAAGTTATTAACTTTGGATTTGAAGAGTATTTATGGAATCAAATAAATGCTTATTCAAATTATTCAGGGGAACAATCAATTTTATCTTTAGTTAAGCAATATATGATGACTGCTGTTGCTAAAACAACTAAAATAGAAAACTATTCTTCATTTTATAAACAATACATTATTGATTCTTCAAATCAAGCATCTAATGATGCCCTTTTGCTTGTAGATAATTTAAAAACAGACAGTAGATACGATGATTTACAAAAATATATTGCACAAGAATTAAGAGTTTATGAATTATTACACACAAGAGGGATTGATGATTTAGGTAACTCCGATGTTTTTGAAATATTTGATTCATTTATTATACAAACAATACTTGAAGGATTAAGTCAAGGAAGTTTAGACTATGAGTTTTTTAAAACAGTCATTAAAAATAGAACTAATTCATTTTGGTATGAGAAACATTCTAATGAATATGAAGCAATTCTAGAGATAATATATTTTGAAAAAGCTTTAAAAATTCATTATTTTGATAATCAATCAAGTGAAGACTACATTAAGTTATATGTAGAAGAGTTATATCAAGTAGACCTACATTACAGACATATTGTTTTTCTATTAAATAAAATTCATGAGTATGAAGAAGTTATTAGCTATTTGAAAACAAGCATTAATAATAAGTATGAAATGCATTTAAATAATATAGGAAGCTATTTTTCTAAATCACTTGAGAAGAAAGACAAATGGGATTTTTTAGGTGAAATTCCTTTATCACGATTTTATCAAGAAATCCAAAGAGTCAATTCTAAGAAAATGTTTGTCATTATTTCAGATGCCTTAAGATATGAAGTTGCATATGAACTAAATGAAATAATAAAAACTGATCCGGTATTAAGAGGTAATACACAATTAGAAAATATGATAGCTCCTGTTCCAAGCATAACTAAACTTGGAATGGCTTCATTATTGCCTCATAAAACGCTTAAATATGGTAACGATGTTTTAGTAGATGGTAAAAGTTCAGCAGGGTTAGAGTCAAGAAACAAAATCCTTGTTGAGAGAAATGAAACATTCTCCGCAATAAGATATGATGAAATATCAAGAATGGCTAGAAATGAAATAAGAGACTATATGAAGGATAAGTCATTAGTTTATATTTATCATAATACAATAGATACAGCTGGAGAACATCAAGAAACAAAAGTGTTTGATGCCTCAAATGATGCAATACAAGAAATACTAATGTTGATTAAAAAATTATATAATGCATTGCAAATATCTAATTTTATAGTTACTGCTGATCACGGATTTTTATACAGAGAAGTAAAAGTAGACGAATCTTTAAAATATAATGATGTAGCAAAAATAAAACCTGTTGAATTATCAAGAAGGTATGCAATTGTTGATAACGATACGACAGTGCCATACACATTGAAATTTGATATGAATTACTTAGGAGAAGAAAATCCCAAAGTAATCATGCCATACAGTTATGATTATTTTAAATCACCTGGTGGAATACAATATGTCCATGGTGGTCCTTCATTACAAGAGATTGTAGTTCCTTTATTAAAAATTAGTGAGTTAAGAAGTGGTGCATTAAAAGAGTTAGTGGGAGCTGTTGGTGTAAGAATTAAGAGTATTAATAGAACAATAACTCAAAGAAGCTTTACTGTTGATTTTGAGCAATATGAAAAGGTTGCAGATAAAAAAACAGAAAGAAAGTTAATAACTTACTTTGTTGATGATAAAGGAAATGATGTTTCAGGAAGATACACCTTTATTGCAAACTCAGAATCTGATGATTTATCTCAAAGAGTATCAAGAATTAGATTTACTCTTAATAATATCGAATTTAATAGAGATAAAAGATATCTATTAGTATTAAGAGATGATAACGACAATGAAACTGAGTTTATAGAAAAAGAAGTATTTAAGATTGATATCCTTGGATTCAAGCCAATATTCTAGGAGGAAAAAACATGGATAATCTAGATAAAAAAGTTTATGAACATTTTAGTGGTAGAGTTGTTAAAAAAGGCGCCACTAAAAAAATTAAAAATAGTGCTAATGTTCCAACTTATGTTTTGGAGTATCTTTTAGGTACTTATTGCACTTCTGATGATGACCAAGAAATTGAAAAAGGAATCACTCAAGTTAAAAAAATACTTCAAGAAAATTATGTAAGAGCTGATGAGGCTGAATTAGTTAAATCGAAGGTGCGAGAACAACAAACATATACCGTTATTGACGTTGTATCGGCTAAACTAGATGAAAAAAGAGACGTTTATATTGGACACCTACATAACTTAAATGTAAAAGTACAAGTTAGTGATAGATATATTAAAGAAGTTGAAAAGTTATTAAGTGATGGTATTTGGTGTATAGTTACTCTAAATTATTTTTATAACGAAGACGAAGGTGGTTCTCCATTTAAATTAGAAGAGTTAACGCCTATTCAAATGCCAAACATTGATATTAATGAAGTTAAAGAAAAACGTAAGCATTTTTCAAAAGAAGAATGGATTGATTTTGTTTTAAGATCAACAGGAATCGAACCTTCACAATTTGAATATAGAGAAAAATGGCATTTATTAACAAGATTAGTTCCACTTGCTGAAAATAATGTAAACATGTGTGAACTTGGTCCTCGTGGGACAGGTAAATCACACATCTATAAAGAAATATCGCCAAACTCTATTTTAATAAGTGGTGGACAAACAACAGTAGCAAACCTTTTCTATAATTTAGCAAGAAGAACTCCTGGATTGGTATCTATGTGGGATACGGTTGCTTTTGATGAGGTCGCAGGTATTTCATTTAAAGATAAAGATGGTGTTCAAATTATGAAAGACTATATGGCATCTGGTTCTTTTGCAAGAGGAAAAGAAATGATTCCTGCAAATGCATCAATGGTTTTTGTTGGTAACATTAATCAATCAGTTGATTCATTATTAAAAACATCACATTTATTTGAACCATTTCCAGAAACCATGGCTAATGATACGGCATTCCTTGATCGTATGCATTGTTACATCCCGGGCTGGGAAATACCAAAATACCGACCGGGCTTTTTCACCGATCAGTATGGATTTATAACGGACTATTTTGCCGAGATTATGCGTGAATTGCGGAAGATCTCTTATTCAGACGCGTATGATAAATATTTTAAATTAGGGAATAACCTGAACCAGCGGGATGTGATTGCTGTCAAGAGGACGGTGTCCGGTCTGGTGAAGCTGATCTATCCAGATGGATCGTTTACCAAAGAAAATATAGAAGAAATACTGCGTTTCGCGCNNGATAGTGCATTCTTTGATCGTATGCATATTTATATCCCTGGTTGGGAAATACCAAAAATGAGACCAGAATATTTTACTGATAACTATGGTTTTATAACCGACTATTTTGCTGAAGTGTTAAGAACTTTAAGAAAAACACCAATGACAGATGCTTTTGACAAGTATTTCAAATTAGGTAGAGATTTAAACCAAAGAGATACAATTGCAGTTAGAAAAACAGTTTCAGGCTTAACCAAGATATTATACCCTGACGGAAATTTTGACGAAGAGCAGATTGAAGAAATACTAAAATATGCACTAGAGTCAAGAAGAAGAGTTAAAGAACAATTAAAGAAAATTGGTGGAATGGAGTTTTATGACACAAGATTTTCTTATATTAGACTTTCAGATATGGATGAACAATTTGTTTCAGTCAAAGAACAAGGCGGCGGGAAAATAATACCAGAAGGACAAATGAAAGCTGGTCATGTATTTACTGTTGGTCAAGGCGCTAATGGCATGAAGGGTATTTTTAAACTAGAAACACAAGTATCACCAGGTAATGGGAAGTTTTCAGTTACTGGTTTAAATCCAGGAAAAGAACCTAGAGAGTCAGTAAAAGTAGCAGAATCATTTTTTAAGGCAAATTCAAAATCAATTAGCCCAAGTATAATGGTTGATAGTAGAGATTATTTCTTACATATTACAGATAGTCAGGGTGTTGGACTTGTAAGCTCAATATCAATTGGATCTTTAGTTGCCTATTGTAGCGCATCATTAGATAAATCTGTATTATCACAATTTACAGTGTTAGGTTCATTTACTATTGGTGGAACAATTCAAAAAGTAGAAAACTTAGCAGAGGTATTGCAAGTTTGTTTAGATGCAGGTGCAAAAAAAGTTTTATTACCAATAACATCAGCTGCTGATATACCAACAGTACCAGCTGATTTATTCGCAAAATTCCAAACATCATTTTATAGTAGCCCAGAAGATGCAGTTATTAAGGCATTAGGAATAGAATAATATTTAGTGTAGAGTAAAACACTGGCATCATAAATTAAATAAATAACATAGATAAAGGCGATCGAAATGGTCGCTTTTTTTGTGTTTGGCCATAAAAAATCAATAAAATTCACAAAATCTTGGCAAAACAACAATCTCCATGCCATTAACCATTGAGGAGGATGTTAAATTATCAGTTTCTGCTAATAAAAGCATAAAAAACTAACAATTTTCTAAAAAAACCGGTAATTTCACTACTTGCTTGCCATTAACCTATGTAGAATAGAAAGTTTTTATCAAAAGGAGGATATTGAAAATGATTATTTTTATGAAAGATAGTGGTTAAAAAAAGATGAGGATAATAGGAAAAAAATCCGTAAATCCGTCAAAAATTAAGGAAACGGATAATAGGGTAAAATCTCCTTTAATCCATCTGGATAAAAATGCGGATAATAGGGCTTATATATATAGATGTTCCTCCATCCGCTGTCGTATGTCGTTTGTAGGATAGGGCTTTTGAGCCTGCCCTATCCCAAACAAATACATCATCGATCAGCCTTTGCCTTTATTCCAAATCAAAAACTTAAAATCCAAAAAAATTTGTGAATTTATGAGTGGTTGGTAGATAGGTAAAAACGGATGATACCAGTAAAAAAGCTACTTTCTGGCAGAAAGGGGAATTCTCCTATCTGCTGCCAGGCAAAAAACTGGCAGAAAGGCCTTATATATATGTAGCTGCCGCCACAACAGCTGACGCATCGTTTGTAGGATAGGGCTATTGAGCCTGCCCTATCCCAACAAATGCCTCATCCGTCAGCGATTGCCTTTCTACCAAATTAAAAATCTAGAAACCGAAGAAGGTAATTAAATTTGAAAGTGAATTTGAAATAAAAGATGCTGTAAATTGAAGTGAAAACACCTGAGTGAAGAAAGGGAAAAACGATGCTTCACACCTAAAATTGAGTGAAGTGAATAAAGGAAAATAATCCCTATGTTCAAAATTCAGTGAAGAGTGAAGATAGGCCTTATATATATGAAGTTCCTTCACTGCTGACGCATGTAGTTTGTAGGATAGGGCTTTAGGTCCTGCCCTATCCCAAACAAATGCACCATCAGTCAGCACTAGCCTTTATTCAAATCTAAAAATCAAAAAATTCTAAAACCGGTTAACTATTACAACAAATTTATAGGGTTTTTCAAAAATTT
>LSQX01075159.1_pt1 | contig 13392 bp, 7 predicted proteins | sample 654561 | NCBI WGS metagenome assembly LSQX01 (sample SAMN04489861, study PRJNA283612) | anaerobic digester metagenome | isolation source: 4 biogas reactors fed with cattle manure at either 37C or 55C with and... | place: Denmark: Kongens Lyngby | collected 2014 | reverse complement strand
ATCGCTTATTCCCCTTGTATCAATCATGGATTGAAAAAGGGTATGGGAAAATCACAGGCCGAAGAAGCAGCAGCAGTAGCCTGCGGTTACTGGCATTTGTGGCGTTACAATCCTCAGCTCGAAGCCGAAGGTAAGAATCCCTTTATGCTTGATTCCAAAGAACCCGACTGGACTCAGTTTGCTGACTTCCTCAAAGGCGAAGTCCGTTATTCTTCTGTTATGAAGCAATATCCCGACGAAGCTGCGGACTTGTTTAAAGCGGCTCAGGAAAATGCGCTGTGGCGTTACAATAGTTATAAACGTATGGCCGGTCTCAGCTGGGAATAAATCCAATGCTCTGAAGTATTGATTGCTCAGATTTAAAAAAGAAGGCTCCGTTTTGCGGGGCCTTCTTTTTTAAATGCCATTGACGGGTTGAGGTTTGTTGTAAGATAATGCCGGAAGTACAGCTTGCCAGGCTGCCTGTTTTATTTCATCATTTCAATGCATACCTGATTTTTGGGATCGATGCTGCCCTGCTCAAAATCGGAGAGATTCTTTAGGGTAGTAGCAGCAATCTGAGTTAGGGCATTGTCGGTAAAATAAGCCTGATGTGCCGTAACCAGCACATTGGGAAAAGTCATCAGCCTCGAAATCTTATCGTCGAGTATGACCATTTCAGAGAGATCTTTGAAAAAGAGGTTTTCTTCCTGGGCGTAAACATCCACACCCAAATACCCTATGCGGCCTTCTTTGAGTGCTTGTATGGCGGCATCGGTGTCGATGAGTTTGCCACGGCTCGTATTGATGATCATTACCCCTTTTTTCATCATATTCAAAGAATTATTGTTGATGATATGTTTGGTTTCGGGGGTAAGAGGACAGTGCAGCGAAATAATTTCAGACTGCTTAAATACGTCCTCCAGGGGGAGGTATTTCACTTTTAGATCTTGCAGTTCCGGGTTGGGAAATTTATCAAAGGCAATCACTTCACAGCCTAAACCCAGCATGATTTTTGCGAAGATACAGCCTATTTTGCCGGTACCAATTACTCCTATAGTTTTGCCATTGAGGTCAAAACCCGTGAGGCGTTCAATGGAAAAGTTGCCTTCGCGCACCCGGTTGTAGGCCTTGTGGGTTTTGCGGTTCAGGGTCATGATAAGCGCAAGGGCATGCTCGGCCACGGCATTGGGAGAATAAGCCGGTACCCGGAGTACTGGCATGTTTTGCTCACAGGCGGCTTCGATATCAACGTTGTTGAAGCCGGCACAGCGCAAAACTATAAGTTTGATTCCCAGCTTTTTGAGTTTCTCGATCAGCTCTTTGTCTATCTTGTCGTTTACGAACACGCAGACAGCATCAAAATTTTCGGCCAGGCGGACAGTTTCGGCTTTGAGGCTGGCCTCAAAATAGACAAGTTCGTGTTTGCGGTCCTGGTTCAGCTTGTCCAGGTATTCCCTGTCGTAAGATTTAGTGCTGAAGACGGCTACTTTCATATTTTTTATTGTTAAGTTATTGCTTTATCATGGTCAATACCATTTTGAAGGCCTCTACCGCTTTGATCGCATGAGGCAGGTTGGCCGGCATAATAATACACTGGCCGGCTTCGAGGATATGGGATTTACCTCCCAGGATGACATCGGCTTTACCTTCGACAATGTGTACCAGTGCATCAAAAGGAGCTGTGTGTTCACTCAGGCCTTCGTCCTTGTCAAAGGCGAAAAGACTGATGTTTCCGGTGTTTTTTTTGAGTATTTGTTTGCTGACAACGGCCCGGGGAGCATAATCTATGCTGTTTGAATAAGTAAAGGCCAGTCCTTTTTCGAATTCGTTTCCTGACATAATGCTAGAATTTTAAAGATGAAAAATGAAGTCAAATATACACAATCCCCGGGAATTATTAAGAGCTCTTGCATTACTTATCTTCAGACTCTGTTCGGGTAAAGGGTACAAAACGTACTGCCAGTTTCCGCTTGTAGCTGAACCTGCCCGTTTTTTTTTCGATCAGCACCAGGTATTGCGTATTTCCTGCGGCTCCCAATGGTATAATCATACGGCCGTTTTCGGCAAGTTGATCAAGCAAATCCGGAGGTGTGTCCTGGATGGCTGCCGTTACAACTATTGCATCGAAAGGAGCCATTTCCTTCCAGCCTTTGTAGCCGTCTGCTATTTTAAAGTGAATGTTTTTATATCCCAGCCTTTCTAGGGTGCTTTTGGCTTTTATGCCCAGATTATGAATAATTTCGATGGTAAAAACCTCCCTGGCAAGTTCTGCCAAAATGGCTGTCTGGTAGCCCGATCCGGTACCTATTTCAAGAACCTTTCTGCAATCTCCCGCTTTTACAGTGGACGTCATGTAGGCTACAATATAGGGTTGCGAAATGCTTTGACCCTGGCCGATGGGCAGGGCAGAGTCACTGTAGGCAATGGCTTGCAGCTTTTCCGGTACAAAGTGTTTTCTGTCGACAGCTTTCATTGCCTTGAGTGTATTTTGATCATTTATCTCCCTTAAAAAGAGCTCCTTCATATGTCTTAAAGAATTTAAAAACAATCAAAATTAAAAAATTAAAAGACAAAAACTCAGAAATACACTATATTTGCGTTTTTGCTGTAATTATTTTTTTGTTTCTTCAGATGATAAGCAATCCCTATAGTATCACTTATATTGCCTCGGCTCTTTTCTCTTTGGGCCTGATGAGCTATGTTTTTATCAGAAGAAAAGAGGGAATGAGCAGTTATATATATCTGTTATTGACCTGTACTACTATATGGTCGTTGTTTTATGGCCTGGAATTAGGTTCGGCAGCAAGGGCTGACATTAAGTTCTATTTGCAGATGGAATACATTGGCATCAGTTTGTTGCCTGTGTTTTACCTGTTTTATATTCTTAATTATACCGGAATCGAAAAATACCTGAATAAATCGGTTTATCCCTTCTTTTTTGTGATACCACTTGTCACTATTGCCATGGTGATCAGCAACGATGCCCATTACTTGTTTTATGCAGAGTCTACGTTTAAAACTTTAGGTCGATATTATTACCATGCATTTGTTCCCGGGCCCTTTTATTACATTCATGTAGTTTATTCCTATACGCTTATAGCTGCTGGTATTGTTATGTTGCTAAAGACTTATAAGGGGCAGATCAAAAGACAACGCAGCAATATCTTGATTTTATTATCCGGCACTGTAGTGCCTTTTTTTACCAGTATTGCCTACATACTAAATTTCCGGCCTGAAGGATTTATCGATCTGACACCCCTGGGTTTTCTTCTTATGTCAGCTATATTGGCTTATGGTGCTGTCAACAATAAATTATTCGAGATGACTCCCATCGTGCTGAATTATTTATATGAAATTATACCGGACGCCATTTTTATACTGGATCGCCACTCAAATATTATCAATACCAATCCCAGTGCACTAAAATTATTGAAGTCGGGGATCCTGGATGAATGCCTCAAAGACGAAAATTGTTTGCATTATGAAGAATTGCCCGATGTTGAAGAAACGCATAACAAGGAAGTAAAGGTAAGCGACAAGTATTTTTATATTACCAAAAAGGCCGTTACCGAAGGGAAAAATAAGCAAATCGGTCTGATGCTGATAGTCAAGGATGTTACTGAGATCAAAAATCTGGAGCATATGCAGGAACTCCTGATGTCCATTGCCCTGAATTTTATCAACACCCCCCTGGACGATTACGAAAAGACGGTTTATGTTTCTCTGGAAAGAATGGGGCGTTATGTGAACGCTGAAAGGGTATACGTGGTCAGTTACAATTACGATAAGGGCATGATTAATCTTACCCATGAATGGTGCAGACAGGGGGTCAGATCAATTTTTGAGGAAGTGCAGAATATTAATCTGGATGCGATCAAAGATTTGGTTGAGATGCATCAGAAAAGGGAAAGTTTCTTTATCGAAGATATGAAGGTTTTGTTCGAAGGAAGCCCGCTGTACGAATCTCTTAAATTTGACAAAGAAAAAAGTTTTTTGGCCATTCCTATGCTCGAGGGTTCCAGGCTTATAGGCTTTTTGGGCTTCGATTGGTTGTACAAAAATCATAAGTACAGTCTCAAAGAGCAACAATTATTGCAATTGTTTGCAGAGATCCTGGTAAATCTGATCAGCCGCAAAAAAGTAAACTATATTATCAAACAACAGGCAGAAGTTGAAAGGATTACTGCCGAAGTGTCCTCCGATTTTGTCCGTGCCAATGCGCAGAATATTCAGGAGGTTATTACCAAAACTCTCGAAAAACTGGGCCGTTTTTTGCAGGTAGATAGTGCTTTTATGCTTGAATTCGACAAGGACGAATCTCAAATCAGAGAATGGAGTCTTGTTCCCGGAAATAAACCAAAATTCATTGAGCTTGAAAAACACACTTGGCTAAGAGGGCAAATCAGTAAAGGGGTGCTCAGTATCAATAAAATTGAAGAATTGCCCCATGAAGCCGAAGCCGAAAGAAATGACTTCATGGCCCTGGGTATAAAATCGATGATTTCCATAGCCATCAAAAAAAACAATCAGATAGTCGGAGTACTGGGTTTTCAAGTGTTTAGCCAATATCGCATTTGGAGCGATGAGGATGCCAATTTGCTAAAAATATTCAGCAATATAATAGGCGAAGCCATTTTTAAGGTTGAACGTGAAAAAGAACTCATACAAGCCAAAAATATTGCGGTTGCAGCCAACAAGGCCAAATCGGAATTCCTTTCCAACACCAGCCACGAGATACGTACTCCTCTGAACGGCATGATTGGATTCACTGAATTGTTGCGCAATACCAAGCTGAACAAGGTGCAGCTGGAATACGTCGAAAACGCCATAATGTCAGCCAACACTTTGATGGCAGTAATCAACGATATTCTTGATTTTTCTAAAATTGAATCGGGCAAACTGGAGCTGGATATCGTTCATACCAATATTGTTCAGTTGGTCGAAAAATCCTCGGACATAGTGAAAATTATGGCCAGTCAAAAGGGCCTGGAGCTTTTACTCAACATTCAACCCGACACACCCAGCTATGCTTACGTCGATCCAATTCGCCTCAAACAGATCATGGTGAATTTGTTGAGCAATGCTGTGAAATTTACTTCCAGGGGCGAAGTGGAAATCTGTCTTAAGTTTAAGGCCTTAGATGAATCTCTGGGACAGTTTACTATTGCTGTACGAGATACCGGTATCGGTATCAGGGACGAAGACAAGAGCAAGCTCTTCAAAGCCTTTTCGCAGGCAGATTCTTCCATTACCCGCAGATACGGAGGTACCGGCCTGGGACTGATTATATCCAATTCGCTGGCCGAAAAAATGGGCAGTAAAATAAATTTCACCAGCCAATACGGCAAAGGTTCCGTTTTTTCAATGACTTTTGAATGCCGATACGAACGCAAGAGCACAGAAGACAGTACCGGCACTTTCCCGATAAAACGGGTATTGATTGTTGACGATAATGCAAACAATCGAAAAATACTGGAACATAATTTTATGTATTGGGGGCTGGATTTCAGTAGTGTGGAAAGTGCAGAAGCAGGTCTGGCATTGCTCGAAAAAGATCCGGACTATGATGTGGTGCTGATCGATTATAATATGCCGGACATGGACGGATTAACAGCCGTAGAAAAAATCAGGGAGAAAAAACTCCTGAATTCCCAAAAGCAAGCTGTAATTTTATTGCATAGTTCTTCCGAAGATCAGCTCATTAACGAAGCAGCCCGGAAGTTGCAAATCCGGCAAACGATGACTAAACCGCTAAAGGCCAGCGACCTCCTCTTTTATTTAAGAAATATGTCTTTGAATAATCCGTCGGTAGACGTTTTAAAAGTTCCCGAGAGCTCAGTAATCCGGGAAAAACCAGCTGATTTTTCAAAACAATTTTGTATTCTGGTGGCCGAAGATGTCAAAATGAACATGATGTTGGTAGTTCAGCTTATAAGAAAGCGCTTCCCCAATGCCAGGATACTGGAAGCTTCCAATGGAAAAGAAGTGCTTGCTTTACTCGAAAACAATCTCCCCGACCTGATCCTGATGGACGTGCAAATGCCCGTAATGGACGGCCTGGATGCCTGTCGCTACATTCGCACCCACGATAATCCAAAAATAAGGAGTCTGCCTGTCATTGCTCTTACGGCAGGAGTATCCAGATCAGAACAAGACTTGTGCAAAATGGCTGGAATGAGTGATTTTATTTCTAAACCTATCGATAAAAAAGTATTGTATCAGACCATGCTGAAACATGCAGCTTCAGCCATTGGGGAGCAGTTGAACGAAGCCGAAGACAAGGAAAAGGAAAAGCCCCTGGATGTTTCTTTGCATTTCAATAAAAACAATCTGATTGATAAAATACTGAATGATAAAGATTTGTACAAACAGTTAATGTCGCAGTCTTTGAAGGAATTTGAAAAAGATGTCCATGAACTTATAGAAAGTATCAATGCCCTGGAACCTGATAAGATTAAATCAGCCGCTCACAGACTCAAAGGCAGCGCCTTTAATATGGAGTTTACACGTCTGGGCAGTCTTGCCAGGGTGGTGGAACAAAATGCCACAGATGCTGTTTTATTAAAATCCGAGAGTCAAAAATTGCGAAGCGAGTGGCTGACACTAAAAGAAATTATTACAAACGAGGTATAAATAATCATGAAAAAACACCAGGCTAACAAAGATCAAAGCTTAAGCGTTCATCATTCCTCTTACAAAAAACGCTTATTGATTATCGGCATAAGTTTCTCTTTGATCTTATTTGTTTTTTATATGTTCAATTCCTGGAGGCAGGCTAGTAAGACTTTGGAGAAAAACGCGCTGGATTTTGCCCAAACCATCGAGATTGTAATAAATTCCGAAGGACTTGAACAACTACAGGGAATAGCTCAGGATGAAGGCTCTGAATATTATAGCTCAGTAAAAGATAAATTAATGGATCTGGTTCAACTGCATTCAGAAGTACGCTTTATTTATTTAATGAAACAAAGGGATGGTCGTATTTATTTCGTTGTAGATTCAGAGCCTTCAGATTCAGAAGATTATTCTCCGCCCGGACAGGAATATACTGAGGCCGACGAAGAAACACAGAATGCTTTTCTTGAAGCGCAACCGCGCATTACCGATCCCTCATCTGATCGCTGGGGAACCTGGATCAGTGTGTTCGTGCCTTTAAAAAGCAAGCGCACAGGAGAGGTCTATGCATTATTGGGAATTGACTATCCGGTCAGCCAATGGCGAAAGTTAATAATAGCCGAAACCACCGAAGATGCACTTTATGCACTGGGCGTGGTGTTGCTGTTGCTAAGTTTTTTTCTGATTTTGAGCAAAAACAGTTCTCTCGACAAGCAGGAAAAATTGCGCAAAAGAGCCGAACAACAAGCTATGGCTCTGTTGCACGTGGTAGAACAAAGTGATGATATTATCACTGTAAAAGATTCAGAGCTGAGGGTGTTTGCTGCCAATAAAGCATTTGCCCAGTCGGCCGGTTACGACGATTTTACTCAGGTTATCGGCAAAACAGATGCCGAGATATTTAATATCCCACCCGGGGAAGAGCCTGTCAAAACCTATATGGATGATGAGCGCAGAGCCCGCAATCTAAAGCCGGGCGAATATTTGTTGCGCGAAGAAGAATTAATCACTCATACCGGTGAGAGAAGAATGATTCTGACCAAAAAATACCCCATTTACGACAAAAACAATACAGTACTTTTCACCGGTAATATTTCGCGCGACATTACCGAACAAAAAAAGAACGAGGCTATTATCCGCTTTAATGAAATACAACTAAAAGAAGCTCAGCGAATAGGTAATACAGGCCATTGGGATTACGATGTGGAAAAAGATTTACTGTTTTGGTCAGAACAATGTTTTCGTATATTCGGACATGACCCCGGGCATTATATACCTGATATACATTCCATGCTGGAGCAATTCCGGCCCGAAGACAAAAATCAATTCCTGCAGTCTATGAACGACTGCTACAACAGCCACGCCAGGTTTGAAATTGAGCATTTCATTATTAAACCCGATGGAGAACGGCGCTACGTTTTGCAAAAAGCCAGAATGGAATGTAAAGATGGTAAACCCGTGAAAGTGTTTGCTACCATCAGCGATATCACGGAACGCAAAATAATGGAACTGGAATTGCAACAATCCAAGGAAATCGCCGAAACCGCCTGCAATGCCAAGTCGGAATTCCTTTCCAACATGAGTCATGAAATTCGTACCCCGCTCAACGGTGTCATAGGTTTTACCGAATTGTTGTCAAACACTCCTTTGAACAAAATGCAAAAAGAATACCTGGACAACGCCATAGTTTCGGCCAATTCACTGCTGGGTATTATAAGCGATGTGTTGGATTTTTCCAAAATCGAAGCGGGCAAACTGGAGCTCGACATTGTGTTGACCGATGTCTTGCAGCTGGTTGAGAGTGCAGCCGACATCATCAAAATACAGGCTTCGAACAAGGACATTGAATTGCTGCTAAATGTGCAGCCGGATTTGCCCCGTTACATGGAGTTGGATCCTGTGCGTTTTAAACAAGTTCTGGTGAACCTGTTGAACAATGCCGTTAAATTCACTCATGAAGGCGAAGTGGAATTAAAGCTTAATTTTACACGCAGGGAAGACAATAAAGGAGAATTGACTGTGAGTGTGCGTGATACCGGTATAGGCATAAAAGAATCAGATAAAAATAAGTTGTTCAAAGCCTTTTCTCAAGCCGATACTTCAACTACCCGCAGGTACGGAGGTACCGGTCTGGGCTTGATTATTTCCAATTCCATCGTAAAAAAAATGGGAGGAGAAATCCTGTTTGAAAGTAAAGTTGAAGAAGGGTCCTTGTTTTATTTCAAGCTGGAACTCAACTACAAAGATGATGCTGCCTACGCCCTGAGTCCCATAAAAGATATTAAGAGTGTTTTGTTTGTTGATGACAACGATAATAACCGCCTCATTCTGGAACGTACTTTTGAATATTGGGGTATTGAATTCAGCGGCTGCGACAGTGGTTTGAAAGCATTAAAACTATTACAGTCAGGAAAACACTTCGATTTACTTATTGTAGATTATCACATGCCTCAGCTTGATGGTCTGGAAACGATTAAACTGCTGCGGAAAGACGATCGCTTCGGGGCTGAAAAATTGCCTGTTATTCTTTTGCACAGTTCCTCCGATCACGACACTATTTACCACGCCGCCAAGGAGTTGAAGATAATCTTCACCCTTACCAAGCCCGTAAAAGCCGTCGAGCTTCACTATTACTTACAAAAACTTTATGCCGGTGGAGAGGAAAGTTACGATAATTACCTGCACAATTTGTCTAAAAGAGAGGAATCAACCATACGCACGATCAAAAATAAACTGAAAATAATAATAACCGAAGACATCAGGATGAACATGCTGGTTATCGCCAATATGTTGAAGAGTTTTATGCCTAATGCCGATTTGTATGAGGCTGTCAACGGACAAGAGGCAATAGAAATGTTCGAAAAACTCAGTCCCGACATGATACTGATGGATGTACAATTGCCTGTAATGGATGGCCTGGAAGCAACCCGCAGAATAAGACAAAGCCAAAAATCCGGCGCAAAAGAAATACCTGTTATTGCTCTTACAGCAGGTGTATCCAATCAGGAAAAGGAAAATTGTTATCTGGCCGGCATGAATGATTTTTTGCCCAAACCCATCGAAAAAGAAGCTTTATATAAAATAATAATCAAGAATGTACCAGGCTCCGAAAAAGTCGTGTACGAAACGGATGCCTTGTATGAATCGGGAATTCACCATTTCAATGAAGATAAATTACTGGAAAAGATCAACAAGGACGCAGACCTGATGAAAAATCTTCTGGAAATGGCTCTCGAAGAATATCCCGAATTTATCCGACAAATGAAAACAGCCTGCGAGAACCAGGATGCTGTCAGTGTAAAAACCATAGCACATACGTTCAAAGGCAGTGCATACAATCTTGAAATGCTGCCTCTGGGAGATATTGCCAAAAAAATGGAAGTCCACCACGAGGATCCTGAAGTCTTGCCCATGTTGCTCGAAAGCCTGGAGAATGAATGGAATAGCGTGCAAAATATTTTACAGCAGAAACAATAATCATTTAATCTAAATAAAATACAAAAACCCAGTATTAATATGTTATATTTGCGACTTGAGGGATGATTTGTTTTTTCCTGCAAAAATGAGATTATTATGTCTAGCAAAAAAACACACCTTATTTTCGTCATCGACGATAATCCGATGAATCTGTTGTTGACTTCCAAGATTCTTGAAAGCTATGGCTGTGATACTAAGACAGCCGAAAGTGGTGCGGTAGCACTACAATTAATCAGACAGCAGAAACCTTCACTGATTCTTCTGGATGTAAATATGCCCAATATGGATGGCTACGAGGTGTGTCGCCGGATTAAAGCCAAAGAAGAGTGGTCGGACATTCCGGTTATTTTTCTGACAGCTAACACTCAAACCGAGAATTTGGTAGAAGGATTTAAAGTGGGCGGAGTAGATTACATTACCAAACCTTTTCGCAGAGAGGAGCTTTGGGTGAGGGTAAACACACACCTCGAGCTATCGGAATCCAGACAGACCATACTGGAAATGAATCGTTCAAGAGATCGTTTGTACTCCATCATCGCTCACGATGTTCGTTCACCCTTGTCGGGTATACTTCAAACCCTGGAGGCTATTGATCAGGGTTATATCGGCCTCGAAGGAGATGAACTCAAAGAAATAATCAAATTGCTTAAGGAACGTACCAAAGAAACCAGCACTCTTTTGAATAGCTTATTGCAATGGACACGTATTCAGACAGACAGTCAGCAGCTGGAATTTAAAGAGACCGATCTTTTTGTTCTTATACAAAGTTGTATTGATTTACTGCGTCCTAATGCCGAGCAGAAACAAATAAGCATCAAAGTGGAGGTGGAAGAAGAACTCAATGCCTGGTGCGACGAACTCTCCATACACACAGTAGTACGCAATCTACTGTCGAATGCCATAAAATTTACGCAGCGGGAAGGAGCTATCAGGATTTGTGCCGGCAAAAAAGACCAACAGGCTGTTATTTGTGTTGCAGACAATGGCATTGGAATGAGTCCCGAAACCTTGGAAAGCATTTTCGCAAAAGACCAGCATTACACCAGCAGTGGTACCGAAAACGAGCAGGGAACCGGCTTGGGGCTGATGCTGGTCAAGGAATTTATCAAAAAGAACAGCGGCAGTCTTCAGGTTGACAGTAAACCCGGGAAGGGTTCGGAATTCAGAGTGTTTCTTCCTTTGAAAAATTAACTGAATTATGGAAAAAGCAGGCAGTAGAATTTTAATTATTGACGATGACCCAGTTTACAGACGATTATCGTCTTCCATTCTCAAGGAACGTTTTACGGTGTTTACCGCAGAGGCTCCATCAGCCGGATTTGAAACCCTCAAGAACGAAAAGATCGATTACGTAATTTGCGATTACCGGCTCCCCCAAATGGATGGCCTGAGTGTTTTGGAAAGAATCAAAACCGATTATCCACACGTCGAGGTGATTATGGTGAGCGATGCCGGCAATATGGATACAGTTATCGAGGCTTTGCGCCGGGGAGCAGTGGACTATTTTAAAAAGCCCTTTACACCTGCTGATATATGGATGTCTATCGAAAAAACACAACGCTTTTCCAAGTTGAAAAAAGATTTCCAGTCAGAAAAGAACAAAAACAGTCAACTTAAGCAGTGGGTAGACAAGGAAATGGGCTTACAGATGATGGGAGAATCTCCCATCATTGAAGAAATAAAGAACCAGATGCGCCTGGTAGCCCGTACTCCCGACACCTCGGTTTTAATCATAGGCGAAAGCGGTACCGGCAAAGAGTTGGTGGCCAGGGGTATTCACAATATGAGTGTTCGCAGGGACGAATTGTTTGGAGCCGTCAATATGTCGGCTATTCCCGAAAGCCTGTTCGAAAGCGAATTTTTTGGTCACAAAAAAGGCAGTTTTACCGGGGCTATTGCAGACAAAGCCGGCTGGTTTGAAACCACCGACAAAGGCAGCTTGTTTCTGGATGAAATAGGCGATATGCCACATAACCTGCAAGTGAAGCTTTTGCGGGTGCTGGAAGAAAAGAAATACGTCAAGGTGGGAAATCAAAAAGAACAAACCTTTGATATCAGGATAATTGCAGCCACCAACAAGAGTCTCGAAGAAATCTCCAATCCCAAGGTGTTCAGAACCGATCTCTTTCATCGCATCGGTACATTCATTATTCATTTGCCACCCTTACGTGAACGCAAGGAGGATATTCCTGTATTGGTCAACTATTTTGTGGAGCAGTTTTCGGAGAAAATGGCTAAAACAAACATTCAGGTGGCTCCCGAGGTCTGTGACTTGCTTCAGACTTACAATTTCCCCGGCAACATTCGTGAACTCAGAAATCTGATCGAAAGAGCCGTTATTTTGTGTAAGGATAATGTTATCAAATCCGAAAATTTCAGCATAATAAACAAGTTGGCTCAAAGTGCTAATCATGAGGGTTTAAGGAATTAGCAAGATGAAAAAAAACAGCCCGACCCTTTTGGCTATTTTGGTTTTTATAGCCGCAGTAATTTTGTTGTTGATGTATCGCACACCCAACAACATCTACAGACCCGAAGAAAAATACAAAGCCATATTACGTTCGGTCAAAGCTCCGTCTCTGCCGGAAAACAGCTTGTCGATACTTGAATTCGGCGCGTTGGGAGATTCAGTGACCGACTGCAGGCCCGCTTTCGAAAAAGCCATGCAGGCCTGCCAGGAATTGGGCGGCGCCAGAATAGTGGTGCCGCGGGGCCAGTATTTTCTGGATGGCCCCATTCATCTGGTCAGTAATGTTTGTCTGGATTTGCAGGAAGGAGCTGAACTCTTTTTTAGTTCCAATCCCGCCAGTTATCTGCCTGTGGTGCGCAGCAGTTGGGAAGGCACTTTCTTGTTCAACTACAGCCCTTTTATCTACGGCTATCAACTCAAAAATATTTCCATTATCGGCAAAGGCAGCATAGATGGCCGGGCCGCCGGAAGTTTTGCCAAATGGGCCGACCTGGACGACAACGATCAGGCATTGAGCCGCGAGATGAATTACGCCGGCACGCCCGTCGAAGACAGAATTTTTGGAGAGGGGCATTTCCTGCGTCCCCAGTTGATACAGCTTTTTGAATGCAAGAACGTGCTGATCGAAGATGTCCTGCTCAAGGATTCTCCTTTTTGGTGCCTTCATTTGCTTAAATCCGAAAATATCACCGTCAGGGGAATCCGCTTTTCGGCATTCAACAAGAATAATGACGGCATAGATCCGGAATATTCCCGCAATGTTTTAATAGAAAACGTACAGTTCAACAATTCCGACGACAACGTAGCCATCAAAGCCGGCCGCGATTACGAGGGACGTAAAACCAATA
>LSQX01090447.1_pt1 | contig 13393 bp, 14 predicted proteins | sample 654561 | NCBI WGS metagenome assembly LSQX01 (sample SAMN04489861, study PRJNA283612) | anaerobic digester metagenome | isolation source: 4 biogas reactors fed with cattle manure at either 37C or 55C with and... | place: Denmark: Kongens Lyngby | collected 2014 | reverse complement strand
AGCGATTAATATGCGTTGAGATTTGTTGTATCTAAAAATTATACTTACATTTTTAATGTGAGCTTTTATTTGTAAATGAATTGGTGTAAATATTGAAAAAAATGGAAAAAGTGCTTGCGAAAGCAGTGAATGGTCGTGAAATTGTGGTGTCTTTGGTCGCTTCTAAAAAAATGCAAAATACCCGTGAAGGCTTTAAATGGGTGGAAGTGGGTAAGCACGTATTATTGGAATGTGGGCAGGAAATTGAACTGAATGTAGATGGACGTAGTTTTTATACTGATATCCACGAAATGTTCCGCTTACCACATCGTGTGAATTAAGATTTAGACTGAATTCAATCTAAAAATCTGCTAAATTTGCCCACGCAAACCCCGTGGTTTAGAAAAGATATTAAAAGTTTGTATCCAGAAAAATCCCGCTCATTGATTGAGCGGGATTTTTTTATTTGATTTTGGCTTTTAGAAATAAAAGCAAGCAATCTATTAAACTTTAACAATTAATACAGGCACAGGCGATTGAGTGAGGACATTCTGTGCAACGCTGCCTAACATCATTTTTTTAACGCCAGTACGGCCATGCGAACCCATAATAATCAGGTCTGCACCAATTTCGTTGGCAATTTGAACAATACCTTCAGAAGCTGCAACACCACGAATAATTTTAGTGTCTACCTGAATACCTTCACGACTAAACGATTGCTCAATTTCAGCAAGACGATTTTGTGCATTCTGTTCTGCCTGAATGAAATAGTCCGTGATAGCAGGAGCTACTTTATAGAAATCAACCCCTACAAATGGATCTACAGCGATTACACTCATAATGGTGACAGGGCAATTTAATTCTTTAGCCAGTGATCTTGCCTGTTCAGCTGCAGCATAAGACATTGGTGATTCATCTACAGGTACAAGTATGTGTTTATAGGTTGTCATGGCAAATCCTTGGTTAAATCTATAATTAAAAATTATGAAAATCTGTAAGTTATCTTTTTCTGATGTGTTTTGATCAGAAATTATAAGGTTTAAGCTTTAATCACAAGCACAGGTAATTCTGTGTGGCGTAATACATCTGTTGCGAAGCTGCCCAATAATAATTTTTGGAAGCCTTTACGACCGTGTGAGCCCATCACAATTAAATCTGCCTGTGTAGCCTGAGCGGTTTTAATCACACCTTCTGCAGAAACCAAACCTTCAACTACACGTGTTTCAGCAGTGACCCCCATTTCTTGTGCAATTGCATCTGCGTCATGTAGTGCTTTTTGTGCATTGGCAGTCGCTTGTACAAAATATTCTTTCATGATTGCAGAGGAATAGTTGTAATAAAAATCTGAATCATTAAATGGGTCTTCGGCAACCAAGCTAATTAGCGTGAGTTTACTGTCAAATGCTTTTGCAATTTCAGCAGCATGTTTTACGGCAGAAAAAGAAATTTGTGAACCATCTACAGGAACTAAAATATTTTGAAAAGACATGCGGGTAACTCCAGAAATTATGATTATTCGCCGTTAACTTATAGATAGCATATAGTCGTTACAGGTTCAATTTAAAATCTGAAAAATTATTGATAATTCATTTAATTACCTTGTAAATAAAAGTTAAATAAATACTGATTTTAGCGAGGAAAAATGGCGCAGATTAATAAAAGGTTTATTAATTTATAGCTTGGATGCATTGCAAATTCTATACTTTTAATTTGTGCTGAATTGGCTTAAATTGCCTGAGTTTACTAAACCTTGTTTTGATAAATACTTGGGGTGTGCTTTGAGATTTTTGTGGGTGTGTTTGTGTGCTTTGCTTTTAACTGCTTGTCAGACGACTCAGCAAAATAGTCGCATTATTGCCAGCGCATTTAATCTTAGCACTGGTTTGCAACAAAAAATTATGGATCGTTATGCGCCCAAAGACATATTGGTTCAGCGTGATTTGGTCTATGCAGCCCAAAGTCATTTAACTTTTGATTTATATCAGTCCAGTCAATTTTCAGATTTAGTCAAGCGTCCAACCATTGTTTGGATACATGGTGGTGGATGGATTGCAGGTTCAAAAGCACATGCACGTGGTTATTTTAAATTATTGGCAGAACAGGGTTTTAATGTCGTTGCCGTGCAATATCAGTTTGCACCTGATGCAACATATCCGACTCAGTTGCAACAAATTGATCAGGCTTTACAGCACTTAACTCAATATGCTCAGCAATACCACATTAACCCTCAGCAACTATATTTAGCGGGTGATTCGGCTGGTGCAAATTTGGCAAGTCATTATGCAGCATTGCTGAGTAATCCACAGTTTGCACAACAGTCAGACTTTAAACCTTCTATTCAACTAAAACAGGTCAAAGGATTAATTTTGCATTGTGGAATTTACGATTTAAACGCTTTTGTCGAAACAGCACCTGATGAAATGAATATTGTGGAGTGGGGTGTATATAATTTGGTGCAAGCCTATACGGGAGAGCGTAAACAGGACAGTGAGTTTTTAGCGCAAATTTCCCCAATACAGCATTTAACTGCAGATTATCCTGCAGTTTTCATTAGTGGCGGTAATAAAGATTTTTTAACGGAAACCCAATCTATGCCAATGCTACGTGCGTTGCAACAGTTCAAGATTCCTGTCACCACAGCGTTTTATCCTGAGAGCAAATCATGGCTTATCCATGAATATCAATTTTTTATGCACCAAAAAGAAAGTCAGCAGACCTTTGCGAAAACGGTGGAATTTATCCTAAGTACTACAGATCAGGATTGATAGGTGTATTTGGTATGAATCAATAATCAAAGCAGTCATTTAGTTTTTGGCATGTTTAAACTTAAAAATGCTTAAAACCACAAAACCAAAAATCAGCCCCCAAAATGCTGAACCAATACCAAAAAATTGAACACCAGAGGCGCTAAATAAAAAGGTCAGTAATGCCGCTTCTCGTTCCGTGGTATTTTGAAAGGCAAGGGCGATGTTGTGTCCAATCGTACCCAACAAGGCAATACCAGCCAAAGCAGTAATAAAAACAGCGGGGAATGACATTAGCAAACTGGTTAATGTGGCAGCAAAAATCCCCATCAGGATATAACACAAGCCACAGCTGATTCCTGCAATATAGCGCTTTCTTGAATCGGGATGTGATTGATCATCCAAACTAATTGCGGCACTAATTGCAGCAATATTGACGCTAAAACAGCCAAAAGGTGCAAACAGCGCTTGTGCCGTACCTGTCCAGCCAATTAAATGACGTACATGCGGGGTATAGCCATAACTTTTAATCATGGCTAGCCCTGGCAAATATTATGATGCCATGTTTATTACAAATAAGGGCAACGCTAAGCCAAAAATCGCTGAAAAGCTGAATTCAGGTTGCATCCAAACAGGTTGGGCAAGTCCCCATTGCACATTAGGGATTTGGAACTGTAAAAAAACCAGACATAAAGCTACCCCAATTAGCACCGTTAAAACAAAGCTATAACGTGGACTAAAGCGTTTGGCCAATACATAGCCTGCCAATAAACACAGAATAAAGGCCCATGCCTCTTGTAAACTGGTGAATAACGCCACACCAAACTTGAGTAATACGCCTGCCAGCATGGCGCTAGTTAAACTTTGTGGAATGGTATTGAGTACTTTTTCAAAAATACCTAAGAAGCCTAAAACTGCAGTCAGTACCCCGCACAGTAAGAATGCACCAATAGCTTCATGTAGACTATATCCGCTGCCTGTGGCAATAATGAGTGCCAATCCCGCAGTAGACCATGATGTCGCGACAGGATATTTAAATTTCCACGATAAAATTAGCCCACTTAAGCCAATACCTAAACCGAGTGCCCAAAACCAAGAACTGATTTGTGCTGAGTTTGCACCTAGAATTTGGGCGGCTTGAATCACCAATACAGCAGATACACTGATTCCTACCAAGAAGGTAATAAAGCCAGCAAATACTGCAGGCACAGAAAAGTCACTTAAAAGTTTTTGCATGAGTTCTTAGAGTTATTTTCAATTACAGCGTGATGATACACATTTGAACAAGTAGTCAAAAGTGTTTTTGAAATTTTATAAGGTCGATGTCGCCAGTCTAAAGCCAAATCCGCAGAACAGTAGCCCAATCACAGCCACGCAAAATGCGGCAATTTTATAGCGTTGATTAAAATAGCTGGCCAATTTTACCCCAGAGAAAATCAGTAGCGATAAATATCCCATACTAATGATTTGCAAGACGATAGCCAAGATAGCAAAACTGAGCATTGGGTGAGCATAATGAGGATGAACAAATTGCACAAAAAACGATAAATAAAACAAAATAGCCTTAGGATTAATCACGCTAATCATCAAGGCTGTACGATAAGGATGTATCTGTGCTGTTTGTTCGGGGCTGATCGTGGTCGTTGTAGGTGGCGCAGCTGCAGATGATGCAAGTTTTATTCGAAAAATTGGAAACCATGTTTTATAGGCTGCCATCAGCAGTTTGATACCTAAATAGCCTAAGTAGAGCGCACCAACAACTTTTAATAAGGTGAATAGCCATGGAAAAGCATGTAATAAAGATGCTGCCCCAAGAATCGTGCATAAAATTAAAATCAGATCGCCAGTGAACACACCTAGTGCAGCGGCATAACCTGTGCGGATGCCAAAACGTGAGGCCACAGACATCACATACAAAGAGTTTGGGCCAGGTAAAAGCACAATTAATGTCGTGCCAATGATGAATGTGCTGAGGTCTGTAATACCAAACACTGCCAACTCATCCCAATAAAAAACCGATGTTGGATTATAGCAACATCGGTTAAGCGGCTTACTAAATATTATGGATGATACGTGGTTTAGCTTAAAGATTAAGCTTTAATGTCTACATCTAAACCAAACGACTGGCGTAATAGGGTGGCAAGTTGCTCACGCGCTTTAATAAAGCCATCAATCCCACCTTGCAATAATTGAAAGGCCATTAAGTCAGCTTCAAGCTGTGCTTTAAATTGCTCTTTTTCAATGGCAGCAAGTGGTTCTGCCTGAACTTGAATGTCATCTGCAGATAATGCAGCGAGTACTTCACGCTCATCAGCTTCAAGTTCTGCCAATAAATTTGGTGCAACAGTGAGTAAGTCACAGCCTGCTAAAGCCAACACTTGATCAACACTACGGAAACTTGCCCCCATAATTTCAGTCTGTACTTGATGCTGTTTGTAGAATTGATAAATTTTCTTCACTGAAAGTACGCCCGGATCTTTTTCAATTGGGTAATACATGACATTTTCAGCTTTTTTATACCAATCTAGAATACGACCTACAAATGGTGAAATCAGGGTGACTTTGGCATCTGCACAGGCATGTGCTTGATGCAAACCAAACAATAAGGTTAGATTGGTATGAATTCCTTCAGCTTCCAATACTTTTGCGGCTTGGATTCCTTCCCACGTTGAAGCAATTTTAATCAGAATACGGTCTGAAGAAATACCATAAGCATCATATAACGCCAATAATGCTTTGGCTTTGGCGATGGTCGCTTCTGTGTCATAAGACAAAGATGCATCTACTTCAGTTGAAACACGCCCCTCAATGAGCTTTAAAATTTCAACACCAAATTTGACCGTTAAAATATCAATGCTGCGTTCAACCAGTGCATCGCCTGTATAGTTTTCTGACTTAGCTTGTTCAAATGCTGCTTCAATTAAGGCTTTATTTTCAGGTTGATTGGCTGCAGCAGTAATTAAAGATGGGTTGGTGGTCGCATCCAAAGGACGAAACTTTTCAATCGCAGCTAAGTCGCTACTGTCTGCAACAATTGTGGTTAAGTTTTTTAATTGGTGTAAGGCTGTCTGGGTCATGCGAGATCTAGTTCTTAGGTTAATGCTTATACATTCAGTTATATCACAAACAGCTTTTAACCCAAGTCAAAAGCGGCCGAGTTTATAGATTATTTGCCAGTTTTCTCAGATTTCGGACGTGATTAATCAAAAAATGAGCAGCAGCACCCAGTTGGCTTTCCCGACTCCAGACTAAATCGACAAAATATCCAAATTTCGGTGTGAAGTCGAGCAATTGCAAAATCTTCAATTCGGTTTGCAATTCGGGATATTCATTTAGCATTTCTAAGGGCAGGACACCCCAGCCTAAACCCTGTTTAATCATGCTGCAGGCAGAGTGATGATTGTCGGTACGCCAATACTGTTTAGAGAACAATAATTCAGGTTTAATCTGTTGATCACGGCTGGCCACCACAATTTGCCGACTCTGTGCAATTTGCTCAAAACTTACCTGAGATAAAGCAGCCAATGCGGTGTGTTTGGCCGCAACAGGTACTAAAACTTCGCGCTTTAACTCAACAAATTGTTCACTGCTTTGTAATTGTTCACGTTCAAACATAAATGCTAAATCGGCTGCTTGGGTCATGAGCAGCTGTAGTGCATCTTCTTGCGGGGCAGAGAAAATATTGATCTGTAATTCTGGAAATTGCTGTTCTAACAGCACAATATAATCTGTCCAGCGTGTGTGTAGTAATTCAGACACCACCACAATATTTAAATGTGATTCGAGTCCTGAGCTGAGGGCAAAAGCATGCTGCTTCCATTGTTTCATTTCGATAAGCAGTTGTTTGCTTTTTTCATACAAGATCTGGGCTTGTGGAGTGGGAATAGGTTCACGCCCAACTCGCTCAAACAGATTTAAGTCTAAATCAATTTCTAAATTGGCTATCGACATACTGACTGCAGACGGTACTTTATTTAATTTACGTGCAGCTGCGGAAAAAGAGCCCATTTCCATGACAGTTATAAAAATAATCAGCTGATCTTGGTTGATATTCATTATTGGTACTTGATTCATCTTTCAATATTATTGATAGATTCTAACTCGAACATTCAAAACTATGAACATAAAATACTCCTCAGTATTTAACGTCATTGAGTGGGATCATGTTAATTTCCAAAAGAAGATTGCTACATGCGCTGAGCTATGAAGTGGTTTTATTAATTATTATTGCTTTGGCACTTAGTTTTGTATTTGAAATGCCCATGCAAGTTACGGGTGGTTTAGGTATTGCAATGGCAGTGACTTCGGTGCTTTGGAATATGCTGTTTAATCATTATTTTGAAAAGTTTGAGGCTAAACACAAACTCAGTAGAACCTTGAAAATACGGGTATTACATGCCATAGGTTTTGAAGGCGGACTGATGCTCGCGACCATTCCAATGGTGGCCTATGCCTTACAAATGTCAATCGGGCAGGCGATTTTAGTTGATTTGGTGATGACGCTCAGCATTTTAGTCTATACCTTTATTTTCCAATATTGCTATGACCATATTGAGGCTAAATTAGGTTATGCACCTCAATATCGCGCATAAACTAGAAGTGACTACTCGTGTCGCTGCAGTAGGTACCATACAATAGAAAAAGCCACTTGAATTCCTCAAGTGGCTTTTATTTGAATCTAAATCAGGTTAACACAGAATTATTTTTCAATAATTGCTGTTACACCTTGACCGCCTGCGGCACAAATTGAAACCAATACACGACCAGAACCTTTTTGATTCAGAAGTTTGGCTGCAGTTGCAATAATACGACCACCTGTTGCTGCAAATGGGTGACCTGCCGCTAAAGATGAACCTTTAACGTTCAGTTTGCTGCGATCAATTGAACCTAAAGGTGCTTCTAAACCTAAACGTTCTTTACAGAAGTTTGGATCTTCCCATGCTTTTAAGGTAGACAATACTTGAGATGCAAACGCTTCGTGAATTTCGTAATAATCGAAGTCTTGTAAAGTTAAGCCAGCACGCTCAAGCATACGTGGTACGGCATAAGCAGGCGCCATCAACAAGCCTTCTTTTTTACCTACAAAATCAACTGCTGCGGTTTCTTGGAATGTCAAGTAAGCTAAGACTTCATGACCGTTGGCTTTTGCCCATTCTTCAGATGCAAGTAATACACATGATGCACCATCGGTAAGTGGAGTAGAGTTACCCGCAGTCATGGTACGCGCATCGCCTTTACCAAAAGCAGGTTTTAACTTCGCTAGTTTTTCTACAGTTGAATCTGCACGTAAGTTATTGTCACGCTCTAAACCTAAGAATGGTGTGATGAGATCATCAAAGAAACCTTCATCATAAGCAGCCGCCATTTTTTGATGTGAAGATGCTGCGAGTTCATCTTGCGCTTCACGAGAGATGCCCCATTCAAGCGTAGTAATTGCTTGGTGGTCACCCATAGATAAACCAGTACGCGGTTCGCCATTACGTGGCGCATCCATCAGGTCTTTAACGTTGATTTTAGTTAATGCTTTTAAGCGGTCTTTACCTGTTTTTGCAATGTTGAGTTCAAGCAAAGCTTTACGTAAACCATCACCAAAGGCAATTGGGGCATCAGAGGTAGTATCTACACCACCTGCAATACCAACATCAATTTGACCTAAAGCAATTTTATTGGCGACTAAAAATGCAGCTTGCAAACCAGTACCGCACGCCTGTTGTAAATCGTAAGCAGGTGTTTCAGGTGCAAGGGCAGTATTCAGTACGCACTCACGGGTCATATTGAAGTCGCGGCTGTGTTTGAGTACTGCACCAGCAACCACTTCACCTAAACGTTGACCTTGTAAATTGAAGCGTTCAACCAAACCATTTAATGCTGCTGTAAACATATCTGTATTAGATGCACTAAAGTAAGCACCATTTGAACGTGCGAAAGGAATACGGTTACCACCGATAATAGCAACGCGGCGAACAGTGTTTTGGCTCATAATTTTATCCTGTTGAACAGAGGTCTTAGTATTAGTAGGTGCTTTTGTTTGCGTTGAAGCAGTTGTTTTAGCACGGCTGGTCGTGCGGGTACGTGTAGTTTTTGTCGTACTCCTGTTGGAACGGCTTGCAGTGTTAGTACTTTTGCTTGTACGTTTAGTACCAGTTGATGTATTTGACACATTTTCCGTTGCAGAATTTTCCACTGCTGGATTTTCTTGAGTTGTCTTGCTCATAAGGCTTTTCCAAGCATGTTAAAGGTCTACTTGATGCGTACATTAGCATAATAGTATGACAGCTGAATTGACTACAATGACATTGCAGAATGCATTCAGGTCAAGACATCTGATTATTAACTCAAGTATGATTTAGCAGAAACGGGTGGCGCTATTGAAATGCGGGCATTTGGCATCATATTGATGTTTAAAGATAACGTGTATTCCATCAAAAAATGAATTTATGAGAGATAATAACCATGACTGATCAATACCAAACATTTGCTAAATCTCCTATTGGTAAATTTGTCATTAAAAATTTGGGTCTTCCATCCCCAACTTTTTTAGAGCGTTTTGAGTCTGCAACACCTGTGGTAAAAGGTGCGGTACTTTTAGGCGCAGCACCTGCAAGCGACTTGTCTGCAGCAATTGCACAAGTATTGGCCAATGTACATGCCAACAGTTACGCGGGCAATAACGCAGAATTGCAACAGGCTGCAGCAAAAGTAGGCTTAAATTTAGGTGCGTTTAACTCAGGCGATAAAGAGTCTAAATTTAAAGTTGTGGTATTTGATGCTTCAGGTATTGAAAATTCAGAACAATTAAAAGCACTGTATGATTTCTTTAACCCAATTGCACGCCAAATTCAGGCTTCTGGCCGAGTGGTGGTGGTGGGAACAACACCAGAAACTGCGGGCAGCGTCAAAAAAGCCATTGCTCAGCGTGCATTGGAAGGATTTGTGAAGTCAGTTGGCAAAGAGTTCAAAAAAGGCATTGCCGCTAACTTAATTTATGTCGATCAAGGCGCAGGTGAAAACCTAGAATCAACTTTACGTTTTGCTATTTCTCCACGTTCTGCTTATGTTTCAGGTCAGGTTATTCGTGTGTCGAATGCTGCAACAGTTGATGTAGACTGGGCAAAACCATTGGCAGGTAAAACTGCTGTGGTAACGGGTGCAAGTCGTGGTATTGGTGAAGCGATTGCCCATGTATTGGCTCGTGATGGTGCACATGTGATTTGCCTGGACGTTCCACAACAGCAAGCTGACCTAGACCGTGTTGCTGCTGAAATTGGTGGTTCAACTTTAGCAATTGACATTACTGCTGCAGATGCAGGTGAGCAAATTAAATCAGCTGCTGCTGCGCAGGGTGGTTTGGATATTATTGTACATAATGCTGGTATTACCCGTGACAAAACATTGGCGAATATGAAACCAGAGCTTTGGGACTTGGTAATTAACATTAACTTGTCTGCAATTGAGCGTGTTAATGATTACTTGTTGGCAAATGATGGTTTGAATGCCAATGGTCGTATTGTCTGCGTATCTTCAATTTCGGGTATTGCGGGTAACTTAGGTCAGACCAACTATGCTGCGTCAAAAGCGGGCGTGGTAGGTGTCGTGAAGTTTACAGCGCCTGTTCTAAACAACGGCATTACCATCAACGCAGTTGCTCCAGGCTTTATTGAAACGCAAATGACTGCTGCAATTCCATTTGCTATTCGTGAAGCGGGCCGCCGTATGAACTCAATGAGTCAAGGTGGTTTACCTGTAGATGTTGCAGAAACCATTGCTTACTTTGCTTCATCTGCATCGACAGGGATCAACGGCAACGTGGTTCGTGTCTGTGGTCAAAGTTTGTTAGGGGCTTAACACATTAAAGTCCTCTCCCTTGTGGAGAGGATTTAGGAGAGGGAGATAAGGGGATATATTATTCACCCTCTCTCTAGCTCTCTCTCAACGGGAGAGAGAACTCCATTAAATAAATTAGAAAAACTTCTCAAAGGTTCAGTATGAATACTCGCCATTTTAGTCAACTTCCAAAACCGTATTTAGCCTATCCTAAAGTGATTCAGCGCTTAATTTTTAAAAAGCCCAAAGGCGAAAAAGTGCTGCCGCAAGTTGAATATGTGGTGGATTCATTTAAGGTCGATCAAAAGCATTTAAAAGCCTATAACGCAGTAACAGGTTTTAAAAACAACGGCTATATTCCAGCAATTTACTTGGCTGTTTTGTCGCAAAGTCTGCAAATGCACATGATGACGCAAGAAGCTTTTCCTTTTGCAATTTTGGGTTTGGTGCACATTCGCAATCAAGTCAAGCAAAGTCGTAAAGTTGGGGTGAATGAACAGCTGACTTTGTCATGTAAATTTGGTGAGCTTCAACCGCACGACAAAGGTGTGCAGTTTGATTTTATCACTACTGTAAAAGTAGGAAATGACGTGGTTATTGAAGGCATTACCACGTATTTAGCTCGTCAAAAAACCACCACTAAAGCAGCAAGCAAAGCAGCAGAAAGTAAAGCTCCTAATTATGCTGTTCAGGCTGAATGGGAAGTTTCTGAAAATACGGGACGCCGTTATGCCTTAACCTCTGGTGATTTTAACCTGATTCATATTCATGCCATTACCGCAAAAGCATTTGGATTTAAACAAGCCATTGCTCACGGTATGTGGAGTAAAGCTAAAGCTTTATCAAGCTTAACTTTGCCAGATGCCTATGAAGCCGATGTTTGGTTCAAACTCCCAATGTATTTGCCTTCAAAAGTTGAGTTTTTAACTGCAAAGGAAGCTAAAAATACCGACTTTTTGATTCGTAACAGTAAAAATCAAAAACCGCATGTAACAGGAACAGTTACCGCGCTATAAATAGATAAAAGCCTAAATGTTGTAAATTTAGGCTTTCTCTTTTTGCGGCGTTAAATTTAGGTCGCAGTGTCTAACAATTCCATGGATGGGAACATGCAACACATTAAAGATTACCTATTTGCACAAACTAGAAATTATGCGGGATGGGTTACACCTGAATTTGAAGATTTAGCCAAGCAATTTAGCCGCCTGCAAGATGCACGTACTCAACAAGGCGGTGCGGCACTTGCAGTATATTTTCAGGGTCAAAAAGTTGTCGATATATGGACGGGTAAGAAGTCCGCGACTGAAGACTGGCAGTCAGATACGTTATCGGTCTGTTATTCCACAGGGAAAGGGGTGTTGGCAACACTGGCGCATATTTTAGTCAGTCAGGGTTTACTCGATTACGATACGCCCATTTGTCTGTATTGGCCTGAATTTGCTCAAAATGGCAAAGCCAGTATGACGCTAAGGCATGTGCTGAGTCATCAAAGTGGTTTGTACGACATTCGCAATATCATTGCCGATGCAACTGAAATGGCAGATTGGTCACACATGCTGAATGTTTTGGCTCAAGCTAAACCACGTTTTGAAGTGGCAACTGAAGCGGCATATCAACCTCTAACTTTTGGTTGGCTTGTTGGTGGTGTTTTAGAAAAAGCCACAGGGCAATCTTTGGCTGCATTGATGCAGCAATATTTGGTTGAACCTTTAGCTTTGGATGGTGCTTATTTTGGTGTGCCTACATCTGGGCTTTCTCGTGTTGCACGGCCATTTAAAACGTCTGTCACTCCACCAAAGTCCGTAATACCTCCAGCCAATAAGGCATCATCGCCATCCCTAAAATCTAAGTCAGTAAAACGTCCTGTGTCTATTTTAGATAAAGCCATTGCTTGGAGTGGGCAAGATCCGCAAGACTTTCAGGATGGTATGATTCCCAAGGGCATGAAAAATTTTAGCTTTTTTAGCGATGCGGGTTTACAGGCTGTGATTCCTGCAGCCAATGGCGTTTTTAGCGCACAAAGTTTGGCGCGTATTTATGCCATGTTGGCGCAGAGTGGCTCTTTAGATGGGCAGCAATTCATTCAGTCTGCGATCTTTCAACAATTAAGCCAAGTACAATACCGACAGCGTGATCGGGTTATGCCTATCCCGATGCTCTGGCGCTTGGGTTATCACCGTATTTTAAGTTTGGGTAAGGCATCAAATGGTTTTGGACACATGGGCTTCAATGGTTCAGGGGCGTGGTGTGATCCTGAACGTCAGCTCAGCTTTGCTTATACCCATAATTTTGCTGCAGGTTCTTTAATTGGTGATTATCGACTTTGGGGGTTGAGTCAGGAAGCGATTCGCTGTGCAGATCGGCAGTTGCAAGGGCGTAAAGGCTGGTTTTAAGCGTGATTGTACGTTCACTCTTGTGCAAAAAAACAGTATGCTTAGACCTGTAAAAAGGAGCATTCATGTATCAGGTACTTGCGCGTAAATATCGTCCTCGTAATTTTAATGAGTTGGTGGGGCAAAACCATGTATCACGGGCATTGACCAGTGCTTTAGAACGTGGTCGTTTACACCATGCTTATCTTTTTACAGGTACGCGCGGCGTAGGTAAAACCACGATTGCGCGTATTTTGGCCAAATGCCTGAACTGTGAAACAGGCGTGACATCAACCCCGTGTGAAGTGTGTCCAACCTGTACAGCAGTCAACGAAGGTCGTTTCATTGACTTGATCGAAATTGATGCGGCATCTCGCACCAAAGTTGAAGATACACGTGAGTTATTAGATAACGTACCGTATGCTCCGACGCAAGGTCGTTTCAAAGTTTACCTGATTGACGAAGTGCACATGC
>LSQX01345521.1_pt1 | contig 13394 bp, 26 predicted proteins | sample 654561 | NCBI WGS metagenome assembly LSQX01 (sample SAMN04489861, study PRJNA283612) | anaerobic digester metagenome | isolation source: 4 biogas reactors fed with cattle manure at either 37C or 55C with and... | place: Denmark: Kongens Lyngby | collected 2014 | reverse complement strand
TTAAATCTTCTCTTTGAATATTTTCAAGAAGAGCTATATCCATCATCTCTTGGTCGCTAATATCTTTTATAATTGCCGGTATTTCTTTTAATCCAGCCATCTCAGCAGCTTTTAATCTTCTTTCACCTGCTATAAGTTCATATCCTTTAATACTATCTTTAATAATTATTGGTTGAATAACACCATATTCTTTAATTGAATCAGATAATTCTTTTAGCGCATCTCCTTTAAAGTTTTTTCTAGGTTGATATGGATTTCTTCTTATATTTGCAATGGGAATAGTTTTAACATTACTTCTTTCCTTTTCAACTACGTCACTTTCAAAACGTTCAAAATCAATTGCTTTATCCGCAAATAATTGTTCTAAACCTTTACCCAATGCTTTTTTCTTAGTTTCCATTTCTACTAATCACTTCCTTTGCTAAATTAGCATATGCTATAGAAGCTCTACTTGTTGGATCATATTCATTAATAGGTTTGCCATGACTCGGCGCTTCAACTAGTCTCACTAATCTAGGTATAATTGTGTTAAATACTTTGTCTTTAAAGTATTTTCTTATTTCCTCTACTACCTCCATCGCTATATTTGTTCTTCCATCAAACATAGTTAGTAGTACCCCTTCTATTCTCAAGTGTGGATTCATATTAGACTGTACCATTATAACTGAGTTTAATAACTGAGTTATTCCTTCCAGTGCTAAGAATTCACATTGAACTGGTATTATAACTGAATCACTTGCAACAAGTGCGTTCATAGTTCCAATACCAAGAGATGGTTGGCAATCAATTATTATAAAATCAAATTCATCTCGTACTTCTCTTAAGATGTATTTCAATTGATCGTTTTGTCTAAAAGTATTGTCTTCTAACATTCTTTTAACAAATTCAACATCAATTCCAGCTAAGTTAAGTGTTGCAGGTATTATAAAAAGATTTTTAAATTTAGTTTTCTTAATACCGCTTCTAATATGGACTTTACTTGTAATAATATCGTATATATCATAATCAAAATCTGAAGATGATAAACCTAACCCTGTGGTAGCATTACTTTGAGGATCAAGATCAATTAAAAGAACCTTTTTATTAAACTGTCCTAATGCAGCTGCAAGGTTAATACTAGTGGTAGTTTTACCAACTCCACCCTTTTGGTTTACAAGTGAAATCACTTTAGACATAATACACATCCTTAATACATAAGCTGTATACTTATTTTACTAGATAGGGTATCTTAAGTCAATTTATAAACATTAAAAAAAGTATAGTTTCCTATACTAATTCTAATCTCACTTCTAGAGCGTCGTCGCCCCTTCTTTCATTTAATTTAATGATTCTAGTATAGCCACCATTTCTATCTTTATATTTTGGTGCTAATACATCAAATACTTTTTTTACTGCTTCAGTATTATTCATTAAAAATGATAATGCTTTTCTTCTTGAAACAAGTGTTCCATTTTTTCCATAAGTAATCATTTTATCTACAAATTTAATTACTTCTTTAGCTCTAGCTTGGGTAGTAACAATACTTTCATTTAAAATTACATCTTTAGTAAGAGTACATAATATACTTCTTCTAATTCTAGATTCTCTTCCTAATTTTCTATAAGCCATATTATTACCTCCTAATCACGGAACTTAAGTCCCAATTCCTTTACTTTATCTACAACTTCTTTAAATGATTTTTTTCCTAAGTTACGTATTTTAGTAACTTCTACTTCTCTTTTACTAATTAAATCTTGAACAGTATGAATACCCGCTCTTTTTAAACAATTGAATGCTCTTACTGAAAATTCTATTTCTTCTATTGTAGTTTCTAAAGTTTTAGTTATTGTATCAATTTTCTTTTCAGCCATCATACCAGTTTGATTACTGATGTTGTTTAAATCTGCAATTATATTTAAATGCTCTATTAATATTTTACTTGCTAATGCCATAGATTCTTCTGGAGTAATACTTCCATTTGTATTAATATACATTATTAATTTATCATAATTTTCATTATGTCCTACACGAGCAGATTCTACTTCATATCTTACTAATTCTATTGGAGAATAAATTGAATCTATAGGAATTACTCCTACTTTAATATCTCCCAATAATTTTTGATTTTCTTTTGCATCAACATATCCACGACCATTTGACACTATCATTTCCATGTCAATTTTTCCACCTTTTACTATATTACAAATTACTAGCTCTGGATTTATAATTTCAATGTCTGCATCTTTATCAATATCTCCCGCAGTTAAAGTTCCTTCTTTACTAGAAGTTAATCTAATTATTTTGTTTCCTTCAGAATGATTTTTGATTACGATACTCTTTAAAGCTAGAACTATAGATGTAACATCTTCTACTATTCCATCAATTTTCTGAAATTCATGTAGAACTCCATCAATTTTAACTGATGTAATAGCACTTCCTGGTAAACTAGATAACATTACTCTTCTTAAAGCATTACCTATTGTTGTACCAAATCCTCTTTCTAATGGTTCTAATTCAAATTTTCCATAAAAATTACTTTCTTCTGCTTCTAGTATTTTATATACTGGTTTTTCAAAGTTTATCATATTACTTCCTCCTTAATTTCTTGGTCTTTTAGGTGGACGGCATCCGTTGTGTGGAATTGGAGTAACATCATTAATGCCTGTGATTTCTAATCCTGCTGTTTGCAATGATCTGATTGCTGTTTCTCTTCCTGAACCTATACCCTTAACAAATACTTCAACTTTTTTAACACCTTGATCCATTGCTGATTTTCCTGCTGCTTCAGCACTCATACCTGCAGCAAAAGGTGTTTTCTTCTTTGAACCTTTATAACCTATTGTTCCAGCTGAAGCCCAACTAATTACATTCCCATCTTTATCTGTTATACTAACAACTGTATTATTATAAGTTGAATGTATATGTGCCTGAGCTTCTGGAATATTTTTCTTTATTTTTCTTTTTCTTCTGTTATAAGCCATAATTATATCTCCTTAACTATTTACCAACTTTTTTCTTGTTAGCAACAACTTTTCCTTTACCTTTTCTTGTACGAGCATTTCTATTTGTTCTTTGTCCATGAACTGGTAAACCTTTTTTATGTCTTGTACCTTGATAACTATTAATTTCCATTTTATTTTTAATACTTAGTTGAACTTCTCTTCTTAAGTCTCCTTCAACTAAATGTTTATCAAGTTCTGTACGTAGCGCTGTTATCTCTTCATCTGTTAAATCTTTAATTTTTTTTATAGGATCTACTTTAGCATCTTTACAAATTGTTTTTGCTAAACTAATTCCTACACCATAAATTGCTGTCAAACCTATAAAAACATTCTTATTATTTGGTAATTCAATATTTTTTAAACGTGCCATATTAACCTCCTACTAGCCTTGAGTTTGTTTGTGTTTTGGATTCTCACAAATAACTAACACTTTACCATTTCTTTTAATAATTTTACATTTAGCACAAATTTTCTTTACTGATGGTCTTACTTTCATAATTTTCCTCCATTATTTTCTATATGTAATTCGCCCATGTTTTAAATCGTAGGTAGATAATTCTAAAGTTACTGTATCGCCTGGTAAGATACGAATCATATTCAATCGTATTTTACCAGAAACATGAGCCTCTACAGTATGCTTGTTTTCCAATTCAACTAAGAATTTTCCTCCTGGTATTATTTCTATAACTTTACCTTCTACCTCAACAACATCATTTTGTTTTGCCAATTATATTCACTCTCCTGTCAATATAACATATCCATCATCTGTCACTAGAACAGTATGTTCAAAGTGAGCGGATGGACTTCCATCTTCTGTAACTACCGTCCAGTTGTTATCCAGTATGCAAACTTTTTCACTTCCTAGATTTAACATTGGTTCAATAGCTACAGTCATTCCGGTTTTTAATATTAATCCAGTATTTCTTTTTCCATAATTTGGAACATCTGGATCTTCATGTAAACACTTCCCTACACCATGCCCTACAAGTTCTTTCACAACTCCAAGATTATGTTTTAATGCATATTCTTCTATTGCAGAACCTATATTACCTAAGCGAACACCATTCTTGACTTCTTTCAGACCTTCATATAATGAAGCTTTAGTATGCTCTATTAAGAACTTTTTTTCTTTACTAATGCTACCTACTCCATACGTATTAGCTGAATCTGAATGATATCCTTTATATATAACACCAATATCAATTGATATTATATCTCCTTTTTTTAACTTTCTTTTACTTGGAAAGCCATGTACTACTTCATCATTTATAGAAGTACAGATTGATGTTGGAAAACCTTCATAATTTAGAAACGAAGGTATTCCATCATTATCTCTAATAAACTTATCTGCTAAATCATTTAATTCTTTAGTAGATATACCAACTTTAATCTTACTTTCAATGAATTTATGACACATATAATTTATATGTCCTGCTTCTTTCATTTTAGCAATTTCTTCATTAGTTTTTATTGTTATCATTAATTTAAATTCCTTAAGACTTCTTCAATTTTTTCAAAAGTCTCTTCTGGAGTATCTCCTGCTTTTATTCTATGAACTAAACCTTTTTCTTCATAATGTTTTATTATTTCACTAGAATTTTGTAAGAATATTTCAAATCTCTGATTAAATGATTCTGGAGTATCATCGCTTCTTGAAGTTAACTCTACTCCGCATTCATCACAAGTGTTTTCTACTTTTGGTTTTAATCCTTCAAAATATGAATTATAGACTTTACCGCATTTAGAACATGTAAGTCTTCCACACGCTCTTTTCATTGCTTCTTCTTTATCGATTTCTAGTACTAATACAATACCTAAATCAATATTTATTTTAGAAGTAATTTCATCATATTTAAATGCTTGTTCTATATTTCTAGGAAAACCATCTAATATAAAGTTCTTATCTTTTATAGTATTAAGTTTATTTTCCAAAACTTTATACACTAGATCATCAGGTACTAATTTACCTTCAGTCTGATACTGATGTATTAATACTCCATTTTCATCACCATTAGCAACTGCTTCTCTTAGTAATTCTCCTGTAGATATATGAATATATCCATATTTACTAACAAGTTTATCACTTTGAGTTCCTTTTCCAGTTCCAGCTGGTGCTATAAAAATTATATTTTTCATATTCTTCTTGATCTCCTTCTATAACTTCTGTTTACTATACTACTAGTCATTTGTTTATATGTATCTATAGCAACACCAACAACAATTAGTAATCCAGTCCCTCCTATTGAAATTGATTTAGGTAAACCTGATAGTTTAGAAATTATTATTGGTAATCCTGATATTATTACAAGGAATAAACCTCCTGAAGTAGTTAATCTTAATAATATTTTACTAATATAGTTTGTGGTATCGCTTCCTGGTCTTATTCCTGGAATATATCCACCGTTTTTATTAAGATTCTTACTCATATCTTCTGGATTCATTTCCATAAATGTATAAAAGTATCCAAAGAAGAAAATTAGTAATGCATATAATATAAATCCAGTTAATGTCGTATATACAATATAATTATTAATAAAATTAGTAAACGCTTCTTTTTTTAGAAATTCTGCTATAAATGTAGGTATTCCTAATAAAGTGGAAGCAAATATTACTGGAATTACCCCACCAGAATTTACTTTTAAAGGTAAAAATGTCTGTTGAGCACCATATGCAGAATTAGTCCTATTGGAATATTGTATTGGTATTCTTCTTTCAGCCTCCTGAACAAATATAACTCCTGCTATAACTACTAGATAAGTTATTATAAATAGAATGAATAACATAATACCTATAATCGTAATGGAAGCATTTCCAATAAGAGTATTATATGCTGTTATAAATGTGTTTGGCATTGATTGAATAATTCCAGCCATTATTAGTAGAGAAACTCCATTACCTATACCTTTATTTGTTATCTGATCTCCTAACCATAATAATAAAGCGGTTCCAGCTGTTAGTATTATAGTAGTTTTTAATATTACTAAAGATGATGAATTCCCTAAAAACGCTACACTAAATGCATAACCTTGAATTAATGCAAATAGAATACCAAAATATCTGTTTATAGAATTAATTTTTCTTCTTCCAGTATATCCTTCTTCTTTTAATTCACTAAAGTATGGAATTATATCCATCTGTAGAAATTGAGTTAAGATAGACGCTGTAATATATGGAGTAACACCTAAAGCAAATATAGAAAAGTTCTTTAAGGCTCCTCCAGCCATTAGATTTAATAATTCTAAAAACCCTAATTCTCTAGTAATAACTTTTGCTCCTGGAACACTTATATTAGTTCCAATAGAAAATATTGCTAGACATACTAATGTAAACAAAATTCTTTTTCTTAAATCTTTATTAGAATTAGAAAATAATTGTTTAACGGAAGAGAACATTTTAAATCACCTCGGTTTTTCCGCCTGATTCCTCTATTTTAGAAACGGCTTTAGTAGAGAAACGATTTGCTTTTATAGTAATTTTCTTTTCTAAAGTACCATTGCCTAATACTTTAACCCCATTTAATTCTTTTTTAATAATACCTTTTTCTTTTAATAATTCTGGAGTTATTACATCTCCATCATTAAATTTATTTAAATCAGATAAATTAATAATTGCATATCTAGTTGTAAATCTGGCATTATTAAATCCTCTTTTAGGTAATCTCCTATATAATGGAGATTGTCCTCCTTCAAACCAAGGAGCAACTTTTCCACCACTCCTAGCTAACTGTCCTTTTTCTCCTCTTGTTGAAGTTTTACCCATTCCACTTCCTGGACCTCTTCCTACTCTTTTAGTTGATTTATGTTCAGGTAGTGCTTTTAAATTATTTAACTTCATATTATAACTCCTCTACTTTCTTACCACGTAATTGAGCTATTTTTTCTGGAGTTCTTTGCATTTTTAAAGCTTCCAACGTAGCTTTAGCCACATTAACTTTTGTATTAGTTCCTAAAGATTTAGAAACTATATCTTTAACACCAGCAAGTTCTACAACTGCTCTTACAGCACCTCCTGCAATTACTCCAGTTCCTTCTTTTGATGGCTTTAATAATACTTTTGCTCTACTGCAAGTTCCTATAGCTTCATAAGGAATAGTTCTATTGTCTATTAAAGCTATTTTAATAACATTTTTATTAGCAGATTGTATGGCTTTATTAATAGCTACTTGAACTTCATTAGCTTTTCCATTACCAATTCCTACTAAACCTTTACGATTGCCTACTGCTACTGTTGCAGAGAAACGGAAATGACGGCCACCTTTTGTAACTTTAGTTACACGATCAATAGAAATAATAGCTTCATCCAATAATTTTTTCTTATCTTCTTTAATGAATTTTCTATCTCTATTATTTCTTTTGAAGTCTTTTTTTACTTCTTTAGTTTCAGTAACTTTTTCAACTTTTTCTTCCATCATTATCCTCCTTAAAACTCTAATCCATTTTCACGAGCAGTATCAGCTAACGCTTTTACTCTTCCGTGAAATAAGAATCCACCACGATCAAATGCAACAGTTTTAATCTTAGCAGTTTTAGCTTTTTTAGCAATATCAGCACCAACTAATTTAGCACCTTCAATATTACCGCCAGTTTTAATTTTTAAAGCAACTGATGATGAACTTACCAAAGTTTTTCCGGTGGTATCATCGATTATTTGAGCAAAGATCTGACTATTTGAACGATATACATTTAATCTAGGCATTTCTTTAGTTCCAGAAATTTTCTCACGAATTCTTGTATGTCTTCTTAGTCTTGCAATATTATTTGATTCTTTTTTTATCATAATTATCACCCATTAAGCCGCTTTCTTACCTTCTTTACGACGAACATGTTCATCTTTATAACGAATTCCTTTACCTTTATAAGGTTCTGGTTCTCTTATCTTTCTCACATTCGCAGCAAATTCAGTTACTTCTTTTTTATCTATTCCACTAATAGTTATTTCTGTAGCAGAATCTTGAGATACTGCTAATCCATGTGGAACTTTTATATCTACTGGATTACTATATCCAGCTGATACACCAATTACATTTCCTTTTACATTAAACTTATAACCTACTCCTACTGCTTCCAAACTTTTTTTGTAGCCTTCGGTTACACCAATTATCATATTATTAATAAGAGAATTATAAGTCCCATGCAATTGTTTAACATGTTTAATTTCAGAAGTTCTTTCAGTAATTATCTTACCTTCTACTTCTTTAACAATTATACTATTGTCATAATTTAGTTTTAATTCACCTTTAGGTCCCTTTACAGTTACTAGATTATTCTCTATTGTAATTGTAACACCTGCAGGTATAACTAACTCTCTTTTTCCTATTCTACTCATAATTATTTTTCCTTACCAAATATAGGCAAGTACTTCTCCTCCCAGATTTTTACTTCTAGCTTCTTTATCTGTCATTAATCCTTCTGAAGTAGATATGATAGCAATTCCTAATCCATTTAGAACACGAGGAATTTCATCATTTTTGGCATATACTCGTAATCCTGGTTTACTAATTCTTTTTAGTCCAGTTATTACTCTTTCTTTTTTCTCAGCATATTTAAGAGTTATAGTTAATTTATCACCCTTATTACCTTTTTCATAATTAAAATCTACAATATATCCTTCCCTTTTTAAGATTTCAGCTATACCTAAAGTCATTTTAGATCCTAAAACCTCAACAGTAGAATATTTCATTTGATTTGCATTACGAATTCTTGTTAGCATATCTGCTATTCTATCATTTACCATTAATTATTCCTCCTTACCAACTAGATTTCTTAACACCAGGTATTTGACCTTTACTTGCTAATTCTCTAAAACAAATACGACATAATTTAAATTTACGAAGTACTCCATGAGGTCTTCCGCATCTTTCACAACGTGTATATTCACGAGTAGAAAATTTTGGTTTTCTTTTTGATTTAATAATCAAACTTTTCTTTGCCATTATTATGTCCCTCCATTACTTTCTAAACGGCATTCCGAACCCACTTAGTAGTTCGAAAGCTTCTTCATTTGTTTTAGCAGTAGTAACAAATACAATATCCATACCTGCTATTTTTAATATTGTGTCATAATCTATTTCTGGAAATATTATTTGTTCTTTAATTCCTAAAGTATAATTTCCAAAGCCATCAAATGAACCTTTAGAAATTCCTCTAAAATCTCTTACACGAGGTAAAGAGATTTTAATAAGTTTTTCCATAAAGTTATACATATTATCTCCACGTAAAGTGACTTTTGCACCAATACTTTGACCTTCTCTAACTTTAAATCCTGCTATAGATTTACGAGCTTTAGTAATTACTGGCTTTTGTCCGGCAATTTTTTCTAAATCTTTAATTGCAGCATCTATAAATTTAGAATCCTGAGCAGCTTCTCCAACACCCATATTTATAACAATTTTTTCTAATCTTGGAACTTCCATGATTGAACCATATTTAAATTTGGTCATTAAAGCCTTTTTAATTTCTTTATTATATAATTCTTTAAAAGTTGTCAAATCCACTCACCTAACTTTCCTTTACTTTTTTAGTTGCAGTTTTCTTTTTTGCAGCTGGTTTCTTTTCAGTTTTAGTCTCTTCTTTTTTAACAGGTTTAACTGTCTTTTCATTTTTTGAAGAAGAAATTACTTTAACATTAGAAACATGTATAGGGTTTTCTTTTTCAATGATTCCACCTTTGTTGTCAGATCCATTAGGTTTCATATGTTTTTTAACTATATTTAAACCTTCAACTACAACACGGTTTTCTTTTTTAAAAGTTTTTATTATTTTTCCTTCTTTGCCTTTTTCTTTACCACAAAGAATTTTTACTAAGTCTCCTACTTTTACTTTCATAAAGAACCTCCTATAACACTTCAGTAGCTAACGATATAATCTTCATAAAATCTTTTTCACGAAGTTCACGTGCTACTGGTCCTAATACACGAGTTCCTATAGGAGTTTTATCATCCTTAATTAGTACACATGCATTATCATCAAATTTTATATAAGAGCCATCATTACGTCTTACACCATGAACAGTTCTAACGATAACAGCTTTTACTACTTTTCCTTTTTTAACATTACTATTTGGAATTGCTTTTTTTACAGTTCCTACAACAACATCACCGATATTACCAAATTTTACTCTACTTCCTCCAGTAACTTGAATTACTAAAAGTTCACGAGCTCCTGAGTTATCAGCAACTTTTAATCTTGTTTCTTGTTCAACCATTTTAAAGCCTCCTTATAGAATTACAGCTTTAGAAATTATTTCTACAAGTTCATATCTCTTAGTTTTAGATAAAGGTCTTGTACTAACAATTCTAACTGTATCTCCAATTTTCGCTTCATTCTTTTCATCATGAGCATAATATTTTTTAGAACTTTTTGTTCTTTTCTTATATAGAGGATGGTTACGATAAGTTTCAACTAGAACAACTATGGTCTTTTCATTTTTATCACTTACTACTTTTCCTACTAATTCTTGTTTCTTATTCATTAGATCCACCTCTAATCTCTCTTTCTTTCTTTATAGTTAATAACTTAGCTATTGTTTTTCTTAAATCATGAATCCTGTAAGGTTTATCTAAAGATCCAGTTGCTTGTCTTAACCTTAATTCAAATAATTCTTTTTTTAATTCAACTACTTTTGTATTAATTTCTGAATCACTTAATTTTCTTATATCATTAACCTTCATTAGATTCACCACCTATATCATCTTTTTTTACAAATTTGCATCTAACAGGTAATTTATGAGAAGCAAGTCTTAATGCTTCTCTTGCTATTGCTTCATCTACTCCAGCAATTTCAAACATTATTTTTCCTTCTTTTACTACTGCTACCCAATCTTCAACATTTCCTTTTCCTTTACCTTGTCTTGTTTCTAAAGGTTTTTTAGTTATTGCTAAATGAGGAAATATATTAATCCATACTTTTCCTCCACGTTTCATAAAACGTGTCATAGCTATACGAGCAGCTTCTATTTGACGAGCACTTATCCAAGACCCATCTTTACTCATTAATCCATAATCACCAAAATGTAATTCAGTATTACCTCTGGCATGTCCTTCATATGATATACGATGAGGTTTACGATATTTAGTTCTCTTTGGAATTAACATCTTTAGTCACTCCCCTATCATTTTTTTTCTTAGGAAGAATTTCACCTTTATAAATCCATACTTTTACACCAATAATTCCATATGTTGTTGAAGCTTCACTAGTAGCATAATCTATATCTGCTCTTAAAGTATGTAGAGGAACTGTTCCTTCAGTATAACCTTGAGTACGAGCCATTTCAACTCCACCTAAACGTCCAGATACTGATGTTTTAATTCCTTTAGCTCCAGCTTTCATAGCATTTCTTATTGCTCTTCTTTGAGCACTTTTATAAGGTGCTCTATTCTGTATTTGATTAGCAATAGAATCTGCTACTAATTGTGCATTTAAATCAGGATTTTTAACTTCAATAATTGAAATGTAAACTTCTTCATTAACTAATTTTTTAATTGCTTTTCTTAATTTATCAATATCTTCTCCACCACGTCCAATTACTACACCTGGTTTTGCAGTATTAATTTTAATTTCAGTTCTTTTATTATTTCTTTCAATAATAACTGAGGCTACTCCTGCATCTTTTAATTTCTTAGCTAAAAATTCACGAATTTTAATATCTTTATTTAATAAAGTACCAAAATCTTTGTTTTTAGCAATCCATTTAGAATCCCAATCTTTATTTATTCCAATTCTATATCCAATTGGATTAACTTTCTGACCCATTAGTTTGCCTCCTTAACTCCGTCACTAACTTTAATAGTTATATGACTTGTTCTATGATCATGACGATTAACGTGTGATCTAGATCCCATTTTTACTCTTTTAATTATAGATCCTGGATTAATAAAGCATTCAGATATAAATAAATTTTCTTCTTTTGCTCCATTATTGTTAACAGCATTAGCAATAGCAGATTTTAATACTTTACTAATTAAACGACTTGCTTTTGTATTTGTATTATCTAAAATACCTTCTGCAGCTAAAACTTTTTTACCTCTTACTAAATCAAGAGTCATTCTTGCTTTACGAGGAGCAATTCTTGCAGATTTATGTATTGCATAAGTTTCCATTTGTTTATCCTCCTACTTTTTACCAGCATGGCCGCTGAATTTACGAGTTAATGCAAATTCACCTAATTTATGACCAACCATATCTTCAGTAATATATACTGGTATAAATTCTTTACCATTGTGAACAGCAATTGTATGTCCAACAAAATCTGGGAAAATAGTTGAACCACGAGACCATGTTTTAATAACTTCTTTTTTATTATTTTTATTTAATTCTTGAACCTTTTTTAGTAATCTATCAAACACATAAGGTCCTTTTTTTAAACTTCTAGACATTTCTAATTCCTCCTATTTCCTTTTGCTTTTGCGGCTTACAATAAGCTTTTCAGATGCTTTCTTTTTGTTACGAGTTTTATAACCTAACGCAGGTTTACCCCAAGGAGTGACTGGCGCTTTTCTTCCGATAGGAGCACGTCCTTCTCCACCACCATGTGGATGGTCATTAGGGTTCATAACACTACCACGGGTTGTTGGTCTTATTCCCATATGTCTTTTACGTCCTGCTTTTCCTAAATTAACAAGTTCATAGTCTTCATTACCAACTACACCAATTGTAGCAAAACATGTACCTAATATTTTCCTTGTTTCACCACTTTGTAATCTTAACATTACATATTTTCCTTCACGGCCAAGGATTTGAGCACTTGCTCCAGCACTACGTGCTAGTGCTCCACCTTTACCTGGTTTCATTTCTATATTGTGAACTTTTGTTCCTACTGGAATATTTTGAAGAGGTAAAGAATTACCAACTTTAATATCAACATTTTGTCCACTTACTACTATTGCTCCAGTTTCTAAGCCCTTAGGAGCTAAAATATATCTTTTTTCTCCATCTTTATAAACTAATAGAGCGATATTTGCACTTCTGTTTGGATCATATTCTATAGTAGCTACTCTAGCAGTAATATCAAATTTATTTCTTTTGAAATCAATAATACGATATTTTCTTTTAGCACCTCCACCAATATGTCTAACAGTCATACGACCTTGATTATTACGTCCACCTGTTTTACTTTTAGAAACTAACAATGATTTTTGAGGAGTATTAGTAGTAATTTCAGCATTACTTAAAGTAGTCATTCCTCTACGACCATTAGTCACAGGTTTATATTTTTTAATTGCCATACTAAATTTCCTCCTTAAACTTCAATTGAATCGCCATCTTTTAAAGTAATAATGGCTTTCTTGTAAGTTTTAGTCTTTCCAGTATACTTACCAACTCTTTTATCTTTAGGTTTAGTAATTAATGTATTTACTGAAACAACTTTAACACCAAAAATTTTTTCAACAGCATCTTTTATTTCATATTTATTAG
>LSQX01148815.1_pt2 | contig 13394 bp, 11 predicted proteins | sample 654561 | NCBI WGS metagenome assembly LSQX01 (sample SAMN04489861, study PRJNA283612) | anaerobic digester metagenome | isolation source: 4 biogas reactors fed with cattle manure at either 37C or 55C with and... | place: Denmark: Kongens Lyngby | collected 2014 | reverse complement strand
ACACACTAATTTGGACTTGACTCTGCTGTTTACTTTCATCGATAGTTTTTACGGTATTCTTAATTATTTGTTCCAGTCTGCTAATGCTTACACTAGTGTATTTCATTTTGACCCCACATTTTTCTAATTTGTTCGACAATTCATTTGAGTTATTCAACAATTTTTTCGATATTCCTCTGTTATTTTTTTACATATGCCGGAGAATACCTAAAATAGGTATAAAGACCCATATTTGTTGTAAGTCCTATAAAATTTTTCATACTTAGGGACTACAGTCCTAATACCCGCTATACCGGGGTAATAGCGCAAGATATATTCCAATAACCGTTCGTTATCACCGTCAAAGACCACCGGATGGGTTAAACGGGTTTTTATTAAGCCTACCAGATCGTATGCCATCTGACGATCGTCCACCCCATCGGGCGAATTGGTAAACCTCAACAGCAGGACATCCTTGTCCGATTCTGTTTTCTCCGGTTCATATGTACCCGAGGAAAGGGCACTTAAATCGACAACCATCTCAGTCGCCTTGTCCTGCCAATTATTATCCAAAACTACTGCCCTTCTACTGCTGGTTATTATCTTTTTGTCATCCCGAGGCATGTACGCCGACCCGGGACTGTCGCCCAACCTTCGGGCCATTGCGCCTATATGCTCCGGCCGGGTACCACAGCAACCGCCGACAATCCTTACACCCGCCTCGAGAATATCGGGTATAAAGCCTGCCATCTCCTCCGGCGTCAGGGAATATACCACCTTACCCTCCACCACCTCGGGCAGTCCGGCATTGGGCTGCATCACCAGGGGAACTTTGGAATATGGCCGCATTTCTTTGATAATCTCTATTAACTGCTGAGGTCCGCCGGAACAGTTAACACCCACGGCATGGGCCCCTACTCCCTGAAGGGTGGATATACAGGCAACGGGTGTATTGCCCATCAAGGTAGCCCCGCCGGCTTCAAAGGTCATGGTACACACCACCGGCAGGTCACAACTTTCTCTGGCAGCTATTACCGCCGTCCTTGCTTCTTCCAAGTCCGACATGGTTTCTATCCAAATGACATCGCAGCCTGCCTCGGCACCGATGGTCACCTGTTCTTTGAAGGCGCTGTACGCCCTGTCCCAGTTAAGACTGCCATAGGGCTCAAAAAGTTCACCCGTCGGCCCGACGGATAACGCTACCCAACCGTCATTGCCCATAACCTCTCGGGCTATTTTGACCCCCGCTGTGTTCAATTCCCATACCCTGTCGTCCAATCCGGACTTAGATAACTTTATTCTATTAGCTCCGAAGGTATTGGTTTGTATCACCTTAGAGCCCTGGTCCCTGTACACTCGGTGTACAGACCTTACCATATCGGGATGTTCCACATTAAGCAGCTCAAGGCATTTTCCGCCGACGGCGCCTTGGTTCTGAAGCATTGTCCCCATGGCACCGTCCATAAGCAAAATATTATTGTATATATAATCGACAAAATCCAATAACATTCATCCTTTCAAAAAATTTGACGGAAAACTTTCAAGTATTACACCCTTTAGTAGCATTTATTACCCTTTATTTAAGTAGGATATTTATTATTATATATCGTATTGAATACAAAATCCAACAAGAAAATGGCAAGTTTAGACAAGTACAACTATATATTGCCAATATTATTTCATAATAACGAATAATTATACTCTATAAAGGATCTTTTTCCTTTATAAATACATAACCCCTCGCCCCAGTAGACGGTGAAACGAGGAGTAATTTCCCACAACCGTTATATTCATTCTGTCTTACCATATCAAAGAAAATACCTGACTTAAAGTTTTTTCCAGCCACCTTTAGACGAAAAACACTTAAAAAACCGTCCTTAACAACCAGGGGACGACTTATTTTTGACGGTATATACGAATATATACCTAAATTTATAACCTTACATGCATTTATCCCACGCCCGCCCTAGCATCTATCACACCCTTTTCGGTTACTATTAAGTCCACCGGAATATCGTGTTTATCCACCGGCAGCCGGGATACCAACTGGCAATGGAAAGCCAACCCGATCTTTACCGCTTCTTTTTTCATATGGGCCAAAAACCTGTCATAGTACCCACCGCCATACCCTATCCTGTAACCTAGTCTGTCAAAGGCCACCGCCGGAACCACAATTAAATCAACTGCCTGTTTGTCAACCGGCCTTAAGAATTCCTTCTTGGGCTGTCTAATGCCAAAATACCCCTGTTCCACCTGTCGGAAGGAATGTATGATGGAGGGTATCATTCTTTTAGTTTTGGGTATGCATACCGGTACAACCACCCTTTTATTTTTATTCCAAGCCCATTCAATTATGTAATCGGCATTGACCTCGCTGCCAAAACTTAGATAGGCCATTATGGTAGAACTTCTTTGGACTTTGTCCAATTTAATAAAGGCATTGAATATGTCCTGACTCATGGACTGTATGTGATGGGGTGCAAGATTGTTTCTTACTCTTAGCATTTTTTCCCTTACACTGCTTTTTTCCCTACTTACATTATCCGTCATTGTCCTATCTCCTCGGCGTTGATGACACGGGTCACTTATTGATATGGAATTGTCAGTCTACTCCGCATCCTTTAAACATTAAATACCGTCCCATATCCGTTTACTTATGTAGGCAGAGCACCCGGTATAATTGAAAATAAGAAACCTAGGGGAATTATCCCCGGCCGTTTATTTATATATACGGGGCACCCTTTTGGTAATGGTGGTTAAAATTTCGTAGCTAATGGTATCAGCCCACATGGCCAGTTCATCGGCCCATATGGCCTCTTTCCCCTGGCTGCCCATGAGTACCACTTCATCCCCCGGCCTTACCCCCTCTATATCGGTAACATCCACCAGACATTGGTCCATACAAACCCTGCCCACCACCGGCGCTCTCCTGCCCCTTACCAGCACCTGGGCTTTATTGCCAAAGGCCCGTTTATATCCGTCGGCATAGCCCACCGGTAAGGTAGCAATTCTGGACAACCTCTTTGTGGTATATGTGCCGCCATAGCTTAATTTACAGCCCGGCTGCACCTCCTTTAAAAAAATTATCCTGGTCTTCCATTCCATGGCCGGTTTAAGGTCAACGGTTTGACCCACTTCCCGGGAAGGATAGTAGCCGTATAGAATAATTCCCGGCCTTACGGCGTCATAATAGGTATTCGGCATGTCCAGTATGGCGCCGCTGTTGGCCCCGTGAACCATGGGCTTTGCTATGTTTAATGCCTTTATCCTATCCAAACATCCGGCAAAACATGACAGCTGCATATTGGTATAGGACTTGTCAAACTCATCGGCTGCGGCAAAATGGGTGTATACACCCTTGACGTTCAAATTTTTCAGTCGGCTTATTACGGACAATAATCGGTCAAGATCACGACCCGGCTGTACGCCCAACCTGCCCATACCGGTATCAATCTTTATATGTATATCCACCCTGCTATTCTTTCCGGCCGCGTCGCTAAGGGCCTTGGCCGTCATCGGGTCAAACACCGTCGCTTCCAGGTTGTTTGATACCACCCTGGCCGCCTGCCTGGGTTCTATGGCGCCCAGTACCAAAATTGGACAGGCAATGCCCCCCTGCCTAAGCTCCTCGCCTTCTTCCACCATGGCCACCGCCAGGTAATCCACCCCGGCATCCATCACCGCCCTGGACACTGGCAATGCGCCATGGCCGTAGGCATCGGCCTTCACCACGGCTATTATCCGGCTGTCGGATACCTTTCTTTTTATGGACCTTACGTTATATTTTATGTTTTCTAGATGTATCTCCAACCAAGTAGGCCTTGATGTGTCCCGCCCTAACATCAGCTCACTCCTTTGCCGTTACCGCCATCACAAACCGTTAACCTCTTGCTCCGTTAATACGTTGATATTCTCCCTCTGCAGCGCCTCCGCCGCCCGTTGTATATCATCCACCTTAAAAAGGATATAGGCGCTGTCCAAAGTACGTTTTACAAAGGAATACAGATATTCTATGCTAATATTGTGTTTTTGAAATATCTCCAGTACCGGCACCAGCCCACCCGGCCTGTCGGGTACTTCCACCGCCAAAACCTCGGTGGTTTTGGCGGCCAGGCCTGCATCTTTTATAACCCTCAAGGCCTTATCCGGATCATTTACTATCATCCTAAGTATTCCGAAATTGGCGGTATCGGCTATGGATAGGGCACTGATATCTATACCGTTCTCCCCTAATATCTTTGTTACCTTGGCCAGTCTACCCACCTTATTTTCCACGAAAACGGAAATTTGTTTTAAAAACATGGGAACACCTCCCGTATTCCGGTTTTATTATCCACAGTTATATATTACCAGTATTTTGAAATAAATAAAAGCAAAACATAAAAAGTCGGTATTATAAATTACGGTTATCCAAGACCCGTTTGGCCTTACCGCTGCTCCTTTCAAGGGTTTTGGGTTCCACCAGTTTAACGTCAACGCTAATCCCCAAGACGCTCTGGATCTCATGGACGATCTTTCGCTTAAGATCCTCCAAACGCCTGACCTCATCGGAAAACAGGCTTTGGGACACTTCCACCAGCACTTGAAGGGTATCCAGTTTACCTTCTCGGTTGACCACCAGTTGGTAATGGGGCTGGGTATCGCCAATGTCCACCAATATACTTTCAATCTGGGAGGGAAATACATTAACGCCCCTTATGATCAGCATATCATCCGTCCTGCCCACTACCTTGTTCATACGCACATGGGTCCGACCGCATTTGCAGGGTTCCTCTTTAAGTGAGGTGATGTCATTTGTCCTGTAACGGATGACGGGTAAGCCTTCCTTGTCTATGGTGGTTATTACCAGCTCACCTTCGCTGCCGGAGGGTAGTACCTCACCGGTATCAGGGTCTATTATCTCGGGTATGAAGTAGTCCTCAAAAATGTGCAGCCCGTCCTTATATTCACACTCGCAGGCCACCCCCGGACCGATAACCTCGCTTAAACCATATATGTCAATAGCACTTATGCCCAGCCTGGTTTCTATCTCCCGGCGCATGTTGTCCGTCCAGGGCTCGGCACCGAAAATACCGCTTTTTAGGCGCAACTCCTCAGGCTTGATGCCCATCTCTTCCATTGTCTCGGCCAGATACAGGGCATAGGAAGGCGTACAGGCCAGCACAGTGGTACCAAAGTCCTTCATAAGCATTATTTGGCGCTTGGTATTACCCCCGGAAATGGGTATCACCAACGCACCCAGCCTTTCGGCACCGTAGTGCGCCCCCAGCCCGCCGGTGAAAAGGCCGTAGCCATAGGCTATTTGGACAATGGACTGCTTTGTAGTACCCGCACACACCAATGACCGGGCCATGAGCTCTGACCAGGCTGCTATATCGTTTCTGGTATAGCCTACCACCGTCGGCTTACCGGTGGTACCGGAGGAGGCATGGACCCTTACGATTTCACTTAGGGGCACGGCAAACAGACCGAAGGGATAGTTTTCTCTAAGGTCCTGTTTAGTGGTAAAGGGCAGTTTTTGCAAATGCTCCAGTTCTGTTATGTCTTCGGGTGCAATACCCTTTTTTTGCATCAGATCCCTATAATAGGGTACGTTATGATAAACCCTACATACCGTCTTTATTAACTTCTCTCTTTTGAGCTCATCCAATTCCCGTCTGTCCATGCATTCATACCTTTTGTTCCAGTACAGCAATGTGAATACCTCCTGTGCTACAGCATTTTATACCCGGCGTTAAAGGCCCTTTTATTTATATCCACCGTTTTGGGTGGAACGGTTTCCTCCAGGCACTTTAGCCAAATGTCCTTGTCTATGTCCATCCCGGCGGCTAACACGCCCAGAAGCACGGTGTTTGCCACCCTGCCGCTGCCGCAATCCAAGGCTGGGGATAAGGCATCCACTACAACAAGATTACCCACCCGTTGCCGTATTTTCTCATATACATCCGACGGATATTCTTTGTCACCGGTGATGACGGGCATGGGCGCTATCCTTTGGTCGTTAACCAGCATGGTACCTCCACTCTTTAGATAGTCGCTCCATCTCAAGGCCTCAAGGCTTTCAAAGGCCAGTATTATATCGGCATCGCCCAGACTGATGAGGGGCGAGTAAACTTTATCTCCAAATTTTACATGGGTGACCACGCTACCGCCCCTCTGGGCCATGCCATGGACCTCCGAAACCTTAACATCGGCACCCAGCCCGGCGGCCAGTCTGCCCAGAACACGGCTGGCCAGCAGCGTACCCTGGCCGCCTACTCCTACTATCAATATATTCTTATTCACCATTTTGCTACTCCTCCCTTTTTATAGCTCCGGGTCTGCATACCTGGGCACAAAGGCCGCAGCCCGAACAGAGGGTATTGTTGATCCTTATACCGTCCTTTATATTCTCTATGGCAGGACAACCCATCCTCAAACACAACCTGCAATTGATACATAACTCGGCATCGCAGTGATAGGATATGCATTCTTTATTTTTATCCAGCAAAGCACAAGGCCGACGAGATATTATTACCGAAGGTTCCTCTGCCCGTATCTCTGTCCTTACTGCATTCTCCAGCTCCTTAAGGTCAAAGGGATCGACGACTGTCACCCTCTTAACGCCCAAAGCCTTTACCAGAGCTTCAAGATTTAGCATAGGAGCTTTCTTGCCCTTTAGGGTACAACCGGTGGCCGGATGATCCTGATGCCCCGTCATGCCGGTGGTTGAATTATCCAGTATGATAACCGTACCGGTACTACCGTTGTACACCATATCGATAAGTCCTGTAATACCTGAATGAATAAAGGTGGAATCGCCGATCACCGCCACAAGATTTCTTGCAAACTCCCGGCCCCGGCCCAGTTCCATGCCAAAGGCCATACCGATGCTGGCGCCCATACACACACAGGTATCTATGGACTGAAGAGGCGGTAGTGCACCCAAGGTATAGCAGCCTATATCCCCGGTCACCCTTAGCTTCAATTTGTTGAGCACGTAAAACACACCCCGATGGGGACAACCGGGACACAGTACCGGCGGTCGTAGGGGTATGTCCTCCTGGGCACCTTTGTCTGCTGGCTGCTTACTTCCGGTCTCTCCTTTAGTTCCAAGCAGCTTTTCTTTTATAATATCGGCGCTTAACTCGCCCAGGCGGGGGAACATCTCCTTACCCGTAACCCGGACACCTAATGATTTTATATATTCTTCTAAGAACGGTTCCAGTTCTTCTATTACGTAAAGTGTATCCACCTTCTGGGAAAAATCCTGTATGAGTTTATCGGGCAAGGGATGGACCATCCCCAACTTCAAGAAGGATGCAGTCGGCAGCACTTCTTTTGCGTATTGATAGGCAATGCCGCTGGTTATGATACCGATTTTCCCATCATTGATTTCCACGGTGTTTATATCCATGTCATTGGCCCGGATGCTTAAATCCTTCATCCTGTTATCAACATTGACGTGTCGCTCCCTGGCCATGGCAGGCATCATAACGTATTTTCTGAAATCCTTTTTGTAGTCCTTAAGACTAATATCCATGCGGTCTTCCAGCTCCACCACGGACTGGGAATGGGACACCCTGGTGGTCAGCCGCAGTATTACCGGCGTGTCGTATTGTTCACTTATTTCAAAGGCCAGCTTGACAAAATCCTTGGCCTCCTGACTGTCGGAAGGCTCCAGCATGGGCAGGGCGGCCGCCTTCGCATAATACCTGCTGTCCTGCTCGTTTTGCGAGCTGTGCATTCCGGGGTCGTCGGCCACCACTATCACCAGCCCGGCGTTGATACCGGTATATGACACGGTAAACAATGGATCGGCCGCCACATTTAAACCCACGTGTTTCATGCATACCATGGCACGGGCACCGGATATGGCAGCGCCAATGGCTACTTCCATGGCCACCTTTTCGTTGGGCGACCATTGGGCGTATATTTCGTCATACTTGGCCGCTTCTTCGGCTATCTCGGTACTGGGCGTGCCAGGATAGGCGGTCACCACCCTCACCCCACATTCATAGGCTCCCCGAGCAACGGCTTTGTTGCCTAACATTAGTTCCTTCAAAATTTATTCCTCCTCAAGTTGTTAGATTATTATCTTATACTTTGGGTTGTTGTTTTATAAAAAGGCCGGGCTTTGGACAACAGCCCAAAGCCCTATACAGTATCCTCTGCCGGTATAGCGCTCTTTACATCCTTAACCTTTGCATGGGGATACATCTTGAATATATGCTCCCTGGAAAACTGTCTGGTAAATACGCTGACCACCGGCACCACCACCAACGGCAGCACAATGGCTGCAGCACTGAATATGGGTACATACTGGGCATCGAAGTTAAAATATATCGCACTGCCCAGAGAGGTGGCCACGCCCGTACAAATGCCCGCCCATACCCCGGCACGTGTAACGCCCTTCCAGAACAGACCGTACAAATACGGCGCCAACAGACTGCCGGCCACCACGCCCCAGGACAGGGCAGCCATGGTTAGAATGGGATTGGGCAGTACGGCAATTGCAAAGGACAATACCACAAAGACGGCGGTCAGTATCCTCATGATAAGCATTACCCTCTTCTTTGGCATATCCGGCTTTAACGCACCCTTGATCAAGTCAATGGCAATGGCCGAGCTTGATGCAAGTACCACCGATGCCAGGGTGGACACCGAAGCCGAAATAATCAGTATCATTATAATTCCCAGCATAAAATCCGGCTGGGTTTGGCCCAGTATCTGGGGTATTATTAAATCCGGGTTAGCAACGCCTCCGGCCGTAGGCATGGCCTCGGGGAAAAACAACCTGCTCAACGACCCGGTATAATACGCACTGAAAGTGATTACCAAGGAAAATATGGTGGATACAACGGTTGCATATTTTATCGACCGTGCATCCCTTATGGTATAAAATTTATGGACCATCTGGGGCAGTCCCCAGCTGCCAAGGCTGGTGAGCACTACCAACGACACCAAGGGAAGAAGCCCCGGTGGGCCTACCGGTGCCACCAACATCTCGTTCAATGCCTTAAGATTTTGGTAGGCATTGACCATGCCTCCTACCTTGGAATGGGACAGTACAAAAAACACCATAAGTATCGATCCTGCCAGCATTACCAGTCCCTGGACGAAATCCGTCCGTGTGGCGGCTATAAATCCGCCCAACAGAAGGTACCCGGCGGTTATTGCCACCATGATTATCATGGCAACCATATAGGGTACATTGAACACCTGTTCAAATAAATAGCTTAGCCCCATGAACACCGACGCCGAATAGGGTACCAAGAAAATAAAAATTATAAGAGCGGTTACTATTTTCAACGCCCGGCTGTTGTACCTGATGCCTATAAACTCAGGCATGGTAGAAGCGTTCAGCCGTTGGGTCATCTCACGGGTACGCTTGCCCAACACCTTCCAGGCCAGTAAGGTACCTACCAAACAGTTGCCTATAACTATCCACATAGTGGACATACCGAAGGACCAACCCAGTTTACCGGCATAGCCGATAAACACCACGGCAGAAAAATACGCCGTGCCATAGGAAAAGGCCGACATCCAGGGATTAACCGCCCTGCCGCCCAGGTAATAGTCTCCCAAACTCTTAACCTTTCTCATACTGGTAAGACTAATGATGACAATGACGGCTACGTAAATAAAAATAAATAACAACTTCAAATCTTCCATCCTCCCGTTCTACATTGAAACTTTATCAATTTACATATTTAATTTTTAAAACCATACCACACTACCGTGCTACAACATATATACAGAATTTATTATAATATATTTGGGAATAAAAATAAAGACACTTTTGAAGAAGCCCGCCGGTGCTATCGTATGGCAGTCCATTTAAGAAGCTTTTTCCTTATTAGAATGGGCACCACAATTGCTACGATATACAATATCCCAAAGGTTAACAAGCGCTGTAGAGACATGCTTCCTATGGCGTTGCCCAGGTAGGTAAATACTATGGTGCCGGGTATTATACCGATCAGCGTACCCAGGGCAAAGTCCTTAAAAGATATATCGCACATACCCATGCCGTAGCTGACAAAGTCCACCGGGAATATGGGCAGCACCCGCATGGTTAGTACTATCTCAAAACCCCGCTTTGCGTTTATTTTATCCAAATAGGGTATTTTATCCTTGACTAAGGACATTATAAAATCGCTGCCCAGTACCCGGGCGACGCCAAAGGCCACAAAACAGCCCAGGATTATACCGGTATAGGCAAAGACACTACCATAGAGACAGCCGAAAATAATGCCCCCGGCAATGGAAAATGCGCCCACCGGTACCAGAAAAAAGGGACGGATCGTGCCGATTGCTATGAACACCAACGGTGCCCACCTACCATATGACAGCACCACTTCTTTAAGTCGGTGGGCGTTTAAATAGGACGTCAAATTATAAAAGCGTTCCAGTAATACAAAGGATAGTAGGATTAAAACAAATATAAGTATCTTTAACCCGGCCTTACTAAACAGCCTTGTCATGATCATCCTTCCCCCAGGCTTTTCTTTACACTATATTATTGTCTCCCCGGGAAAGAATAATCAAAGATTTTAATTTTTAATCCGGCTTAATACGCGCCATGACACCCTCCATCAATTGTTCGCATTTACATCGGGCATGCTCCAAGCTATTACCCACCACCGATACGTATATCTTTATCTTGGGTTCGGTACCCGACGGGCGAATACAAAACCATGATCCGTCCTCCAGGGTAAAATGCAGTACGTTCTCTCGGGGTAGGGTTATCTCCTGCCGGTTACCGTCCTTTAAAAAGTATCTCTTGCCCAGTAAGTAGTCCTCCTTTACCACCAGATCAATACCGTTAATGGCAACCGGTGGGTTTTGCCTAAGCTGGGTCATTATCCGGTCCATGGTCTTCATGCCGTCCCTACCCTCCAGGGTAAGACTGGTAAGCTGTTCCTTGTAATACCCGTATTTTTCGTACAGCTCCATCAGGCCTTGGTAAAGGGTCATGCCCTTTGCCTTGTAGGCCGACGCCATTTCGCAAATAAGCACCGTAGCGCCCACTCCGTCCTTGTCCCTTGTATAGGTGCCGGCCAAGTAACCGTAACTTTCTTCATAGCCGAACAAAAACTTTTTGTCCCCGGTTTGTTCGTATTCCAGTATCTTTTCCCCTATATATTTAAAACCCGTAAGGGTATTTACCGTTTCTACACCGTAACCGGCTGCTATGGCATCCCCCAGCCTGCTGGTAACGATGGTCTTTATCATTACACCCCTTTGGGGCAGTCGACCACTGTCCTTTAAGCTGGATAGGATGTATTCCAACAGCAACGCCCCGGTCTGATTGCCGGTAAGAACTATAAACTTGCCGGTGTCGTCCTTTACCGCCACTCCCACCCTATCGCAATCGGGGTCTGTGGCTATCAAAAGGTCGGCATCCTCCTGTGCGGCCATTTCCATAGCCAGGTCAAAGGCACGGGGATCTTCCGGGTTGGGATACTCCACCGTGGGGAATCGGCCGTCGGGGGCGGCCTGAGCCTTTACCACCCGCACCTGGCTGTATCCCAGCCTGTCCAGCGCTCGGGTGATCGGGCGGTATCCGGTACCGTGGAGGGGCGTATATATCACCCTTAAACTGCCGGCCATGTCTTTAACAACATCACGGTTGAGGGTCAAAGCCACCACCCGGTCCAGGTATTTGTCTACCATATCGTCCTTTAAAATATTAATAAACCCCTTATGCCTGGCCTTTTCCACGCCCATCACCGGTATGTCCGACAGGCTGTCTACCCTTTTAATGACCGCCGTTATTTCCTTTGCAATACGAGGAACTATTTGACCACCGTCCTGCCAGTAAACCTTATACCCGTTATATTGGGGCGGGTTATGGCTGGCGGTGATAACCACCCCGGCTATGGCGCCCAACTCCCTCACGGCAAAGGACAGCAGGGGTGTAGGTGCTATGTCCTCAAAGATATAGGCCTTAATACCGTTACCGCTTAGCACCTTGGCCGCCTCATAGGCAAACTCCTTTGACTTTATCCTGGAGTCATAGGCTATGACCACGCCCAAATGGGCATAGTCGCTTTGGGCCTTGATATAATCTGCCAGCCCCTGGGTGGCCCTTCTTACGGTGTATATGTTCATCCTGTTGGTACCGGCCCCTATTTTACCCCTAAGACCCCCGGTACCGAACTCCAGGTCCTTGTAGAACCTATCCTCTATCTCCCCCGGATTGTCCTTAATCGATAACAGTTCCCGTCTCGTTTGCTCGTCGAAGTACGGATCCTCTATCCATTGTTCATATCGCTTAATATAGTCCATGGTCGACCTCCCTGTTTGTTCTATGCTTTAGTCAGCTATCCTATAGACTGCACATAAGAATGGCTTTTTATTCCAAAGACACAAAAAGTTGTAATTATTCAGGCTGCAAAAAAAGGGTGGTCCGGGAGATTGCTCCGCCGGCCGCCCTTTCACTCCAAAGGTCTAAACTTTTCAGTCGACTGGTTGACAAAATGCTTAATTATTGTCTTGTACAGCAGCCCCTTGGTAGATATCCTTATATACCTCTTCCCTCATGAGCTTTATAAGATAATTTTTGAACTCCTCGCCCAGGTCCTCCCTCATTAGGGCAAATTCCACCGTGGCTTCCAAAAAACCCAGTTTATTGCCCACGTCGTACCTCTTGCCTTCAAAGTTATAGGCGTACATGTCCTGGAGCCGGGCCAGTTCTTTGAGACCGTCAGTCAGCTGTATCTCACCGCCCGTACCGGGCGGGGTGTTTTCCAGTATGTCAAATATCTCCGGAGTTATGATATACCTGCCCATTATGGCTATATTAGAGGGCGCGTTGTCTATATCCGGTTTTTCCACCATGGTGTTTACCTTAAATAGATTATCCTCCACCTTGATACAATCCACGATACCGTATTTGCTAACATCGGCCCAGTTAACCTGCTGTACACCGATTATGGAACACCGCTTATCATCAAACACATCCATCAGCTGACTTAAACATGGCCTCCTGCTATGGACTATATCGTCTCCCAACAGCACGGCAAAGGGTTCGTTGCCCACAAAGGTACGGGCGCAGTAGATGGCATGTCCCAGGCCTTTGGGCTCCTTCTGCCGTATATAATGTATGTTGGCCAGATTGGACAAGTCTTCCACCAAGTGAAGCAGATGTTGGTTGTTTTTTTTCTTTAATTCCATCTCCAGTTCCAAAGACTTGTCAAAATGGTCTTCTATAGATCTTTTATTTCTGCCGGTAATTATTAATATATCCTCTATCCCGGAAGCGATGGCCTCCTCTACTATGTATTGGATAGTGGGCTTATCCACTATGGGTAGCATTTCCTTCGGCTGGGCCTTTGTAGCCGGAAGAAAACGGGTGCCCAGCCCGGCAGCCGGTATGATAGCCTTTTTCACCTTCATTGGCAAAGATGCCTCCTTTTCCCAAGTTCCAA
>LSQX01363022.1_pt1 | contig 13395 bp, 9 predicted proteins | sample 654561 | NCBI WGS metagenome assembly LSQX01 (sample SAMN04489861, study PRJNA283612) | anaerobic digester metagenome | isolation source: 4 biogas reactors fed with cattle manure at either 37C or 55C with and... | place: Denmark: Kongens Lyngby | collected 2014 | reverse complement strand
CTTAGTCATAACCACTTTGGTGCCTTTATTAACTTCTGAAGAAAGCAGAACTTGATCCATGTATTCATCAATAAAGGTTTATTAACATACAGAGGTTACAAATTAACCCGATTCGAGTTTCTCTGCTCATATTCTTTCGCATAATGCATTGTCAGTACAATATCCTGAGGATAATTGCCAAACTTCCTGCCAAACAGATTAAAACCACGGGGATGCTGACAGTTTGGTTTGTTACCAATTTTAACTGCAATAACAGGCTCACTAGGTTCAATACCAAGTTTGCTGAGGGTTACATCAGAAATTTGCACACCGTCTATAAAAGAACCTTCATTTGTTACTGTCCAAGTTTTCAAAAAACCATGTTGAGTATAACGATCCAGCCACCATGAAGGTGTTAACTGACCTTGTTTTCCACCCATATCTCCCGGGCTGGTCCAAGTACCTACTTCGCGATCATTTATCCACAGCGTAATATCTGATGGCCAATCCTCATTATAATTTGGAGCTTCCGAACATATTTCCATGGAAAGCTCAAGCCGATCCATCGTCGTGTGAAGGGGTAAATGGTTGGGAAACATATAGGTGACAGTGCCCTTGCCTACCCACAGCAGCTGGGCGAACACGTGTTCCGGTTCATAAAATGCCTTCGGATCATCACAAAGACCAATAAATCCCGATTCGGAAACAATACCGCAGGTCGGTTCAACCTCAATTTCTTTATAATTACCAATCGGCATGGTAACCGAGACACTTTCTGTCCCAGGATTAACTTCCAACCCAGGCAGCTTGATTGTAATTGTATCATACAATCTGGAACAGATTTTCTGTGCTCCCCGTTTACCACGCTGGACATGGACGTGAATCAAACCCGCCTCGCGCAGCTGCTTAACTTTGATCCCTGCGCTCGGTAGACTGACGCCCAATTCATTTGCTAAATCGGAAATACTCATCATTTGTGTGGCCAACAGATTTAACATCCGCAGCCGGATCGGGCATGAGAGACACTTGACCACCTCTAAAGTGTCCGTACCATCGAGCAGCAGATTCCGTTCATTCATCCAGTTTAGACCCCCTAAACAGCAGGCAGCCATCGGCTGCCTGCTGCCATATCATACATTATTATTGTTCTACATACCAAACTGGCCCGGTGATGGTGTAATCTGTTTCGGTTGGGTCAAAGTTTTTTAAGCGTGGATTCCAGAACCAGTAGCTTGTGCCGTGTACCATCATCAGTATTGGTACATCTGCTGTCCAGATTTCAAATGCTTCTGCAAAGTACTCGGCTTTTTCCTCCCGAGTAATAGCCCGGTCAATTTGCTCCTGCAGTTCATGGAGACGGGGGTTAATGTAACCGATCTGCCAGCCACTTGTTAAGTCTTCTTCACTCTTATCTGACCAAGCGTTAGCAGCTGGGAAACCGCCGGTAGCCCATCCGAACATGGCAATTTGGTAGTCAGCATTGCCAACCTGCTCAAGCAAGCTGCCCCATTCGGCCATTTCCAGGTTAACATTAATTCCAGCTAAACTCCACATATACTGCATGGTCTCAGCAATCAATGGATCGCTCGCTGCATTCATTTTCATGGTGAGTGTGATTCCATTTGGATAACCAGCTTCGGCCAATAAGCGTTTTGCTTCTTCCACGTCATAGTCATAAACATTCAGACGGGAAGTAACTACCGGATCAGAGTAGACCCACATCTGAGGTGCTACCGGAAGAATTGCTCTGGTTGCTTTGCCGCCATATCCGACTTCGATCAGTGTATCAAAGTCTAAGGCATGTACTAAAGCTCTCCGGACACGTACATCAGCTAAAATTGGATCGCGGTGATTGAGCATTGGTGCAGTATAACCCCGCTGGCCGATAACCTTATAACCCCACTTGCCAGCTTGTGCTTCTTCTAAGAAACGGTCAACGTCTTTTGCTGCTGGTTGGAAAACATCCAGTTCGCCCTTTTCGAACATGAGGCGCGCGGTATCAGCATCAGGAATTGACAAGAAAATGATCCGATCAAGGAGAGCTGTATCCGGCCACTCATCCATTGTGGAAGGCCAATCGGGACCAGCTGCAGGACGGCCATGCCAATTTTCGTTACGAGCTAAAACAATCCGCTCATTAGGTACATGCTCAAGGATGTAGAATGGACCACTGACTCCCTCGATTGGAGGATTAACCATCCAAGGATGACCTTCAATTTCTAAAGGATCAATATCCTCATACAAATGCTTGGGCAAAATGGCTTGACGTGCGACATTGTCGAAGAAGTTTGGATTTGGTCTTGTTAGATGGAATTCAACTGTGCGTTCATCCACAACAACGATTTCCTTGATGTTATCCCCAAACTCAGGGCCAGCATCGGGAATGGAATTCCAGTAATGCCAAGAAAAATACAGGTCCTCTGATGTAATGGGTGTGCCATCATACCAGTTGATATCATCCCGCAGAGTTATGCGGATAATGGTATTCTCTTCCAGCATTTCCCAAGATTCACCCAATTGGGGACGATATTCGCCCAAATGGATCCATTGGAAAGGAGCATCGTACATCAAACGGGTAACATCATATTCACCGACATGGGTTTCGAATCCAGGGATCAGATGGTTGATACCGGTACCAATCCGCAGGACAACTTGGCCACCGCGCAGGTGATCGTAATCAGCACCAAGTACAGGTACGGCTGTTAACAACATGACCAGCAGTACAAATGACGCAACAAGTCTCTTATTCTTCATACTTTGTTTTTCCTCCTTTAATTTTGTGATTTTTTCAGATGCTAGTTAATCTGTCTGCTGCGGCATCACCCTTTCTAAATTTAATTGAACTACTGCAGAGCTACATTCCCTGCATAGTTAACGCTACCTTTCAATTAGCTTTATCTGGTACTTCTGATAATTATCCAGTGACACAACATGGACCGCCTGTGGCTGACTGCTAGCATAAATAGTACCATCGGCATATCTAATTTCAACGCACGCTGGTTTAGGACACACAAGCTCGAGTGTAAGTTTTCGATCGGAACCGACAGTGTAATTGATGTTAAGGTGTTTACCTCGGTACAAGAAATTGCTGATCCCGTAAGTACTGCCGGGTACCAAGAACTTCTCCGGTAGAGCCGGAATTAAATTAAACACATAGTCAGCAGTTTCTTCTGCATCCTGCACACCAACTATCTGGCGGATCAACAGGGTGGCGGTTTGTGCCCCCCATGCATATGCGTCGCTGCCTTTAAAAGTAGTAACATCTTCAGGCCAATACTCACGGGCACCCCCTGGAGTGGGCCGCACATAATCATGCTGACTGCGCCGATCATTTTCAGCGTAAACCCGATCGATAATGCCATAACTCATGTGACTGACAAATTCATGTAAGCCAACTGCTGAAGCACATTCGGCGACGACAAAAGTCCATGATGGCCAAATCGTAATCGGTACTCGGCCGTACAGCGCTACTTCTTGTTGTACAGCCGCTATTTGCTCTGGGGATGCCACATTCATCAAAACCGGAATCAGAGATAAGGAAGAATACCGCACTGGATTTCCTCCCCAGTAGTCCTCACCCACACTTTTGTAATCGAGAAAGCAGTTATGACGCTTATCCCAATCGCGGAAACGGTTTTCCTCAGGATCCCACAGGGCTCTTGTTTTTTCAATAAAATCAGCTGCATAATTCTGCCATTTCTCTTGATCTGGTTTACCAAGCTGCTGAGCAAACTCAGCCAAGAGAATGCAGGCCTGTGCCATGGAAGCTTGGAGCTCGACGGGCCGTGTAACACCGGAAATGACATGATCACCTGTTTCGTCTGGATCTAAACGGGGCGTGTTATCTTCTCCTGCTTCCCATGTACACTTATAAACTGCCCACCCTTCCTCATCGGTGCGGTGTTCGAGCCACCACTCTACGTAATCTGTCAAGTATGGGTACAGATCAGCCACCCACTGTTTGTCCAGGGTGCGCAAATAGAGGCAGTAAATATTGTGCATGGGCAGACACCATGCTGGTGAGGTTCCACAGGTGCTTCCATCGGAAGCTACCATGTTGTATTCTCCCCCTTGGTGAACACAGGGTACATTGCTGTCGGGAGTATCTCGGAAAAGAGATAAGACAGCGCGCTTTGCCATATCTGGATCGGCATAGGACAAGCGCATCATATCCATAGTTCCTTCCGCTAAGACTGCTCGGGGATATGCCTGCATCCAAGTAGGCCACACATCCTGAAAAACCCCCCCGGCTGGGAATGTACACAGCCGAGTCGTTTCCAAATCGTATAAGAAGCCATGGATCCAATGCTGCGGCCAGTCACCCCGCAATTTGGGAAAGTTGCGGTAAAACGCATTATCCGCGGCAATCTTGTCATCCAATGAATTAAGCCATGCCTGGACCCGTTCTTCCGTTATTGGAGTGTCACTACGCTGCAGTGCTGCAATCAAGGATATAGACTCCCCTGGCTGCAGCCTAAAATGGAGAGGTAATGCTCCTACTACAGCAGGTGTCAGCACCAATTCGTTTTCACTTTGTGGGTTCTCCACCAACTCTTCTACTGTTGGTGCGAACAACGGATTTCCCAGACGCCAATTCTGCTTAAGCGGCGCTAGCTGTATGTAGTGATGGGGTGCATCTGGACCCTCCAAGCACATTTTTCCATTGTTAATCGTTAGGGAAACCTCACCAGGTTTCCGAGGTGTAGTCCGATTTTGCGCACATATGTAGGCTGTTCCGTCGTGCACAGTGTCGCTTTCGTTTTTTAATTCCACCACCTGGACGAGACTGTCAGCATCGCCAAGCCAGTGGGTAATGTGAATCTCCACCCCTGCAAAAGCAGTATTGTATGTTAGGATCTGCGCAGAATGATAGCGGCTTACATACCCAGTTTTTAGGAATTGATCGCGAGTTAAAATTGTTTGTCCGTCTACCGTCAACCCAAATCCCAGTGCAGCTTCTTGATACTGCACCCTTTCGGTGGGATAAACCCACCCAATACCCACCAAGTCTTGAGGAGTGCGGATATTACCCCCTGTTGTATCTTGATACGAGCGGGCAACATGGTATGGATTCTGCAGGTAGCCGTAGGGTGTATAATCCCCCTGAGGGAAAAGGCCAGCTGCTAATTTTTGGCTCACAAAAGTAGTCATATTTTACAGCTTCCTCCCAGCTTAATCCGTTAAATTAAATACTTGCGCTAAGAAAACATAGATATCTGTTTGTTCAGCAATCACCTTGCTGGTAGGTTTCCCATGGCCGTGACCTGCCTTTTTATCTACCCGCAGTAAGATGGGGGCATCGCCTGTCTGAGCCCACTGCAGCACTGCTGTCAGTTTATAGGGATGGGCAGGCACAACCCGGTCATCTGTATCTCCAGTTGTAATTAAGGTTGCTGGATACTCAGCAGGTTTCGCATTATGGATCGGTGAGTATTTATACATCACCTGGAAATCTTCTGGATTTTCTTCCGCATTGCCATACTCCGGTACCCAATAGCGGCCTACAGACCATTTGTGAAAACGGAGCATGTCAGTCACTGGTACACTGCAGACCACTGCGCCAAAAAGTTCAGGACGCTGTACCATGCAGGCGGAAACTAAAAGTCCACCGTTGCTGCCTCCATTAATGGCCAGTCGGGCACCGGATGTATAATTATTTGCGATCAGCCACTCGCCGGCTGCAATAAAGTCATCAAAAACATTCTGTTTATTTGCCAACATACCGCCGCGGTGCCATTCTTCACCAAATTCGCTTCCACCGCGAATGTTAGCAACAGCATAAACACCGCCTAATTCAATCCAGAGAATACGGGATGGGGAAAAGGCTGGGGTGATACTGATATTAAAACCACCATAACCATACAGCAGAGCAGGGTTGTTCCCATCCAGGACTAAATCTTTTTTGTGCATAATGAACATAGGTACCCTGGTGCCATCTTTGGAAGTATAAAATACCTGATTTATTGTAAAAGCATTAGGATCAAAAGTTAGATCATATTCCCCGAACGGCTGCAGTTTGTCAGTTGTAAAATCATAGTGCAGCACACGCTGGGGTATGAAATAGGATGTAAATCCAACAAACATTTCTCTCTGATTTGGTTTGCCAGAAATGCCAGTAATCGTGCCCATTTTTGGCAGTTCAATCTCTTTGCTGAAATCCCCTGCTTTATTGTACAACTCCAGCTTGTAGTATGCGTTGTGCAAGAGGGAAAGGACAAAGTGTTCGCCGATCAATCTTGCACTGGCGATCACATCAGATTTTTCAGAGATAATCTCCCGCCAATTCTCCCGCTGTGGATTTGCCAGATTAACAGCAATAATACGGCCTCGGGGAGCTTCGTTGTTCGTGAGAAAATAAAAATCCTTTCCGTCATTTCCTAAAAAGATATATTTGGCATCGAATTCGTCGATGAGAGGAACAAAAGGCCCCTGACATGCAAGCTCCCGATAATAGATGCGGTTGCGGGAGTCAGTCCCGTGGGTAACATATAAAACTACATATGCTTGATCGCTGGTTACATGGGCTGAAAAACTCAGTTCTTTGTTGTCCGGCTGTTCATGGACAAGTTGATCAGCTGTTTGATCAGTACCGAGTGTATGCCAATAAACCCGATTGTAATTGTTTTCATCCTCTGGACTGACAGTGCCCGGTTGGGGATAGCGGCTGTAGAAAAACCCCTTGTTATCAACCCAAGATATGTGTGTAAATTGACACCAGTCGAGCACTTCCGGTAAATCTTGACCTGTTTTAAGATCGTGGATGCGGATTTGCTGACGATCACTTCCACTTTGGGATACTGTATAAGCTAAATATGCACCGTCTGGACTTGGTGTAAAACCTTCTAATGCTTTAGTCCCATCGGTACTCCATGTGTTTGGGTCAAGCACAACATGGGGCTCGCCATTTAAACCTTCCTGCCGATACAGGAGCGGTTGGTTTTTAAGACCATCGTTTTTTTGATAGAAGTACCAGTTTTCAGCTTTTACAGGTATCCCATATTTCGGATAGTTCCACAAAGCGGTTAAGCGTTGGGAAATCTTCGCACGAACATCCGGTGAAGATTGCTGCAAAAATGATTGTGTGTGCTTATTTTGCTGATCTACCCATTCCTGCACTTCAGGATCAAGGTAGTTTTCCAGCCAGCGATAAGGGTCAGCAACTTTTGTGCCATGGTAATCTTCGATAATATCCTCGCGACGGGTAATCATGCACTTCCCTCCATTTTGCGTTTGACATTTAACCGCACAGGCGGTAGTTCCACTTGGAGATCATTTTCAGGGAAGTGACAGGCAGCTACATGACCCGGCTCAATTTCCTTAAGTTCCGGTGTTACTTCGTGACAGATATCCTTGATGCCAGCATATGGACAGCGTTCCACAAAACGACATCCCGGTTTTGGATTAACAGGATTACCTACACTCCCTTTAAGCTCGATCGCAGCACGTTTAGCACCTGGTTTCGCAACCGGCAGAGCTGACAAAAGGGCTTTCGTGTAAGGATGGATGGGATTGAGAAAGACCTGATCCGCATCTCCCATTTCCACAATTTTACCAAGATACATGACAGCTAACCGGTCACAGAAATATTTGACTGTAGCAAGGTTATGACTGATAAATAAATAAGTCAATCCAAATTCCTGCTGGAGTTCCTTAAACACCTTCAACAGCTGCGCCTGTAAAGAAACGTCCAGTGATGCCGTGGGTTCATCCATCACGATAAACTTGGGGTTAAGCGATAAGACACGGGCCATCATAATCCTCTGTTTTTCCCCACCGGAAAACTTATGGGGAAACCGGGAGTACATTTTAGGATTCAACCCAACGATCTGCATCAATTCTTCGACCCGCTCCCGACGTTCTTTCCGGTTGGTTATTATCCCGTTTACCATTAAAGGCTCACCAATTGCTTCGCCCACACAATCCCGGGGATTAAGCGATCGGGATGGTTCTTGGAAAATCATCTGCATTTTCCGACGATACGGGAGAAGTTCCTTATCGGATAAAGAAGAAATATCGGTACCATCGAAATAAATTTTACCTGCTGTCGGTTCAATTAAACGCAGAAGCAAACGACCTGTAGTGGACTTTCCACAACCGCTTTCCCCCACCAACCCTAAGGTTTCTCCTTCGTAGACTTTAAAGCTTATATCATCTACAGCGTGGACATTATCCACATTAAACACAAACTTACCATCGACGCGGTGCAGTTTAGCCAAACGCTCTAATACACCTTTTTGTAACGGAAAAAGCTTTTTAAGGTTTTTTACTTCAACAAGAGCCACAGCTAATTCACCGCCTTCCGAAGATTGTCGTACTCTGAGTAATAAAAACAAGCTACTTCCCGGCCTGGTTCGCACTCTTCTAATGTCGGCACTTCTTGCTTGCAGCGCTCTTGGGCAATCGGACAACGGGGATGGAAACAGCAGCCCGCTGGCCGATTATAAGGATCTGGCGGTGTTCCGGGAATCGCCAATATTTCATCATCTGTTTTTGTAATATCAATAAGTGCACCAAGCAGCTGGCGTGTATAAGGATGATATGGTTTACTAAACAGCTGCTCAACGGTGGCAGTTTCCACAATCTTACCCCCATACATGATCAGGAAGCGATCACAAAGTTCTGCAGCTACTGCCAAGTCATGGGTAACAAAGATTAATGCCTTATTTTCTTTGGTAACCAGTTCGTCAATAAGGCTGATAATTTTCGCTTCAGTCGTAACATCCAAGGCTGTTGTTGGTTCATCAGCAATCAAAAGGTCAGGGCTGTTGACCATCGCCAGCGCAATGATCGCCCGCTGGCGCATACCGCCGCTGAATTGATGAGGGTATTCTTCTGCCCGCTGTTCAGGGTTATTAATCTGTACTTTGCGTAGGGCTTCCACTGCTTTTTCCCACGCTTCTTCCTTAGTACAATCGTGATGCTCCCGATAGGCATCGGCAATTTGGCTCCCCACAGTATACACAGGATTTAAAGCTTGGGCAGCTTCTTGGAAGATCATACCAATATGGATGCCGCGGAAATTGCGCATCTCATCTTTTTTTAATTTGAGAAGGTCAGTCCCTTCGTACAACACTTCCCCGCTATCAATTGAGCCTGGTGGCGACTGGATGAGGCGAATAATACTCATACCAGTTTGCGATTTTCCAGCACCGGACTCACCGATGATTGCCACTTTTTCGCCACGTTTGACGGAAAAGCTGACACCATCGACTGCTTTGACTACGCCGTAATTTGTATAGTAATAAGTGCGGAGGTCACGTACTTCCAGCAAGTTTTTTTCATTCGTCATTTAAGCCACCTCCCTAGCCTTGTTCACTGCGTGGGTCAAATGCATCGCGCAGTCCATCACCTAAGTAGTTAAAGGCCAGTACAGTCAGGAATATAAACACACCTGGAAAAACAGTCAGCCATGGTGCTTCCTTCATATAATTTTTGCCAGCATTCAGAAGAGCTCCCCATTCTGGACTGGGCGGTTGAATACCCAGACCTAAGAAACTCAATCCTGTTGCCATTAAAATTGCACCGGCTGTGCCCAAAGTTGCCTGGACAATGATTACATATGCAGCGTTCGGCAGGATATGGTGGAACATAATCCGCCTTTTACTGCAGCCGATGGCGCGCGCTGATTCAATAAATTCAAATTCCCGCACAGCTAAAACTTGACCGCGCAGCATACGCGTTGGCCCAGTCCAGCCCACAAGGCCATTGACAAAGACGATCAACCACAGACGATCAATTCTCGTGCCAAAGACTGCTACTAAAGTTAAAATCAGAAAGAATGAAGGAATCGCTGCCACAAATTCCACAGTCCGCTGGATAATTTCATCGACCCAACCACCAAAGTATCCAGAGATTAATCCTAAAGGAATACCAATTAGAAATGATACACCGGTGGCGACGATACCAATTGTGAGCGAGACCCGGGAGCCCCACACAATCCGACTGAACAAGTCCCGACCCATAGGATCGGTTCCAAACCAATTGCTGCTCGAAGGCGGCTGCAGCCGATTGGTAAAGTCTGGTGCCAATGGATCTATCGGTGCAATCACCGGGGCAAACAGAGCCATTAAATACAGGATTAACAGGAAAACACCTGAGATAATCGCTGCTCTGTTTTGAAAAAACCGTAGGAGAGTCCGGCCAGTGATGCTGTCAGGATCGAGTCCTAGTCTAATTAAAAGAGGCTGTTTGTACTTCTTAGATGTGCTTTTAACTGCCATTAGCTCCGCCCCCCAAAACCTTTACTTACCGAAACACGTGGATCAACCACACCATATAACAGGTCGGCAATGAGATTACCTAAAATCGAAAGGGTTGTCCCTGCAACCAAGCTCATCATAATAACCGGATAATCACGGCTGAACGTGGCATCTGTGAAAAATCTTCCCAATCCCGGCCACGCAAAGATGGTCTCAACCATAACTGAGCCGCTGATTAAAATCGTAATTGAAGGGCCAAGGGTCGTAACAAGTGGAATGAGACCATTGCGGAAAACATAGCGGGTCATAATCTTCCGCTCCGAAATACCGCTCGCCCGTGCTGTGCGCACAAATTCAGCATTCAGGTTCTCCAGCATACCACTGCGCACATACCTCGTCAAACCAGCCATACCCGATGTGCCCGAAACAAAAGTAGGCAGAATTAAATGGGATAAGGCACTGAGAAATGCCTTGAAATCTCCCATCAACAGCGTATCGATTAAATAAAAACCTGTTCTGCGCACTACGGTGTACTCAATCCCAATCCGTCCAGAAATTGGCAGTACGGTAAAACTTGATGGAACCGTAAACCACCCGAGAGTTTGATCGAATATTATGTAAAGCAGATTGGGTAATTGGAAAGCAAACAAAATAATTAATAACAGCGCCAACCAAAAGTTCGGCATGGAAACACCGAAAAAGGCTAAGAATGTAATGCCAGTGTCAGTTGGCGTATATTGTTTTGCTGCTCCAATAATACCCGCTGGAATTGCGACAATAAGTGTAAATATGAAAGAGGAAAAAGCCAACTCCATACTTGCTGGCCAGCGTTCCATAAATTCTTGGAACACCGGACGTTTGGTCATGAGCGATGTTCCCCAAGAACCGCTCAGTAAATTACCCATCCATTTCTTGTACTGCAGCCAAATATCCGCTTGCTCCTCTGCTTCCTTCATTAACCTTGCTATTTGTTCTGGAGTCATCTCGGGAGTAATCTGCATTGATGTTGGATCACCCGGCGCTAACTGCATAATTATAAAGGCAACGGTTGCAATCAGGAAAATGAGGGGAATTGCTATACAGATCCGGCGGATGATAAAAATTGCCCTGCCACCCATGTCACTACCTCCTCATGCATGCTAATTTTCATCAATTAAGGGAAACTCTGTAATCCGTAAATTTGTGCATCCATAGGGAATTAAAGTCAGTTTTTCCCGAGGCTGCTGAGAACGGATCGGACTAGCCGGAATCGCTCCTGCCCATTCATCCTCAAGCTGCCACTCAGGGACTAACCGTCCTTCCACTTCAAGCTCGATTGGCGCTTGATCTGGACTAAACGGACAATCACCTAGGGGTTTTTCCACTACTTTGACCCCATCCTGCGGGAATTGCTCCGGTATAATCAAACCGTAATTCCACGGTGTCGTCGGGTAAATTTCCCAGTCAGCTGCAGGTAACTGACCACCGATCCGCTTCCACTCTTCACCGATTTTGAGGGAGTAGACTAAAGGTCCACGCGTTATGGCAACCGCACCTCTATACCGCCGCTCAGTTTTGATCTCCATCGGCAATGTAAGTACGATTACATCCCCATTTGACCAGGTTTGGCAAACTTCGAGGAATTTACCTGGTTCACCTTGGATGGTGCTTCCATTGGGCAGTTTAACAACTGCATGTTCGGCCCACTCAGGTATACGCAGATAAACAGGAAACTCAACCGGTGCTGATGTATTAATATGGATTTTGATCGTGTCACGGAAAGGATAATCTGTCTCTTCCCTTACTGTGACTGACTGTCCGTTGATATTTGTCTGCACTTCACATGGTGCATAAGCGACAGCTGCTAAGCCGCCAGATGGCACGCTCATCCATAGATTGGCGGCAAACTTTGGCCATCCCTGATGCATATTGGCTGTGCAGCAACCAAAGTTGGGTTCTAGTCCAAAGATATTGGCATCAGGCCCATTTGTCCAAGGCCGCTCAGCCACAGTGCACAAAACTTGGTTAACCTGCTGGTCATACTGATGAGCCCACATATCTGGAGTGAATGTGGCAGGTAGAGCATTAAATGTGATCTTTTCTAACCTATCTCCCCAATAAGGTTCACCGGTTACTGCTAATAATTGTTCTAAAGAGAACATGTACTCGACAACAGCGCACAGTTCAGTGCCCCGGGAAGGATGCTTACCGGCAAAATGCTCGTCACCAGAAAACATACCAGTTACCTGTCCGTGGAACTTATCCAGGGCAGCCATTCCTTGCGCGCTACCTTCTAGATCCGCAGGATTGCCACTATACCGATACCATACCGCTGGTGCCTTTAAGGCCATCGCATTGTTGACCACATGGGTTTCTAACTTCACATCAGCCTCACGCTTATAGATAAAACGGGCAAAATGCTCACGCCAGTCATAACCCTGTGCTTGTAATTCGGCAGCTAAATCCAGTAACCACTCCTCGTTAGTCCGTTCATACAGCCAAAAGAGGGAAATGATCAAATCCTGCCAGCGGAATTTACCCCATGATTTTAAGGGACGATCTTCAGTATGATTGCGTAAGTATTCACAAAAACGCAGCATTGCTGGGATAATTCGTTCATCATTGGTAGCTTCCTGATACTGTACCAATGCTTTAAATACTACGAAGATTGGCCATGGATCATATTCACCGTAACGGGGATCTTCGTAAGATACGGGGCCAATCCAGCCTTCTTCATTTTGGCTGCTTAAAAAGGCGTCCACCCACTTTGTGGCTTTGGCCTTTAGTTCTTCATCATCTAAGAGCCACGCCAAGGGGATTAAACCATCGGCAAAATAAGGACCCCGTTCCCAGCCATCTCTATTTCCCCCGAACCATTTGTTATCTGCACTTAGATCTGGCCACACTTCATCAACATGTCCACCAAGACCAGCCGCTTGGATCTCCAGCTGCCTCTTCAACCAACCGAGAGGCTTAACACTACCTAATGGTAAGGGGTCATATTTCTTTGGTTGTAACCTACTCTGCCTCAAATTTAGTCCTCCTTAACTTGCAAGTTGAGTCCGTATAATGGTGTAAAAATGGTTTTCTGAAAAAATAGGAGAGCCATTAACAAATTACTCAGTTAGAATAGAAGTTGGACAAACCAGAATACTAACAGGAGGAATTTCAATGGCGCAATACCAGATTACCCTAGATCAAGAACTTTTGCACCGTCTATCTTTAGGAACACACAAAG